>Ga0070699_100002767_pt1 | contig 15641 bp, 20 predicted proteins | sample KBSK1503metaG_FD_65473 | JGI IMG/M metagenome (GOLD analysis project Ga0070699, IMG submission 65473) | Corn, switchgrass and miscanthus rhizosphere microbial communities from Kellogg Biological Station, Michigan, USA - KBS K1-50-3 metaG | ecosystem: Host-associated > Plants > Roots >...
CGCAGCCCGGTCGTGTTGATGTCGAGTAGCACCGTGGGGGTAGCTGACGCCATGTCCGCGACGAATTGCCAGGTGGCCATCAGTACCCCCCGTTCAGTGCCCTACGGGTCAGCGCCGTATCGAGACTGCGGCCGTCGAGATTGACCCGCAGCGGGTTGGATGCGACCGCGTCAGCGACCGCTACACCCACTAGCCGTATGTCGTCCGGGTGCATCCGTGTCGTGCCGGTGACGCCGTTGTTGCTCAGGTCGGCGCCGATTGCACCGCTGCGAGTCGGGATGCGCCCTAGGTGGTTCAGGTGGTTTAGGTGGCTGACATGCGCAAGGTGCGATTGGTGCGACTGGTGGAGCTGATGCAGCTTGCTGCGGACCCGCCCTACGTTCAGGGTGGGCAGTGCCGGCAGGAGCTTGCGCAGGTAGCCGGCGCTCTTTTTGGGCACGACCATTTCGTCCTTGTGCACCATCGCGAGCTGATCGCGCAGGATCTTCCATGCGCCATCCGCGTAGGAGCCGACCCGGCCGCCACTTGCCAGTCCGTGGCCTAGGCCATCACCACCGCGACGGAACGCCGCCATTTGGTTTTTGGCGGCCTGGGAAGCGCTGGGGTCCCCGAGTGCGATCGAGTGGATGTGCGGCCCCCAGGGGCCCTGTGAGGGCGTGCGGTGCCATGCTGCGAACCCGACCCGGCGCAACGCCGATACCGCGGCGTTCCATCCGCCGGGGCCGTTGGTGTCCATCGCGCCGCCGCCGGCGTGCGTGCCACCGGATGCAGCAACCGACGTGCTGTAGCTGCCCTGCGTGATGTGGAAGGTCTTGTGCAAGATCCGCTCGGCAGCCAACAGCATTTTGATCGTGCGCTGGTTGAGCCGTACGCCGCGGTAGTTGGCGATCGAACCGGGCGGACCTCCCGGGCCGTTCTGTGCGGCAAGCGTGTTCGCCGCCTTCTGGGCAATCGGCCGGACCGCGGCAACCGCCGTCTTGGCAACGTCGCCGGCGAACAGTCGCTGTGTGCGCTGACTTGGTAGTTGACCATCAAGGGCGACCCCGACACGACCGCCGGCCGCGCGACGCTGCCAATTCGGAATGATTGCGGCGGTCCCGTCGTTGACGGACGCCATTGCATAGTCACCGTATTTCGCCGATGACTTGCCCTTGATGACCCATTCGGTAGGCGAAAGCATGGTCGGCACAAGATCGTCTGTCGGTCCGCCCGGCCCGAACACCTTGCCGCCGGTGGCCATTCCGCGGCCGTGGGCGGCGGCCAGCATTTCCGGTGTGCCGTAAGACTTGAGTTCGGCGGTAACGGCGATCTTCTGGTCTTCGATCCCGTCGAGCTTGGCATTCACGCTGTCGCGGAATTTCCCAAATTCCGTCGCGGCTGATTTCAGCTTTTCGCCCATTCCTGGGACCCAGCCGAAAGCCTTCGACGCGCCAGTCAAGATCGATTCGACCATTCCGAGGAATTTGTCGACCACGAATTTCAGGGCAGTTTTCGCGGCGGTCTTGATGCCGTCCCAGGCAGTACCAAGGGCGGTAGAGATGAGCGTAAATGGCGCGGTGATGTAGCCGACGATTTTCGGAAAATTCGCGGAGATCCAGTCAATTGTTCCCTTGACGAATCCGGTAATGCCGGTCCACACCGCCGACGCGCCCTTACTGACCAGCGTCCAGGGCGCGGTGATGATGGCGACGATTTTCGGGAAATTCGCGGAAATCCAGTCGATCGAGCCCTTAACGAATCCAATGATCCCGTTAAAGACTGCCTGCGCTACGGCCTTCACGGCATTAAACGCGCCATTCACGATATCGCGAAATACGGTCGAATGCTTGTAGGCGTAGATGAGCCCGGCAACCAATAAACCGATCCCGATTATGATAAGCCCTATTGGTCCGGTTGCGAAACGCACCGCGACACCTAGAGCGGTCATTGCGACCGATGCAACCGTGGTCGCCACGGTGGCTATTCCGGTGGCCGCGGCCTGCAATAGAGTGACGGCGCGGGCACGAATAGACGAGAGAATGCCGCTGTTCTTTGCGGCGGTGTTGCCGACCGTGGCAACCGTTTCTGCCTCAGTAGTGACGACGGCGCCGGCACGGCTCGCGATGAGCGCCTTGTTGCTGGCAACCAGTTGCCGGTTGACCAAGACCTCAGCAATCTTCGTTGGCACGCCCAACAGCGCTGCAAGGTTCGCGGCTGCCTGTGCTGCCTTGTACGCAAGGACTCCGCCGACCAGATAGGGCAGCAGCTTGCGCAGTGTCTCCGTGTGATCCGCGAGGAATCCGAGCACGCTAACTGCGCCGCCGACCACGTCTTTCAGCCCCGGCATTTTCTGGATGAATTCGGCCACGATCGGCAGCAGCTTGGTCACCGAATCGACCAGTGAGAAGAATTGTTCCTTCAGCTTGCCGGTGTCAACATTCTTGATGTTGGACGCCAGGTCACTAAGCCCATCACGGATCTTGAGGACCACGTCGACAAAGCCTGAGTCCTCCGACTGGCCGAAAATCTTGGTCGTGAAGTCGCCGGAAACCAGCAGCTTGAACGTGTCGTACACGCCGACCAGCCCGGCATGAATATTGAGCAGGACCGCCACCAGTGTTGAATCCTCAGTCTTGCCGAAGATCCGCTCTGTGTAGTTGCCGGTGGCAAGCAGATCGAAGGCGCCCTTGAGACTGCTGACGCTGTCGCGGATTGTCAGGATGCCGGCGACGTAGGGGGAGTCTTCCGACAGTCCACCCAGTGCCTTGCCAACCTTTTTGTCGAAGTCGCCGGTGATGAGCAGGCCCAAACTGGCACCGATCTTCGGCGCGAGACCAGCAAGGAACGCAGTCACCGCCGGGCCGTGCTTGGTCGCAATGTCGATCAGCGCGGGGGCCAGGAAGTCGGCAAAGCTCGTCGCCAGGGCATTGACGATGGGCAGCGTTCCGGCCCCAATCTGATCCTGCAATTGGGCATAGGCGACCTTCGCGCGGTCGGCCGGGTCCGCGGCAGCGGCAGCAGCTCCACCGAATTCCTTACCCAGCTCAGCAAGGATGATCTTCTGCGCGTCCAGAACGTTGCCGCTCTCAACGAGTGTCTTGATCTGCTTTTTCTGCTGCTCGGTGAACGAGACCCCGACCTTCGACAGCGCGGTAACGCCGGTGATGGGGTCGTTGAGCGCCTTACCAAGCTGGATGGCCGAACCCTTAGCGTCTTGGCCTAGGGCAACGGACATGTCCGCGAGCAGGGCCGTAGACCGGTCAAAGATCTGGTTGCCCTTGCCTACTTCGTTCCTGACGTTGGTGAAGGTCAGGAGCAGGTTGGCGCCGGACTGGATGGCGTCACCGTCGACGCCGGTCTTCAGCTCGATGGCGTCTGACAGTGCGCTGACCTGCGTTGCCGACACCTTCGCCGCCGCACCCGTGGTCTTGATGACCTGGTTGGTTACGGCGGCGATCTTGGTGTGAGCGCGGTAGCCGGTAGTTGCCTCAAGCAAGAAATTCTTGACCTTGACGCCGGCGAACACGCCGGCCGCGAGACCGGCAATCCGCTTAAGGGATCCACCGAACCCGGCGGTGAAGCCGTCGCCTGCTTTCTTGCCGGCCTTGGACGTGTTGACCTTGCCCAGGCCGTGCTCCAGCTCGCCGGCGGCCTTCGACGTGTCCAAGCGAACCGTTACGAAGATCTCACCCATCGTGCGACCGGCCACGGCTACGCCCCCAATCCCAAAGCCTGCAAGAGTTCGGCGCGCTCGGGATCCATGGTTTCGATGGGTGCGGGGTCGAAGACGGCGGCCCGGAACTGCTCGCGGAACTCGTCCGGGTGCGGGATCTGTCCTTCCCCGCCGGCCGCTACCAGGACGGCGGCAACGAGCCGTTCATGCCGGGCCCACTCGTCCGCGCGGTCAAGCAGTAGCGCATAGACCACGCTGATCAGCTCGGTGAGGCTCAGGCCACGTGTAGCGCTTCCCGGCGTTGCAGGACCGCCACCGCCAGGTCCGCCCGACCCTTCTCTTCGAGACGTCGTTGCGCCCGCAAGGATGAGTCGTCCGTCGAGTTCCCGTCGGTTTTCGGCAGCCCACCCAACGAGCCGGAGGGCTGCGCGGTAGGGGTCTTGACCGCGGCCTCAATGAGCTTGAACGCCGTGGTCGAGCGCTCCTCAACGCTCTGGCGGTGTTGCTTGCCCAGGGCCCAGAACCGATCGAAGTCGTCGGCGTGAATGACGGTGCGGAGGAACGCCTTCACGATCGGGCCGGCCTTCGGGTCGTCGGCCGCCAGGTCGGACTGCATTTCCAGGAAATCCAACAGGTCAGCGTCTGTGAGGTCCGGCGATACCCGCAGCTCTTCGCCGAAGTAGTCGAAGGTGAGAGGGTCGGTGTCGGCGTGCGACGTCGCACCGACGTCAATGCGGGCCACTACGCACCAACCCGCGCAACACCAGCGATGAAGAAATCGAACGGCACGGTCGGGGACGCCGGGACCTCAAAGTTCAGCTCAAACGGAATGACCGCCTTGTCCGGGGCGCGCTTGAAGGCGGACTTGATCTCGCCGCCGTTGATGACCTGGTACCCGAACAGGCGCACGGTCGCATCCAGCGATTCCCACCCGACCATGCATCGGATGATCTGTGCCGGGGTCGGCGGGGTCAGCTTGCTCAAGGTGGTTGCCGTGGTCCCCGAAACAACCGTGAGGTTGCCGGTGCCGGCGTTCATCGCACGGCGGAAGTTGTGCGCCGTGAACGCGGCCAGGGAGAACGCCAGGGAGGTGGCCTGCTCGGTGACGGCGTACGTGATCGGGTTGAAGATCTCAGCAACACGGATCGGCTCGACCGTGGTACTGAACGAGAATTCCGAACCGTCCTCCGTCGCGCCCAGGTTCACCCAACCGGCCGGCCACGCGTCGGTAAAGACGCTGCCGGCAACGGTTCCACCGACGCCGGCAGCCGGTAGCGCGGTGCCTAGCGGGGCATGGAACAGGAAACCGGGGTCAGTCATCAGGAGCGGTGTTGCAGTCGTGTTAGCCATGACGAATCAGGCCCTCCTCAGGGCTTAAGGGATGAAGGGCCACAGTCAGTGGCGGTTGAACTCATCGACGGTCGGCCGAGCGAACGGTCGTGCATGGTCGCTCTCGGTGCCGAACTCCACAAACGACATGTAGAAGTGGTCGCGGTCCCACCCGACGCGGTAGCTCTCGCCATCCGGGTCGGGTTCGGCGTGAATGGACGCGGCGCCGGCGCCGGTGCTCGTGGGCGCACGCTGCCGCATCCGTTCCGCGGCTGCTTCAGCCACCGCGTGTAGGGCGGCGAGCATCGCCGGATCCTTGCTCAGGGCATCGATCGCGGCCTTGTCGACGGTGACCCGGTTGGGCATCAGGACTCAAGCGGCGGGAGTCCCAGGGACTCTCGGAGATCCTTGTGAGCCTTGCTGCCGACCTTCACGACCTGGCCGCTTTCAACGTAGTTGTGGCGAGCAACGTTGTCGGCCGGTACGGCGTCACCCTTGTTGTATCCGAGAGCAGCGCCGAAGTAGATCGGCTCGGCGGCAACGTACTGGCCGTATTCCTTGACGTTCGCGGCATGTGCATCCTCAGCGGTCGCCGGCGCGTTGGCAGCGGCGGCAGCGACCTTCTCAGGCGTCGACTCAGGCACTTGATTCACAGGCATTAGTTGCCCTCCACTACTGATTGAGTTCTAACAGGAGATCCACGACGAACCGCGCGCGGCCGGTCTTGGCATCGGCGGCCGGGATCACCTGGTCGACAACGGCGTTCGAGATCGTGCAGCCGGCCCACGTACCCCGCAGGTCGCGCGCAACGGACCGCAGGACAGCCGCAATCGCCTTGCAGTCGATGACCTGTTGCGTTGTGCTGCCAACGCCCCACACGTCCACCTGGACCCGCGCGGACAGGGTCTCCGGGCGTAGCTCGCCATCGTCAACCAACGACAACACCAGCAACGGGTAGACGGGTGTATCCGGGATGGCGTAGTAGATGCGTTGGACAACGACGGCTGTCACCGGTGCCTGAGCTAGCAGGGCGGTCCGGGCTGCGATCACCGGGTCAGGAAGAACGGGGGTCGGCATCGACTACCCCCCAACCACGCGGAAGCAGAACACCTCAATGTGATGTGGCCGGCCGCGTTGGCGGTGATGCTCAGGCTCGCCATCGATCGTGTAATCGATACCCAGGAACCGCAGCCGGTCTGTCACCAGGATGTCAGCCTCAGACGGCAGAAACGCCTTGTGTGTCGACTCACTGCGTTGCTGACTGACGATGTCCTCAGTGGTCGAGACCGGCTGGAACTCGCCCTGGTAATCGGCCTTGTCTAGCTCGGGTTCGGTGACGGTTGCCCAGTCGCCGGGAATCGTTGCGCCGTCCGGCCCGACCGTGTCCGGCGCCCGCAACCGGGTCACCGTGTCGCGGTACCGCACGGGACTACGCCGCTAGCGGTGCAAGGGAGACCGTCAACGTACTGAGGGTCAGCGTGTCACCGGTGTTGACCGTCTTGGACGCCGTCAGGGCAACGCTGTAATAGAAGGTTCCGGCGGACGATGCCCCCCACAACGAAATGTGAGTGACAACCTCACCGTTCGTACCCGCCCACGTCGCCCATTGCGTCGTACCGGTCAGCGCCTGTGAACCCGCCGACGCCGCCGCGAAGTTCACCGCCTGGCGTGTGGTCGTTGACGAAACCGCGGTGGTGCCGGAAGCGCCGGGGTCGGCGGTGTGCAACTGCGCAAACATGGTGGTTACGGCGGTGAAGGTCGCGGCCGACGTGCCCCGTAGGCAGTTCAGCCACGCATTCACTGTGTTAGTGGTCGAAAAGCCAACGGTCATGAGGGGTCCTTCGCTTCGGCGTTGTCGGCGGCGCAACCCAGCGCCGCCGCGAGTTCCCGTGCGCCTTGCGGCGTGAGCATGCAGGCACGGGCGGGGAGGGTACGGATGTAGACCGCTTGGTTGCCGACTTCAACGGTTGCCGCGTCGTCTTCAAAGACACCGCGCACAGTCCATTGCCGGATGTCTGCCGCCTTGGTCACGTCGGCTTCAGCGGTGAAGGTGGCGCGCAAGATGACTTCGTTCACGACAAGCTCCTACGGTCTGGGCGTCGTACCGGTGTACGGGCGGATGATGCGACCGCTCGCCGGCCGGGTCGTTCGGCCGGTGTTCGGACGGGTGACGACGCCGTGCGGAACGTTGCCGGTGGCCACGAGCGTGCCGACGCCGGCGAGCGCGCCGCTGATGGATCGGTCTACGGTCATGGCCGCGCTGAGCGATCCGACGCCGGCGAGTACGGCGGTGGTCGGGCCGCCCACGGTCAGGCCGGCGGTGGCGGTGATGGTGCCGGTGAGTACGGCGTCGGCAACATCGGTGATGACGCCGGCCGCGGTTAGGGTGCCGGTGCCGGCCAGGACCGCGGCCAGGGGCTTAGCTGCGGTCGCCGCTGCGGTGGCGGTGCCGGTGCCGACCAGTACGCCGCCAATGGTGCCGCTCGCCACGACGGTGGCACCCGCTGTCAGCGTCCCTGTGCCGGCCAGGGCCGCCGCTGAGGGCTTGGCTGCGGTCGCCGTACCAACCAGGGTCCCGGAAGCGCTCAGCGAGGCGCTGAGGGCCGCTGACCCGGTCACCGTCGTAACGAGCGTGCCTGTGCCGGCCAGTGCGCCGCCGACTGGCTTGTCGGCGGCGCTAGCGGCGGTCAGTGTGCCGGCGCCGGCGAGTGCTGCCGCCGCCGTCTTGGTGTTCGTCGTGGACGCCGTCAGAGTGCCGGTGCCGGACAGGGCTGCATCAGCGGTAAGGGTTCCTGCCGTCGTCGCAGACGCGGTCAGGGTGCCGGTGCCGGCGAGGCTTGCGTCAACGGCCTTGGAGACCGTGGCGGTCGCTGCGAGCGTGCCCGTGCCGGCCAGTGCGGCGCCTACCGACTTGCTGCCGGTCGCCGTGCTGGTGAGCGTGCCGGTACCCGCGAGGGTGGCGTCTACAGGCTTGCTGCCGGTCGCCGTACTCGAGCTGGTGCCGGTGCCGGCCAGTGCGGCGGCGGCCGAACGCGGGATACCGGCGAGGGTCGCCGCCAGGGTGCCAGTGCCGGTCCGCGCCGCGTCCACGCTGCGGGGGATGCCGGCCGCCGTCGCGGTGAGGGTGCCGGTGCCCGACAGTGCCGCGTCCGCGCTGACCGAACCGCCGCCGGCGGCAGGCTTGATCGCGACGAGAGCAACCGCGACCGCGAAGTTTGCCGAGACCGTGCCGCCGGATGCGGTGAAGGACCCGGTACCGGTGACCACTCGGGAGTTGCTGTGCAGGAGTCCGGTGTCCTGTAGTTCGGTCCAGCCGGTGGGGGGTGTCGTGGTGACGATGTCGTTGGTAGTGATGGAGTTCACGAGCGCGGCAAGTGTCGCCACGGTGACAGTTGTTGACGGGTAGCCCGTGGTGCCGGTCGCGGTGTTGCTTGCTTCGATCGGATCACCGGACGCGAGTCCACCGGAGTACATCAGGCAGTGAACGAGATTCCAGCAGACCGCGCTGAAAGTGACCGTGTATTGGCCGCTGTCTGCTGCCGTAAGTCGCTTCCAGGCAACGCGAATCGACTGCGGTCCACCCGCACTGATGCTCGCGTGGGCCCCGGGAATATCCGTGAACCCGGCGGGCCACGTAACGGTTGGCTCGGTGGAGCTGATCCAGTTTTCTTCGATGAGAATGGCGATATCGTCAATGGCCGCGCCGGTGACGACGTTGACGGGCTTGGTGCTACTGAAGGTATCGCCAGACCCTGAGGTTGTTGAGCCGCGCAATGCAATGGCCACGGCTCAACCTCCCCCTAGACGGTCACCCAGGAAGACGTATGCAGCAGGGTGGTTCGGCCCGGCAGGGTTGTGACCCAGCGGAATACGGCGTTGACGTTCGTGCCCGTGATGGTGAGCACCTGGATCGGCAGACTCTCCGGGTCCTCTGGATTCTCTGGCTCTTCCGTGACGGTTGCCCAGGGCAACGCTCCGCTGACCATGTCTTGCCACGGAACGCGGGGGATGGTGACGTCGTCGGGCGCCGGGTCGTTGTTGAGGGTGACCGTGTCGTCGCCGTTGTCGGTGTAGTCGAGCGGTTCCACAATTCCGCCTTTCGTCTAGCGCTGTGCAGGATCGGGCCAGGAGTAGGCGACGGGGAACGCGCCTTGCGGTTTGCCGTGCGTCGCGCCGCCGGGGCCGTTGACCCAGTCGTTCAGGGCGGCAAGCTCAGCCGCGGTCAGGTAGACGCCATTGACGCCGGCCGGTGCGTTGAAGACCGCCGTCGTTGACCCGGTCGTGTCCTGCCTCAGTCCGTCCGGGTTGACGTACGCACGGGCCGCGGAAGCAAGACAGATGCTCTTGGCAACGGCCGGCCAGGGGTCTTGTTCGCCGATCTCCGCAACAATCAGACCTTCTGCAAGGTCGAGCAGAAGGAGGTTCGCGGTTGCGGCATCTAGGTCCGACTGGAGGAACGAGGCGAACTCTTCGACTGTCGCAATGTCCGGCATGGGCCCGCGTCCCTTCCACTACAGGAGAAACACCGTCCCCGACTGCACCGCTCCCGAAGGAACGGCCCGCACGCTCAGCAGTCGGAGACGGTGGCTTAGCCGTACAGATCGCGCAGTTCGTCCCGCGTCAGGCCCTTGAGATCGTCCTTCGTCGCCTGCCCGGTCTCGATCGCGTACGCCGCCCAGGCGCCGTGAGTCGCGTTGCCGGCAGGCTTTTCGACGCCGTCAACGACGACGGCGGTGGGCGCGGCCTCGTTGCTGCGAGCAATGAAGCCGTCCGCGTGTAGACGCTTGAGATCGTCAGCTTCGGCGTGCTGCGGGATGATCTGCCCGTCGTACAGGTGGATCATCTTGCCGTCACTCGTGCGCACGATGGCGAGCGGTGCGGTCACCACGTAGCCCATCAGATCGCGGCAATCTTCCAGGCGCTGGCAGGCTCGATCACCACGGGCACGGTGACCCGGCGGCACCGAATGCGGTACTCGTCGGTGTCGTCCTTGCGGATGGTCTTGGCCTGGATGCCAACGCCGCCGGCCGACACGTAGCCGGGACCGCCCAGATCCTCATCAGCCATACCACCGAGCTGCGCGGAGTCGAGCACGATGGCAGTGTTCGCAACCGGGACGTTCGCGGACGCGAGCCAGCGGAGACCAAGGATGGTCGGGAACTGGCCGGTGATCGCGGGGTTGAGCGTCGGGGTCTCGCGAGGAACGTAGCCCGCGGCAACGAACGCAACCATCGCGTTGACCCAGTTGACATCGTCCAACACGATCGTGTCGGGGTCGTACCCCTCGTTGAGGGCGATGATGTTCGCCTTCGCCAGGCCGGCATCCTTCAGCATCTGCGCGGCGGTCGCGGTGGACCAGTCGGCAGCGGCGTTCGTGGACTGCGTGACCGCGGTGGAAATGGCGCTCAGGGCAACCGAATCCACGTACTTCACGTTCTGGTTGGCGAGCTTCATCAACGCCCGGTTGACGGGGTCCATGCTGCGACGCGCGATTGACGCATCGGTGATCAGCGCGTCCTGACCCCAGTTGACCGTCTTGGCCAGCGACGCCGCGCCCGTGGTCGGACTGACCAGCGGGTATTCGGCGCCGGGGGCAACGGCTCGCGGGTTCTCACCGCTGAAGATGGATTCCCCGGTCTCGTACTCGATCGAACCGCTACCGGTCGCGTTGAAACGCCCTGTCAGAAGGGCATCCGCGATGTAGCGCTGATCCAGCAGAGTCCGCAGCCGGCGCGCAATCAGCGTCGGGTTGTTCAAGAATCGCGAGATCGTGACGTTGTCACCGGAGATCGTGGGAGCAGCCGGCGGGTAGGTGTAAGGCATGTTGGCAGTCCCCTTTACCGGAACATCGATACTTCGATGAGGTCACCGTCAGCGGCTGCGGACGTGAGTGCCATCCCGACCAAAGTCCCGAAGACTCCGGCGCCGATGGCCGCGCACTTCCCGGCAGCGGCGGCGCTGACCAGGCCGCCGGCGGTGATGGCCGCGGACGCGGTCAGGCGCTGTACGCCGCCCGAGTGCACCGTGACGGAATCGCCCACGGCAGCGTCATAGGCCGCAACGCCAAGTACGGCAGTGGAAGCGGCGCCGGCCGGGCCGACAGTCCCCACACCGTTGACCTCAACGAGCCGTCCACCGACAACCGCGGTCGTCGCAACGGGCCGGGTGATTGCCGTCCCCGGCTTGAACAGCGGTACGTAGTCAGCCATCGTCAGACCGCCTTCGGGTAAAGAGCGTTGTAGGTGGCGTCGTCGTCTTCAGCCACGTCGGTCAGCGACCCCGTGTAGCCGCGCGGCGCGTCCACCGGAATGAGCCCCTTAGCGAGGGCGGCGAGTTCAGCCTCAGAACCGTTGTCCTTGGCAAGCTTGTTCAGCCAGTCCGCCTTACGGGCCGGGGAAATCCGGCCATCGCGGACAGCGCCGTCAACCAGCGACTCCCGGTGGGCCGCCTGCTGGTGCTCGTACGCCTTGCGGCCGGCCTCAGCATCACGACGCAGCGCCTTCAGCGCGTCGGCGTCGACGGTCTCGACCTTCGGGCCGTCATCGTTGCTGTCGGCATCCTCTTCGGTCGCGGCCTCGTCGGTGGTCTCTTCGGCCTCGTCGTCGGTCTCTTCGGCCTCGTCGTCGGTGTCAGTGAGCGCGGTGTCAAGCGCGGCAAGGATTGCCGCCTCATCGGACTCAGCACTCAGGCCAAGTCGCGCGCGCACCTTTTCCAGGGTGTCCGGCATGGCGGATCGTCCTTCCGTGGTGGTGGTGGAATCCGGTGCGGCCGGAAGAAATGGGTCGGGTGCTTGCCCACGGCCCGCATACGCGAACAGCGAGAGGTTGAACTTCGCGGTCGCCTTAGCGCTGGCGGTCTTGGACGGCTCGACGCGGTCAGCCAGGCCAGCGGCAACGGCTTCCTTGTCCGAGTACCAGGTCTCGGCTTTCATTGCCTCGCGCAACTGATCGACCGTCGCGCCCGACTTGTCGGCGTACGCGGACGCCAGATTGTCCGAAGCGCGGTTGAGATCGTCGGCCATCTTCTGCATGTCGTCCGCGTTGCCGATGGCAATAGCCCACGGGTCGTGAATCATCATTTCCGCGTTGCGGGACATGACCACTTCGTCGCCGCCCATGGCCACGAGCGACGCGGCCGACGCTGCCAGACCGTCAACAAACACGGTGACCTTCGCGTCGTGGCGTCGCAGTGCGTTGAGCATCGTGATGCCTTCGAACACGTCGCCGCCCGGCGAGTTGATCCGGAGATGGATCTCGTCGGTTTCAACGGCTTGCAGGTCCATCACGAATGTCTTGGCTGATACCCCAGTCCCGAACCAGGGGTCTTCGCCGATCTCGTCGTACAGCAGAATCTCTGTGACAGCAGGGCTTTCGGCGGCAGCCCGGATACGGTATTCGCCGCGGCGCGCCATCAAACTCGATCGATTCATTAAGGTGCCCCCGGCAACGGATCCTTTGGCGGCAGGCCAAGCGCTTGACGCATGGCCTCTTCGAGACTCTTGTCAGGCAAGAGAATTCCGGCGTCGGTGAGGAGCTTGATAGCGGCGGCGGTTGCTTGCTGCTGGCTACCGATCTCCTGAAACCCGATGATCGGCGCCGGTTCCTCAGTGCCCCAGTTCCAATCGACCAGGTCCTCAACCACGTGCTGCGTGGCGACGTCGGCAATCTGCTGAGCGAGCGCCTGCAACGACAGCGTGAAAAAGTCCGCGAATGTGGAACCCAAAGCCCATGACCCGGTCTGCGTGCCAAGGTTCAAAAAATGAGCCAATACCGCCCGTGCGATCTGCTCATCGTGATAGCGGATCGCGGGCAGTGCATCGGGCAACGTTCCTTCGACGCCGGCCAGTCGCAGCCGTGCGCCGTTGGGGGTCGCGGCGCCGGCGCCGTCACCAGCCCGGACAGACTGCGCAAGAGTGGAACCGGCAGTGAGGTCCGACTCGCCTTCAGCGGCCTCGTAGATCGGAATCCCCAGGCCGTTGCGCTCAATCGTCATCGTGTTGACGCGTAGGAGCCTGTCCTTCAGTAACCAGTTTTTGTACGCCGGCCGCAGCAACGACATGCCGGCCCAGTTGCCGCCCTCGCGTTCGTAGCAGTAGGCAACCAATCGGCCGATAGGGATCGTGACCGGGCCGGCGGTCTCAAGGTGCCCGTACTGCTCGATGGACTCCAACCCGCCATCCGCGGCGACGTTCCAGCCGCTGATAGTCCTTGCCGGACGCAACGACAGCTTTGCGAGGTGCACCCGTCCGTCATCACCAACGCGCGCCTGCTGCTCAAAGATCGAATGCCCGTAACGGCACATCAACAGCGCCAAGCGCAGATGATCGAACCAGGAGAACCGATCGCGTGTACGCCGCTTCGACGTCGGTTCCTGACCCTTGACGGGCAAGTTCAGGTCGTCGGCAACGTGTTGCACAACCTCGTCACGGGCCCCGTTGGGCTCGACCCACCAATCGGTCCGCTGAATCGGCAGCACGACGGCCCGCAGTACCGAGCGGATCTGCGCGTCTTGGCGGTGCATCTGGTCGTACACGGGGATGGATAGCGGCCAGCGAAGTTCCGGCGTCGGCTCGTCCATCGTTCCCGGCGGCGCCCAGAATGACGGGATGTGGTCGTTTTCGTAGCCCTTGCTGGTGATCGGCGGCGGCACCTCAGGCATGGGTCACCGCCTTAGAGGTCAGAAACTCATTGAGGTGACGGACTCGCGTTCGATCTCGACCAGTGAGCGCGGCGCCGGCGGCGGTTCCTTCGGTGCCTGAGGCAACATTGCGGACCAGGCCGCGAGCGTTGCGGCCTCAAGGGTGGAGATATCGGCGGTGGAGACCTTGCGTCCCCAGGCCCACCGGTCGCCCACCAAACGGCGCACAGCGCCCGCAACGGCGCTGTCCAGCTCCGGGTACGCGGCATGCCGTACACGGCCCTCACGGACCAGCTCAAGCAGCGATGCGCACGCGTCCAGGACTGCCGGGGTATCCAGCGCAGTCACACTCACGCCGGCGTGCTCAAGGTGCGGGATCAGCGACGCGGCCGGACCGCGACGATCGATGACGACCGGCACCCGGTACCGGCGTTGCAGCTCGGTGACGCGCTGGACCACCCAGGCCGTACCGGGACCGTGCTGCAAGGGCTTGAGGTGTACGACGTCGCCCAGGCGGCCGGCGGCGGTGATCGCGCCGTGCGTCTGATCCATGGACGCGGCGATGCCTACAGCAACAATCGGGATACCGAGCGGTGCCCCACTCGCGCACGCTTCCCAGCGGCCAGGACCAAAGGCAGCGTCGGCGGTTCCGGGCTCGTCCCACCAGCCCAGGAACTCCCGAATGAACTCTTCGGCCGGCATTTCGTCGCGGAAGTCCTGCATTCGCTCGATCGTGATCCGACGTCCGTAGGCGGGGTTCGCAGCGGCCAGCAGATCCAGCCGATCGGCCACGCACCCCACGACCTTGCCGGCCTCGTGATTGCACGCCGGGTCCGCGCACTCAACCTGCGGTGCGCACCACTCAAACCAGGCGCTACGAGGTGCGCCGCCGGCCCGTCCGCGGTCGCGGATGCGGCGTAGGACGTCGGAGTTGATGAACCCGGCCGACGACGCGTAACGGACCTGTGCGCCCTTGCGGGTGGCCAGAATCGGCAGCAAAGCGCCGGTTTGGGCCCGCTGAAGGAACGCGGCTTCATCCCACGTGATTTTGTCGCCCTTGATGCCTCGTCCGCCGCCTTTTGAACGAGCATGGAACTCGATGCGCTCGCCGGAGAGCAATTCAATGCACTCATCGCCGTTGGAGCGGTGAATTCGCTTCACTCGCTTACGGAAATCGTCCTTCGCCTCAACGAGCTGGACCATATGCTCAAAAGTCTTCTGCGCAGTGTCGAAAAGGTGCGCCGTCCAGGCGTGCATGGGCTCTTCCATGACGAAAATGTCAGTCAGCGCGGCGATTTCGAGCGTTGACGTCTTCAAATTCTGCCGCGGGGCCACAATTCCGACCGAAAAACAGGCCGGCATCGCTGGTTCGTTCTCAGCGAAGATCGCATCAAGGATCATGCGCTGTTCTTCGTCCATCGGCATGCCCAGTTGGGCCCCGACGTCGGCCGCAATGTCCCCGTAGGTGCTCCGGTAGCTCGGAATCCACTTGTACTGAGGCTCACGCACTGCGATTCACCCGCCGACCGGCCAGATCATCGCGTGCACGGTCAAGCGCCGACTTTTCGTCAAGCACACCGTCAGTTGCCGTCCGCAACGACTGCTCAAACTGCTTGACTAGGGCTGCCAGGCCGGCGCCGGTGTCGAATCCGGCGTCTATACGCCGCGCCATGGCCAAAACAGACCCACCGAGCGGTGTTTCTACACGCTCGCATTCGGTCAAAACCAGCAGAGTGGACCTCTCGACCGGCCCCTTTTCGGGGTCCCCGTCGACCAGCTCCGGGGCGTTCGCGGTCAGCGCAACGACCTTCCCGACCGCCTTTTTGCCCTGTCGGAGTCGATACGCCCGCTGTCCGCAGTTGGGCGAACAATACATTGAGTTCTGCCGCTGCGCCGGGTATCTCTTTCCGCAGATATTGCACGATCGAATCATCCCCGGCACCTCCACGGTTGCCTCAAGCAACGGTGCTGTGTGGCCTCACATCAAGGAAGTCACTCAGGGTTACAGGGGAGAGGGCGTGTC
>Ga0070699_100002769_pt1 | contig 15641 bp, 16 predicted proteins | sample KBSK1503metaG_FD_65473 | JGI IMG/M metagenome (GOLD analysis project Ga0070699, IMG submission 65473) | Corn, switchgrass and miscanthus rhizosphere microbial communities from Kellogg Biological Station, Michigan, USA - KBS K1-50-3 metaG | ecosystem: Host-associated > Plants > Roots >...
TGACCAAGCCGATCGATCAGCGCGATCTTCTCAGCGCGATCAGCCGCGCGCTCGCGCGCGAGCAGGGACCGCGTCCGCAGCTGCCGCAGTCGATGCTCCCCGCGGAGTTGCCCGAGCGGCGGCTGCACGTGCTCCTCGCCGACGACAACGCCGTGAATCAGCGTCTGGCGGCGAGCCTCCTCGAGCGGCGCGGCCATCGCGTCACCATCGCCGCCAACGGCCGCGAAGCGCTCACCGCGCTCGACCGCGGACCGGTCGACGTGATTCTGATGGACGTGCAGATGCCGGAGATGGGCGGCTTCGAAGCCACCGCGGTGATCCGAGAGGCGGAGCTGGAAACCGGCGACCACGTGCCGATCATCGCGATGACGGCGCATGCGATGAAGGGCGATCGTGAGCGCTGCCTCGCCGCCGGCATGGACGATTACGTCACCAAGCCGCTCGACTCGAAGCGCCTGTGCGCGATCGTCGAAGACCTCGCCGCGAATCGGACGCCCGCTGCTGTCGAACCCTCCGACGCGATCCTCGAGCCGGTGCTCGCGCGCGTCGGCGGCGATCGGCAATTGCTCTGTGAGATCAGCCGGCTGTTCGTCGAGGACGCGCCGCGGCATCTCGACGCGATCGAGCGCGCCATTGATCGGCGCGAGGCCGAGTCGCTGCGCCGCGCCGCTCACGGCCTCAAAGGCGCCGCCGCGAACTTCGACGCCAGCGCCGTGGTCGCTGCCGCGCGCGAGCTCGAAGAGATCGGCAGCACCGCACGGTTCGATCGCGCCGCCGATGCGCTGAGGACCCTTCACGAAGAGACCGACCGACTGCTCGTCCTTTTGCGCGCGCTCAGCACGTAACCCCTTCAGCTCGCATTTTCTTCCGCTCTACGCGTCACGTCGCGACGCCCGCACTCCACGTCGATCGCGCGCGGTCGTTGTGCAAATTCAGCTTCGAAAACTCCGCCGTCTCGAATGCCCGGCCGTATTCGGAGGAACGAGTCGTGCACCCAACGCGATGACGAACCAGGGAGGTGAAACCTGATGTGGAACAAGGACGAGATGCGCGGCAAAGCCGATCGCATCAAGGGAGGGCTGAAGAAGAAAGCGGGCGACCTGCGGGGCGATGAAGATTTGCGCAATGAGGGCGAGGCCGACGAAGCAGCGGGCCGAGTCCAGGAAGCGTTCGGCGAGGGACGCAGGAAGATCGGCGAGGCCATCAAGGACCTCGGAAAAAAAGTGGGCCAATAGGGAGTGAATTTTTTTCAAAGGGAGGCCACGGATATGACACGCAGCGTAACGGGACTCTGCGTCGCGGCGGCCTTTGGCTTTGCTGTGACGCTCGCAGCCCAGGCGCCAGCGAATCAGCAGTACGGCAAGAGTGGCGACAAGGATAAAGGGCACGAAGTGACTGTAACGGGCTGTCTGTCGAAGGCCCCCGACGGAAACTTCATGCTCACGAACGCGCGCGCCGAGAGCAAGCCGAGCACGACGACCGGCACGGCCGGCACCACCACCGCGCCGCCCACGGGCGGCTCGACCCCGACGACGTCCATGGCCAACGCGATGACCTGGAAGCTCGAGGGTGGCACCGATCTCGACAAGCACATCGGTCACAAGGTCGAAGTGACGGGCCACACCGACTGGGCTGGAGCAATGGACCGCGGCCGCAACCCGGGCGACACGACCGCCTCCGCCACGACGACAACCGAACCAGCGCATCCGCAGCCGACGACGACGACCGCAGGCACCACGACGCCGGTCGGAACGTCGGGAACGACTGCTGATGATCAGCGGTACAAGGGCAGCCGCGACACGAATCAGCCAAAGCTCGAGGTGACCTCCGTCAAGATGATCTCGTCGAGCTGCCAGTAGTCGCCCCGTTTCACAAAAGTGGAACGGTGCGCGGTGGGTCGGCGCGGTGGCCGATCCACCGTTTGGCGCGTTTTCTCGCTAATAACCTATAAGTCTGCGCCGACGAATGCGGCACGCCATTTGTAGAGGTGGAGCTGTTTACGGTGCTTATGCGCCCGGAGACGGTTCTCGCCGGCGATGGTAACCGGCCGCAAACGCGAAGCGAGCTGCAGTCGTGGATTCGTGATCATCTCCAGCTTCCATCCGGCCTCGAGGCCGAGCTGCTCGCAGCCATCGACGCCGTCTTCACGCGGCACGAACGGCTGTGGCAGGAATCGAAACAGGAAGCGATTCAAGCGCTGTCATCGGGATTCGCCGACAAGATGGCGCGCGTGAAGACGGAGCTGTCGGCGCGCGACGCCACGACCAGCAGCATCTCGCGATACTTCGAGGCGCTCGTCGCCGATCTCACCGACAAATCGCATCGGGATCCGAAGACCAAGCTGATGAACTTCGGGCGCTTCATCGAGCAGCTCGAATCGTTTCTGGCGCTCGAGCAGCGCGGACGCTGGTGCGCCGTGGGCCTGGTCGACATCACGGGCTTCAAGTGGTACAACGACGCGCTCGGTCACGCCGTCGGCGATCGGATCATCGAGCGCGTCGCGCACCTGCTGCGCGAACAGGTGCGCTCCGACGACCTGCTGGCGCAGGAGCGTCTCGGCGCGCGCCCGACGGACCAGGAGCGCCGCAATCCGGATCTGCACGCGCGGTTCGGCGGCGACGAGTTCTGCTTCCTCATTCCCGACCTCGAGCAGTATCACCTCGCGCACGCGATCGGCGAACGGTTTCGCGAGGCCGTCGAACGCCACGACTGGTCGCAGGAGGATCGCCGGCTCGCGGCGCAGCCCGTGCGCGTGGACGTCGGCGTCGTCTGCCTGTCGCTCGGCCGCGTGGCGGAACGGCGCTTCATCGCGCGCCGACTCGCCGCCGATCTCATTCAGCGCGCCGACAAGTTGATGTACGAAGCGAAGGGGGAGCGCGCGAGCCACATCTATCTGATGCGGCTGAAGCTCGAAGACGGGGCGGTGGTCGAAGTGCGCGACGACGGGGCCCCAGCGTTGGAGGATGCGCGATCATCGTGACCGTCCCGCGGACCAGTGCTACACTCGAGAGTTCACGGTGGGTGTAGCTCAGTGGTAGAGCGCCGGACTGTGGCTCCGGAAGTCGCGGGTTCGAAACCCGTCACCCACCCCACCTCACTCGCCCGACGCCGCCGCGGCTGCCATCGTCGTTCCGTTCATCGTGGCCAGCCGTGCTTCGCCGACATCTTGTGGCGAAACGCACCTCGAATGACGCCGAAGCCTTGCCGTACTCGATCGACTCGGCCTCCATCCCGACTTTCAAGAAGATCGAGCACGAGATCACGCAAGGGTCGCCCCAGGCTCGCGTGCTCCGTGTTGAGGAATCGCGGCGCGAGTGACGCGCGGCGCACAGATACGACGCAGGCGCCGGGTGGCCAGGAGATTCAGCTGACTTTTCGCAGCTTCCGCGTTGGTCTGTAATCGAGTTTCGCTTCAGGCCGGCCCTGTCCGCACGATCCCCTCGAGGTCGGTTTCGACGCGACCCAGCCGTTCGCTCTGCTTTTGAAGCTCGCCTTCGATACGCCGGATGCTGCGGAGAATCTCAGCTACCGCGCCGAGAAGGTTTTCATGTTCGAGGCGCGTCATGTCAACCGCGGCTCCGGGATTGATGCGCCGATCGCCGCGGCGCCGTTCACCTCGACGGCGTTCGATTGCCACGTGCACAGTTTCAGGCACGCAAGACGCGTGCGCATCGCGGCCGCGAGGCCGTCCACCGGGCACGTGATCGCCGATGAGGCTCCCAACTTCCGACTGGAAACGACCTCGAAAACAGTCGAAGTTGTTCCATCGAAACAGTACGGAGCAGTCCTGATGACTTTCATATAAATCTGAGGTTCCGCGCCGATGCGGGCGATTGGGGATGCTGATCGAAGACAACATCACGGAGCTCGATCACCTCAACTCGCGCGAGAGGAAGGGATCCATCGGCGTTCATTTCCGCGTATCGATAGACGCTGGAAGAGCTGGCACCGATGATGCTTGAGCGCTCTTGAACAACCACACTATTGCGTGTCATGAGGATCAAGATCGTTCAGAAGCCGAACGTGAAGCGTATCGACGGCGTACGCGTTGAGCCGGTCGATCAATTCATTCCCGAGGGCGACGAAAGCCGACCGCCCTCCCTCACACCGTCCCAGGCTCGGCGAGCGATTATCGAGCGATTGCGATTCGACGCGTTGCGCCAGTTGACGCGTGCCAGGCGCGCCGTGATGAAACACCAGATCGCACTCGCAAGCCGTGATCTGGAAGCCGGCCTGGCGTGGCTCGAGGAAGAGGGCGCCGACTCGAACGCGTTGATTCTCGAGTTCGTGGACCTCACGATCGAGCTCGCATCCTGGCGGCTCGAACTCGTCAACAACGCGCTGGACAAGTACGGGCCGGACGCGATGCTCCTTGGGTGAACGACGACTCAACAGCTTTCTACGATTACGTACTATTCGAAACCGGAGATAGCCTTAACACGATTTTCGATCGGCTGATGAGCAACCGCGGAGAACGCAGTTCTATGGACGTTTGACGTCGACGCCCGCCAGGCGACGTTCACCGTTCAGGAGCTTCGATCGACGTCCCCTCAATTCCTGATCGAAAAACTCGCGGACGATGGTTCGCGTGACCGCAATCGCCTGCGCCGGTGGAAGCGCGCCGGTAGCTTTCCGGTCGCGGAGCGCAGGCCACAGCGTCATGTCGGTGAAATCGAGGTGCAGCGTGTCGGCGACGTCGACGCGGTAGTACCGCGAAGCGGCGCGCTTGTAGATCACATCGCTCGCGCCGAGCCTCCCGCGGCGAGCCGAGTAGGCCATCAGCAGCGGGCGCCCGAGAGGCGTGTCGATCATCGAGCCGTACTGGGGACTGCCATCGAGGTTCAGAACGGCCGCGCACCGCTTCTCCGTCAGGCACAACTCGGCGGCCATCACCCCGCCCATGGAATGACCGAACACCCCGAACCGGCTCACGTCGGCGCGCGCGATCACGCGTCCCATCGCGGTGCCACCCGGCCGGTTCGCAAGCCGCGCGATGACGGCGCGCGCGTCGTCCACCCATCGCCGCAGCGCGACGTGCGTTTGGACGAGACCACCGAGGTACTCCCGCAGCAGGCGCATGCGTTCTGCGTCGTTCGAGGCGCTCGTCACCTGGCTCAGGACCGCGTCCTCCGTCTTCCACTCCGAGAACACGTCCTGGATAGGCTGCCGAAACGCTCCATTGCCGTCGAGCATGCTGACGACCGTTCCATCGGCGACGGTCGATGCGGTTGCTTCGTACGGATGCACGATGCTGAGTACGACGTATCCGTGGCTCGCAAGATCCGCCAGCAACGCCGTCGAAGACGAGGGCACGCTCGTGTACCCGTGCGAGAACAGCAGCAACGGCAGTCGGACTCGTCCCGATCGAGGCGCCGCATCCTGTTTCGCGTGCGTCGCGAGCGCCGCCACGTCATCGAAGAGCGCGGCGTTGCCGAACAGCCTCGCAAAATTCCGCACTTCGTCGGCGCCGTCGAGCAGGTACGGCGCGGGCGTTTCACGCGCGTCCGCTTCGGCGGGATACCACGCGACGATTTCGATTCGGCGTCCATGCGCCGCGTCGAACGGATCGGTCCGGTCCGCGTCGGTCACGATCCATTGCGTGCGCCCGACCGGCAGCGGTCCCTGTGGAGGCGGAAGCGTCGAGGCTCCGACGGCGAGCGCCGCGGCGCCGCCGGCGGCCAGAAGTGTGTTCAAATGCATCGATCGGCAAGCGTGTATATCAACGGCTCGTTGGATCGGCGCCGAATGACAACTTGGATCGCGATCTCCGGTATCATAATCGCCGCTCCCCGATAGCGACCTGCCGCATTCGATGCGTAAAGTTGCACTGGTCTCAATCGCCGCCGCCACGCTGTGTCTCCGCGTGCCCATGCACGCGCAGGACCTCGTGCTCGATCGGTTCGGCGATTACCTCGATTCGCTGCGCGCGCAGGTCGGCATTCCCGGCATGACCGCTGCGATCGTGGGCGCCAACGACATCACGTGGGAGCGCGCCTTCGGCTACTCGAACGTCGAGCGCCTGGTCCAGACGCGGACCGATACGCCGTATCACGTCGACGGCCTGACGCAAACGCTCACGGCCACACTGGTCCTGCGTTGCGTCCAGGACGGACGTCTGTCACTCGACGGCCGTGCAGGCGACGCGACGATCCGGCAGCTGCTCACGCACACGTCCGGCCCCGCTGACGCTCCGCAGTTCCTTTACCGTCCGGATCGCCTCGCGCCACTCGCCGACGCGGTGTCGACATGCGCTGGCGAATCGTTCCGCGCCGCGGTGGCTGATTTGCTCGATCAGCACGGGATGAAAGACGCGGTGCCCGGACCGGACGCGTCGCCGCAGCGTTACGCGAGCATCCTCGATCGACTCGCGACGCCGTACGCCGTGAACGCGCAGCGGCGTCCGTCGCCTTCGCACTACGCGGCGACAACGCTCACGGCGGCGGCCGGACTGATTGCGACGACGCGCGACCTGGCAAATTTCGAGGTCGACCTGACGCACCGCGGGCTGCTGCGACCGGAGACGCTCGCGCTGGCGTGGAGCAATCCGACGACCGCCAGCGGTCAGCTGCTGCCGCACGGTCTCGGGTGGTTCATCCAGGGCTACAGCGGCGAGCCGATCGTCTGGCAGTTCGGGCTGGGCGACAACGCGTCCTCGTCGCTGATGATCATGCTGCCCCGCCGCGCGCTCACGCTGATCCTGCTCGCGAACAGCGACGGCCTCGTCAACCCGCTGCCGCTCGCGGCCGGCGACGTTCTCGTCTCGCCGTTCGCGAAGCTGTTCGTCGGACTCTTCACACGATGACCCGGCGTCGCGGATTGCGCCCCACGGCGCTCGCACTCGTCCTGCTCGCGCTCGGCCGCCCGGCGTCGGCCGCCGACCGCCAGATCCGTCCGTTCATCGGCGTCACGTTCGGCGGCCGCACGACCCTCGTCGACCTCGAGAACGCCGCCGACAAACACCACGCGATGATCGGCGTCACGACCGCCATCCTGGGGGATATCGTCGGCATCGATATCGATCTGGCGCGCGGGCCGGGGTTCTTCGAGAGCGGCGACAGTCACCTCGTTCTGCAGAGCAGCGTGACGACGCTGATGGGAAACTTCGTGCTGGCGGCGCCCCGCCATCTGACCGAGTACACGCTGCGACCGTATCTCGTCGGAGGCCTCGGCCTCATGCGCGTCAACGAGCTCGACTACTTCGGCGTGCTACAGGTCGCCGACAGCTTCCTGGCGTACGATATCGGCGGCGGTGCGATCGGGTTCGTCACCAACCGCGTCGGCGTCTGCTGGGACGTGAGGCGGTTCCGCAACGTCGTCCGCAGCGGTCAGACGCGCGGCGTCAGCGTCGACACGGAACGGCTGTCTTACTGGCGCGCCAGCATGGGGCTGGCGATTCGGTACTAGAATGGTGCGAGAGATGCGATTCCGGTACGTGTTCGCGGCGATGGCGCTGCTGGTGGCGGCGGCCTCGATCGAGGCGGCCGAGACGCTGCGCGTCACGCCAATCGTCCACGACGACAAGGTCGTCGTGACGTTCGAGCTCGCCGACGCGTATACCGACTCAATCCGCCAGGCCATCAGCAGCGGTCTGCGGACGACGTTCACGTACGAGCTCGAGCTGCGGACCGTCGGCACCGCATGGCTCGATCGCACCATCGCGACCGTCGTCGTCACGACGAGCGATCTGTACGACAACCTCACGCGCCGCCATACGCTGTCGCGCACCGTCGACGGCCGCGTCGAAGAAGTGCTGGTGACCGACGACGAATCCGAAGTCAAGACGTGGCTGACGCGCTGGAGCCGCGTGCCGCTCTACCAGACGTCGAAGCTGGATCCGACGCGCGACTACTACGTCCGTGTCAGCGCGCGCATGCGCCCGCTGAGCGGATCGCTGCTTGGATGGGCGAAGGCCACCGTCGGACAGGCCAAGTTCACCGTCATTCCGTAGACTGGATCTCGTCTTCCGCTCCACAGGACGGGCGAGTCGAAAAACAAGCTGCGTTGTGAATGTCGCTGCGCCTGACACGCTCAGGTGCACCGCATCCTCGAACGCGGAGTCGGCCATCCAGTCCGACGCGTCCACGAACCGACCGCCGAACCGTTCGGTTTCGGATCGCACGTGCGCGCGGTACGCCTCCCACTCGGGCGTGTCGTAGAAGCCGCGGCGGTGGCTCGACGTCATCGGCGCCTCGATGACAATCAACTCCGCGCCCGCATCCCGCACGCTCCCGAACAGGTCCTGCACCGCCGTCAGCAGCGGCGTCCGATCGGCGACGACGTCGGCGCAGTATTGGCGAAACACTCCGGGATCGTCCTCGAGCCCGGCGAAGTCGGCGGTGCGGCCGAAGCGTCCGGACGCTTGCGGCGGCGCTCCGAAACCGGCCAGCTTCCTGCGCGTCCGCTCGATCGCCGCCCAGAGGGTGGCGCGCTCGACCACCACCGGCAGCCACGACGTCAGCCGAACCTGCCAGGCGGGCGGACCGTCGCGACCCATCAGCCGGATCGCCCGTTCGCGATCGACGTAGTAGACCATCGCACGCGTGCCGGAGAGATCCTTCCAGCGGCTCGGGACGGGCCGCGTCAGCTGACTGTCGAAAAACGCGTAATACACGCGCAGAGGGGCGAGGCCGAGCGCGCGACGGACGAACAGATCGTGTTCGACCGGCGACGTGGAACCGACCGCGATGTTGAGCGCGCGCGCGCCGGGACGCGCGGCCTCGAATGCGGCTCGATCGAGGGCGGCAACCATGACCGAGTTGCCGACGAAGAGATCGGTGACGTTCGCCGACTGTGCGATCGCGCGCAGCACCTGCCGCGGCAGCGAGTTCGCCGTCAGCCGCGCGATCGCCATGTTGAGGAGCGCAAACGCGCCCGCCCACACGATCAGCTGGAGAAAGATGGCTCGCGTCCGCACCACTCAGAAATCGATGTAGATGAACTTCGACGCCTGACCGCAGAACAGCACGATGACGATCGTCAACGCGCCCCACCAGAGTCCCCACAAGGACGAGGAGGCCGGCAGCGACAGGCCGTCGGGCGGCAGGTCTTCGGCGCCGCCGAGATAGTCCGCGACGTGCTTGATCCACGCGAGTCGATTCATCAGCGTCATCCGAGAATCAGGCGGCGGTAAAAGAAGAGCGCCGTCGGCAGATCCATCGCGAACAGCGCCCATCCGAGCGTGACCGCCGCAAACGTCACGCCCCACGATGCCGCCTGGCCGGCGAGCGTCGGCGTCCGGTCTTCGCGAACCGGACGCCAGTCGGTCCACACCCGATGGACCACGAGCAGCGTGCCATGCCAGGCGCCCCACGCGATGAAGTTCAATCCGGCACCGTGCCACAGGCCGCTGATCAGCATCACCGACAGCATGTTGGCGTATGCACGCTGCCGCGATCCACGCGAGCCGCCGAGCGGAACGAACACGTAGTCGACGAGCCATCGCCAGAGCGATCGGTGCCACCGCCGCCAGAACTCCGTGATGTTCGTCCGCGCATACGGCCAATCGAAGTTCTCCGGAATCCGGATGCCGAAGAGCCGCGCCGATCCGATCGCGATATCGGAGTACGCCGAGAAGTCGAAATAGATCTTCCACGCGTACGCCAGGATCCAGACGACGAGCGCGCCGCGGCTCGCCGCCGCGATGTCGGCGCGGTTCAGATGATCGGTGACGCTCGTGAGGAGATCGGCGACGGCAAACTTCTTCGCGAGGCCGACGAGAATGCGTGTGATGCCGCGGTTCCAGTCGGCGGGCCAGTCGGTGCTCGGCTGCTCGACGCTGGGTCCGAAGTATTGAAACCGTTTGATCGGCCCGGCCACGAGCGTCGGAAAAAAGAAGATGAACGCGAGGTACTGCCCGAGCGTGCCGCGCTCGACACGGCCGTAATACCGATCGACCGCATAGTGAATGAACTCGAACGTGAAGAACGATACGCCGAGCGGGAGAAACGCGCCGCGCCACGCCAGCGCATTCCGACCGAACGGAGCCGACAGCAATCCCGTTGCGAAGTTCCAGTACTTGAAGATGCCGAGGACGCACAAACTCGCCGCGACGCCGACGAGGCACCATGCGGATCGCGGGGAGTAAAGGCGGCTGATGATCGCTTCCCACAGGAAGATGAGGATGCACGCCGCGCCGAACCAGCCGCCGACTTCGGTCACCGAGAAGTAGATGAAGAACAGCGCGCCGGACACGACGCAGATCCACGGCCGCGCGTGCGGAGCGGCGATCCTGAACAGTATGGCGGTTGGGATGAGCAGGCCGTAGTACGCGAACGTCGTGAAAATCACGTGCGCGAATTATAGCCGCGGTAGGCGTGGCGGCCGTCTCGGCACGCGCGTTGCCACTTCTAGTACCGGAGGTGTCTATGTCCGAGCTCGGCCTCGGCATCCTCGTCGCGATCCTGCTCATGCTGGCGCTCTGGGTGCCGTATTTGGTCAAGGAAATCCGCCGCGGCAAAGCGACGCTCGGTCCGCACACGCCGATCGGCACCGGCGACACGCACCCCGGACGCCGAGGCGATCCGGCTCCCGGTCAGCCCGACGCGCAGGCGGATCCGTACGAGCCGCGCACGATGAGATAAGCGCCGGTCGCGCTTCTTCCATTTCCACCACGGCCTGCTGCAGTCGGTCGCGAAAGACTCACGCCGCTGCAGCAGCGCGCCCGCCAACGCGATGAAACCCAGACAACGACTCAGACCGCCTCCGAGAGATTTGAGCATCGGCGAGGATCAGTTCGCGTGCGCGTGAGCGGCGCGAACGATGTGAGAAACGATCGCAACGCGCTGGTGAGAGATCGGTCCGATCGGTCCGCGACGCCGCGTCGCCGGCCGACCACCCCGAGTCGACGACCGTCCGACGAGATCACTCGACGAGGATTCGTCGTCGACGGCACACTTATGCTCGCGGCTGCAAACTCGCGCGAGCGATCATGATTCGGATTTCGTGTACCAGGCTGGGACATGCTGTGCCGAATCGAAGCAGAATCCGTTCAACTCGTTCGAAACGAAGGACCTAGACCCGCCGAGACCGCCTGTACGATGACGTTATTGTCATATATACGAACACGGTGGCGTGCCGATTCGATCTCGGCAGCAACGGTTATCTGGTTCAAGAGGAATAGGTTACCGGGTAAGGCTCAGCTTGGCGTTAGAGTTGCTCTTGGCGTGCGGAACGGCAGTTGTGTCGCTAGCTGCCGACCGCGTCATGGAAAGCGATAACACCTTAATTAATACGTCGAACTGGCGCGTCGAATTGCCTGTCCTTGCCGGCGGGAGCGTAGTGCTGCGCGAGCCGACGAGCCATGACCTGGGAAGCCTGGTCGATCTGCTGTCGGTGGCCGACGCGACGCGCTTCGGTCTCGAGGAACCGCCGACGGACCTCGCTATCCAACAACTCATCGATCGTGCCGTGCGCGATCGCACGAACGGCACGGCGTTCACCTACGTGATCGCGCACGCGGCCACGCGCGCCGTCGTCGGACTCACGCAGGTACGCCAGCTCGATCCCTCGTTCGAGGCGGCTGAGTGGGAATGCACCCTCGCGCCGTCGTCGCGGGGAAGCGGCGCGTTCCTGGACGCGGCGCGGCTGGTCGGCTCGTTCGCGTTCGGTTCGGTGGGCGTCCATCGAATCGAGGCGCGTGTGCTGCTGCAGAACGGCCGCGCGAACGGCGCGCTGCGCAAGCTCGGAGCCGTACAGGAAGGCATCCTGCGCCGGTCGCTGCGGTACGGCGGCGAATACGTCGACCAGGTGCTGTGGTCGGTGCTCAAGGAAGATTGGGGCGATCACTGGGTGCCGACAGGACCCCGGGTGCACTGATGAAGCACTTGCCGCCGGCAGCCCGTGCGTACGTCGTCGCCGTTGTCGCCGTCGGCACGGTGCTGTTCTTCGCCGGTCTTCCCCACATTCACTTCAACCAGCCGCTGCTCTTCGCCGCGCTGCTCGTGCTCTCGTCGCTCTCCGCGTCGCTGAAGGTGTCGCTGCCGCTGACCGCGAGCGGTTCGACGATGTCGGTGTCGTACGCGGTCGACTTTGCGTCGCTGCTGCTGCTCGGTCCGCACGAGACGATGCTCATCGCCGCCGGCAGCGCGGTGTGTCAATCGAACTTCAACTCGAAGGATAGAAATCCGCCGCACCGAATTCTGTTCAACATCGCGTCGCTCGTGATCACCGTGCAGGCCGCCGGCCTCGCTTTCGACCTGTTCGGCGCCGGCGACGCGGCGGCGACGTTGTCGGGCATGGCGCGTCCGCTCGTCGCGGCCGCCACGGTGTACTTCCTGTTCAACACCGGTCTGGTCGCCGCCGCCGTGGCGCTGACGACGCGGGAGCGGTTGTGGTCGACGTGGCACAACAACTTCCTGTGGAGCGCGCCGAGCTACTTCGTCGGCGCAGGCACCGCAGCGGTGGCGGCGTGGTTCCTCGTGCACGCCGGGTTCTGGCTCCCCTTCACGTTTGCGCCCGTCTACCTGACGTTCCGAACCTACAAGGTGTACATGGGACGGATCGAAGACGAGCAACGCCACGTGCAACAGACCTCCGATCTTCACCTTGCGACGATCGAAGCGCTGGCGCGCGCGATCGACGCCAAGGATCAAACGGCGCAGATGCACATCCGCCGCGTGCAGGTGTACGCCGCAGGATTGGCGCGTGTCGCGGGTCTCACTGAATCGGAGATTCAAGGCGTCAAGACGGGGGCGCTGCTGCACGACATCGGCAAGCTCGCCGTGCCGGAACACATCCTGTCGAAGCCGGGCCCGCTGACGCAGGAAGAGTTCCAGAAGATTCGCATTCACCCTCAGGTGGGCGCCGAGATCATCGCCGCGGTGCCGTTCCCGTATCCTGTGGCGCCGATCATCCTGAGCCATCACGAGCGCTGGGACGGCAAGGGATACCCGCAGGGGCTGAGCGGCGAGAGCATTCCGATCGGTGCGCGCATCCTCACGATCGTCGACTATTACGACGCGGTGACGACCGAGCGGCCGTACCACAAGGCCCTGACGCACGACAGCGCCGTCGGTCTGCTGCGGCACGAGGCCGGACGTGCGCTCGATCCGAAGCTCGTCCCGCTCTTCATCGAGCACCTGCCGGCGCTCGTCGCGGAGCTCGGCGTCCAGGAGCAGCCGATGACCGACGCCGAACCGCCGGACGTGATTGGCGGGTCGACGGCCGTCGGGCTGATTCCGGCGAGCGGCGCGAATGCGTTCGAAAACATCGCGCTCGCACATCGCGAGATCTACGCGCTGTACGAGATCGCGCAGGCGATGGGCACCAGCCTCGGCGTGGCGGACACGATGGCGCTCATCTCGTCGAAGATCTCGAAAATCGTTCCGTGGTCGGGCTGCGCCCTGTTCCTGTACAACCAGGAGACGGACTCGCTCAAGTGCCGTTTTGCGACCGGCGTCGACGCGCCGAAATTGTTGAACGTCACGTTGAAAGCGGGCCACGGCCTGTCAGGCTGGGTGGCGCGCAACCGTCGCACGCTCGTCAACGCCGATCCACGCGTGACGTTCGAAGCGGCCGCGCTCTCGCCCGAGCTCGCGCTGAAATCGGCTCTGGTCTGCCCGCTGCATTTCAACGACACGCTCATCGGCAGCCTCGCGCTCTATCACGTGGACGCGAACCACTACACCGAGGACCACCGGCGGCTGCTCGAGCGCATCGCCGAACAGGCCGGTGCGGTCATCCACAACTCAATCGTGTTCGAGCAGACGCAGGAAGACTCGCTCACCGATCCGCTGACCGGGCTGCCGAACCGCCGATCGATGTTCGTGCACCTGTCGCGCGAGCTCGCGCGCGCCGAGCGGCTCAAGACCGAAGTCGCGCTGATCGTGATGGACGTCGACGGCTTCAAAGCCATCAACGACACGTACGGCCACAACGTCGGCGACCACGCGCTCCGGCAGGTCGCGATTGCGCTGCAGGGCGCACTGCGCCCCTACGACCTGTGCGTGCGTTACGCCGGCGATGAATTCATCATCGTGCTGACCGACTGCACGCGCGAGGCCGCGGATGCGAAGCGGCGCGAGCTGCAGAGCAAGATCGCGGAAGTTCAGCTCGAGGTCCGCGCGGGCAAACGCCTGCGGCTCGCCGCCAGCGCAGGCGCATCGGTGTTCCCGCACGACGGCACGACCTACGAAACGCTGCTCGCCGACGCCGATCACCGCATGTATCGCGACAAAGCGACCCGCCGCGGCCACATTCACGTGGCCGGTGTGCCGGGCGCCGCCGATTACCTCGGCACCAACCTCTTCGACTCGCCGCACTCCGCTCCGCAGCGCATCGCCTGACATCCGGGCGGCATTGCTCGCCGGCGCGCGTCAACGTCGTGAAACGGACACGATCGGGTTCGACCCTCGATCACCATCCGCCTCAGCTCGCGCTCCGCGCTAAGATAAAAACGTGTCCGAGAAGACGTCAGACGTTCGCGTCGTCGACAAGCGCTGGTGGGCCCGACAGGCTGCGGGCGACTCATCCGCGGACGCGACCGAACCCGTTGCGCTGAAGCCAACCTACGTCGAAGACCTGGAGCGGCGGCTCGCCGACACGACCGCACAGCTGCAGAGCGCACTGACCGAGCGACAGCGCGCCCTCGAGGATTTCGAGCAGGCCAGGACCCGCATCCGACGAGACGTGGCGCGCGAGGTCGAACGCGGGAAGCGCGCGGTGCTGATCGAGCTGCTCGACGTGGTCGACAACCTCGACCGCGCGATCGCGGCGGCCGGCGAGGAGTCGGAGTCCCCGCTGCTGCGCGGCGTCCATCTCGTGCGCCATCAGTTCCTCGCCAGGTTGGAGAGCTTCGGCGTCACGCGCGTCCCGGCGCTCGGCCAGCCATTCGACGCCGCTCGGCATGAAGCAATCGCCACGGCTCCTGTCGACCATGCGTCGAAGGACGGCATCGTGGTCGGTGTCGTGAAAGAAGGCTACACAATCGGCGACGATCTGCTCAGGCCGGCATCGGTGATCGTTGGAACGCTGACCCAGTGAGCGCCACGAATTGTCCAAGGCGCCGCGATTACCGCCGCGAGCGTAAGCGAGCGGCGACAGGTGCGCGACAGCCCTGAGCCCGAGCGAGCGCAGCGCGCGAGCGAGAGCGTCTGGGGGTGGGGCCCCCAGACGCCGTGATTAATGTGGGGCCCCGTGCACAAAATAAGAAAATGGACAGTCTCGTCGAGCGGCGGCGCCGCTACATTCAGCGTCAGATTGAAATCGACAAGGGCGCGGTGAACGTGAAGTTCGCGGGCCTGCGGCCGAAAGGCTCCGGCCCTCCGAACCGTCACGGGATGCCGAAGCTCCCCGTCGGCCAGCACGAGGTGACGAACTGGCCGGTCCTCGATCTCGGTGAGCAGCCGCACGTGTCGATGGCTGAGTGGAAGCTCGACGTCGGCGGCCTTGTCGACAATCCACTCACGCTCACCTGGGATGAATTCCTCGCGCTGCCGCAGGCCGAAGACGTCAGCGATTTTCACTGCGTGACGACGTGGAGCCGCTACGACAATCACTGGCGCGGCGTGCGATTCAGGACGATCGCGGAGCTGGCGATTCCGAAGGAGGAAGCGAAATACGTACTGTGTACCGGCTACGATTTCATGCCCGGCACGTCCATTCCGTATTCGGCGAACCTTCCGCTCGCGCGCGCAATCGAAGAC
>Ga0070699_100002770_pt1 | contig 15640 bp, 20 predicted proteins | sample KBSK1503metaG_FD_65473 | JGI IMG/M metagenome (GOLD analysis project Ga0070699, IMG submission 65473) | Corn, switchgrass and miscanthus rhizosphere microbial communities from Kellogg Biological Station, Michigan, USA - KBS K1-50-3 metaG | ecosystem: Host-associated > Plants > Roots >...
TGCAGCCTTTTCGCCTTGTTGCTGCGCTGCCTCAATCAGAGCAGGACTTTCATTGATATGCCCCTTGTAGACGTGAACATCCACATTTCTACCTAATTGTGCAGGGTATCCGAGAAACCTGTTGCAGGATATTGGGATATATCCGATTGTTGCGCAGGACTGCAGGGAAGGAACCGGTCGTGAGTTGACCTCATCGACGAGCCGGAGAACCGATGGACTCGGAAGGGCTTGCGGGGAAAGAGGCATTGCCACCGGAGCAAGTCGCGGAAAAGGGACTCCATAAGCTCGGCTCAGCCTTCTGCACAGATGCGTGACTAACTCGCTCTCACAAGGAGGGTGGGGCCATGGACGCATGAAAGTCCATGGTTCTCTGTGACTAAAGCTGCGTTGAACGCTTTCTACCATCATGTGCGCAATGACTCCCCCACTTTACGAAGCAGGGTGTCCGAGTTGAAGGGTTTATGCACAAAGACGATCCCTGGGTACAATCCGCAGTGAGTGAGGATCGCCTCGTTTGAATGGCCCGACATATAGAGTACCCTCGTCCGTTCCCGCAGGGCGACCAGTCGGTCGGCGACCTCCCGCCCGCTCATCCCCGGCATGAACAGATCGGTCACCAGTAAGTGGATCGGACCGGAATATTCCTGTGCAATCTTCAAACAGGTGGTTCCGTCCTTGGCTTCTAAGACGGTATAGCCGTGGCCCCTAAGAATCTTCTTTGCGACTTCACGGAGTGGATCTTCATCGTCCACCAGCAGAATCGTTGGTGGCCCTTGCCGGTCTTCAGCGGGGGAAGGGGTTGATTCAGCCCGCTGGACGACGGGCTTCATTTCGAGGCTGTACTGTGGTTGCGTCATATTCATCGCTGAGAACTTCCGGTTATCACTCTATGCACCATCGATTGGTCAACCCGAAGCGAACGTCGCCTTCGGGCGAACGGGATCACCGGTGGTACGACTCCCAATTGCCGGATCATTCCCCTGAGAATGTCCACTAGCTGCTCAGCCTCGAAGGACTTTTCAGAAACAGCTCTGCTCCGGCCTGCCTGCAGGCGAGTCGGTATTCGGGCGTCGCATAATTCGTCAGCATGATGACGACGGGCGACGGCTGCAGACGCTTGACCTCTCGTAAGACCTCCATGCCGCTCCCGCCGGATAGCTGAATGTCCAGAATTACCACGTCCGGCTGAAACGCCACGACATATTCCGTGGCTCGACGTGCGTCTTCCGCGTAGCCGACGATCTCCGCCCCGCGCAGTTCGGATACCATCGCAACCAGTCGCTCCCGCACCGCGGCGGAATCCTCGACCAGAAAGATCTTCATCGGTGCGCTCTTCTTCTTGTATACCTGGCTTGTCCGGACATGGTTCATAGGTCTTGCCGCACCCCTGCCGACAATCTATGGCATGCGACCTTCCTTTCCGTCTGCTCTTCGAGGCTGATCGCAAGAAGCTCCCTCTGCACTGCCCCATCACGGTCTTGCCGAGAGAACGGCTTTTCGCAGTTCCGGATCACGCTCTGCAGCCGCACTTGCTGGTCGGACTCCATACGGATGAATTCGACGCCGAGTTCTCCGTTTCTCGACCATCGCCTCACGGCCAGATCGACCCGCAGTGTTTCGTGCGGCTCGTCGAGTCGGATCTCGACCTGAACATACTTCAGGTCAGGCGCGACGCCGGGACATCGAATCCGGCACCCTTCGCGGGAGATGTCAACGACCGTTCCGCTCTGAGCGATCACGCCGTTGCCGAAATACACCGGAAGGGAGATAGCTAACCGTGGAAACTTGCGCTGCTCGGTCGAGCTCGACGGGAGGACAGCGTCTTTTGTTTCCGGTAGACCACCGAGCAGCTCTTGGATAGTCAAGAGCAGCGTCTGTGCGTCGAACGGTTTCACGAGTACCCGGTCGGCCCCCATCGCGAGAGCGTTCGCCCTCCAATCGAGCAGGCCCTTCTGCCCGCCCCCGCTCATGGCGATGATCTGGGGTTTTGTCGCTCCCTTTCTCATCTCCATGAGGACCTGGAGTCCGTCCTTTTCGGGCATGAAGATATCGGTCACCACGACGTCGATCGGCTCCCGATGCCAGAGCACCATTCCTTCGCGGCCGTCCGGAGCATCGAGGACCGTATGGCCCGCCCGCTCCAGGATGCGCCGCAGAGCATGGCGGAGCAGTAATTCATCGTCGATGACGAGGATGCGCGACATCATAGCCTCCCTGTTTCCGTGTGCCTACGCCGTCCCCCGTTTTCGGCTCCGCGATCCGGCGCCACTACTGTCAGGACTGGATCCTTGCTCATTCGGGCCATCGTCCGCCGCAATGCTTCGCCCAATTCGAAGAGCGAGAGGCCCTTGTTCAAAAAATCGTCCGCCCCCAACGTGAGGGCCTTTGCCTCCTCCTCTTCTGTTCCATGGCCGGTCAACATGATCACGCAGGCCTGGGGATCAATGGCCCGCAGGCGTCTTAACACCTCGATGCCGTTTACGTCCGGCATCTGAAGGTCCAGAATGGTGATCAGCGGACGCGTCCGCTCGAACACGTCGATTCCCTTCTGTCCGCTGCCCGCCAGGTACACTTCGTGCCCCTTGCGTTTCAGCACGGTATGCAAGAGTTTCCGGATGCGTTCTTCGTCATCGATGACCAATATGCGCGCCATGGCGTCTCTCCTTTCGTGCTAGCTCCAGTCATCCGGTCGGGGATACGGTTGTGGATGCGCCTCACCTCGGTCCGCCGAAGTTCCCGAGCCTGACGGCCCATCCAACCCTCCGAAGCGCATGACGAGAGAATCCGTCCGATCTTCTAGCGTGAGGTGGACAGTCAGCGGGCTGTCCGTCTCAATGACGCTCTCTCGGCCCTTCCACAGCAACGGTTCTATCCCGAGTCGCGACAGGGCATGAACAGCAACGCCGCCGAGGTCCGCTTCACCCGCCAACACTGCGAATCTGCGTTCTCCGACGACGCTCTTGCCCATCATGGCCGCCCCTTTCCTCGTTCGCTCATGCATTCGTGAACCCCCGTCTCTGTTGCCACGGAAAAGTGTCTTCCCCGTATACGGGCGCTCCTCTCAGACACCGGCCGCACAGAGCCTGGGCAATCCGATTCGCGACATCCTTCGCATCGAACGGTTTGGCGACATAGCCGGAGATCCCCTCGTCGAGCGCGCCGTAAGTCTGGTCGGGCACACTGTCCCCCGACATCATCAAGGCGACGGTGTGGGGAGACCGTCGAAGAAGGTCCTGCACCAACGCCAGGCTCGACTCGCCACATAAATGGACGTCGCAGAGGATCAAAGCCACCTCCTCCGTTTCGATCGCTGTGCGGGCCTCCACGCCGTCGGCGGCGAGGGTTGCACGGTAGCCGCATCCACGCAGAATCCCGCCCAGTAGGCGTCGGACGGACGGCTCATCGTCCACGACGAGCACGGACGGCTCTCTTGTCAGGGTATGTGACACGCCGATATCCATTTCGAATGTCACGGTTGCCCCCTCTTTGCCTGCATCTCTCGCTGATGCGGATCGCTTCGAATCCGTCCGGGGCTTCCAGGACGCGAGATCCGTGCTGCAAGAGATCGCCCGTATGACAGTGCGGACGGCTTGTTCGTCCGGTTCAGCCGCGGCAGGCAGATTGATGGTGAACGAGGTTCCTTGTCCGCCCTCGCTTGAGATCCGAATCGCCCCGTGGCTCTGCGTGACGACTCCATAAACGGTAGCCGGCGGAGCCCCGTGCTTGGCCGGACCGCTTCGTGGTGAAGAAAGGTTCAAAGATGTGGGCCTGTATTTCGGCGTCCACCCCGCAGCCGGTGTCCGTCACGATGGCGCGCTTGATTTCCTGAGCGCTCCGGCGACCACCGGCGGGGCGTTCTTCCAGTCCCAACAGCCCATCGCTGTAGCCCGCAAGGACCGTCAGCAGATTGTTGAAGTCGTCCGCCATCCCCGCGGCCAGTCGTTCGAACGCTTCCAGCTTGCGGGGCTGACAATCCTTGGAGTCGAAGACGTCCGAGCGCTCGCGCTCGGCCCGCCCGCCATCGGCGGAGACGCTGAGAAGGCCGACCTGGGTCATAGGACATCCCTTTCCTTAGAATCGGGTTCCGACTTCCGAGGCAGATTGCGGAGAATGTCCGCCAACTGTTTGAAGCCGAACGACTTGTCGAGGAAAAATTCTGCGCCTGCCTCCAGGCAGGTGATTTGATATTCGAGCAAAGCCAGATTCGTCAGTATGATCACGGTGGGCGCGTGGGGCACGAGCTTGACCGCCCGCAGTACCTCCAGCCCGCTTGCGCCCGAGAGTTGGAGATCAAGGATCACCACGTCCGGGCGCGTGTCCCGGATGAGTCGGATTGCGGCCTGGGCTTCGCAGGCCTCTCCGACCACTTCGGCGTAAGGCGCGTCGGAGTGTAACAAGGCTTTCAACCGTTCGCGCACGAGCCGGGCATCGTCCACGATGACGACTCTCACAACGGCGCTCTCTGTTATGGTGGTGGGCTCCATTGGATTCCTCACCACGGAGCATAGCGCCGCCGCCTTCGTTTCGGAATACGCGTCGGTCTGATTGTGAGGCGGGACAAAGGCGGAAAATACTGTCGGCGTCCGTCCTACAGATGAGGCGAAAGAAGAGGATCGCGGACAAGGTGGCGCAGCGGAACAGGGGAGAGGATCGAAAGAGTATGGACCGGCATCGGCAGGAAGCAAGAACGAGCGCTACTCGACCAGCCGGTGGGCGAAGGCATACCGCATCAATTCGGCATTGTTTGCCAGATGGAGCTTTTCGAGGAGACGCGTCCGGTAGGTACTGACGGTCTTCACGCTGAGGGCCAGCTCATCGGCGATCTGCGAGACCGCCTTGCCTCGCGCGATTTGGCACAAGACCAGATGCTCGCGATCGGACAGCGCGTGATGCAGCAGGGCGCCGAGCTCTCCGGTCAGATGCCCGGCCAGGTGCTCTGCAAACGAGGGACTGATGTATCGCCCGCCGGCCAGCACTTTGCTGATTGCGCCGGCCAGCTCCTCCGATGCGCTCTCTTTGGTGAGGTAGCCGGCCGCTCCGGCTTTGAACGCGCGCGCCGCATACTCCGATTCGGCATGGTGGCTGAGGATGAGGACCGGCAAGGCGGGGCGCATCGCCTTCAGGTCTTTCAACACCTCCAAGCCGTTTTTGTCGGGCAGGTTGATGTCGAGAACGACGACGGCCCAGTCTTGCCGTCGCACAGCATCGAGCACGCCTTGGCCGGTGCTCGCCTCCTCGACGACCGCCCCGTCGCATTCCTCGGCGATCACCTGTCTGAGCCCTCGCCGGACGACGGCGTGATCGTCGGCGACCAGGATGCTACACGGCTGAGGTGGTGTGGTCTTCGGCACGCTTGCTCCGCTGGGGCATCCACGCCCGGACGGTCGTCCCATTTTCCGGGTCGCCGTCGATGTCGAGCGTGCCGCCGAACAGCGCCACACGCTCTTGCAGGCCCCGCAATCCGAGCGTAGTCGGATCGACGTAGTCCTGTTTCTTGATCCCCCGCCCGTCGTCGGACACCTCCAGGAGCAGCCCGTCCGATTCCTCACGCAAGGCCAGTCGGACGCGCGACGCGTGGGCGTGCCGCATGACGTTGGTCAACAGTTCCTGCGCAATCCGGAAGAGTGCGGTGGACCGATCCGGATCAAGTTCCCACTGCGGGAGCTCCGGGCTCAGCGCCGTCTCACAGGGGATACCGGCCCGCGCTTCGAACTCGCGCGCTTGCCATTGCAACGCCGGCACCAGGCCGAGATCGTCGAGGATGCTCGGCCGTAGGGAGGAGGCGACCTTGCGAACCAATTGAATCGAATCGTCTACGAGCGTCGCCATCGAATGGAGTTTCTCGATCACCTCGGGCTGGGACGTGGCCATGCCTTTCGCAAGCTGTTTGCCCAGCACGGCCAGATCCAGCTTCAGTCCCGTCAACAGCTGGCCGAACTCGTCGTGCAGTTCCCGCGCGATCCGCTTCCGCTCTTCTTCCTTCGTGTGCTCCATCCGCAAGGTGAGGTCGCGCAGACGCTCATAGGCGGCGACGATCTCCAATTCCGCCTGCTTCTGCTCGGTAAGATCGACCATGGACCCGATCGCCCGCACGGCCCGACCCTCTGCGTTCCGCAGCACATAGCCCCGGTCCAGGACGTGTGCGTAGGCACCGTCCGCCCGGCAGAACCGGTACCGGTCCGACCACGTCTCCCCCACACCGTTGATCGCCGCGTAGCGTGTCTCGATCACCCGTTCTTTCTCCTCCGGATGCAGGCGGCTGTACCAGGACTCCACGCCCGGATGCACCTCATACGGCTGGAAACCGAAGAGAATCTGGAAGCCTTCGGTCCAGCCGAGCGTCTGGGTGGTCAGGTCCCAGTCCCAGATCGCGTCGCTCGTCACGCGCGCGACGAGCTTCAGCCGTTCCTCGCCGGCGGCGAGCGCCGCTTCCGCCCGTTTCCTGCACCGGCGGTTGTCCGCTTCGCAGAGCTCCCGCTGTATCGCTGGCAGCAGCCGCCCCAGGCTGGATTTCAACACATAGTCGTGGGCACCGGCCTTCATGGCTGCGATCGCGGCTTCTTCGCCGATCGTTCCCGAGACGATAATGAAAGGGAGGTCCAGGGCGTTGCACTTGAGCATCTCGATGGCGAAGATGGCGCTGAACCGCGGGAGGCTCCAATCGGACAGCACGAGATCCCAGGTCTGATCGTGCAGCGCTGCGTTCATGGTACCGGGACTGTCCACGCGTTTGACGAGCGGTTTGTATCCGCCTCGGGTCAACTCGTGTTCGAGGAGCAGCGCGTCGTCTTCGCAATCTTCGACGAGGAGCACCCGCAAGATCGTTCCCGTCTTTTTCTGACCAGTCATCTCATACACTCCAAACATTCTACTTGTGTCCATTCTAAAGCCGTCCGCCGGATCAGCAAGCGTTATCTGGAATAGAGGCAGTAGGAATTCACCACTGTTGTTTGGAGGACGCAGCTCGACTGGCAGTGCGGCTCCGTTATCGACACCGGATCTCCCGCTAATCCGGCCTTGCCCCGGCACGTCGGGGCATCAGGCTTTTCTCTGCCGGGGTGCGTCGAGCAACTCGCGGACCTGTTGCAGGAGCGCGGCGGGCGAGTATGGTTTTTGAAGCAGGGGGCTTCCGGACTTCAGAATCCCCTGATGGGCCATCGCCGTTCCGGTATAGCCGGACATGTAGAGGATTTTGAGCTCCGGACACCGTTCTTTGAGACGGTCCGCAACGTCCGGCCCGCTGCCTCCTGGCATGATAACGTCGGTCAACAGCAAGTGAATCCCCCAGTGGCACCCTTCCGCCATCTTCAACGCCTCGTCCAAGTTGCCCGCCGCCAACACGGTGTAGCCGCCGAGTTCCAGGACTTTCTTCGCCAGGCCGCGGAGCGGCGCGGCATCTTCCACCAGCAAAATCGTTTCCACTCCCATCCGTTGCTGGCTCAGCCGGGGCTTCGGCTTCACCGGTTGGACGTCCTCGTCGACCGCCGGGAAATAGACTTTGAACGTCGTGCCCAGGCCCGGCTCGCTGTAGACCCAGATGAATCCGTTACTCTGCTTGACGATGCCGTAGACCGTCGACAGGCCGAGCCCCGTGCCCTTGCCGGCCTCCTTCGTCGTGAAGAACGGTTCAAAAATGCGCTTCTGTGTCTCGACATCCATCCCACACCCCGTGTCGCTCACCGCCAGGAGGACATAGCGGCCTGGCGGCACCACCGCGGATTTTTTCGGATACGAATCGTCCAGGAGCACGGTGTCGGCCTCGATCGTCAAGCGTCCGCCCATCGGCATGGCGTCGCGGGCGTTCACCGCGAGGTTCATGACGATTTGCTCGATCTGTCCCGGATCGGCCTTGATCCGCGCGAGTGCGGGAGCCAATTCAGTCTTCATCGCAACATCCTCGCCGATCAGGCGGTGCAGCATTTTTTCGACGTTGCCGATCAGAACATTGAGGTCCAGGACCTGCGGCGCCAGAATCTGGCGGCGGCTGAAAGCGAGCAATTGCCTGGTCAGCCATGCCGCGCGTTCCGCCGCGGTCCTGATTTCCTGCAGATCCGTCAGCATCGGCGCGCCAGCCGGCAGGTCGCTCATCAGGAGATCGGTGTAGCCCGTGATGACGGTGAGGAGGTTGTTGAAGTCGTGCGCCACCCCGCCGGCGAGCTGGCCGACAGCCTCCATCTTCTGCGCCTGCCGTAACTGATCTTCCGTCGCCTTGAGTGTGGCCTCAGCCTGCTTGCGCTCGGTGATGTCCGCCACGAGGCCGATCATGCGAACCGGCTTTCCCGCCTCACCACGGTGAACGTGCCCCCGACCACTCAGCCAGTGCACGGTGCCATCGGGCCAGACTGTTCGATATTCCTCGCAGTAAGCCGCGTTGGTTTCGAGGGACAGAGCAATCGCCTGGCCGATTCGTTCCCGGTCCTCGAGATGGACCGCATTCATGAATTCCTCGAAGTTGGCATGTTGAGCCTTCGGAGGCAAGCCGAACAGGGGGCCGAGGGTATGCGAGTAGGTCGTTGTGTTCGCCACGACATTCCAGTCCCAGGCGCCCATGGTTGCTGTTTCCATCGCCAGACGGAGTCGCTCTTCGCTATCCCGCAGCGAAGCCTCCGCCGCTCGGCGCTCGCTGATATCGACAATGAACCCATAGAATCGCTGCACGGCCCCTTCCTTCAATGGCACGATCGACAACTCGACGGGGAACTCGGCGCCGTCCCGCCGCCATGCGGTCGTCTCCACCCGTCGGTTGAGTATCGGCCCCTTCCCCGTCTCCGTAAATCGCGGGAGCCCACTGTTGTGGGCCTCCCGCTGAGCGGGCGGAATGATCGTCTCTTCCACGGCGCGTCCCAGCGCTTCGTCGCGACTCCATCCGAACATGGTTTCCGCACGCGGGTTCCAATCCGTGATGGTTCCGCGCGCGTCCATGCCGATGATGGCGTCGAGGGAGGAATCCAGCACTGTCTGGACGCGCGCCTCGCTTTCCTGCAACGCCGCTTGTGCCTTCTGGAGGGCAGTGAGGTTCGTCATCGCGCCGATCAGGCGCAGGGCCTGGCCCCGGACGTTCCGCACAATGTAGCCGCGGTCCAGCACCTCGGCATAGGTTCCGTCCGCGCGGAGAAAGCGGTAGCCCTCCGACCAGGCCGTCTCGCCGCCGTTGATTGCGGCGTAGCAGCTGGCGATCACGCGGTCTTTGTCGGCCGGATGCAGGCGGCTGTACCAGGACTCCACGCCCGCTTCGACGTCCTGGGCTTGGTAGCCGAACAAGACGGAGAAACCCTTGCTCCACCACATTCCGTTCGTCGAGAGATCCCAGTCCCGCACGGCGTCATTCGTGGCGCGTGCCACCAGCTGCAGCCGTTCCTCGCTGGCCGCCAAGGCCGCTTCCGCTCTCCGGCGCGCCCGACGATCGGCTCCTTCCCGCAGTTCCCGCTCGATGATCAGGACGAGCCGTTCGAGATCCTGTTTACTGACGAAATCGTGTGCGCCCGCTTTCATGGCCGAGGTGGTCGCCTCTTCGCCGATCGTTCCCGACACGATGATGAACGGCAGATCCAGGCCCTGGGATTTCAGCATTTCGAGTGCGAAGAGGGCGCTGAACTGCGGCAAAGTCCAGTCCGCCAAGACGACGTCCCACGTCTCCTGCTGCAACGCATGGTGCATGGCGGCGGGAGTCTCCACCCTCCGGATAACCGGCTCATAGCCACCGCGCTGCAGTTCGTGCCGCATCAGGGCCACGTCGTCCTCGTTATCCTCGATCAGTAACACTCGAAGCTGGTGGGCCATCTCTTATTGAAATCCTTCCTTGGCTGGGAGCTGTTCGTTGAGCACCAGGCCATAGAGATCCATATGCTGCACGGCCTCTGCAAAGTGCGTAGAGTCCACCGGCTTGCGGAGATAGCCGTTGGCGGCCAAGCTGTAGTCTTTGACCAGAAGATCCGGCTCCTCGTTCGATGAGATGAAGATGACCACCGGCAGCAGCTTGGTCAGGAGGTTCGCCCACACCCACTTGAGCACTTTGAGCCCGTCGATCTTGGAGAGCGTCAAATCCAGTAGGACCACCTGGGGCATAACCCGGGTGTTGCGGTCCTCATAGGCCCGGTGCCGAACAGAAAGTCCAGGGCCTCCGGGCCCTCGCGCACCATGACAATCTTGTTGACGATACTGCCCTGCTTTAGAGCCCGTAGCGTCAAGATTTCGTCGTCCGGATTGTCTTCCACCAATAAGATCATCTTGTTGTTCTTTCAGGTCGTATTGTCTTTCATGGGTTCCTCTCTCTTAACGTGAAATAAAATGTTGCGCCCTGATCCACGGTTCCTTTCGCCCACACGTGGCCGCCATGCCGCACGACGATGCGTTTTACCGTCGCCAGCCCGATGCCGGTACCGGGATACTCGCTGAGAAGATGCAGGCGCTGGAACGGGCCGAACAGCTTGATGGCATAACTCATGTCGAAGCCGGCGCCATTGTCGCGCACGAAGAACTCCATCGCGCCATCGGAATTTTGCATCGAGCCGAACTCGATTTTTGCGTTTGTCGTGTTGCCGGTGAACTTCCATGCATTGCCCAGAAGGTTAATCAGCAACACGCGCAACAGCCGTTCATCGCCCACTGCAATCAATCCGGACTCGATACACCAGTCCACTTTGCGCCTCGGCTCGCTTTTCTGAAATTCCGCACACACGTCGGCGGCGAGTGCGCTGAGGTCGACGGACTTGCGATGGATCTCCGTGCGCGTGACGCCCGACAGGGTGAGCATGCCATCAATGAGATGTTCCATGCGCTGGGTGGCGCCGTAAATGCGCTTGAGGTGATCCTTGGCCTGATTGTCCAGTCGGTCGGCGTAATCCTCAAGCAATCTCTGGCTGAAACCGTCTATGGAGCGCAGTGGCGCACGCAAGTCGTGCGACACCGAGTAGCTGAACGCCTCCAGCTCGCGGTTGGCGGCCTGCAACTCGTCGGTGCGCTCAAGCACGCGCTGCTCAAGGTTGATGGTGAGCTGGCGGATCTCCTCCTCAGCCTGCTCGCGCGCGCTGACGTCACGCAGAAACACCGTAAACTTGAATTCGCCGTTTTCCTTCACCTTGGAGATGCTTGCCTCGGCGGGAAACTCGGTGCCGTCCCGTCGCCGGCCGCGAATCTCCGCGCATCGGTTCATGTCGCGGGCCGGGCCCGGTTCGGTGGCGAAGCGGCGGACATGCGCGCGATGTGCCACGGCGAGGTGCGCAGGCAGCAGCACGTCCAGCGGTTGGCCCAGCATTTCCGCGGCCGTGTAACCGAAAATTCGTTCCGCGCCCTGGTTGAAGATGAGAATGCGCTGCTTCTCGTCCACGCTGATGATGGCGTCGGCCGCCAGGTTGACGATGTTGGTGAAGCGCGCTTCGCTCAAGCGCAGCACCTCGGTTTGCTCCTGGAGTGCCGTGTTCCTGTTCTTCAGCTTGGACACCAGTTGCTCGCTGTATTCCTTGAGCACCTCGACTTCCTGCAATGCCTCGGGTTGCGATGCGGCATGGGGCATGGCGCTGACTTCGTGAAGCGCGGCGATGATAATTTCAGCGGACGCGGGCTTGGGCAGGTATTTGTCCGCGCCGACGTTGAGCGCCAGTTGCTCGTCGCCGGGGGAGGTGAAGGTGGCCGTGTAGAGGATAAAGGGCAGGTCGTGCAGGCGCACGTTCATGCGGATTTCGTGGCAGAAGCGATAGCCGTCCATGCGCGGCATGAGGATGTCGGAGATGACTGCGTCAACTCGCTGGCGGTTGAGCAGAGCGAGCGCGTCCACGCCGTCATGAGCCTCGAAGACCGCGTGGCCTTCAGCTTCGAGCTGCACGCGGAGCAGCTTTAGGCTGGTGGGATCGTCGTCAACGATGAGGAGGTTCATGGGGGGCCTTCATCTCGCATGCTAGTTGACTGCGGCCTACTTCGGCGCCGGCAGTCAGTTGGCCGGACAGGTCACGTGTGTTGATCGACTTCAGAAGGTAGGAATCGCACTCGGCAGCCAGGGCGGCGTCCTTCGGATCTTGTTCGGGATAGCAGGTGACACCGACGGTGTGGATGTCGCGCGTGTCGGGATCGGCCTTGAGCTTGCTGGCCAGCGCGAGGCCATCCATGCCCGGCAGGTCGGGGTCGAGGAGGATGCGCTTGGGAGGGTCTTCTTGAATGGCGGCGCAGGCCGGCTCGGCTCCCTCGACTGCATGGACATCGCGGCTGACGGTCCTCAGGACGAGATCCGCAAGCTTGAGATCCACAGCGTGGTCTTCGATGCTGAGGATTTTCATGCAGTTCCGCCGTGATTAACTGCTTGCGCGAGCAAGAAACCCGGCCACCTGGTCGGGCAGCTTGCGCGTGTCAACGGGCTTGCTGATATAGCCATCGCATCCGGCGTCGAGCGCCTTCTGGTGGTCGCCTTTCATGGCGAAGGCCGTGAGCGCGATGATGCGGATGCCGCGGGTCCGCTCCTCGGCCTTGAGTTTGCGCGTGAGCGTGAGTCCATCCATGCCCGGCAGGGCGATGTCCATGAGGATGAGGTCGGGCAGGGTGACGGCGAGGACGACCTGCGCCTCCTCGGCGTCCACGGCCTTGAGGATGTCATGGCCCTCGAATTCGAGCACTGCGGAGACGAGCTTGAGATTGGTGGGGTTGTCGTCCACGACGAGGATTTTTGCGCTCATGCCGTCTCCTTTCCCGTCATCACCGGCAGGATGACGGTGAACCTGCTGCCCTTGCCCGGTTCGCTTTCCACGCTGATGCGTCCGCCCTGGAACTCGATGATCTTCTTCGTCAGTGCCAAGCCGAGACCGGTGCCCTCGAAGCGCCGCGCGGTGCCGGAATCCAGTTGCTCGAACTCGATGAAGAGCCGGTTGATGTCCTCGGCCTTGATACCGATGCCGGTGTCGAGAACCTGCACTTCAAACTGGTGCGGATCTAGGCGACGCGCGTGGATGTCCACCTTGCCGCCCTCGTCGGTAAACTTCACGGCATTGGACAGCAGGTTGTAGAGCAACTGCCTGAACTTGTGCTGGTCGAGCGTGACGGCGTCGAGTCCGTCGCTCACCTCAATGCCCACAGCAATGTGCTTCTTGTTGGCGATGCCCTTGATGACGGCGGTGACTTCCTCGATGGCCTTGCGCACGGGGAAGGTCTCCGGATGCAGCTCCATCTTGCCGGCCTCGATCTTGGCAAGGTCGAGCACGTCGTTGATGAGCTGGAGCAAGTGGCGTGCGCTGTTGAGCACGTCGCTCAGATACTCCTGCTGCTTGGGCTGGAGCGGGCCTGGCTTTTCGTCAATCAGGAACTCGGTGAAGCCGATGATGCTGTTGAGCGGCGTACGCAGTTCGTGCGACATGTTGGCGAGAAACTCGCTCTTCATGCGGTTGGCCTCCTGAAGCGACAGCTCGAAGCGCTTGCGCTCGGTCACGTCGCGCGCCGCGGCGAATACGCCCTTCAGCCTCCTGTTCCGGTCGTAGAAGGTGGTTGCATTGTAGGACACCACGGTTTCTTTACCGTCCCTGGCCCGCGCGGTGAGCTCGTAGTTGGTGACCTTCTTTTCGCTCAGGACTAGTTTAATGCCCGCCTCGGCTTGCTCCGGATCGGTGAAGTTATTCTTGAACGGCGCGCCGATCAACTCGTCACGCGTGCACCCGGTAAGCGCCTCCATCTGCTTGTTGACGTCGGTAATGATGCCGGACGGATCGGTCGTCATCAGCGCATCGATGTTGGATTCGATCAGTGATCGGGTATAGAATTGTTGGTCGCGCAGACGCTGATCGAGCTTCTGCTGCTCTGCTTCGATCTGCTTGCGCACGGTATTGTCGGTACCGATCAACAGATAGCCGATAATGACGTTCTGCGCGTCGCGCAGCGCCGTGACCGAGACGATTGCCGGGAACCGGCTGCCGTCCTTGCGGATATAGGTCAGCTCGTAGATATCCTCGATCCCGCGCGAGGCCTTGAAGACCAGGGCTTCGAACCCCGGGGCAATTGGGGTGCCGAGTTCGACGCTCAACGCCTTGGCGCGCACGATCACTTCCTGCGGATCGGAAATGTCGGCCGGGGTAATCTGGTTCACCACCTCGATGGCCGTATACCCCAGCATCCGCTCGGCGCCGACGTTGAAGATCTGGATGACGCCCTTCGCATCGGTCGCGATGCTCGAAAAGTTGGCGCTGTTGAAGATCGCCTTCTGCAGGGCCCCCGCTTTCAGCGGCGCCGCCTGGCGTTGGACCTCGACGTTGGTCGCCATCGTGGTGGTGATGCCTCCAACGGCTGAATCGCGGCTTTTTTTAGACATGGTCGAGTTCCGTATAGAGAAACCTTTCCTTGTCAGACACGGTTTTTCGCTTCAGACAAGGCTGCGTCGTTCGTCAGTATTGAGTTTTGAGTTGAGGTATGAGTATTGCGGTGCGAACTAAAAACTTACAACTTAAAACTACTTATTCGGAATTGAAAAATAGAAGGTCGCGCCTTCGCCCACCTTCTCTTCGGCCCACACGCGGCCACTGTGCCGCACGACGATGCGTTTCCCCGTCGCCAGCCCGATGCTGGTGCCGGGATACTCCGTCATGCGTGCAACCGTTGAAACGCGCAAAAGAGTTTGCCGGCATAGGCCATGTCGAAGCCCACCCCGTTGTCGCGCATGAAAAAAGCGGTCGTCCCGTCATGAGACACTTCTTTTCGAGGGCATTCGTCACCGACACGGCTTGGCTGGGCCGCCTCGTCTACGATTTGAACAACGATCTACCTGTTGTCTGGGCGCGAGCGAGTCGCCATGCCTCACTCATCTCCAAAGATACGTTCGATCGCGAAGCCTATCTTCGCTAGGGTCTCATAACAGGTCCCAGAGTTGCCGCCATTCCGACTCAAAGAGTTTGGCATCGAGCGCTCGCCTATCTGCGTGGTGCAATGCCGCCCATACGTCAGCAGATGAGGTGTTGGATACATCGCTAGATGAGTCGTTTCGATGCGCCCCGGCCTGTTGTCGAAGCGCTTTGAAATACTGCTGAAGCGCCAGTTCCCCGTCCTCGTCCATCGCGGCCGTATGAACGGCTTCAAGTAGCCGGCGCTCGTTTGGTGAGAACAACGGGGTCCTCATTTCGAGCACCCGGAGCTCCAGGTCGAAGAGGCGGAGGAGGATGAGTTGCAGACAGTGTTGGGTTTTCTCTTCGACACTCATCGCCGTGTCCGTTTCTTGCTGTCCTCAATCAATTCTTCCCACGACTTGAGCATGTGCAGCCAAGGCACCCCCTTGAATAAGCGAGGTACATACGACGGTTGGATCGCTTGGGGGAACCTTCCTCCCACGCTACCGCGTCTGTTCCCTGCATACCTGGCGACGGCTCGGACACGTTAGCGTTTGACGGTCTGGGAAGAGGCCCCCTGATTCCGGATGAGCCCAAACCTGCGCACCGTCAAGGGGGTGAGCGCCTTCTCGGTCTTCTCGTCCCCCGGGTCTTGCTCCTTCTGAGCTGGTGGCGTCTCTCGCAGAGTAAAGGCCGTTATCCGCTCGTCTTGGGAGTCCTCCGGCTCAGCGGGTTCCCAGAGATCCACACGCGAGCCCGCTACGTCAAACCGCTGGTGCTCATTGAAGACCCGCTCTACGTCTTCGGAGCGAGCCATGTGAATGATCCCGAGGCCGAGAGAGTGGCCCCAC
>Ga0070699_100002771_pt1 | contig 15639 bp, 12 predicted proteins | sample KBSK1503metaG_FD_65473 | JGI IMG/M metagenome (GOLD analysis project Ga0070699, IMG submission 65473) | Corn, switchgrass and miscanthus rhizosphere microbial communities from Kellogg Biological Station, Michigan, USA - KBS K1-50-3 metaG | ecosystem: Host-associated > Plants > Roots >...
CGGTGATTTTATTAAGCCACCCCGCCCAGAAGGGGCAGCTAATCACCGCGCACATCATCGACATCAGACCACGTAAAACCAAGCTCCTCCCAAAGCTTGGTTTATCGCCCGCGCCGTGTAGCAACGCCGCCGCTCGGCGTCACGTCTGCGCTCCCGCGCCGTAAAGCTCCACGGATTTTGGGACGAGTGCCTGTTGCCGACATGAGGACCTTGAGAAACTTTATCTGTCAAACTAGCTGAGCCGCGAATTTTTCGAGGTCAATCGGGCTCCTTTTCACTGTCTTTCGTGCCGCTAGTCAAGTTATAACTTATTCTAGTAAAGGCACCTTACACTAGATGCAGGAAATTTTGCAACAGGAAAATGGCGTTCTGGCCTCGGGGGCTTCCCGACCCTACCACGCGGCTGGCAACAGGATTCTTTCTCCCAGGCATCTGAGGACCGTCAGAATTTTCAGTTTCAGGACAATTTTTCAACCTTTAAGTTAAGGTAGTCATGAAGAAAGTATTTATGAGGACATCTCCGATCATTGCCGCCCTGGCCCTGCTGGTCCTAACTTCGATCAACTCGTTCGCACAGGTCCAGGCGCAAGCTGCCGGCACTGGACCAACCGATACCGTTGAATCCGATCGCATCATTCGCGCCTTCACGACGAAGGAAGCGGAGTTTCGTCGTGCGCTCAACAGCTACTCATTCAAACGCGACGCGTTGATTCAGAGCATCGGCATGGGTGGACAGGTGATGGGTGAGTACCATCGTGTGTCCAACTTCACTTTTGACGATCAGGGAAATCGATACGAGAAGATCAGTTTCTTCCCGATGCCCACGATGGCTGAGGTCACGGCTGAAGACATTGAAGATCTCGGTGGTGTCGAACCCTTCGCCCTCGAGCCGAGCAAGATCAATCTGTACAACATTCGTTATGTCGGTAAGGAGAAAATCGACGAGCTCAATCTCTTCATCTTCGATGTGACTCCCAAAGTCATCCCCAAAGCGAAGAGTGTCAAGGATCGCCTGTTCTCGGGCCGTATCTGGGTTGACGATCAGGATCTCCAGATCGTGAAGACAAAAGGCAAAGGTGTTCCGGAAACCAAGATCAATAAGTTTCCGACAGTTGAAACTTATCGCGAACACATCGATGGACGTTTCTGGTTTCCAACTTATTCGTATGCCGACGAAGAGTTGATCTTTGATAACGGCGGTTCGATTCACGTGCGCATGAAAGTGCGTTACACCGACTTCACGCCGTCGCACGCAACGTTGAAGGTTACTGAGATTGGTGAAAACGAGGTGCCTACAAGTTCGACTGGCATTACGAAACCGATTGAAGGCGGCGTGCTCAATGCGAAAGCGACATCGTTGCCAAAGCCTGTTCATCCCGAAGAAGCAAAGCGCTTGAGACTTTCGGGTCGAGTTACTGTGCGTGTTATTGTCGATGAGAACGGAAAGGTTATCTCTGCCAAAGCGATGGATGGACCAGCGCCTTTGCGTGAGGCTGCCGAAGCTGCGGCGCGCCAGGCTACCTTCGCGCCCATGACGCAGGACGGAATCACGGTAAAGGTTACGGGAACGCTGACCTACGACTTCTGAAGAAACAGATATCGGACCTATTCTGTTCCAAGCTCTAAAGCGATTGAGGCGCGCACCGAGGATATGAAGTGATTCATATCCTCGTCCGTCTCAACCCCCGCAGTTTCCGCCGGCGGCAGCAGCACCATTTCCAACGTGCCTGCTCTCGCTTCGCCAGTTCCCTTACCCATCAACACATCTGAGTTCTTGATCGCAACCGGCACCACCGGCACGCCCGCTTGCCGCGCCATGTAGAACGCGCCTTTCTTGAACGGCAACAACTCACCCGGCTTCGCCCTCGTCCCTTCTACAAACACCGCAAACGAGACGCCTGATTGAATGCGCTTCGCCGCCGCCTCAGTCGTGCGAATCGCGCTCTCGCGATTCGTCCGATCGATCGCCATCACATTCACAAAACCCATCCCAACACCCAACACCGGCACCTTCAACAACTCTTTCTTCGCCAACAACCCGATGCGTCTGCCGGTGTAAATAAACATCGCCGCTGTATCCAGGTACGAGCGATGATTGCTGACAAACACATATGTCTGTTTCGGATCGAGCAGCTCCAGCCCGCGAACTGCGACACGAACGCCGCTCAAACGCAACCACCGCCGGGCGCCGAAGAGCGCCCACGGATAAACGAGGTCATGCTTATTGACGAGCCAGGAAAACAGCAGTATCGGCGGGCCCAGCAGCCCGAGCAGCGCGCCCGCTACAAATAACGACCACCAGTAGTGCAAACGCCGCATAAAACTGCGGCGGCCGGGTGTGTTAGACTCCTGCGCCATAGTTTTCTCGATTGCAGCGTTCTCTTCCATCTAAGTCTGTAAACAAAGGAACTCGGAATGATTAGCCAACGATTGGTAATCGCCTGGGTGGCGTTGATGTTTTTGCTTGCCGCTTCCGCCCGAACGTCGTTCGCCCAAAAACCTGCTGCTCAGCCGGCTGTCATTCCGTCTCCGAAATCCGTGCTCGGCTTCACGCCGGGGGATGATCGCACCATCGCCGGCTGGTCACAGATCACCGATTACTTCGAACGCCTGGACCGTGCTTCCGATCGCGTGCTGGTTCAAACTCTGGGCCAATCGACGTTGAAACGTCCAGTCATCGTCGCCTTCATCAGCGCGCGTGAGAATATACTGGCGCTGCCAAAATACAAAGAGATCCAGCAGCAACTCGCCGACCCACGCAAGCTTACCAGTGAGCTCCAACGCGATCGCCTACTCGCCAACGGCAAAGTGGTGGTGACGATCTCCTGCTCGATTCACTCAACTGAGATCGTCGCTTCACAGATGTCGATGCAGCTCGCTTATGAGCTTGCAACCGCGCAGGATGCAGAGACGCGTGCGATCCTCCAGAACACAATATTGCTGTTGATTCCGTCGCCTAATCCAGATGGCATCGATATCGTCGCAAATTGGTATCGCAAGACGCTCGGCACGTCTTACGAAGGACGAGAACCGCCCGAGCTCTATCATCATTACGCCGGTCACGACGATAATCGCGACTGGTTCATGCTCAATCTTAAAGAGACGCAGCTCATCACGCGCTTGCTGTGGCAGGAGTGGTTTCCGCAGATAGTCTACGACGTACACCAGCAAGGCTCGAACGGTTCGCGATTCTTCATTCCGCCTTTTTACGATCCGCCGAATCCAAATATTTCGCCGTTGCTGTTGCGGCAAGTCGGGCTGATCGGTCACAAGGTCGCGGCGGATCTACAAGCCGCAGGCTTCAAAGGCGTACTGACCAACGCCCTCTACGACACGTGGTGGCACGGCGGCTTCCGCACCGCGCCTTACTTTCACAACTCGATCGGAATCCTTTCCGAAGCCGCGAGCGCCAGAATCATGACGCCGAGCACAGTCACGACTGAACAGCTCGCGAGGTCAAGCACGCGCGGTATGCGCAATGCGACTGAAGCGACCACGAATTTTCCCGATCCGTGGCAAGCAGGCGAGTGGCGCCCGCGCGACATCATGGCGATGGAAATGATCTCCGCACGATCGATTCTCGAAATGGCGTCGAAGTTTCGTAGCGAGTATCTGCACAACTTTTACGAGCTGGGCCGGAAGAACAGTGAAGCGCCGGCCAACAAAGGCGAGACACTCGCGTATTTGATTCCGGCGGGACAGGCGCGTGACGAAGCGGTCGCGAAGCTGGTCGGCAGTCTCGTCGATCAGGGCGTCGAAGTGTTCCGGCTCGATCGCGAGTTGCACGTGGTGTTGAGCTCGAAGACGCTGCAACGAACGAATCCGGTAACCGAGAAACTCGGCGCCTACAAAGTCAGTGGTCCGTTCAGCGCCATGCAGGAGGTACCGGCCGGCAGTTACATCGTCTTCCTGACACAACCGCAGCGTTACAACATCACGACGTTGTTTGAGCCACAGATCTATCCCAATCGACTGACGGGCCAAGGTGAAGCCGAACGTCCTTACGATGTCGCCGGCTGGACGCTGCCGTTGCAGATGGGCGTCGATGCGCCCGCTGTTGTCGCCATTAAGGAACTCCCGAACGAACGCAAGTTGACCTTGCTGAAAGACGTCAACGAAGTCCGTGCCGATCTGGCGCTGCCGCTGAAAAGAGGAGACGAGTCGCCAATCAAGAACCCGGTAAAGCAGCCTGTGCGCGTCGGAATCTATCGCGGCTCGATGGGCAACATGGATGAAGGCTGGACGCGCTACGTCTTCGACGCGTTCAACGTTCCTTACTCGTCGGTCCGCGACGCTGATATGAGAAAAGGATCGCTCAACGCGAAGTTTGATGCGCTGATTCTTCCGTCACAGGCGGCGACACAGATCGTAAGCGGGAACGCGGCCGGCACTCTGCCGCCTGAGTACACGGGCGGCATCACTGACGCCGGCGTGAAGAACCTGAAAGAGTTTGTCACGAGCGGTGGCATGCTCATCTGTTTTGATAACGCCTGCGACCTTGCGATCAAGGAGTTCAACCTGCCACTGCGGAACGTGTTGGAAGGCGTCAGATCGTCAGAGTTCTATTGTCCCGGATCGGTCGTCGCACTGGAGGTGGACAACAAGCACCCGATCGCTGCGACCTTGCCCCCAAGCCTGCCCGCTTACTTTATCAACAGCTCAGCGTTCACGGCCTCGGCTGATGCGAACGTGCTCGTTGTCGCCCGCTACGCAAAAGAGAACGTGCTGCTGAGTGGGTGGCTGCTCGGCGAAGACAAACTGCGCGGCCAGATAGCGCTGGCCGAAGTAGGTGTGGGCAAAGGGCGCATTGTGCTCTTTGGCTTCCGGCCGCAGCATCGCGGCCAAACCTGGGGCACGCTGCCCTTTATCTGGAACGCCCTCTCGAGCGCCGCCACAAACTCAACCGAAGAATAAGTCCTAATGTTCTTGCCCTCACTAATCCCGAGGGGTTATTCTTGGCTTGGAACAAGCGGGCCTTCTCTCCTGATTGAGCTCAATCCCCGAGCATCCAATCTCCCCCCACTGCATCAAAGTCGATTCGTGCGCCGAGGCGTTTGCGGAGATTACTATGAGAAAGTCGTTCATTTTCCTATCGCTCATCGCCCTGTTTTTAACGTCCTTCAGCCTCGGCCGCGGACAGGGGAGGCCGCGCCGTGTTGGCCAATCGAGCAGCACTGCGGGACCGGTGGTCACTACGCCCACGCAGACGCCGAGCAAGCCACCCGTGCTGGGTGGCGCGAACTATCCCAACAACCGCAAACCGGAAGCACAACCAGACCAGACCGCTGCCGGTCCTGAAGAAGTCGATGCGGGTGATGTCATTCGCGTGAGCACGACGCTCGTGACCATACCGGTGAGCGTTATGGACCGCGATGGTCGTTACGTGCCGAACCTGCAGAAGGAAGAGTTTCGCATCTGGGAAGATGGAGTCGAACAGGAGGTCGCGTTCTTTCAATCAGTCGATAAACCGTTCTCGGTGGTGTTGATGATCGACACGAGCCCGTCGACTCAGTTTCGACTTGAAGACATTCAGGACGCCGCGATCAATTTCGTCAGTCAACTTCGTCCGGATGATCGGGTGATGGTTGTTTCCTTCAACGACGACATCAAGATCCTGAGTGAATTCACTACCGATCGCGCGAAGCTGGATCGCGCAATTCAGCGCGCGAGAACCGACGACGGCACCCGTCTGTACGACGCGGTTGACATGGTCATCAATCAACAGTTGAGCCGCGTTCAGGGACGAAAAGCGATCGTGCTTTTCACTGATGGAGTTGATACGACGAGTCGTCGAGCCAATTTCGAGAGCAACGTCATGGATGCGCAGGAGCTCGATGCGTTGATCTATCCGGTCCAGTACGACACTTCGCAAGACATGAATGGAAACAATTATCCGATGGGACGACCGGATGATGTCTTTGGACAGATTCTCGGCGGCATCTTCGGCGGCGGCCGGCGTGGCGGCGGACGCAGAGGTGGTCGCGGCGGCGGCGGTTATCCGTCTTCCGGCGGGAGGATGCGAGACGATTACGAGATGGCAAATCGCTATCTGATGGAACTTGCCAACAATACCGGCGGTCGTGAGTATCACGCGGATTCGTTGCAAAACATGTCGTACGCGTTCGCGAACGTGGCCGAGGAGCTGCGGCGGCAATACAGCATCGGGTACTACCCAAAGCGTTCGCCTCAGGCGGGACAGAGACGACAGATCAAGGTGCGCGCGCGTCAGCCGAATCTGGCGGTTCGGGCACGCGATAGCTACATCTTCAATCCAAACGGCACCGCTTCCGTGGTTGATAATTCAACGTCCAGTGCTCCAGTGTTGAAGAAGGTATTTTAGCCGCGGATTTTACGGATAAACGCAAATCTGATTTTATCCGCGTTGGTCCGCGAAAATCCGCGGCTGTACCATTGCGGGCAAGCGTACTGTCAACATAGCGCCACCATTTTCCCCGCGGTTCGCGGCCGACACCGTCCCACCATGAAGCTCGACGAGGTGTCGCACGATCGCCAGTCCCAATCCCAGTCCACCGTGCATGCGCGTGCTCGATCCATCCGCCTGACTGAACCTCTCGAAGATGTGCGGCAGGAACGCCGGCGGCACCCCTGGACCACTATCTTCAATCCTGATTTCCGCCATTGAGTCGTTACGTTCGAGATAAACCTCTATTACACCACCGTGCGGTGTGAACTTCACCGCGTTCGCCAATAGATTCCAGAAGACCTGTTGCAATCGTTCAATATCAGCCCTGACGATTGAATCCGGCGCCTCAATATGCGTGACAATCTCGATCTCCTTGGCCTCCGCTGCGGGACGCACCGCATCGATGGCCGCGTGTATCACCAGCAAGAGGTCAACCGGTTGCGTGCTGATTCGCAATTTGCCGGTGACGATACGCGAGACGTCGAGCAAGTCTTCTATGATCTGTCGCTGCGCCGCGGCATTGCGTTCGATGACTTCAATCGCATGCGCCACGCCGTCAGCGTCGAGTTGCCCGGAACGAAGCAACCTGGACCATCCCACCACGGCATTCAGCGGCGTGCGCAACTCGTGCGAAACGGTCGCCAGAAACTCTTCCTTTAACCGGCTCGCTTCTTCGGCCTGCTGGCGCGCCTGACTCTCCCGTTCCAAAAGATCCGCGCGCTCGATCTCGGCTTTGACGGCGGCGGTGATATCCATCGTCACACCACGCATCCCGGCTGGTCCATGCTCGTCAGAAACTACAATTGACTGCGCTTCAATCCAAACCTCGCGCCCGTTTTTGTGCAACCAGCGAAAACGACTCGAGCCTCCTTCCCCCGACGCAAAAATCGCCGCCGCTTCAGCAGCCGCGCGCTCTCTGTCGTCAGGATGAACAATCGAAAGCCAGAAGTTTGGAGTTGAAAGCCACTCCGCCTCGCTGTAACCCAGCATCTGCTCAACGTGACTGCTGACGAAGTCGATGCGCTGATTAGCGGCATCGGGTTTGCCCCACGCTTCCCAAACCACGCCCGGGACGTGCGCCACGATGTCTTCAATCCGGCGCCGGTGCATTTCGAGCTCCGAACCAAGTCTCCATTTTTCTGCTTCCGCCTTGCGCCGTTCAGTAGTGACCGCAGCCACCAGCAGGGTCATCAAGGAGCTCGTGCCCACAAACGACATCAGCAACAACAGCGTAACGTTCGCGCTCGGTTGCACGAATGGACCATAACCATGTTTCGCGCCCCAAACGGCCACTCCGGCCATCAACACGATGCCGCTCGTCACGATGCGCTGATCAAATTTCACCGCCGCCCACAGTAAGCAAGGCAAACACAGGTAAGCGAGCGGATATGTCTTTACTGGTCCAGGAAACCAACCGCCAAATACGATCAGGACCACGATCAGCAGCAATACAAATAAACTCGCGAGCTCGGGAATATCGCGCCGCTCAATCTTTCTTGATGAGCTCCATGACAGCAGAAACGGCGAAACGATTAGCGCACCAAAACCATCACCCATCCACCACGTCAGCCAGATCCACACGAAGCTCGGCCATTCTCTCGGATCGCTGAGACACAAACTCAAACTACCAATCGTCGCACTCACGAGGGGCGCCAGCACGGCCGCGTAGATGACAAAGATCAGCACGTCACCAACGGAGTCGAAAGATCGTCCCCAGCGTTTCGATCGGTGCAGCAGGAACCAGGCGATGACGGCTTCGAGCGTGTTTCCAGTGGCGATGCCGACTGCGGAAGCGACGGAGATGCTGGTAGGCAAGTTCGCCGCCAGCGCACCTATAAACACACCGGGCCAAACGCGACCACCAAAGATCAGCAACGCGGCAATCGCGATCCCGGTCGGTGGCCAAACAGGCGTGACATTCTGGTGCAGGGTAGCGAGTGAGAGTCCAAGCTCCGCACCTGCGAAGTAGACGATCGCGACAAGTAGACTGAGACCAATCGGGGGAAGCGAACTGCGTTTCATGGGTGACTCAGCGACAAATCCGGGCTTTGGCGAGAGTCTACGCTTCAGTGTTCAGGATGCAAAGGAGAATGCTTTAAACGAAAAAAGCGCGGCGGTTTTTGCCGACCGCCGCGCCAACTATACCCACAGGAGGAAAGGGGTATTCAACGTGCAAATTATAGAGGATCTCCAAAGGGGTGGCAATGTACGTCCGCGCACTGATTTGAAATCCTGTTTCCTCAAATGTCATCCACCTCAAATTTATTTTGCACAACTTTTTCAATCGATCCGGTGCGGCAGAAATCACAGTTCTTATGTGCTAAGATTTGCATGCTTCCCTTTTGAACTTGCAAACGAAACGGCCTGTGCAGCCGCGTTTGACATCGGCCCCTGTTTCCTCGTAACAAGACTGCGTAACCCGGGAGAGCTTATGGCTCATGCGCTCCTTTTTAATTCTCTGGCGGCGATGTCAGAGCGCTCTTCATTCCTGCATGTGGATCCGGTTATCAGACTATGACTGACTCTCTCGAAGACAGCGCGCGCACCAAAGACCTCGTGGTGGTTGGTTCATCCGCCGGCGGCGTCGGCGCGCTTTCAACCCTGGTGGGCACGCTACATAAAACTTTTCCTGCTCCTATCGTGATCGCCCAACATCTCGATCCGCAACGCACCAGTCATCTGGGATCAATTCTCGAGCGTCGCAGCGTCTTACCGATCGTTACCTGTCTGATGTTTTTGGCGGCAAGCAGGTTGACGAGCTTGTCAAAGTACTCCAGTCGGCCGTCGATGAAGCCCAATCTTTTACCACTGGACCAATCATCGCCAGCGTCGATTCCGAGGATTCAGCCCGGTACGTGCACACAGTCGTCCCCATCGCAGACGCCAGCGGTTCAGCTATCGTTCGTATCTTTAATTTATAGCGAAAAGGCTCAGTAGTTGCTGGGGGGTGGGAAGCTCCAAGTCACCCTTGATCAGGGCGTAGCATTCGCAAACGGTTTGCTCCAGTACCTGACGGTTCCGAATGTGCAATTGACCGCGGCGATACTCGATGCCGCGCATCGATTGCAATAGGCCGGCTGCGACGGTAATACCAGCCCGGCGAGCACCAACTCGGGAAGCGATCATCTCCTGAGTCAAACTCAGTTTTTCGCCTCCTACGCGGTCGTGAATCATCAGCAGCCAACAGCATAGCCGCTCCAGGATCGTGTGACGGGTGTTGCAAACGCAACGCTGGGCAAGCTGAGTTATCAACGATCGATATGAGCCGGTCAAACACTTCAGGGCGGTTTCATTCTGGACAAACATTTTCTCCAGAAACTTCTTTTCCAGTTGAATTGCGCTGCCGCCAATTGTGACCCAACTCCACTGTTTTGAGACTCCACTGCCAAGGATCGTGGAGATGCCCACCAGACTGTCGCGACCGATCATCGACGTTTCGATAGTGGTGCCATCGTCCATGATCGCCAGGCCGGAAACTACGGAATCAAGGGGGAAGCAGATGTGGTCGATCACGTCGCCATGTTCATAAAGAACCTGATTGACCGTAAGCTGCACCAGTTTGAACTCGGGGAGCAAATAGCCGGCAATACTAGGCACCTTTAAAAGCTCAGCGAGCAGCAAATTTCGAGAGGCAATCTCGGAGATAAGCATCTCCTTCGTTTCGGGTAAAGATGAATGAAGGTTAAGACTCATCCTAAATACTCCAATCCGCGCGAAGGGGGCCTTCGGGGTAGTAAGTTAACCGGGGCGCAAAGAGCTATTCAAGAGGGAACCCCGAAAGTGTACGCTGTTTGTTTGTTGGCGTACAGTCAGCCCAACATGATTTCGTGTTGTTGTTATAAGACGTTGTACACGGTCGGGAATTTCCTGAATAAAACTGTTCGTGAGCGTACTGACATGAATGTTCCCTGGGAATACAGTCACCCTCACACAACAAGCAGGGTGGCCGAGGCTGGCATATCCTTCCCGACTGACCTTGAGAAATATATGTCGGCCCCGGCTTTCTTTCTTGCTGATTAACTCCAGCGGACAATCAACTGAGGCCTTCATACCGAGCAAGGCTATGCAAACAAAAACTACCCCCCGTGTCCTCTATATCGAGGATCACGACGACACGCGCGAACTGGTCACGCTCGTCCTCGAACAAAGAAGCTTTGAAGTGGTAACCGGCTCGACGATCGAGAGTGGAATTGCACTCGCCGGCTCCCAGGAATTTGATCTTTACTTGTTGGACTCGTGGTTGCCGGACGGATCAGGTTTGGATCTCTGCCGGCAGATACGGGAGTTTGATAAAGCTACCCCAATTCTTTTCTACTCCGCTGCCGCTTACGAGATCGACAAGGCCCAGGCTATCAACTCGGGCGCGCAAGCGTACCTGATCAAACCCAGCCAGCCATCGGAGCTCTGTAGCCTCGTCGCTTCATTGATCGAATCCCATCGTCGTTATCATCGCGCCGCAGTGTAGTCCGTGTTTTGAATCCGTGAAGTCCGCGGCCCATTTACCGGCCAAAGGTGCCACAACAGTAAATTCGATAACCACAGCGACACTGCCGTGCAAAGCGTCAGGACCAGCCAGAAGCTCCAGTACGAATGAAACGTTCGCTCCCAGCCGGGCTGAATGGCGTGGGCGAGGTTTACGTTCAGCGCCGGCGCCGTGAATAAGCGCGAGGCGAGTTGGACCACGAGATACCAGCCGAACGCCCACCGCCACGAGCTGCGATCCATTCCACACTGGCGCAACGCAATCATCGCCACCACCAATCCACCAACGTGCGCGAGGATTGAGCTGAGAAACGGGCTCCAGGCCAGCACCGCCCACATTATCCAGATCAGCAAACCCGGAATCGTCCAGATCGCCGCCAGCCGGACGACCACCGGCTTCTCCAGAAAAAGTCCCATCGCCAGCAGCAGGTTGCCGATGTTACACATCCACATCAGGTGCCCGAGCTCGTTGGTTCTCCAGTAGTGCACGACCTGCGCAAAGAAGAAGATCAGCGGGAGCAAACCGAGCAGCCGCAGTTTTGTGCGGGGAGAAAGATTCATGGATAGGCTCAAGGATAACAGCTATTCGAAAAAAACAGCGAGATGGCTTTCGCGTCTGACTGGCTTTGTGGTAAGAATCAGTCGCGAAGCAACTCGGAAGTCATGAGCGCTCTGGAAGACCTCCTCAACAAATCAATTCCCGAACTAAGTGAGCTGTTTGTGCGGCGGCAACGGCCAGTACCTAAAGGTTTACTTGAAGCTCTAGACGTCGATAAGCGACAGGGCGCGCATCAGCTCGCGAAACGCATCCGCAGCCGTTACCGGGGCAATCGTGCCGAAGGCCAGCGCCTCCACTTCCTGCTGCGTTTTGAGATCGAGCTGTGGTCGCAGGGTTATGGACTCATCGCCGGGGTGGACGAAGCGGGCATGGCGCCACTCGCCGGACCCGTTGTCGCGGGCGCAGTCATCCTGCCGCAGAACTACAAGCTTCGCGGCCTGAACGACTCGAAGAAGATCCTCGATCCCGAAAAACGAGATGAGCTCGCGCAACAGATCAAGCAGGACGCAGTCTGCTGGTCGGTCGGCGTTGCCGAGGTCGAAGAGATCGACAAGATCAACATCTACCACGCCGGCCTACTCGCTATGCAGCGAGCAGTGCAGGGATTGTCTTCACAACCTGATTTCATTCTCGTAGACGCGCGTAAGATTCCAAACTGTCAAACACCACAGCGCGGCATTATTCGCGGTGACGCACTCTCGGCCAGCATCGCGGCCGGGTCAATCATCGCGAAGACCACGCGCGACGCTCATATGCGCGAGTTGGACCAGCTCTACTCAGGTTATGGACTCGCCACTCACAAAGGCTATCCCACCCCCGAACACTGTCGCGCTCTGCAAGACCTCGGCGCGCTACCCATCCATCGTCGCAGCTTCGCGCGCGTGCGACAGGCGTTGGGCCTCGATCCAATCCAGACTGAGTTATTCGCCCCGGAAGAAGAGCTGGTCGCGCACGAGATGATAATGGAGACTTCCGCGTGACAGTTAAAGAAATACTTTAGCGTTAACTACCGGCGATGGCTTCGTTAACCGAATACAAGAAGAAGCGGAAGTTTGATAAGACTCCCGAGCCTGGTCCAACGAAGAAGCGCACCCGCACCGGACGCCTGTACGTCATCCAGAAACATCGTGCGACGCAACTGCATTACGACTTTCGTCTCGAAGTCGATGGCGTGTTGAAGTCGTGGGCCGTGCCGAAAGGACCATCGCTCGATCCGAAGGTCAGGCGACTGGCGATGCAGGTTGAAGATCACCCGGTTGACTACGCGAAGTTTGAAGGCGTGATACCGGAAGGTGAGTATGGCGGCGGCACCGTGATGGTCTGGGATTACGGTACGTACAAGCCGGAAGAGACGGATGACGTGGAAACGGCGCTGCGCAAAGGTGATTTTAAGTTCACGCTCGAAGGTGAGAAGTTAAAAGGTTCCTGGGTGCTGGTGCGAACGCGCGGCGAGCGACAGTGGTTATTGATCAAGCATCGCGATTACTACACGACGGAAGAAGAAGTGACGGAGCTCGCGCCGGTATCGATACTCACGCGGCGTTCGCTGGCGGAGATTGCGGAAGACGAGGGCGGGAATGTCGCGAAAGCAAAGACCGGGGATCCGAAAAAGATCCCGCGCCGTACCGGCGTGAAGCGCCGCAAGAAAGGCGCGAAAGCGAAAGTCTGGCACAGCAACCGGGCAAGCTGAATCCATCCACAGATTACACAGATGAATAGAAAATCTGTGTAATCTGTGGATGGATTTCAAATTAGTCCTCGGTAGCTGAGCTTACCTTTGACAATTCTTGCTGCTGAAGTGAACGGGTGTTCCTCGGTCTTGGATTGATCGATGATGTGAAGGACGGTGTGCCCTTCAGCCTTGAGATAGTCAGCAATCAAACTGCGATGACACCGCCACCAAACCGCTTCCGCGCACATCACCACTGTCCTCTCGTGCGCTGCGACCTCAAGTAACTCTTCAACTCCACCTCGAAACACTTCACTCTCCATGTGGTCCGCGTACGCGCGAAACGACGGGTTCTGCCACGCCGTGTTATGCGAATCGGCGCGCGGCGTCCGGCGCCCGCCAAGCCGCGGCTCGTGTTTGTATTCGATTTGCAAACGAGCCAGCGATTCGGCCAGCTCAGGTTTATTGAACTGCGGGTAGCGCCGTGAACCCGGAAAGCTGCGCACATCGACCAGCACCTTAATCTCGTGTGCCAGCAATATCTCTCCAAACTTCTCCGCAGTGCGCGTCGAGTGCCCTATTGTCCAAACCGTGCCCATTAACGTTCCACTTATTCCTTAACTGTAGGCCTGCCGACCGTTGAAGTTGTACTTCATACGTTTTCGCTTGAAGTTAAAGATAAGCCTCAAGTCGAAACCGTCCCTTCGCCTCGTTCAACGGTTGCCACAAGTCGCCGAGCTTGCGTACGCGTGCGGGAACGTTGTCGATACGAAAGTCGTCGATCGCGATCCCGCGCTCCAGTTCCTTCCACGTCACCGGCGTCGAGACAGCCGGCAGCTTGTTCGGCCTGACTGAGTAAACTGACGCGAGAGTCCGTCCCCACGCGTTCTGATTGTAATCGACCAGCACTCTTCCCTTCGGCCGCTTCGAAACCTGGTACACCGCCGTCAACAGCTTTGGCGCCTGCGACGCGACCGCCCACGCAAACTCTTTCGCAAACATCCACACCTGCTTCTGAGTTGGGCCACGCCTAATCGGAATGTAGATATGAATTCCTTTTGAGCCCGTCGTCTTCGCAAAACTCCTTATCTTCAGTGAATCGAGCGCCACCTTAAGAAACAGCGCCGCTTCACGAACCTTCTCAAACGAAGCATTCGGCACCGGATCGAGATCGAAGTGCACGTAATCGGGCCGATCGACGTCGTCGCAGCGCGCGTACCACTGGTTAAGATCGATGCAACCGAGATTGATTACCCACATCAACGCCGCCACGTCCTGAATCATCGGAAAGTTGATTGTGTTTCCCGACTCATGCTCGATGTTGCAGATCTCAATCCAGTCAGGCCGCGGCGACGGCGCGCGTTTCATGAAAAAGAACTCGCCCGCCGCGCCGTTCGGATAACGCTTCATCACCATCGCGCGGTCGCTTACGTGCGGCAGCAGCACCGGCGCCATGTCGAGGTAATACTGAATCAGATCGCGTTTCGTGACACCGAGCTTCGGCCAGAACAGTTTGTTGAGGTTCGTGAGCTTCACTACCCTGTCGCCGATCTCGACGTCCAGGTTGTGCTTATCTTTTGGAAGTTTTACTTGAGGTATTGCTGACTTGCGGCGCTTGTGAGGTTTCTCGGGGCCTGACTTTCGTTCTACTGTTGCGGGATGGTAATCACGGGTTGGAAACATCAGTTAAAGTAAAACCTTAGATAACTGAGCCGTCTGCTATCACCGCATTCTTCGGCACGATGATGATGCTGTCGCGAATGAAGTACGCGCCGCCTGGTCCATCGGCCTCGACCACGCCCGCCTCGTTCAGCAGTCGCGCGTTCATTCCGATGCGCGCGTTCTTGTCGATGATGGCGCGCCTGACGACGGTTCCCTCCCCTATGCCGACGCGTGGGAACCCCTTGCCGAGATCGCTGCGCATCTCCTCAAACGTCTGATAGTAATCGGCGCCCATCATGTACGACGAATCCATCTGCACGCCCTTCGAGATCCGGCTGCGCAAACCGACGACAGAATTGTTCACCTTCGCGCCGGTGATGATGCAGCCGTCGCTGATGATCGAATCGTTGATCTCTGAATCTTCCATTTTCGATGGCGGCAAATAGCGAGCGCGCGTGAAGACCGGAGCTTCAGCGTCAAAGAGATTGAACTTCGGAATCTTGGTTGTCAGATCGAGATTGGCGCGATAGAACGCGCCGATGGTTCCGATGTCTTCCCAGTAACCGTCAAACATGTACGCCTGTACGTGACGCGACCTGATCGCCGTCGGAATCACGTGCTTGCCGAAATCCATGTGTTCCTGATCTTCCGCCAGCAGTTGTTCCAATACCTCGTACTTGAAAACGTAAATGCCCATCGACGCCAGATAAGGACGTCGCTGTGCCTCGTTCGCATCGAGACCGAGTTTTGTCGTGTCAACCTGCATTGAAAGTAGATCGTCGCCTTTGGGTTTCTCTTTAAACTCGACGATGCGTCCGGTCTCGTCAGTCTTCAACAAACCAA
>Ga0070699_100002772_pt1 | contig 15637 bp, 10 predicted proteins | sample KBSK1503metaG_FD_65473 | JGI IMG/M metagenome (GOLD analysis project Ga0070699, IMG submission 65473) | Corn, switchgrass and miscanthus rhizosphere microbial communities from Kellogg Biological Station, Michigan, USA - KBS K1-50-3 metaG | ecosystem: Host-associated > Plants > Roots >...
CGTTCGGCTGACAATTGGCTGACAATCGGTAGTGGCTGGAGGTGGATCGGGGTAGTGACCAATAGTCGAAAACGCTAGTAAATGGCCTGCTGAGGTCTGAGGTCGACCCTAGTTGCCTCGCGCAATTGGGCTCAGAATCCAACGTGCTCCATTGCGTGGGTCACTCCGCGTTCGACGGTTCATTGAACTCCCAGAGCCTCGAGTGACGACACCAATTTCGGAAGATCCTGGGTGGCGACTTGCCACACGATGTCGTCATCAACGCCAAGATAGTCGTGCACGACCTTGTGGCGCATCCCGATGATGTCCGCCCATCGGACGTTCGGATGGTTGCTGCAAAACTCCCGCGATACCTGCCGCGCGGCCTCGCCGATCGTTTGGATCAGGTGAATCAGAGCGAGACGAAGGTTCTCATCGGCGTCGTACGTTTCGCGTGAGATGTTCTGGGTTTTGCTGACCGCCTTCCTCGCCATGTCGAGCATGTGCCCGACGTAGACGAGGTCACGCGGCGGCATAGAGCGGTTCGGCGCTCGTCAAGACCTGATCGCGAATCCTGTGGTTCAGGAACTTCGGCGTCACCATATCCACGCGTCGACCTTGCAGGAGTCCTGAGAACTCGCGCTCGATGCTCACGAAGTCCAGGCCGGGAACGTGACCCGGCTGGAATTCGACGAGTACATCGACATCGCTGTCAGATCGAAAATCGTCGCGAAGCACAGAGCCGAACAAGGCAAGTCGTTTGATGTGATGACGCCGGCAAAATGCCGTCACGGCGTCTCGATCGATCGAAATGTGTGGGCTCACGGCTTCTTCCATGATACGCCATCGGAGATGGCCGACACGAGCAGGGCGGCGTCTACCGCGCGTCCGTCGTCCCACACTGCATCGGCGGTTTCGATTGATTCGCTGCTGCTCTTGCGCGATGGTTGCGGTGCGAGGCCGCATGCAGGATCTTCGGCTCGCTTTCCGGGCGCTCCGCGCTGCGCCAGTCGTCAGCGCCGTCGCGATCCTGTTGCTCGCGCTCGGGCGTCGGCGCGAACACCACCATTTTTCCCTGGTAAACAGCTTGGTGCTGTGACCGCTAGGCGCCGCTCCGGCCGGGATCATCAGCCTTGTGCTCTCGCGCGTCTCGAGACTTGTCGGATTCGGTGTCTTGGTTGGCGCCAGTGTGAGCGTGTGAGCGTCGAAGTTCGTCGCATCGCTACTGTCCGGGCTCGAGCCGCGCGATCCGGAGACGCCTGTCGGCGCCGCGGTGATGTTGGCAGTGGTCGGCGCACTGGCCGGTTGGTGGCCCGTGTGGCGCGCCTTGCGGATCGAACCGGCAAGAGTCCTACGAGACGCCTCAGCGGAACCCCGAGGCACTGGCAGGTAACTGGCAGGGATGAAGGGTCAGAGGCGGGTACTGAGCGGTACCGGCGGGGAAGCGGATCGCCTAAAACGCGTCAGAGAATGCCACTTCGCGCCACTTCATCCCGCTACGAATCGATACTGGAGCGGCTTAAAATCCTGGGCCGCGCAAGCGGCGTGTGGGTTCGATTCCCACCCTCGGCACTGTAGATTCAGTTATTTACGGACGTCTCGCGGACCGGACTGAACCACGCCAACCGCCCAAGCCCTACGTTGCTCGCGGCGCGAAATCCTCAAAGCCGAGGAATACGCCGATCCGCCGATCCGCTCGAAGCCCTCGCAATGGGGCGGTTGTGGTCGATTCGGACGGCGGGCTGAATCTTTCCACCGGCATGAAGGCCATCCGCGATGTCGTTGAATGTCAGTGGGACTCGCGCGATCTGCCGCAAGCATGACTTTTGTCGCCTAGTCGCCATATTCCCAGCCCGCCTCGCCGCTTTCTAGCACCATCGACTGACAAGCTGCGCGTCGCGTTTGACCCACATAGCTTCTTATTCGCACAGTAACTCGCGGCGAAACCGTTGACCTCGCCAGTTTCACCGAACCCGTCGGGTACGGGCGTTCTCTGGCACCCAGCTTGCGAGCGCGTCCGCCGCCGCGGTGTAGCGCCGTGGCTGATCTCAAGAAATCCATAGATGACTGCGACGTTGAACGAAACGCACCGTGCGCCTTTTCTGGTGTACGCGTCTGTGTGCTTGGCGCTGGGCATTCTTGGACCGGCGAGCGGCACCGCAGTACGTTCATCCCGCAGTGATAATTCGAACCGACTTGCGACGTTCAGTCAGAGTCTGGTCTACTCGAGTGTTGCGCCGCAGCCGCTCTTCAGGCTTGGCAATGCCGCCAGGCCGTTCGGCTGGTCGACGGTCATCGGTGATTTCGATCGCGACGGCAAGCCCGACGTCGTTGTCGCCGATCACATAGGACGTCAGGCTGGCGGTTACGCGTACCGAATCGAGTTCTCATTATCTCGCAGCGCCCCGGCCGCCTTCACGTTCGAATCCGCAGATGATGCCGTCACAATCCGCACCGTCGACATCGATCACGACAACGATCTCGACATCATAGTCGGTCGTCCTCAAGGTGGCGACGCTGTCGGTGTCTGGCTGAACGACGGTGACGGCCACTTCACATTGGCCGACGTTCGGCGGTTCCCTTCGGCGGCGCAGGCACTTCCGACACTTCAGACGACGGATCCGCACGTCAATGTCACGGCGGTCGACTTCTCGCCTCGACGTGCGCACGATGCGCTTCCCGCGATACTCAGAGCGACGTTTTCAGATGTCAGTCATCACGCGCTCGCCTCGCACCAGCGTGGTGTCTGGTGTGTGCTCTCCGTCCTTCAAACCGCTCCGCGCGCGCCTCCGCAGAGTTCCTGCACCGCTTAGGCGAACGCTCGCGTTCGCCGTCTCTAGAAACTAACCGTCCTTTTTTCGTCGTCGTCGCCCAACGGGGCGCCAGACCCGGCGGACCCGGCGCCGCATCGCAGCGTTCGTCGCTGGCGGCGTGTCGGTGGTCCGTACGAGGCGGGAAGTTGTGTATCGAGATCACGGTGGGTTTGCCGCCGCTGCGATCTCGCGCCAGGGATGGATTTGTACCGTGATCGGCGCCGGGCGAATCCACCCGACGGATGGTGTCGCGGATCACATCGCATCGGGGCGATTCGGGCAAGGCGCAGTCGGCCCCCGCTTACAGGGAACGAACATGTTCTGTCTTCGTTTGGTTTCGTCGCTCGTCATGGTCGGCATTCTGACGGTCGCACTCGAATTGGGCGGGTCGGCGCAGTCCCGCACGCACACGGTCGAGCGGCTGACGATGCAGGGCGCGGTCGATGCGCTCATCGCGCGCAATCTGTCGCTCATGGCGGCGCGCTACAACGTCGACCTGTTTCGGGCGCAACGCGTCGCGGCGGCGTTGAAGCCCGAACCCACCGTCGTCGTTTCAGCGACTCAGCTCACGCTGCCGCGTGTTCTCGCCCACCCGAAGTATGCCGGGTTGGCGGTCCCGGACAATTCGGTGCTCGACACGCAATTCAGTGTCGACGTGGAAAAACTCGTCGAGCGCGGCGGCAAACGCGAGCTTCGTATCGCGCAAGCCGACATCGAGAGCGAGATCGCCGAAGCGCAGCTGTCGAACGAGCTTCGGCGCCAGACCTTCGACTTGAAGCAGGCGTTCCTGTCCGCCGTGCTCGCGCGCGAAAATCTGCGGGTCTTCCGCGACAATCTCCGAGATTTCGGGAGGATGCAGCGCGTCTTCACGGCTCAAGTCAACGAGGGCTACACCGCCGGTGTCGATCTGCGGCGCATCGGGCTCGAGCTCGTCGAACTCGAGGGCAGCGTGAGCATCGCGCAGACCGCGTACGTCGAGGGCGTGCGAGATGTTCTCAACCTGATCGGCGATGGCGAGCATGAATCGCTGGGTGGCGCGCCGGCGGCCGTACGAACGAGCGCGGTTGACGCGCCGGCTTTCGACGTCGGCGGTTCTATGCAGGATGACGGATTGGATCTGCTCGCAGGTGACTTGACCGCCGGTCAGCTGAACGTCGAAATCGAGGAGATCCGAACGCTCGCGATCGCGAACCGGCCAGATCTCCGTGCCACTCGGCTGGAGCTCGATGCTGCCGACGCGGCTCTTAAGCTCGCCGCGGCCGGTCGGACACGCGACGTGACGGTCGGCGCTCAGTATCTTCGTTCGGGGCCTGACAATGCGGTTGGCATCGCGCTCGGTGTGCCGCTGACGACTGGCCGTCGTGCCGCGGTCGCCGTCGAACAGGCCAACGCCACGAAGTTGCAGGCCGAGGTCCGATTGCGACAGATGCGCGCCCAGGTCCTCACCGATGTCGAGAAAGCGTTCGTCGCCTATCGCATCAGCCGCGATCGCCTGCGTCTCTTCGACGGCCGCATTCTCCGCCAGGCGTCCGAGGTCCGCGATATCGAGCAGGTGGCATATCAAGAAGGTGCACGCGGGCTCCTCAATTTCCTCGACGCGCAGCGCGTCTACAACCAGACGCTCGTCAGCTACAACGAGGCGCTACACGCGTTCGCGATGAGCGTCTATCAACTCGAATCGGCGACCGGCACCAGCGCGACGCGGCTGGCTGGTACGCCGTCGCTCGCTTCCGGAGGTTCCCATGAGTGACAACAACACCGGTCGTTTTGGACCGATCAGACGTGTCTGGCGTGCGGCGTCAATTCTCGCCGTGACCGTTGCGGCGGCGATGGCGACCGTGATGGCCTTTGCGCTGTTGGTCCGTCACCACGATCGCGCTGCCGGAAAGACGAACACCCCGTCGAGGCAGGTCGCCGACACCGTGAAACTCGCTCCGGAACAGCGCAGCAGTGTCATCAGCACCTCCGTTGCACGAGGTGATGTGCCCGTCCGCGCGTCGGTGCCGGGGCGTATCGAGTTCAACGCGAACCGTGTCACGGCGGTGTTTGCGCAGTTCTCGGGACGAGTTGTGCAGCTCGACGTGGAAGTCGGCACGTCCGTGCGCGAGGGGCAGACGCTGGCGATGCTCGACTCGTCGGACGTCGTCGGCATACAAGCCGATTATCAGGAGGCGCTCGCGGCTGTGCGCGCTGCGCGCACGTCGCATGATCAGTCCGTTCGAACGCGGGATCGCGCCAAAAGACTCGCCGACGCCGAAGCCATTCCGGTCCGCGAGCTTCAGGAGGCGCAAGTATCGGAGAGTCGCGCGGCCGAAGATCTGCGGCAGGCAGCCACCAAGCTGGCCGCGGCGCGAGGCCGCCTGCAGATCGCCGGATTTACTGAGGAAGATATCGAGCGCCTCGAGAGGCGTGGTGCGCTCTCGATCGGTCGGCTCGTAGCGCTCAAGGCGCCAGTGGCTGGCACGATCACCGAACGCCATGTGGGTCTGGGACAGGTTGTCCAGGTTGGCGGAGACGCTCTGCTGAAAATCGCCGACCTTTCCAGCGTCTGGGTCACGGCCGACGTGTACGAAGATCAGGTGGCCGCGATTCGTCCCGGTGCCAAGGTCACGATCCAAACTCCGGCGTATCCGGACGAGACGTTCACTGCCAGTGTCGATCGCATTGCAGCGACGCTCGACCCGGAGAAGCGAACACTGGCGGTGCGCTGCGTCATGCCCAACGGCGACGGTCGCCTCAAGCCGGGCATGTTCGCCATCGTGGTCCTCCAGTCGGGAACCATTCAGCGCGCGCTCCTCGTCCCAGCCTCCGCGATCGTCGCGACCGGCAATCGCCGCAACGTGTTCGTGGAAAATCAACCCGCTCTCTACCAGCCTCGGGACGTCGAGACCGGCGACGAGATTTCGGGCTGGGTGGTCGTAAGGTCCGGCCTTCGCGAAGGCGAACGGGTCGTCACACAAGGCAGCGTGTTGCTGTCGCGCCAATTGGCCGAGGCGATGGCCCGATGATCACCAAGCTGATTAACTTCTCCGTCCGCGAGCGCGGATTGGTCGCGGCCGCTGCCGCATTGCTCCTGCTGGGTGGCGTGGTCGCGTTCCGTGCGCTCAACGTCGAAGTCTATCCGGATCCCTCACCGCCGACCATCGAGATCATTGCTCAGAATCCTGGATGGTCCGCCGAAGAAATGGAGCGGCAGATCACGATTCCGTTGGAGACGGAGCTCAACGGGATGTTGGGACTCGAAACGATTAGGACGATTTCCCTTTTCGGTCTGACGAACGTCAAGTGCTATTTCCGTGAAGGCACCGACTACTACGCCGCGCGTCAGGACGTCCTCAATCGTCTGCACGCAGTCTCCTTGCCGGCGGGTGTGGAACCCGAACTCTCTCCGTGGTCGGCGCTGGGCGAGATCTATCGGTATCAATTGGTTGGCGACGGGTTCAGCGCGCTCGAGCTGAAAGAGGCTCAGGACTGGATCCTCGTCCGCCAATTCAAGCAGGTCCCTGGCGTTCTCGATGTCGTCGGCTTCGGCGGCCCGACGAAGGAGTTTCACGTCGATCTCGATCCGAACAAGATGATCGCGTTTGGCGTGTCGGTATCCGAAGTGATGAATGCGCTGGGAAGAAGCAATTCCAACGTCGGCGCCAATTATCTCGATGTCGGGGAACAGAGTTACAACATCCGCGGCATCGGTTTGTTTCGCGGCGCCGAGGATGTCGGCAATGTCATGGTGGCGGTACGCGGTGGCACGCCTTTGTACGTGCGCCAATTGGGCAACGTGAACATCGGCAACAAAGTGCGGCTCGGCAAAGTTGGCAAGGACGATCAGCCCGACGTTGTCTCCGGTATCGTGTACATGCGACGCGGCGAACAAACCAAACCGACGCTCGAGCGCGTGCGCACGAAAGTGTTGGAGATTAACACCACCGGCATTCTTCCCCGTGGCATGCGGATCGTCCCCTATTACGACCGCACCGATCTCATCGGCATCACCACGGGAACAGTCGAGCACACGCTCATCGAGGGCATGATGCTCGTGGCGTTCATCATGATCGCATTCCTTGGCGATCTTCGGGCGGCGCTCGTCGTGACCTTCTCGATTCCGTTGTCGCTGCTCTTGACGTTCATCGTGATGGTATTACGAGGTGATTCCGCCAACCTGATCTCGATGGGCGCGATCGACTTCGGGATTATTGTCGACGCGTCGGTGATCATGGTCGAGAACATTCACAGGCGGCTCGCGCACGACAACACGGTGCCGGGCCGGCATGCGTGGCGCAGCCTTGTCGAGGCGGGCCAAGAAGTGGCCGCGCCGATTCTGTTCTCCACTGCGGTAATCATCGTCGCGTTCCTCCCGCTGTTCACGATGCGCGGCGTGGAAGGCCGGATGTTCACGCCCATGGCGATCACGTATGGCCTCGCGCTCAGCGCGGCTCTGATTCTCGCTTTGACGTACTCGCCGGCCCTCTCGTCCCTCGTGTTGAAGCCGCACGCGGCCGACCGTGTGACGCCGGTTGTGCGCTGGCTCAACCGACTGTATTCGCCGGTCTTGCGTGCATCGGTCGCACGGCCCGGCCTGACCGTCGTGCTCGGAGCGTTGGCGTTCGTGGCGACCATGGCCGCGGTGCCGTTTCTCGGCGGCGAGTTCATGCCCAAGCTCGAGGAAGGCAATTTGTGGGTTCGAGCCACGATGCCGAACGAAATTTCGTTCGCATACGCGAACCAGCTCGCGGATCGGATGCGGGCCGTCATCAAGAAGTATCCCGAGGTGATGACCGTCGTGAGTCAACTCGGCCGTCCGGATGATGGCACCGACGCCGTCAGCTGGTTCAACTGTGACTTCTTCGTGAACCTCAAACCGCGAGAGCAATGGCCGAAGGCGCTCACGAAACCGGAACTGGTCCGCGAAATGGAAGCCGATCTCGAGCAGATTCCAGGGGTCACGTACAACTTCTCGCAGAACATTCAGGACAACGTAAACGAAGCGATGTCAGGCGTGAAGGGAGAAAACTCGATCAAGTTGTTCGGAAACGATCTCGAGCAACTCCAATCGAATGCGAGCCAGATCGAAGGCGTGATGAAAAACGTCTCGGGTGTAACGGACCTCGGGGTATACGCGATGCTGGGGCAGCCGAATCTGCTGATTCGAATCGACCGCCAACGCGCAGCCCGGTACGGCGTGCTGGCAGACGACGTCAACGGCATCGTGCAGGCGGCAATCGGCGGCCAGGCCGTCACGCAGGTATTGGATGGTGAGAAGCGGTTCGATGTGGTGATCCGGTTTCTGCCGCGGTTTCGAAGCGCGGCGGACGACGTCGCCAACATACCGGTCAAGACAACGACGGGTCAAATCCCACTGCGCCAGGTCGCGGACATCGTCAAGCAGACGGGCGCCTCCTTCATCTATCGGGAAGGAAACGCACGCTATCTTCCGATCAAGTTCAGTGTTCGTGGACGCGATCTCGAGAACACGATCGCCGATGCGGATGCGCGCATCAGACAGCTGATCCAGCTTCCGGCGGGATATCGGGTCGAGTGGGCTGGTGAGTTCCAGCAGCTCCGGGCAGCCGTCGCTCGCTTGCTGATCATCGTCCCGATCACGCTCGTCCTCATCGTGGCATTGCTGTACGGCTACTTCCGCAGTATTCGCAACACGCTCATCGTCTTTGCTGCCGTGCCGATGGCGCTGATCGGCGGCGTCGTGTCGTTGCTTGTCACGGGAACGAGCTTCAGCATCTCGGCGGCGGTCGGATTCATCTCTCTGTTCGGGGTTTCGATCCTGGACGGTGTGGTCCTGATTGCATCCATCAACGGATTGCGCGCCGCTGGGTCGTCTCTGCGCGACGCCGTGCTGATTGGCTCGCAGCTGCGGTTGCGTCCCGTGATGATGACGTCTCTGGCGGCTGGCATCGGCCTGTTGCCGGCGGCGATTGCCACAGGTATCGGATCGCAGACGCAGCAGCCGCTCGCGCGCGTCGTGGTCGGGGGAATGATGACGGCGCCGGTGTTGACATTAGTCGTGCTGCCCGCACTCTACCTGCTGATTCATCAGTTGGCGGAGGCGAGGGCATCACGACGAATCGTTGGCGTGGCCGATGGAGCGTTCGCGAGCGATTAAACTCCGAGAGCCATTGACAGCATCGGATCACCATTCAAGCGGGGCTTCGGGCGGGTCACGACAGTCGTGGCCTCCTATCTCCTGTTGAACCCGACTGGACCCGAACCCGTCGCCGGAGGCTTGTCTGGGAGCGTAAACAGCAATGCCATCGTCGCCCAGCTCGATGCGCCGGCCGAAGCGAATTGATGCCAGCCATGCGGGAATCCGCTCTCGAACGTGTGCGGCTGCACCGGCACTGCTCGTGTAGGCATGAACCAGGACCCGTCGGTGAGCTGGTTGCGTAGCAGCCAGTGCACGCCTTTCTGGTACGTCGGATCCATTGTCGGCACTTCCCCGGACGCATGTAACGCGTAAAGCGCTTCTCCGGTGGCATAGGCCTCGCCGGGGCTGCCCGGAACCACACTCCAGCTACCATCCTCGGTCTGAGCGGCCTTCAATGCCTTCACGAACGGCGCACGCTCTGAATGACTGGCACCGGCATCGGCCAACGCGTTGAGTTGCATGGATCGTTCTTCCGTCGAATCAGCCTTTGCCGAAAGGAGCCACCGTTTTGCGCGGGTAAGTCGCTCCTCGAATTCTTCGCGTCGGCCGGGAATGGAGTAGAGCCGGATAGCACGCAGCGCGACGGCTGTCGTGGTGAATGGACCGTACTCTTCCGGAGGTCTGTAGCTGGTCGTTCTCCATGCGCCATCGGGGAACTGGTAAATCGAGAGATAGTGAATATGGGCGTCGGTCAAGGCATCGGCCGGATGGCCGGCGGCGGCCATTCCCATGAGGGTATAACCAAGCGTGTCCGAGCCGCCGCCAATCGTCGAGCCGGTGCGCATCGGCTCCAGGTACGGCGTGTCCGTGGTCACTGCGTATCCCAGTTCCTTCTTGGCCTGTTCTTCGTTGACAGCGAATCCTTTCTTGCGCGCTAGCGAGACGGTCATCGCGGGGAGGGAATTGTTGTGACAGGACACACACGCGCGGTTCTTGAACACGGGATCGCCGCTGGTTTCAATCAGCGGGAGGATCTTTTTCACGGCCGTTTCTGCCGATGGCGCGCCGCCCGCAGGTTTGGGCCATTCTTCCTTGACTTCCTTCGCGCCCGCTTTGAGCAGGAGCTCTAGAGTTGAAGCGATTCCTACACGCGCCGCGAGCTGATATGCCGTGTCACCTCGATCATTCTTCGCGTTCGGATCCACACCCTTCGACAGCAGCCATTCCACCATGCGATCACGATCGACGCGGGGTTCCATCGAGAGCACGGCTTGCATCAGGAGCGTAAAGCCCTCCCGGTCCGTTGACTGGAGCGAAGCTCCGCGATCGAGCAAGAACTGCGATAGATCTCGCATCGCTCTCTTCACCGTGTCGTTCAACAGGCTTCCGCCATTGGGGCGGACCGCGTTGGCCGGAGCACCTTTCTCAACGAGCAATCGCACGCACACTTCACAACGTCCCGTTATCGCCGCGGACAGCGATGCACCGGTGCTGTCGCCTGCGCGCACACCGATACCGAGCAGAAACTGGATGGCTTCGAGATCGCCCTTTGCGGCCGCGAGCGCCATCAGCCGGTCTTCGGGCTCCGCGCCCCTGGCGGCCAGAAGCTTCAGAACCGGAGTCGATCCGAACGTCGTGACGGCGACACTCATCGGAGTGGCGCCCCGCTTACCTCTTACCTTTGCATCCGCGCCTCGGTCGAGCAAGAGTCGGGTTTTCGCCACGTTGGTCGCCGCGTACATCAGCGCCGTGGAGTCGAGCGCGTTTTTCGCGTTGACGTTGGCGCCGCTATCGATCAGCAGCTGCATCATTTTCACGTCGGATTCGATCACAGAATGCATCAAAGCGGTCGTACCGTCGCTGTCCACGGTGTTCACATCGGCGCCAGCGCGAAGGAGCGTCTGAGTCAGCGAGTAGTCGCCGTTCCGGATCGCCACCAATAATTCGGGTGAGCCGGCGCCAGCCAGGAGGGCGTTGGCCAGGAATAAGAACACTAGCAAACGACTCATCGCGGGCTCTCCTTTCAGGATCTCTCGTGACGCATAGGGTCCACGCCGTCCGCGACGACCCGTCTACTGCGTGGTGACTTTCGAGTACCCGGGGTTGATCGGCTTGCCCATTCCGAGATAGCGGACCCGATAGTAGCGCTGTCCGTCGTTGACCTCGCCGACAAAGAGGTTCCCCTTCGAGTCGGGCCGCGACGCGAGGCTGTGCAGGTGGAAGAACTCGCGGGCGTTGTGTCCGCCATGCCCGCCGATGGAATCGAGCAGAGTCAACGTTCGCCGATCGAGAATGTGAATCGCCTTGTTCGAGCCGTCCGCCACATAGAGGTACTGTTGCGCCGGATCCCGCGAGAGCGCGAATGCGTGGACCGTGCCCTCGTTCTGCAGCGTATTCCGGTTGACGAAGACCTCGCGCACGAACGTGCCGTCGAGTCGGAATGCCTGCAAGCGGTTGTTGCTCCGATCGGCGACGTACACGGTGTCGTCGTTCGCGACGACGACCGAATGGACAGGCGTGCTGAACGACTGCGCCGGCGGCCCTTGAATCAGCTGTGCGCGAGGCGGAAACGGAAACGCATCATCCGGTCGCTTGCCGTACGCGCCCCAGTGTCGCTTGTAGGCGCCCGTGTCGGCATCGAACACGATGACGCGCCGGTTCGTGTAGCCGTCGGCCACGAACACTTCGTTGGTCTTCGGGTACACGAATATCCCCGCCGGCCCGTTCAGGTTCGCGGTGTCGTTGCTGCCTGTGCTCCGGTTCTTCCTGCCAAGCTGCATCAGAAACTTGCCGGCGCTCGAGAACTTCAGCGCCATGTGATCGCCCTTGCCGTTGCCGGCCACCCAGACATTGTTCTTGTAGTCCACCGTGATGCCATGCTCGGTCGTGGGCCACTCGTATTCCCGACCGGGGCCGCCCCACGCCTTCACAAGCCGCCCGTTTTGATCGAACTCCAGAATCGGCGGCGCGGGAACGCAGCACAGCGCGGCCGGCGGATTCGACGCCGCCGATCGCTCTCCTTCAGCAACGGTGGCGGGACGATGAAGAATCCATATGTGATCCTGGTTGTCGACGCTGATGCCGCTGACTTGTCCGGTCGTCCACCTGTTTGGCAGGTTCTGAAAGAACAGGGGATCGATCTCGAAATTCGGAACGCTCGTCGCCTCCTGCGCCGTCGTGACGCGTTCGATGATGAAGAGCGTTGCGCCGGTCAGCACCAGCAGGATCAGGGCGCCCGATATCTGGAGGATCTTCCTCAGCATGGCGTTCACCGCGCCACTATTCTCCGCAGGTCAGCTCAAGTCAAGGGCATCGGCGGCGGGGCATGCACTGAACGTCAGGGCCGGATCGCGTCACGGTCACGCGACCTTCTGTTTGCTTTCCTGGCAGAACATGAGCACGTCGCGGTACACCAGATCCGGATGTGTGGCAGTGAGACCGTGCGGAAGATCGTCGTGCCATCCTTCACCGTGATCGTGCTCATATGCGTGTCTCCTGCTGATGTGATTGCAAGGCGGGAGCGGTCCGCCCGACTTCGCCGTCCACGATGACTCGAAACGTCTCGAGCGGCTCTCTTGCCGGGCCGCGCAGCACGGCGCCGGTGCACACGTCGAACTGCGCGGCGTGATACGGGCACGTCACCGTCGATCCGTCGAGCGTGCCTTCGCTCAACGGGCCCTGCCTGTGCGTACACGCGTTCTGCGTCGCACAGAAACGTCCACCGACATTGAACACCACGACATCGCCGACCAGCAGGGCCGATCCAGGAGGCACCTCGCTGATGCGGAACTCGTTCTCCTTGCACGCCGCTGGTTGAATCGGAGCGCCAGCATTCTCGACGCGCTGAGGATTCGTCTGCGGCGTCTCGGCGATCGAGCGGTGGAGCCACTCTTCGAACAGGATCGCACCGAGTCGCGCGTCGTCTCCGGCCACGAGTGTGCGCTCGCTCAGTTCGGCGCCGAAGTACAGCGCGTGTGGGTCGGTGACGACTTCGCGCGGATCGCTGCGGGCGCTCAGGCTTCGTCGGATGAGGGCGTCGAGATGGAACGATTCGGGCCCGGCGACTTCGACGGTACCATTGAGCGGCGGCCCCCCCGCGATGCCCGCGACCGCACTGGCGACATCGTCCGCGGCGATCGGCTGGATGAGCGCCGGCGAGACGCGAACGACATTGCCGTGAGTGGCAGCGTCAGCAATGGTCGCGACGAACTCGAAGAACTGTGTGGGCTGGATGATCGAGTACGGGATCGACGATTCCTTGATCAGCTTCTCCTGCGCGAGCTTGGCGCGGAAGTAGGCGTTATTCAAGAAGCGTCCGCTTCCTACGACCGACAGCGCCACATGATGTCCGACGCCTGCGACGGCTCCATGGGCGAGCAGGTTGTGCGTTGACGTCCTGAAGAACTTCATCACCGCGGCGTCCTGGAAGGACGGGGAGTTCGACACATCGACAACCACCGCCGCACCTCGCAGCGTTTCAGTCAGGCCCTCGCCCGTAACGGCGTCGACGCCCGAGCGACGCGACGCCGCCACGACCTGGTGGCCGTAGGCGCTGAGCGTTGCGACGAGCTTTGACCCGAGGACCCCGCTGCCGCCGACAACCACGATCTTCATGGCGCACCTTTCGTCTGCCGCCAGGGCGCCGCAGCATCAGGACCGCAAACTGCAACGCCTCGCTCCGTTCCGCTCCCAATCCATGGGGCGGTCTCGAACGGTACCACATGCCGTCCTCGATGACGTGAAGCGTTTGGCGCCGGGCATTTCATGAGACGTCGAGAAGGACCGATCGGCGACTCGGTTTGTGACAATCACGGAGCAGCCACCAGGCTGGGGCTGGGTGACCACGTCGTACGTCATCCCAAGTTACAAGCGCCCGTTCTACAACAAGGCGAAGGAACTCCTGTTCAGCGACAAACGAAGTCACCAGCGACACGATCAGCAGCTTCGATCGGAGCTGTCGTGAGGGGGAGGGGTTGTTGAGGGGCTGAGAACGTATTTCCTATTGTCCGCGGCCATGGTCTAGAGAGGTCGGCGTCGAGAACATAGTGTTCGCTCATCGTTCAGAACGGCGCATCGCATCTGACCGCGGCGAACATCTGCATCACACAAGGACGTGGGCCAGACGCTCAGCTCGACGGTGCGATCCTCTATCGATCGAGATAGCTTTGACGCAAATCGACTCGACGTGTGTGTTTCCGCTTGCGCGCAATCGGAGACCGACCGCAGTATTGGAACGCGACGCTGTTGTGGCGGCAGCGGAGCGCACCTTGCGGCAATCTGGAGATCGTTCCGATGCATGAACGTCACCCGCGCATTCCGCTCACTCGACACACTCCTTTGACCCATCGATCCATCCTCATCGCCGTCTGTATTGCCGCGTTGATGGCCGCGAATTCCGCGGCGCAGACGCCGCCGCCCGCGCCGACGCTCGTCGCACCCAATAACGGCGCGTCGGCCATCCAACCGGTGACGCTGCAATGGACTGCCGTGTCCGATCCCAACGGGCCGATCGGCAGCTACTCATGGCAGGTCGCCACGACGAACGCTTTCAGCGTCGTCATCGCCGACGGATTCACCGACGTGCGCAACGGCGATCCCATCCCGACCTTCGCGCGGCTGAGCGGCTTGCCCAACGGCACGTACTTCTGGCGAGTGAAAGCGACGCAGATCGTCGGCGGCGCGGTTGGGTCGATCGACTCGCCGTGGTCGGCGGTGCGGACGCTGACGATCACGGGACTCGGACCGGCACCGGGCACGCCGAGCTTCACTGCACCGGCGAACCTGTCGCAATTCCACGCGGCGGAAAACTTCGACATCACGTGGACTGCGGTACCCAATGCCCAGTACTACCTGCTCGAGGCCGACGACGAGCCGAGCTTCTCAGCGCCGCAGGCGCTGACGTTGGACCCGATGCAGTTCGGCACGAAGTTCCACGCCGGCTGGGGCAATGAAATCCCGAACGTCTACTACCGCGTGCGCGCGGTGTCGGTCGACAACGTGCGCGGACTGCCGTCGGCAACGCTGAACGTCAAGATCGTCAACACGGCACCGGTGGCGCCGGCGCCCACCGTGCAGTCGCCGGTTGGCGGCGCGACGGTGTCGGTCCCCTTCAAGTTCGACTGGACGGACACGCCCAATCCTCAGGTCTCGGCGTACGACCTCGACGTCGATACCGATCCGAATTTCGCCGGCTCGTTCGGCGTCCTGCTGGTGCAGGGCGTCAGCCGATCGGACTACGTCGTGGCTCACGACGTGCCGCTGCCGCCGGGCACCTATTTCTGGCGCGTGCGCGCGCGGCACGGTGCGGTCGTCGGTCCGTGGTCGGCGAGCGGGAGCTTCCGCGTCGTCGCGTCGCCGGCGACGCCGCCAGGCCTCGATCTGTTGTGGATCCTTCCCGAACCAGGGACCGTCGAGGGCGGCGCGTCGACGCAAGCGCGCGTGACGTTGAACGGTCCGGCGCCGACGGGCGGTGCGATGGTGCGGATCATCTCCGACATGCCTGGCGTGGAAGTCCCTGCGACCGTGACCATTCCCGCGGGGTCCACGGACGCCACGGTCTCCCCGATCACGACGGTTCCGGTGGGCGTCGGACTCTTCGGCGCTCTCCGCGCCGACTACGGGACGAGCGTGCCGATCACGTCGTTCGGCATGGTTCCGCTGGTCTTCAGCATGTCGCTGAACACGGACAGCGTCGCCGGCGGGAACGCGGTCACCGGGACCATCACGCTGCAGCGTCCGGCGCCGG
>Ga0070699_100002776_pt1 | contig 15623 bp, 10 predicted proteins | sample KBSK1503metaG_FD_65473 | JGI IMG/M metagenome (GOLD analysis project Ga0070699, IMG submission 65473) | Corn, switchgrass and miscanthus rhizosphere microbial communities from Kellogg Biological Station, Michigan, USA - KBS K1-50-3 metaG | ecosystem: Host-associated > Plants > Roots >...
GAGCCGCGGAACGCGTTCGCGCCCGACTTGAGCGTCATGTTGACGACGCCACCGCTCGTACGGCCGTAGGAGGCGTCGACGCTCGCTGTCTGGACCTTGAACTCCTCGATGGCATCCACCGGCGGCGCATATTGCCAGCCGCCCGTGGCCGAGTTCGGCGCGCCGTCGAGCAGGAATTCGTTGTTGCCGGTTCGGCTTCCGTGGATCGAGATGTTGCCGTTCGTGTCCCAGGCGCGCGTGCCCGAGAACCCGGTGCTTCCAAACGTCGTCTGCGTGAAGAACGTTCCGGCCGTGAGCTGCAGCAGCATGTACACCTGCCGGCCGTTGAGCGGCAGCTCCGACACGCGCTTGTTTTCCATCGTTTGCGCGAGCGTCGATTGATTGCTCTCGACCGCGGTCAACCCGCCCACGACGGTCACCGTTTCCTCGACGTGACCGAGCTGGAGCTGAATGTTGACCGTGCCGGTCTCGGCCGTGCGGAGCACGATGGCTTCTCGAACGAACGTCTTGAAGCCGGTGAGCGCCGCTGCGATGCGATACGTCCCGGGTTGAAGCGGCGTGACCGTGTAGACGCCGCTCTCGTTCGTCACCGCCGTCAGGCTCACGTTCGTGTCGACGTTCGTGACCGTGACCGTCACGCCTGGAAGGACCGCGCCCTGCTCGTCGGCGACGCGACCCGTCATCGTCGCGCGAAATTCCTGCGCGCCGGCGCTCGCAGCGGCCACCGTCATCAGGAGCGCGAGGAACATCCGCAGACCACACCGGTGCGATAAGCGGACGCGTGCGGCGGCGGCTGCCACGGTGCACCTCCGTCAAGGTCGCTTGCGGGCCCTACTTAACATCGGCGCCGCATGCCATCGCAAGGTCATCTTTTGACAGCGGTGTCACCCAGGCGAGTCGGGTTAATTGAGTGCCTGGCCGTGAGGTCGGGCAGGGCTTTCAGGTGAGCCAGACGTGGAGCGCGTCTCGAACCGAGCGCGGATCAGGGCGTGTTTTGTGAAATGTGGAAGGCGACCGCGACTGCGTCCAGTGGTGAAGGCGCCGCGATCAGCGGGGCTGCGACCGGTGCTGAGCGATCCACTGGTCGCTCACCGCGCCGAGGTCGTTCGACGGTCGTTTCACGCGCAGAAGTGCCGCCACCGTGATGAGCATCACGACGAGCGCCGCGGCCAATCCTATCCAACCCATGGCGGCATCTCCTGGCGGAATCCGATCATCGCTCTCACTTCGCGATCGCGCGCTCGGCGCGGGTGAAGGGATCGCCGACGTCGCGTGGTCTGAGCTCGGACTTTGCCGGAAACGGACGCGGCACTTCGCCCTCGGTCGCGCGCGCGTAGGCGCCGTTGACCTTCACGCACAGGAACTTCTCTTCCACCAGCGCGTCGAGCACCGCTTTGCACTGTGTCCGCTCGACGCCGCACAAACGCTGCGCCTGTTCGACCGTGAGTCGCAAACCGGGCATCTCCAGGTATTCGGAACGGATACGCGTAACCGTATAGTCGCGCGGCATAAGAACCCCTCCAGCCAAAGACGCGAGTCTTGAGACGCCGTTCGCCGAGGGAAATCACGACGCGGGGTCTACCGCCCCAAAGTGGCTTCCGCTTGGCGAGAGAAACGCTCGTCGGTGTGGATGCAGTCGCGAGGGCGGTAACCCAAACTTTAGTGCCGATTCGCGTACGGAATCAAGCAGGACTTTATTCGGACGCATTCGGCATTCGACCTTAAACGTCCGCTGATGTCGGTCACTGTCCGCGTGCTTGTCTTCGTGCGTCATTCGGACGTGGCGATTTCGACAGCGTCGAACGACTCGCTTCGCGTGTTCAAGGCGACGATCACGCGCGACTCGAAGGGCGAACGCGCGCGTCGGCGCAGCACCAAGTTGCGAGTGCACGTCGGCGATCGTCTGACATCACCGCCACGGAAGTCCCGAGATCCGAGCACGATGGTGCTATCACGATCGACGCGAGCATGCAGGCCCGCGCCTGCATCGAAGCCGGCGTTTCGAGTTGGCGGCAACGGGAGCGCGAGACGAGAGTCGTCTTCGAACGCACGGTAGAATCGCGCGCGGCCTCGCATGATCTGGCGCACGCTCGCCACCAACGTCCGCGCCGCGGTCGTGACAATTCCCAATCGACAGGCCTGGCAGCGCTGCGCGCTCGTCTACGCGATCTTCCTCGTGTGTTCGCTGCCGATCGGATTGCTCTCGGGCCTTCTGCATCCAGGTCTTGCGCGACTGGCGCCCGCCGCAGCGATGTTCACCATCATCACGCTGCTCGCGCACCCCGCATGCACCGAGGAGTTGATCTTCCGCGTGATGATGCTGCCGCGTCGCGCCGACCGGCCGCCGCGCGGCTCGCTGTGCGCGCGCGTGGCGATCGCGTTGATCGTGTTCGTCGCGGCGCATCCGCTCAACGCGCGGCTGTTCTGGCCGGCATCGCTCGCGCTGTTCGCGAATCCGTATTACCTCGGCCTCGCTGCCCTGCTCGGGCTGGCCTGCTCGGCCGCCTATCTCATCTCCGGATCGATCTGGCCTTCTATCCTCATCCATTGGATCAGCGTCGTGCTCTGGATTCTTCTGCTCGGCGGTCAGGCGCTCCTCGATTCTTATCGTTAGTACGAAGCCTGACGCCTGGTGTATAACTTGAGAGCTTCTTGTTCAAATCCACCCTCACAGCGCTGACGATCGTTCTTGCTCTGCCGTACGCCTGCGCGCCGGTGTTTCGGTTCGACGCGCCGCGCACGTTCAGCGGGTCCCATTTCTACAATCCGTACGACTCGTCGTCTCACACCTGGCATCGCGCGAATCTGCACGCCCACGGGCGATCGTGGCTCGGGCTCACCTCGGCTTCGCAAAGCGACGCCGAGGTCGCCGCCGGGTACCGCCGCCGCGGATACGCAGTGGCAGCGATTTCCGATTATCAGAAGATCGCGACCGAGGCGGGAACCGATGCGCTGCCGGCGTACGAGCACGGCTTCAACGCCGGCAAGCATCACCAGCTCGCGCTCGGCGCCACGCGCGTCGCGTGGTTCGATTTTCCGATCTGGCAGGGCGTCGATCAGAAACAGTACGTCATCGACCAGGTGAGGAAGGGCGCGGCGCTCGTTGCCATCGCGCACCCGTCCTCGATGTCGGGTTACAGCTACTCGGAAGACGATTTTCGTCAGCTCACCGGATACCAGCTGATCGAGGTGATCAACGGACGCTTCACGGCCGAGAACCTCTGGGACGCGGCGCTCTCCGCCGGCCATCCGGTGTGGGCGATCGGCAACGACGACACGCACGACATCGCCGATCCGAATCGCTTCGCGATCGCCTGGAACACCATCGACGCGCCGTCAACGGCACCCGCCGACATCATCGCGGCGCTTCAGGCCGGCCGTACGTATGCGACGCTGCGAATCGGCGAACCCGACGGCGCCGACGACGTGTCGGTTTCGAGCGTCGACATGCGCGGCGACGAGCTGACCGTCACGACAGCGGGACCGCAGGCGCGATTCTCGTTCGTGGGGCAGAACGGCGACGTGAAGAAGGTCGTCCGCGACACGGCAGGTGCGTCGTACACCTTTATGAACAGCGACTCGTACATCCGCACCGTCGTCGAGACGCCGGCGCGCGTGCTCTACCTCAACCCAATCGTTCGATACGACGGCGTGGCGCTGCCGTGGCCGTCCGCGACCATCGACCCGTGGTTCACGTCGTTTCAGCGCACCGCTATCCTCGCCGCGTGCGCGCTGCTGACGCTCTCGCTCGTGCGCCGCACCCCGATGTGGCAGCGCCGGCGCGGGCGGCAGGCGCGAAAGCTCCCGCGTGTCGCCGCGTTCGTCATCCCGATCGCCGCCGCCACGACGGCCCGGGCCGACGCGCAAGACGCATCGAAGCCGCTGCCGACCGCGCTTCGGGAGGGCGCCGCCTACGAATCGACGTTCGACGCGGCGCTGATTCGGGCGCTGCCGGCTGCCGACAGCGTGTTCTCGTTTCTCGAGACCGCGCAGGCTGAAACGATCTCGACGAGGATTTCGGGTGGCGGTCTCGGCTTCGGCACTGCGCCGCAACTCACCTTCTTCGGCAGCTCGATCACGCAGACCGAGTACCGCATCGGCGATGTCAACATCACTGATCCGGCGACCGGCGGCGCGCCGCTCGTCACACCGGAGCTGTTCCTGTGGCAGCGCGTGTCGGTCGCAGCAGGGCTCGCGTCGACGGAGCTCCGGACGCCGGGCATGACGATCGCGCTCGAGCCGAGACGCGCCGGCGCTGCGTGGACAGCGACCGCTGAAGTCTCTTCGTCGTTCGGCGATACGCTGACGGCCACTTCGTCGGCGCCGCCGATTGCGCGGCTGACGGGATGGAACCGCGGCAGCGTGCTCGCTGGCGGACCGATCGCGCGCGGCGGCGCCGGACTCATCGTCGCAGGCGCGTGGACGCAGACGTCAGAGACCAGTCGGGGCCGCTTCCAGTCAGCGGACAGCGACGTCAGGTCCGCGTTCGCTCACCTGGTCGTGCCGGTGTCGCCGACCGACGAATTCCGCGCCGTCGCCGCGCTGCAGCGAGCGACAGCTCCCGCCGTGAACCCGAACGTGTTCGTCGATCGTCAGCCAGCGCTGGACAACAGGTCCGTGCACGTGCAGTCGACGTGGGCGCACGGCGACGCTGCGAACAACCCGTGGCGCGTGTTCGCCGGCTACACGCGTCGTTCGAGGACGCCGCAGTCGGCGCTCGGAAGCACCGTGACGATCGAGCGGCTGCTCGACGGAGCGCCGCTCCAGCGACTCGTCGATACGGGAGCGCGCACCGACGCGCGCCTGTCTGCCGGCGCGCGCGCCGCACGTGCTCTCGGTCAGACGAAGACGCACCGCGTGGAAGCCGGCGTCGACGTCGACGCTGCGCGCTCGTCCGCTCAACCTGGATTCAGCGGCGTCATCGCCGAGCTCGTCGACTCGATGCAGAGCCGCCTGTGGCAGGTGACGGCTCCGTCGCTGACGTCCGAGCGACGCTCGACAAAGCTATCCGCATTCCTCGGCGATCGAGTTTCCGTCGCGAGTCGCGGATCGCTCGATGTCGGGCTGCGATACGAGCGGCTCACCGCATCCGCTGAAGGTGCGGCGCAGGACATCGGGTGGTCGACGTTTCTGCCGCGGGCGGCGCTTCACTGGATGCTGTCGGACGCGCGCGCCGTCCAGTTGTTCGTCGGCGCAGCGCAGTCGGCCTACGACGTTCCGCTCGATGTCGTCGCCTGGGGAGATCCCGCCGCACCGTCGGCGAATGTCTTTCGATGGCGCGGAATACCAAATGAGCTGACGCAGTTCGCTCCGCTGCTCGCCGTCGGTCCCGGCCGCGTCGGGCGGATCGATCCGAACCTCAAGCGGCCGTACTCGAACGACCTCGTGTTCGGCGTCGAAACGCGTCCACGTCCGGGCCTCACGCTGCAACTCGCGGGACTGTGTAAATGGGAACGGAGGCTGTTCGGCGTCGTCGACATGGGAAATCCGGGGGCGGCGTATTCGATCGTGAACGTCAGCGATCCCGGCCTGGATCTCGAGCACACGACGGATGATCAAACGCTGCACGTCGCCTCGCTCATCGTGCCGACATCCCCGTATCGTGTGGACGATGTGCTGACGAACGCACCCGATCGATCCGCTCGCCGCTTGGGCGCCCAGCTCACGGCGGAAGTGATCAGCGATCGCCTGTACCTGCTTTTCGGAGCCACCGCGCTCGCGGCCGAAGGCGTCGCGGCAAGCCGCGGGTTCGAGAGCACGGAGAACGATCAGGGCATCGTCGGCGACTTCGGCTTGGATCCGAACTCGGCCATCTACGCGCGCGGACGTCTGTTCGGCGATCGCGCATTCACCGGCAAGGTGACGACGGTCTATCGGTTCCCGTCCAACGTCACCGCCGGCGCCATCGCACGCTATCAGGACGGTCAGCCCTTCGCGCGTCTCGTTGTGGTGCCGAACCTGAATCAGGGGGCGGACATCGTGCGCGCGTACGCGAACGGCGGCTCGCGGTTCACGTTCACGGCCACGCTCGACGTGCGCGTGCAGAAAGAATTTCACGCCGCCGCTCGGCGGGTGGCGCTGTTCGCCGACGCGTACAACCTTCTGAATCTTGCCGAAGAAGTCGAGGAGCGCGTCGTCACCGGTCCGGCGTTCCGCACGCCGACGGCTGTTCAACCGCCTCGATCCGTTCGCGTCGGCGCGCGGGTGATCTTCTAAGCGAAGGCGCGCGCCGCCACCAGCACCATCACCAGCGTGATCACGGCAATCACGCATTCGCCAACGACGCCGACGACCAGCGGACGCCATCCCTGCTTCGCCAGCTCCGACACGTTCGTCCGCAGACCGACGCCGGCAAACGTGAGCAGGAACGCCCACCGCGACAGGTTCGCCAGGTCGGCGACCTCGCCGCGCGTGAACAGGCCCGCGGTCGCGAGCGCGGAGACGATGACGAAACCGAGCACGAACTTCGGAAACTTCTGCCAGAGGAACGCCGCCTTGTTGCCGACGCCGGCGCCGCGCGCGCGCACCCGCGCCCAATGGATCGCGTAGCCGAGAACCACGAACCCAATCGTCGCGTTCCGGGTCGTCTTCGCGAGCACGGCGAACTTGCCGGCCGCGTCCGAGAACAGCGCCCCGGCCGCCGTCGCTTCGGCGGTGTTGTCGACGGCGAGGCCGACCCACAGCCCGTACGCCTGATCGCTCATGCCGAACGCGTGGCCGATGACGGGGAACACGAACAGGCTGACCGCGCCGAGCGCGAGGATCGCCGCAATCGCGTACGACGCGTCTTCGTCGTCGGCTTCGATCGCCCCTTTGGCCGCGATGATCGCCGACACGCCGCAGATGGAGGATCCGATCGAGAGCAGGCTGATCAACTTCGGCGGCAGCCGGAACGCGCGGCCGAGCGCGGTCATGACGACGATCGCGACGGCGAGCTCCAGCGCAACGCAGACGAGGCTGACGGTTCCGAGCTTGACGACGTCGCCGAGCAGGAAGCGGACGCCGAGGAGCACGATGCCGACCTTCAGCCAGAGCTCGTAGGTGTCGACGCCTTTCCGGCACACCGCGGGAATCCCGACGGTGTTCGACACGACGAGGCCGAACACGATCGCCCACAGGACGTATTCGATGTTCGGCAGCGTCAGATGATGCGCGCGGCCGTACGCAGCAATCGACTGCTCGGCGATTTTTCCCGCGAAGCCGACGGCGCCAAGAAGAATCGTTCCGGGCACGATCTGCACCCACGACGGCGCACTTCGTTGGACGGCGGGATCGGGGCGCCCTGAAGTCGACCCTCGGCGAGTCGAGGGGCGCGGCGCATCCGCGACTGGCAGCGTGGTGACCATGCTCACGGCGTCACCATGGAATCCGGGACACGATTCCGCTCTTGACGAGAACGACCGCGAGACCTGCGGCGACGACGGCCCACCAATCGAGCGAGAGACGCATACGGCTTCCTCCTGCGTGCGTGAAGAAAAGAAAAGGCCCTGGGAGCAGGCGTCGCATGCTCCCAGGGCCTTCAATCGGCTGCGAATTGTTCCGGTTACGAACGATGTGGACCGGCGTGACGGACGCAGGACGATGCGGGGCCCCGGCCCCGACAACACGCGCAGCAGTTCGTCGCCGTCATCACAGACCGGTATCGTGGTAGACGCGGCTGGCGGATGTCAAGATGAAAACCAATTCTCGACACGTCGACAGCCAGGTCCGCTCGCTGCGCCGAGACCGTCCGGTACCTCGACGACCCGACGCTCGCCGCCGATATCGCCACCATCAGCCCTCATGTGGCGCAGGCCTTTAGGCCTGCCTCCTTCTCCACTTGGGCACGCCTCGGATATTGACCGCCGAGCGTATACTTCGCCCGTCGTCTTCCTTGTCGCGGTCCTTTTTCAGGGTGGCGCGGCCCGTTCAGGGCCGCGGACCCGGTGGCCAAGGAGGTTCTCGTGAAGCGCTCGTTCATCGTTATCGCAGTCGTGCTGCTGGGCGCGTCGCTCGTCGCCCAGCGAGGCGCGGGTCCGAGCCCCGAAATGCAGGCGGCGCTCGCCAAGCAGGCGGAGCTCGAGAAGAACACGCCGCGCCTGCAGGTGACCGAAGAAGTGCTGTCTCTGGCCGTGCCGGGCCACACCATCGGCGAAGCGGTCGGCGTCGCCAAGAATTCGAGAGGGCACCTGTTCGTCTTCACGCGCAGCGGGAACTTAGGGCCCGCCAAGGGCGCCACCGCCTCGCAGCTCTTCGAGTTCGATCCGAACCTGAAGTTCGTGAAGCAGTGGGGTCAGGACAACTACGCCGCGTCGTTCGCGCACACGGTCCGCGTCGACAAGTACGACAACGTGTGGATGACCGACGAGGGCGCGAACATGGTCGTGAAGTTCAACCCGCAGGGCATGGTGTCGATGGTGCTCGGCCGCAAGACGGAAGCCATCGACTACTTCGAGCGCTTCCTCGAGCGCGGCGAGAAGGAGACCGAGCGTTACCCGGCCGGCAACCCCGGCACGTTCAACCGTCCGACCGACGTCACGTGGGATACGCAGGACAACATCTTCGTGAGCGACGGCTACAACAACTCGCGCGTCGCGAAGATCAGCAAGGACGGGAAGTGGGTGAAAGCGCTCGGCACGCGCGGCGCGGGGCCCAACCAGTTCAACACGCCGCACGGGATCACGTCGGACTCCAAGGGCAACATCTACGTCGCCGACCGCGGCAACCGGCGCATCCAGGTCTTCGACAACGACTTGAACCCCGTGCGCATCATCGCGAACGTCGGCGCGCCGTGGAGCCTCTGCACGTCGCCGGCGCCGAACCAGTTCCTCTTCAGCGGCGACGGCAACGGCAAGATCTACAAACTAGATCTGAACGGCAACCTGATCGGGTGGGCGCAGACGAGCGAGGGGCACGGCCAGGCGAATTGCCTGATCCACGAGCTGCACTGCGAATCGGAGAACGTGATCTACAAAGGCGACTGCTCGACGTGGACGGTCGAGAAGATCTCGATCAAGGGCACGGCGAAAGCGTCGGCGCCGTAAGCGCATTCAGGTGTGGCGCGCGCCGGCGCGCCACACCGCCAGCACCGTCACGGCCGCGAGCAGCGCGAGCAGCTGGCGTTCCGTCGACGGATCGAACGGATCGCGCGCCACCTTCAGCTCGAGCCGCTTTCGCGTCCATCCACCCTTCAGATACATCTCGTCGTAGCGCTGCACCTGCATGTCGTGCTCGGCGACCGCGTCGGGATCGTCGCCGTGTCCGAGCGCAAGCGGATCGGGCAGCACCGGCAGCGTGCCGGCCGGATCGACGGCCCAGTTCACGATCTTCATCGCGAGGCTTCTGTCGCCCTGCGGCGGCCACGCGAACACGATCAGCAGCGTGACGACGGCGAGGATCCACCACTGAGCGTTGTTCGGCTGCCACATCGACCTAGTCATTATGCCTTCCTGATGTTAGGGTAGGCCCGCATGGAGCGCGAAGCGTTCATCCGTAAAGGAGCGAGACGTGACGAGCCGATCGATCCTCGCCGTAGTCCTCGTCGTGAGCCTGTCGGCCGCCGCGCGCGTGGCGGCGCAGGGAGGCGACGGCAGCCTCCGCGGAACCGTCAAAGACGCTCAGGGCGGAGCGCTGCCGGGCGTCACGATCACCGCCATGAGCCCCGCGACGCTCGCGCCGAGCGTCACTGTTTCGGATAGCGCCGGCAACTATCGCCTCATCAATCTTCCTCCCGGCGCGTTCAAGATCACCGCGGAGCTCTCCGGCTTCTCCATCTTCCACCGCGATGACATCCTGCTGCGGGCGGGCAGCAACTTCCAGGTCGACATCACGATGGAGATCGGGACGCTCACCGAAACGGTGACCGTTGCGGGCGACCCGCCGATGCTCGAAGTGACGAAGCCGAGCGGCGTGCTGACGATCGACGGCGAATTCCAGAAGCAGGCGCCCGTCGTCGAAGGGAAATTCTGGAGCGACTTCCTGATGCTGACGCCCGGCGTCATCTCGCGCCCGCACAACGACGCGAGCGGCCGGCAGAATTATCGCGACGCCGTCACGCTGATGGAAGGGCTCTACGCCGGCAACTACAACGACTTCAACATCAACCGCACGGGCCTCAGCTCGGAGGCGATTCAGGACACCGAAGTGAAGACAGGCGGCGTCGACGCGGCGTCGCCGATGGGATACGGCCTCGTCATCAACATGGTGAGCAAGAGCGGCGGCGCGTGCAATCGGGAGCTGGTTGCTGGGGCTGGGCCTGGGGGCTGGGGGCTGTGCTACCGACCTCGCAGGTGGACGCGACCGATGCTCCGTCCGTTCATCGCGCCAAAGAACTCGATCGCCGCTTCCATGTTCCGGCGTCGGACCTCCGGGTCGGGCTCGAGCGACCAGTTGCCGCGATCCTGCAGGTTGCCGATCACCACCCCGTCGGCGCGCGGGTTCATGCTCGCCGTGTCGCCGTTCGCCGCTCGTCCGTTGGCGCGGTACTTCACGTCGGGCTGCGGTACGAGCACCGTCAGCTGACCCTTGATCGGCACGAGCTCCTTGTCGTTGAACAGCGTGTACGATCCGAGCCCCGTGCAGTTGACGATGACCGACTCGGCGAGCGACATCAGGTCGCGCGGCGTGTCGAACTTGCGGATGACGATCTTCCCGCCGGACATCAGGAAGTCGCGCACGATCGCGTCCATGTAGATCGACGGCTCGATCGCGAGCGCCGTGCTGCGAATCGCGTACTTCGACGGAAACGGATGATCCCCCGGGCCGATTACCTCGCGGAATCGTCCGGGCCGCAGCTGGTCCGGCAGAAGATCGCCCTCGGCCGGCGGTCCCGGCTGTCGATTCGGATCGTCGGTGGCGTTGTAGGTATCGATCCAGTACACGCCGTAGGTGGGCCCGACCATCAGCTGCAGCTGACGGTACGAGATGTCCGCGGCCTGGCGGAACTGCGCGTCCCACTCGGGCGTTCGCGAGGTCGCTTCGATGAGCGCGGTGGTCGGCGTGAAGCCGGCCATCGACATGTTCGAGGTCGTGTCGGGCGGCACCGTCGCCGCGTAGATCGTGACGTCCCAGCCGCGCCGCTGCAGCTGGCGCGCCGCGGTCACGCCCGGCGCGCCGCATCCGATCACCGCCGCCCGTTGCTCGCCGGTCGGCCGCGCGAGATCGGCGACGAGCGCGCCGCATCCCCACGACAGCGACATGCCCGCCCCGCCGAACCCGTAGTCGTGGACGATTGTTTTCGCGTCGAGCTTCTCCGCGCGCAGCACGAACCCGGAATCACGATGCGGGCGCAGGCCGACGGTCGTGCGGATCACGCGGTCAAACGTCACCCTCGGCGGGACGATCTGGAGCGGCGCCCGCCCCGCAGATGACGAGCCGCGCCCGCGCAGCGACGCGCCGCACCCGGTCAATCCGAATCCGGCGAGCGCGAGGCCGCCCGTTTTCAGCAGCGTGCGTCGATCCATACAGCAGCTCGTTTTTCGAAAAGCAACCACGAAGACTCGAGGACGCCTCTACTCATCCGGCAACCCGAACGCAATGATGTTCGGCCCCGACGCCACCGCCACGTACTGCTTGTTGTCGAACATGAACGTCATCGGCGACGCCTTCCAGATCTGATTCGTCTGAAAGCTCCACAGCGGCTTTCCGTTCGACGCGTCGGCCGCCATCAGCGCGCCGCTGTCTTCGCCGAAGATCACGATGCCGCCCGCGGTGCTGAGCGTGCCGCCCCACGAGTCGACGGCGCCGGTCTGCGGCAGCTCCCAGACGGCTTTTCCGGTGCGGATGTCGATCGCGCGCAGCACGCGCCGCGCCGGTTCATCAGGCGCCTGCTTGAACGAGCCGCCCATGTACCCCTTGCCCGCTTCCCACACCATCGGCGTCTTCGTGAAGATGCCGCACTTGTCGTTGGTCTGCACGTAGTACAAGCCGGTCGACGGGTTGAACGACGTGGAGTACCAGTTGGACGCGCCTTCGAGCGACGGGCACACGCGCTTCCCTTCGAGCGACGGCTCCATGTCGGGCACGACGATCGGGCGCCCTTCGCGCGTGAGGCCTCGCGCCCACGTGATGTTCGCCGCATACGGCTTGCCCAGCAGGAACGTGCCGTCGGTACGATCGAGCACATAGAAAAATCCGTTGCGGTTCGCCTGCACCAGCAGCTTGCGCGGCCGATTCTCCCAGGTGGCGTCGATGAGCGCCGGCGTCTCCTGCGCGTCGTAGTCCCACACGTCGTGAGGCGTGAACTGAAAGTGCCACTTCAGTTTTCCGCTCTTCGCGTCGAGCGCGACGACGGAATCCGAGTAGAGATTGTCGCCGGGACGATCGTCGCCAATCAGATCGGGCGACGGATTGCCGGTCGGCCAGTACAGCATGTCGAGGTCGGGATCGTACGTGCCCGTCAGCCACGTCGTCGCACCCGGATGCTCGATGCCGGGTCCCTGCCACGTGTCGGCCTTCGGCTCACCGCGCCCCGGGACGGTCCAGAAGCGCCACACTTCACGGCCGGTCGCCTGATCGAACGCCGCGACGAAGCCGCGCACGCCTTCATCGCCGCCCGACGTGCCGGTGACCACGAGGTTGCCGACGGTGAGTGGCGCACCGGTGGCGTTGTAGTTCTGGTGCCAGTCGGCCATTTCGGTTTCCCACACCAGCACGCCGGTGAAGCGATTGAGGGCGATGATGTGCGCGTGATCGGTGACCATGAACACGCGATCGCCGGCCACCGCCACGCCGCGGTTGATGCCACCCGCGGCGTTGCCGACCAGGCCTTTCGTTCGCTGCCGCTGGTAATGCCAGATCTCCCGCCCCGTGCCCGCGTCGAGCGCGTAGCACTCGTTCGCGCTCGTCACGTACATGACGCCGCCGACGACGACCGGCGTGACCTGGAGGCGCGAGGTGTTGGGAATGCTGAAGATCCACCGCGGCACCATGCGTCCCACGTTGGCCGCGGTGATGTGCGTCAGCGGACTGTAGCGGCTGCCGTTCGCCTGGCCGTTGTAGCTGGGCCAGTCGGCCTGCGACGTGACGGCGCGATACCGATCGCCGCTGCTCTTGCGCAGCAGGTGGATCCGTCGATCGTCGCCGAGCAGTTGAAGGTCTGATGCGCTTTGATTCAGCACGAGCCCGTCGATCGCGCGGCCGTCATCGAGCGTGACCCGCATGCGTGTCGGCGCGGTGCCGCTGCGCGGCCGCAGCGTGCGCAGATAGCGGATCAGCGCGCCGACGTCCGCGTCGTTCAGGCCGGGAAACGCCGGCATGCCGGCAGACGATCGTCCCTGTCGTACGAGCGACGTCAGATCGTCGTCCGTCAACGATGGGAGGCGCGTGGCGATTGCGGGACCGAGCTCGCCGCCGTTGCCGTCGCTGCCATGGCAGCCGGCGCAGCGGCTGACGAAGACCTGCCGGCCCGGCTCCGCGCTCTGCGCAGACGCGAGCGAACCGGCGAGAAGCGTGAACAGCAAGAAGACCACAGTGCGCGGATGCTACCAAAGAATGGGCTTGGGTGTATGCTCCTCCGCGTTCTCCGGGAACTCTGCGTTGCATTGTCCCCCGAGGAGGATCGCGATGAGCGCCATTTCCTATTCGCGCAGGATTCTTCCTTTCCTCTTGATCTGCTCGTTCGCGGCCCGGCACGCGTCGGGCCAGGGTGTCGGCGCGATCGGCGGCACCATCACCGACGCGTCGGGCGCCGTGCTGCCCGGGGCGACCGTCACACTGTCGAATCCCGGAACGATCGGCGGAAACCAGGAAACGACCACCGACGCGCGCGGTGCGTTTCAATTCCTGAGGCTCGTGCCCGGCACGTACGCCGTGAAGGCCGATCTCGCCGGCTTCCGCGCGATGGTCCGCGACAACGTCGTCGTCAACGCCGACGTCACCGTGCGCGTCGATCTGAAGCTCGATATCGGCGCGCTCGAAGAAGGGCTGATCGTCCGCGGCGAAGCACCGCTGCTCGACACGACGAGCGCGTTGAAGCAGACGGTGCTGCCGCGCGAAGTGCTCAACGCGATGCCGAATCGCGTCGACGTCTGGTCGGTCGCCCGCGTCGTGCCGAGCGTCATCCTCAGCAAGGTCGACGTCGGCGGATCGGAAGCGTTCCTGCAGTCGACGCCGACGGTCCACGGCAGCAGCCTCGAGAACGGGTACTTCATGGACGGCATGGACGTGTCGGCGCTCGACGGCAACGGCACCGTCGCTGCGATGTACCTCGATCCGTACTTGTTTCAGGAGACGAACATCCAGACGGGTGGAGGCGGGTCCGCCGAACGGCAGAAGGGCGGCCTCATCTTCAACATGATCACCAAGTCGGGCACGAACCAGTTCCACGGCGGCTTCTCGTTCAACGGCGCGAGCCACGGCATGGGCTCCGCCAACTACTCGGCGGCGCTGAAGACGCAGCTGCTCGCGGCGGTTCCGGCCGCGGCGCTGGCGGCGAACCCGAACATCGTGCCGGGCGCTGACATCCTGAAGATCTACGACACGGGCGCGTGGCTCGGCGGCCCGATCGTCCGCGACGTGCTGTGGTTCTCGTTCTCCGCGCACGATCAGGCTCTGAATCAGTACGTGCTCGGCAGCTACGATTCCACGGGGAAACAAGTGCTCGACGACAACATCATGTGGAACCTCGGCTCGAAGGTGTCGTGGCAGCTGACGCGGACGGCGCAGCTCTCCTACTTCAACAACCTTCAGTACAAGAAGATCGGTCACCGCAACGGCGGCGGCACGTTCGCCGACAGCGCGGCGAGGAACCTGAACGACAAGTACCCGGACGTCCATCAGGTCAAATGGACGATGCCGGTTCGATCGAAGGCGCTCGTCGACGTGTCGTGGAGCCGCTTCCGCGCCGACGACCTGTTCGGCCAGCGGCCCGAAGTCGCCGCCGACGCCATCTCGCGCTTCGACAGCGTGACGCAGACCTTCACGGTGGCGCTGCCGACGTATCGGCTGAACGGCATGTATCGCGACGTCGTGCTCGGAAGCGTCAGCTACTTCACGGGACGCCACGATCTGAAGGTCGGCTACCAGTATCAGAAGGGCGGCGAGAAATCGTCGGCATGGTCCACATCCGGCATGCGCGCCGTCTACCGCAGCGGCGTTCCTGATTCAGTGAACACCTACAACACACCGCTTGCGTTCCAGGAGTGGGACCGCGATCAGGCGTTCTACATCCAGGACAAGTGGACGCCCGTCCGCCGGCTGGTGCTGAATCTCGGCGTGCGGTTCGAGAGCAACTACGGATGGCAGCCGGCGACGTGCCAGACGAACACGATCTTCGTGCAGCCGCAGTGCTTCGCCGAGATCAACGGCGCGCCCGACTTCACAGCGATGACGCCGAGGTTCTCCGCCGTCTACGATCTCTTCGGCGACGGCAAGACGGCGCTGAAGCTCTCTGCCAACCGCTACGATCAGCCGATCAACATCACGATCGTCCAGCGGCTGAACCCCGTCGGCATCGTCAACGACACGCGCACGTGGAGGGACGCCAACGGCGACGGCATTCCGCAGCTCAGCGAGCTCGGGCCGTCCAGCGGGTTCCCATCGGGCATCACGAATCGATACGCGCCTGGCCTCGACTGGCCGGTGTCGAACGAGTACACCGTCGAGATTCAACGTCAGTTCCCGGGTGCGATCGTCGCGTCGGTCGG
>Ga0070699_100002777_pt1 | contig 15622 bp, 18 predicted proteins | sample KBSK1503metaG_FD_65473 | JGI IMG/M metagenome (GOLD analysis project Ga0070699, IMG submission 65473) | Corn, switchgrass and miscanthus rhizosphere microbial communities from Kellogg Biological Station, Michigan, USA - KBS K1-50-3 metaG | ecosystem: Host-associated > Plants > Roots >...
CGCGCCGGGAATCGAGGAACGGATCGCTGGCGACGAGGAGCGCATCCGGCCGCCGCTGCTCGAACTTGGCAAACGCCCGCTCGATCTCGCCTTCGTTGGAGGCGGGCGCGAGGGCGAGATCCTGCACCATGCTGCGGGCGGCGTCCTGCACCTCGCGCATGCGCGCCGGCGAGCCGGGGAAGTTCGGATTGATCAGCACCGCAATGCTGGTGGCTCTCGGCAATGCTTCGCGCAACAAGGCGAGCCGCTGCAGGTCGAGTGCCAGGGTGAGCATGGTCACGCCGCTCAAATTGCTTCCCGGCCGATGGAAGCCCGCGACCAGGCCGAGGCGGACCGGATCGCCATCGATCAGGAATATGATCGGGGTGGTCGAAGTTGCGGCTTTGGCGGCCATCACCGCCGGCTCGCCGCTGGCTGCGATGACGGCAACTTTGCGCTCGAGGAGCTCGGCGGCGAGCGCCGGCAGTTGATGGTCGCGGCCGCGCGCCCAACGATACACGATGGCGAAGTTGCGGCCTTCCACAAATCCCGCTTGATCGAGACCGAGGCGGAATGCGTCGAGATAAGGCGTGAACGCTTCGGGCGAGGCGCTGCTGAGAAATCCGACCAGCGGCATCCCCAGCTGCTGCGCGCGCGCCGCGAGCGGCCATGCGGCCGCCGCGCCGCCGAGGAGCGCGAATAAGTCGCGGCGTTTCATGTCGGACACGGGCCGTCCTCCCTCCCGTTCCGGCGAGAGCCCATGACCTAGTCTACCGCATGATCGGCCCGCCGCCGAGCCGCGGGCAAGTCCTTGGGCCAGACCTGAATTGTTCTAAAGCGCGGCCCGTACCGGAGACGCTGATGCCGCCGCGGCGCAGCCGCCTCGCCAGCCAGGCAGCGCAGGGTGCGGCGGTCATCGACGACGGCGCAAATCGTCCTCCAGCTCATTTAACCGTACATCGAGAGCTTGGATTTGATTGCTGAGCGCCTGCGTCTGCCGCTCGCTGGCGCCCAATTGGTTACTGAGAATGCGAATTTGATTGCCGAGGACTTGGACCTGCTGCTCGATCTCGATGAGATTGGCCGCGGCTGTCCCAGAACTGCTCTTTTCGCGCCGGTCGACCTCGTAGAGGCTGGCGACCAGGGCGATGAAGCCCGCGACCGAGAAAACGACCAAAAGCCGCAGAGCTACGTCCCCGCTGCGCATGCGTCGACTCCAAATTAGGGCCTAGCTATCACACCATAGGGCCTAGCTATCACGCCATACGGCATTTGTGGGGCTAGACGCGCCTCTCAGCAAGGCGCCTCCACGCGACTAAAGGCGAAGGGTGCAATGTGAAGTAGCTCACATAGGCCCAAGAGGTGAGTCATGCAAAGTGACCCTCGAGGGGTGCACCAATGGAGACGGAAGCGACAATGCCACGCAAAGAAGAAACGACGAATTCAAGACGACATCACGAAGAGCACCCCAACACGGCGGCGCGATTGTTGGAAGCCGCCTGGCGTCACTGCAGTGCGATTCAGGACATCATCGACAGGCTCAACGAGGCCGGCATGAACACAGAGCCACACTTGCTGGCCTACCGGCTGCACCGCCTGGCCTTCAGGGTCAGGCCAGTCTCGCCGGAAGATGGGCGAGCTTAGCTCGCGGTGAAGCGGTGGTGTCCCCGAGGCATCACCCGTCAGCGCTTCTCGCTCATAGGCGGCCGCATTGAAGGGCAGCAATGCAGACGCTTTGCCGCCCCCGCGCTGGCGCGCTAACATCGTCCGTGAATGTTGCGACATCCGAACAGGAGCCGAAATGCCTCCACGGATCCCCGAGAACATTCGGAGTCTCGTCACCGTCATAGGCGGCAACACGATACCGCCGCGAGATCCCGATGATGACGACGAGGACGAAGACGACGAAGAGGACGAGGACCGGGACGAAGAACCGGCGGTCGTCAGAGAGCCCGAGGAATAGCTGCCGCGCGCGCCGCGAGCGGCCGCGTTGCCGCCGCGCCGCCGATGAGCGTGATCAACTCGCCGCGCCTCATTCGACCTCTCGCGTGGTTCCCGTCGCCGTAGGCCGCGTCAGCTCGGCGGAATTGTGGGGCAGGGCGGCCCCTGGTAGCGTTGGAAAATTATCGGCCGGTCGGCTCGAACGTACGACACGGATAGGAGAATGTCCCATGATCAGGTCAACGCTTGCCGTCGCTGCCGCCTCGATCGCGGCCAGCGTCTCATTCTCGCAGCCTATCCTCGCTCAGGAAGAAACTGACCAGCGGTTGGGCACCGTTCATTTCGAGACGTCTTGCAACGAGGTGGCGCAGCGGCGCTTTGATCGCGCCATGCGTTACCAACATTCATTCTGGTATCGCGAGTCGAGGGAACTCTTCGAGGAGGTGCTCAAGGCCGACGCGGACTGCGGCATCGCCTATTGGGGCATTGCGCTGAGCCTCCTCAACAATCCGCACGCGCCGCCGCCCGTGGGCAACCTTCCGCTCGGCCTCGCGGCGATCGAGAAGGGCAAGGCGATCGGCGCGAAGACGCAACGCGAGCGCGATTTCATCAATGCGATGGCCGCGTTCTATACCGACTTCGACAAAGTCGATCATCGCACCCGCGTACTCGCCTACCTCAAGGCCATGGAAGGCGTGGCGCAGACCTATCCGAAGGACGACGAAGCCCAAATTCTCTATGCGATCGAACTCAATGTCGCAGCCCCGCCGAGTGACAAGACCTATGCGATGCAGCTCAAGGGCGCTGCGATCCTCGAGCCGATCTTCCTGCGCCAACCGCGCCATCCCGGCGTCGCCCACTATCTGATCCATCTCTACGACACGCCGGCTCTGGCGGAGCGAGGCCTCGACGCGGCCAAGCGGTATTCGCAGATCGCGCCGGCCGCGCCGCATGCGCAGCACATGCCGTCGCATATCTTCACCCGCGTCGGCTACTGGAAGGAATCGATCGGCTCCAACGCGGAAGCGGCGCGGGCCGCCAAGGCCAGCAACGAAGGCCACGACCAACTGCACGCAATGGATTACCTCGTCTATGCCTACCTGCAGACGGGGCAGGATGCGAAAGCGCAGGCGGTCTTGGATGAAATGCGCGGGATCGGCGGCTTCACCGAGACGTTCATTGCCGGGCCTTACGCGCTGGCCGTGAGTCCAGCGCGCTACGCGATCGAGCGGGGCGATTGGAACGCGGCCGCGCAGCTTGCGGTCAGGCCCACCCCGCTGGCCCACGTCGAAGCCATGACGCACTTCGCCCGAGCTTTCGGCGCGGCGCGGTCGGGCCAGCCGGACGCCGCCAAGGCCGACATCGCCAAACTCGCCGAACTGCGCGAGAAGCTGCGCGCGGCCAAGGACGCGTATTGGGCCGAGCAAGTCGACATCCAGTCGCAGGTCGCGACCGCCTGGGTGTTGTATGCCGAGGGCAAGTACGACGACGCGCTCAAGGCCATGAGCGCCGCCGCCGATGCCGAGGACAAGACCGAGAAGCATCCGGTGACCCCGGGCGTGCCGACGCCGGCGCGCGAACTCTACGGCACGATGCTGCTCGAGCGCGGCATGGCCAAGGAAGCGCTTGCCGCCTTCGAGGCGACCTTGAAAAAGGAGCCGAACCGGCTGGGCGCCACGCTCGGCGCCGCGTCGGCCGCGGAAAAGGCAGGCGATCCCGCCAAGGCGCGAGCGCATTACGCCGCGGCCGTCGCGCTCACGGAGAATGCCGATCCGGTCAGACCTCAGATCGCGCAGGCGCGTGCGTTCGTGGCGCAAAGCGCGCGCTGAGCGAGACGGCGCCGCGAGGGCAGCCTCGTGATGAAGTCCGCGGGATTGGCGCTCGCGCTGGCGGCGGGGCTCGCAGGCGCGATCGCCGTCGCGCTCATCGCACCAAGGCCGGCGGGCAAGCTGACGGGCGACGCATCGGACGCCCGGCCGCTCTGGGTGGAAACGAAGTGGCCGTTCCCCATGGATCAATGGGGAACCGGCCGCGCATTCGCCTGCAAGGCGGCCGACTGCGGCGTCGAGGTCAAGCTCTATCTCCGCGCCAAGCTCGGCTCCTGCAATTGCACGACAGGCGTCGCCGATGACGCCGACCTCGATCGCATGAGCGACTTCGATCTCGTCGGCGGCGAGGTTTCGCCGCTGGGCGCCGGCCGGCCGATCACGGTTGCCTGGATGAAGGGTCGCAGTCGCGCCTACGCGCTCGCCGCTCGCAATCGGCCAGGCAAGTCCGCGATCTCAGTCGTGTTCAACGACCGCTGCGACATGATTGTCGCGTCGGTCGTGCTCCCGCACGACCGACCGGGGACGATCGAGCCCGGCCTCATGGAGTTTCTCAACAGCAAACCCGTGGTGCACTGGGCAGAGGTTGCGCTGGGGATATAACCTGCCGCTCGGCTGGGATTGGGTTCGCATCGTCGCTTCAGGGTCCCCTGAGCGTGGAGACTGTCACTGAGGAACCGACAGTCCGCGCGCGTGGAGGCGCGCTACTTGATCGCTTCGCAACCATAAGAGTCGCCCTGAAACACGCTGAATCGCGGCGCCTTGTTGTAGAACGAACCCGTGTCGGGGCTGTCGGATTTGGGGTTTGCACCGCCGACATGATCGTCCGCATCGCACTCCTCCCAACTCGCCAGCCAACGAATGCCATGGCCCCGCGCGTCGCCCATATTTGTGGGCTCCTTATGGCGTCAGCCGGACACGTCAAGGCGGTAGAACCTCGTTGCAGTGCCAGAGAACAGGTCGGCTTTCTCGGCGTCGCTTGCGCCCTTGGTGAGAAGCTTGCAGGCGTTCCAGAACACCGGATAGCTGTAGGAGCCCTTGTCGACGGGAAAGTTGCTCTCGAACATGCATCGCGACGGCCCGAACGCATTGATGCAGGTCTCGATGTAGGGACGCCACGTGTTTGCCAGCGTCTCCGAGGACGGGGGCTCGGAGCGCTCGTGGAAGCCGAAGCCGCCCATGCGCATGCCGAGGCCCCCGAGTTTGACGTAGACATTCGGGCAGGCGGCGAGCGCCTTGATCGATGCGGCCCAGCCGGGAAATACTTGCTTGTGCTTGCCGGCATAGGCGCCGATTCCAATCGGGCCGCCCACGTGATTGAGGACGATCTTCGTTTCAGCAAAGGCGCGCGCGAGATCGCGAACGTCGTCGATCTGGGGATGGTAGAGCCAGGCGTCGAAGGAGAGGCCGAGTCGGCCGAGAATGGCGAACCCTTCGCGAAAGTTTTTGTCGCCCAAGAGACCGCGCGGCGGGCTGTAGGCCGGATTGCGGATCGACGCGTCGGCGTCCCAGGCACTGATGTGGCGGATGCCGCGGAAGCGGTCGCCGCCGGCACGAATGTGGGCGGCGAGCACCGGCTCGACTCGGCTGCCCAACTTCAGGTCCGCGTGGCCGACAATGCCGGCGCAATGCTTGGTCTTGCCGTAAATGCCGCTCGCACTCATGGCGGCGACGCCGTTGACGAACTCGGTTTCGCCCACCGGCCGCATTTCGACCGGGCCTGCGGCGCGCGTCATCGCGCGCGCCTGTACGAACACGGTGGCGACGACGTTGTGGCCGCTGCTCGTATCCGCCAGCAATTCATCGAGCAGATAACGCCAGCCCGGCCGGTCCCACAGATGGTGGTGGGGATCGACGATGGGCAGATCGGGCGCGAGGATCGGCTCCTTGCGCCGATCGAGCCAGTCCTGGCGGACGGGAAGATAGTAGGGGGTCGACGTTGCGGCGGACGTTGAGGCGATCGACACGGCGGGCTCCCTCCATCCCCCGTGCCGGGGGTGCGCAAGCGCAAGATAAGCGAGGCAGATCCTCATGCCGATCAGCTCCAAGTACCTCTTCGTGGTGAACATGGATGTCGATGCCGACAAAGAGGCGCTCTTCAATGAGGTCTACGACACCGAGCACATCCCCAATCTTCTCAAGGTGCCGGGCGTGCGCGCAGTGACGCGGTTGGCGGGAGAGCACTTCGCCCTGAGCATCGGCGGCGCCGAGAAGAAGGTCGCGCATGACGGCCCACGCTACAGCGCGGTTTACGAGATTGACGGCCCCCACGTCCTTGTCAGCTCGGCGTGGGCGAAGGCGGTCGAAGAAGGCCGCTGGCCGAGCCAGGTGCGGCCCTTCACGCACAACCGGCGGCACGCCCTTTACAAGGTGCGCTAGCACGCTGCTGGCGAAAGCCGTCATGACTCAAAACTGTCGCGAAGGTCGTGCCGATGGTGAAAGGTTTGGATCGCGCGGAGGCTGAGCTTGCGGGTTGAGGCGTAAGGCCCGGTTCTATACAGTCACTCGCGCGCGCTGTTTCAACGGCGCGGTCAACCCTCGTGCGGTAGTGGTCTTCAACGACAGTCTTGGGAGGTTATTCATGCGAAGGCAGATTTTGCCGTCACTGCTTGTCGGTGCGGCAATGCTGGTCAGTACCGAGTCGCGCGCTCAGCAACCTGCTCCGCCCAATCTCGACGCCGTTCCTGAAAAGATGCCGTTCAGCACCGCCTATGGATCGCCGATTGGAGCGAAACGCGCCAACGCGGTGATCGAGGCCGCCGCTGCGGAAGCCAGCAAGAAGGGCTGGCCGATGAACATCGCGGTCGTCGACTCGGGCGCCAATCTTGTCGCCTTCCTGCGGATGGACGATGCGCAACTGGCCTCGATCGCAATCGCCGAGCACAAGGCGCGCGCCGCAGTCAAGTACCGCCGTCCGACCAAGGCCTTCGAGGACGTGGTGCAAAAGTTCGATCTCAAATACATCTTGACCCTCGATGACGTCATCGCGTCGCGGGGCGGCATCCCGTTGATCGAGGACGGCAAGATCATCGGCGCCGTCGGCTGTTCGGGGGGCACCGGGTCGCAGGATGAGGTGATCTGCACGGCAGGTGCGGCGCTCGTCAACAAGTAGCCGCGTTGCGCGCAGGCGTCTGTCGAGTTGGCTCCGTTGGCCGATCGGGCCAGCGGAGCCGTGGGGACAAGCGGCAGGCGTTCGCCGAATATGTGGAGCCTGCGCCGCGGGATAGAGTGGTAATATCGAGACCACGGGGGTACCGAGATGCTCACCCGTCGTCACTTGATTGCCCTCTGCGCTGCGCCGGCCCTCGCGCCCAACCTTTTCAGACGCGCGGCGCGTGCGCAGACCCCGAAGGGCGATTTCCCGAACAAACCCGTGCGCCTCATCGTGCCGGTCGCCGCCGGGGGCCCGACGGATATCGTCGCGCGCATGCTCGCCGAAAAGCTTTCGAAGATGTGGGGTCAACAGGTCGTCGTCGAGAACAAGGGCGGCGCCGGGACCAACATCGGCAACGAATACGTCGCCCAGTCGGAGCCCGACGGATACACGGTCTTGTTCGCCACCGCGTCGCTCGCGGTGAATACTAGCCTCTACCGCTCGCTGAGCTACGATCCGACCGCGGATTTTGCGCCGGTCTCGCTCGTCACCCAGCTTGCCTATTTCGTGTTCGTGCCGAACTCCTCGCCGGCCCATTCGATGAAGGAATTCATCGACTATGCCAAATCCCGTCCGGGCAAGCTCACGATCGCATCGCCCGGCACCGGCAGCGCGCCGTACTTGGCCGAGATGTTGTTCCTACAGATGGCCGGCCTCCAGATGACGCACGTTCCTTATCGCGGCGCCTCGCCCGCCTTCACCGACCTCATACCAGGCCGGGTGGACTGCTATTTCGGCAGCGGCACATTGCTGTCCTACGCGCGGTCGGGGCAGGTTCGCGTTTTGGCGACCACGGGCGGGCAGCGGGATGCGGCCGCCCCCGACGTGCCGACCATCGCCGAGGCGGGCGTGCGAGGTTACGACGTGACGGCGTGGCAGGCGCTGTTCGTTCCGGCCAAGACGCCGCCTGCGATCGTGCGCAAGATCAGCGCCGACACCAACGCGGCTCTCGCCGACCCGGCGATCAAGGACAAGCTCGCCCAAACCGGGTACCTGGCCGAGGGCTCTTCGCCCGAGGAGCTGGGACAGCTGCTCAAATCGGAAATCGCCAAATGGAGCGCCGTCATCAAGTCGGTCGGCATCAAGATCGATTAGCGCGCGTGCTCGTCAATCCAACCCGTCGGCCGTGGCTCGCCGATCAAGTTTTGAGAACGATGGCGGAATTCGGCGAAAACCCATGACGCCACGCTCACTCAGCCAACGCGCACGGCCCGCGCTATGGGCCTTCGTCGGTCTTGTCCTGTTCGCCGCTTCGGCCGCGCGGGCGCAAGATTATCCGAACCGCACCGTCACCATCGTTGCGCCTTCCGCGCCCGGCGGCATGTACAGCATCCTCGCCCGGCTGATCGGCAGCAAGCTCGAGCGGCTTTATGGGCAATCGTTCGTGATCGAGAACCGGCCGGGTGCGAGTTCGATCACCGGCTCGGTCTTCGTCGCGCATGCGACGCCGGACGGGTATACGCTCATGACCGCCGCCAGCACCACCATGGCAACCAACGTCTCCTTGCACAAGAATCTTCCTTACGATCCGCTCGCCGATTTTATCCCGATCGTGCAGATTGCCAGGTCACCCGAGGTTCTGTTGGTCAACGCGGCGCTGCCGGTGCGTTCGATCGAGGACCTGGTCAAGCTGGCGCGTTCCACCCAGGGCGGACTGTCGTTCGGCTCGGCCGGCCCCGGGACCGGACAGCATCTCAATGGCGAGCTCCTCAAGATGAGGCTCGGCATCCCGATGCAACATGTTCCCTACAAGGGCATGCAGCCTGCGCTCAACGATCTCGCCGGCGGGCATATTGCGATGATGACTTCGCCCATCCCGCTCGCACTGCCGCTCGCCCATAGCGGCAAGGTGCGAATGCTCGGCGTGACGACCAAAGAACGCGTCGGCGCCATCCCGGACGTGCCGCCGCTCGCCGAAATCGGCGTGCCCGGATACGACGCGGCGTCATGGTGGATGCTGGTGGCGCCCGCCAAGACGCCACGCTCGATCGTCGACAAGCTCCACGCCGACCTGCGCGTGGTTCTGCGTGAACCGGATGTTCGCGAAGAGTTCATCCAGCGCCAGGGGCTGATCCCGGTCGACTCGGCCGCCCCCGATGAATTGCGGACGTTCGTGCAAGCCGAGATCGCCCGCCTGGGCGACATCGTGCGCAAAGCCGGTCTCGCAGGGAGCGAATGACGGCACCGGTGCCAACGCTCGTCGTTGCGTTTCGCGCAATCTCAGAACCGTGAGAATCAGGCGGGCTTTGCGCTGTCCTTCGGGACCGCGGGCGCGAGCGCTAGGCGCAACCGCTCGGCATCTACGGCGATCTCGACGCCCGCGCGTTCCTGCTGCAGCAGCATCACCGAGCGCGAATCGCGGCCGCCCCACCCACGCGCGAGAGCTTCCGTCATCTCGGCGAGCGTGAGATTGCACATGCGCATGGGCACGCCGAGCTCGCGGCCGAGCGCATTGGCGAGCGAAACGTCCTTGTGGGCGAGCTTGAGCGCGAAGGCCGGCGGATCGTACTTGCCGGGCAGGAACTGGTCGATCAAGGCATCGAAGGTAAAACGGCGCCCGGCCGCGCCTTGGCGCACCGCCTGCCACAGCGCGAGCGGCTCGATGCCCGCCTTTACGCCCATGGTGAAGGTTTCGGCAAGCGCACAGACGATTGCATAGCCCGACATGTTGTGGACGAGCTTGGCCACGGTGGCGCTGCCGATCGGCCCGATATAGGCGGCCTTGTCGCCGATGGCGTCGAGCACGGCCTTGTGCCGGTTGAAGACGTTTTCGTCCCCACCGACCCAGATCGCGAGCTTGCGGGATGCTGCCCCTGCGGGGCCGCCGCTCACGGGCGCGTCCAGCATGTGCGCGCCTCTCTCGGCGAAGGCAGCGTTGAGCTTCTTCACGACGCTCGGCGAATTGGTCGAGAGGTCGAAATAGGCGGCGCCGGGCTTGATGCCGGCGATGAGGCCGTCCGGCCCGAGCGCGACCGCCTCCACATCGCTCGGTTCCGGCAACGAGGAGAAGATGACGTCGGCCTCCCTTGCGAGCGCCCGCGGGCTGCCTGCCCAGATGGCGCCAGCGGCAAGATGATGGCTGGCCGCCTGCCTATGCAGGTCGTGGACGAGGAGCTTGAAGCCGGCTCTTTGCACGTTGGCGGCCATCCGGCCGCCCATGGTGCCCAGCCCGACGAACCCTACCGTCGTGTTGTCCTTGGACATCCCTTCACCGTCGCTGCGATTTCTGATTTCCGGTCGGCACCGCATAGGCTATCCATGTGCCCCACGTTGCGGAAGGCCAGCGCACAACGCGCGATGGCTGCAGAGCAGACTTGTGCCGGCTCTTCCAAAGCAAATTGATCTGCACGATAAATACCGCCCCTCTCCAAAACAGGGAACGTGCGATGCGGCCGCTTGAAGGTCTGTTTGTCCTCGACTTCTCGACCTTGCTACCGGGGCCACTGGCGACGCTGCTGTTGGCCGAGGCCGGCGCGGAGGTTGTCAAGATTGAGCCGCCACGCGGCGAGGAGATGCGCGGCCGTGCGACCAAATGGGGGCACGACAGCGTGGGCTTCGCGCTGCTCAATCGCGGGAAGCGCAGTGTCGCCCTTGACCTGAAAAACGTCGCGGAACGGGCCCGGCTGCAGCCCTTGGTGCAACGCGCGGATGTCATCGTCGAGCAATTCCGACCCGGCGTCATGGCGCGGCTCGGGCTCGACTACGACTCGGTGACCAAGCTCAATCCCACGGTCGTCTACTGTTCAATCTCGGGATATGGGCAAAGTGGTCTCAAACGCGACGTTGCCGCCCATGACCTCAACTATATCGGCGATGCAGGTCTGCTGGCGCTGTCGATGGGCGATCCGTCGCGGCCGGTCTTGCCGCCGACGCTGATCGCGGACATCGCGGGCGGCGCATACCCGGCTGTGATGAACATTTTATTGGCTCTCGAGGAGCGTCGCCGGACGGGACGCGGGCGCCACCTCGATGTGGCGATGGCGGAAAATCTGTTCCCGCTCATGTTCTGGGCGATCGGTCAGGGTCTCGTTGCGGGCACTTGGCCGGGAAATGGGGCGAGCTACGTGACCGGCGGCTCGCCCCGTTATGGCCTCTATCCCACCAAGGACGGCAGAGTGGTGGCGGCTGCGCCGCTCGAACAGAAATTCTGGGAGACGTTCTGCGACCTCATGGGTCTCGAGCCTGAGTTTCGTGACGATAAGAAAAATCCGGCGGCGACGAAAGCTCGTATTGCCACGATCATTGCGACCGAGACAGCAGACGTCTGGCGCTCGCGTTTCGCCGGCAAAGATTGTTGCTGCTCCATCGTTGCGAGCCTCGGTGACGCATTGACGGACCCGCACTACATGGCGCGTGGCGTGTTCGGCCACGTGCTCACCAATCCCGAGGGGGCGACCATGCCGGCGCTCCCGGTGCCGCTCGATCCCGACTTTCGCGCAGCCCCCGCAGCGGCAATCGCCGCGCCTGCACTGGGCGCCGATAACAAGACGTACCTGACCTGATGGGTCGCAGCGAGCAGCACGTGCGAGTTCGGTTTCGCGTCAAACCCAGCCATTGCACCGACGTCCGCCGCATGACCGCTCTCTTCCCCAAAAGAGACGCGCGTGTTGCGGGCGCACGTCACCAGATGGCGAAGGCAATCGCCAATGCGATCGGGACGACCACAAGGCCGAGGTAGACCCAGGTCCGATATCCCTCGGCGTCCTTGGGAAGCATGAAAAGATGGAGCACGATCCACAGACACACCGCAAATCCCAGGGCAAGCCTGATCAGATCGCCGGGGGTCTCGTAGACGGACGAAAGGGTTTCGCTCTGGGGGCTGCTCACGCGCACGGTCACGACCACGAGCGCCCCGATGAACAGCGCACGAAGAGTCATGGCCAATATTCGCAGCCCCATCGGGATGGTCGATGCCGGCGTCCCGACGTCAGATGGACCAAGCTGCTGCGGTTTGGCGCTCATGGAGTCAATCGGGGGATCCCTCCGTTTCCGGCTCAAGCCGTTATGTAAGGTCCATCGCGCCCTCCGCAATGCCGCGGGCGCAAGACAGGGACACCCTCCCGGCATTGCTGACGACGGGCCGGCCACCGCGCCGTGGCGTGCAAAAGAGCAATTTGGTCAAATATGCAGCGCCCTGGCCGTGCCGATCGGCGCCGGGCTCTTCATTGCGCCGCGCACCCGCTAACGTCCCGGATAAGAGGGGCGTTGACGCCGTCTCGGGTCCTCGTCCCGCACGCAGCGCCTGGAAAGAGCCGCTAATCGCAGCCCCTGATCCCGCCTTGTCGATGATTTCGCGCATCGCCGAGGCGCATTGCTCGGCAGTTTTCAGGTCCTCGAAGATTATCGTCAGCGAGGGCGATCGGCCGTCTTGTTGAATCGTGAATCCGGGACTGGGAATAAAGCCCGATCCCATGTCGATGTTCTCGACCTTCCCGACTCTCCAAATCATTTGATTGCTCCGTCAACTCGACCATTCTTCCTCGGCCCCTTGCGTCGCCGGTAAGGCGCGGTCGACCTCGAGCAACAACTCGAAAGCCGTGATGACGAAGCCGAGTTCGGCGTCGCTGCCGGTCATCATGAGCCTCGCGTCGAACTTCCCTGAGCTGAGCGAGCCGAGGCAGGCGCTGTGGGCCGCATTCGTAGCGAATGGGATGGTCGTCGCGGCATGAGACTGGCATCGATCACGTTTTTCGGTCAATTGCGGTAAGATCGAATTTCTGTTCCCGGCGCAGGGAGCGAACGACGTCTCGACGGGAGGCTTGCTGCGGGGCACCAGCGCCATGGAGGCCTTCGAGCGGGCGCTGACCGAGCCGGGATCGAACTCCTAGGGAGCGCTATGCAGCGCCGAAAATGCAAATGACGGACATCGATATCATTCCCGTTCAGCGCTTGGATTTCCTTGTTTCTCCCCTGCCATGGTCGTTCGCTGCCGACCGGCGCACCGAGATCGAAGACTATTTCACGCATTTGCGGCGCGCGAAGCCCCAATTGTGGAACGGGCGCGTCCTGGTGCTGCGCGATTTTGAGATTTCGGACACCATGCTGCGGGGCACTTTGTTCGAGACTGACTACGCAAGTTTCATCGCTTGGCGTGATTGGGGTTTTCCCGACCGCGACGTCCGGGCGTGCTTCGCGATGGGAGCCTTGCTGTCCTGCGACGGTGCGTTCGTGTTGGGCGTCATGAATGCCCATACTGCCGGTGCCGGAGGGATTTACTTTCCGGCCGGCATGCCCGACCCGCGAGATGTTGTCTGCGGCCGTGTCGACTTCGATCGCAACGTTCGGCGGGAGATTGCCGAAGAAACCGGCCTCAGTGTTGACGGCACTACAGCTGATCCGTGGCTGGTTGTGCTCGTGGAGCAGAGTGTCGCGCTCACCAGATTCAGCAAGTCCGCGACCGAGATGCGCGCGAGCATTCTCGATCATCTGAGAAACGAAGCCCTGCCTGAACTTTCCGACGTTCACATTGTTCGCGCGCCTTCCGATTTCAAACCGAGGATGCTTCCATTCGTCAGAGCGTTCCTTCAGCATTTTTGGGCTCGCGATGGCGAGCGATGAGGTCTGTTTTCGCGCGGACGACTCGCGCCCGAGGACTATCTTCAGACCTACGAAATGGTGGCCTCGGCGGATCGGCATGGTCGCGGCTTTCGCTGCGGTGTACCATCTAACGAGATTCGCTTGGTCTGTGCGGCATGACCCTCGTGGTTGTTTCAATCTATCTCGCGGCCGTTCTCTTCTGCGTCGGGACGACGGCGTGGATCCTGCGAGCTTGGACCCGCAGGCGGTATTGGCATAAGAGCCCGAGCGACCTGCATTACGTGGTCGCGGGTACGGCACTGCTGCTGAGTGCGGGAATTGGAGTCGCAGTCGCGTCACAAATCGTGGTGGCCCTCGGCTACCCGCCAGCCCCCTAGCGGCCTAAGTTACCTGGTGGCAAACACTGTGGGCAGCAGCTCCCGTGGCCCGTCGATCTGCGTTCAATTTTTGTTCGCTCTTGAAATCTGTTGCCCTTCACCCACGAATCGTCACGCGCCTAGGCCTGGTCGGCTTGACACCAACTGGCGCAAGCGGTTCCAAACGGTACCTGAGAAAACGACCGATCGACGAGGAGGGGCGGAGTGAGCGAGCTAGTGCAATTTCTCTGCAAAGGCGACCATCCGGTCGAAGCGAGCCTGCGCGAAAAAACGCGCGCGGCCTTGAAGGAAACCATCGCGAGCGGTCATGTCCGCATCAAATTCACCGACACGCGAGGGGGCACTGAACTTGGCGTGCCTATCGACCGGAGCCGCTCCGACTTGCGCGCGATCGAGAGCGACAATGGGTCTGCCGAGATCAGAGTCGTGGGGGACCTGACGCTCGACTATGTTGGAGTCACCTGTGTCGCCCGCATCGATCTGGCGACGCTCCAAGGTGAGGGGCATCTCGAAGTGCGGTGAGGCATCAACCTCGGCAGCGCGAGAGGGTGATAGGTTCTCAGCGGCCGACGCCGGTATGCGCGTATCGGTCCAGACCGGATCCACTCGCTGACATCACTGCCTCGAATCGGAAGCCTAGCACGGACACTCGCCACAGACGGCCCAAAATCCCCGCGGGCATGGGGGCGGCGCTCTGCGATGACCGTTGCCGGCCCACTCCGATCGTAGCGTCGCCTTCGCGGACTTGATGATCGTGCACATCCGACCCGGATACTCCCACCAGCATACCAAGATGCGGGCCTCGGCCCCCCATGCCAGCAAACTGCTGAACAGGACTATGGCCGCGAGGGCCGCAATCGGCCGCCAACGATTCATGGCTGTAGCCACTCCGCGATCGTCGCGCAGGGACGCTCGCGCGCGCCCCGAGCGCCCAGGCGTCCGCCGCGCCGCCAGCAGCAGGATGAACGCTCGCCGCCTCACGTCGGGCATGGGGCTTCCTGGCTAGGGTTTGTCGCGTCCGTCACCAACGACCCAGCAGGCGGCGGACCGCACTCGGTTGGCTTGCACACTCTAACACGAGGCTGTGCAATAGCATTCTAAGAACCCGCGTCGTCCGCTCACGGCCGGGTATTGAGAGTCATACGGCAAAGGCTCGATTGACGAGCACGTGTAGGTGCGGATCGCGCGCATGCATCGGCTTGAGGCCATGAATTGCCATCTCGGCATCGCTTTTCCGCCCAAATCCTGGGTAGCATAGGCGCTGTCAAGTGGGGGCGCGTGATTACCACGCTGGGGAGCGCAGTAATCCGCCGGGATTGGGGATCAGCAAAATTGACACGACGAAACCGGTCAGCACTCGTTGCTGTACTCGCTTGCGCGAGTCTGTTCGCCGTTAGCCAATACGCTGCGGCCAGGACCACTCACGGCGGCAAAAGCTCGTCCGCCGCGACGGCGAAAGCCGGGGGTAAGGTCGCGAAGTCCGCGGGAAAGAAGGCGGCCGCGCGCAAGTCCAAGGACGATAAATCGGCCTCCAAATCCGCGGTGCCGCAGATACCGCTGGCGCCGGGGCCGGCGCCCCAGACGTCGCAGGCCGAAATCGCGCAGGTCAAGAGCGCCATCGAGGCGCTGCGCCGCGGCGGCGCCAGCAAGGCGACCGAGGTTGCCGCCACGATCTCCGACCCGGTGGCGCGCAAGCTCGTCGAGTGGATGATCCTGCGCAGCGACCACAGCGGCGCCGACAGCAAGCGCTTTCTCGCCTTCATCGCCGCCAATCCGGGCTGGCCGAACCTCACCATGTTCCGCAAGCG
>Ga0070699_100002778_pt1 | contig 15620 bp, 10 predicted proteins | sample KBSK1503metaG_FD_65473 | JGI IMG/M metagenome (GOLD analysis project Ga0070699, IMG submission 65473) | Corn, switchgrass and miscanthus rhizosphere microbial communities from Kellogg Biological Station, Michigan, USA - KBS K1-50-3 metaG | ecosystem: Host-associated > Plants > Roots >...
GTCGATCGCAAATATGTAACGATAGAAGGAGCGCGTGGTATGACGCGGGTCACGTTTCATCACGCGCACGCCGGGGATCTCACTCAAGGCTTCATCCATATAAGCCGCCATTTCTTCGCGTTGTCTGGCTTGGGCGGGGAAGCGTTCGATTCCGACCAAAGCCAGCGCTGCGGCAATCTCACTCAACCGGAAGTTGCCTCCCACCTGATATTCCTGTGAGTCATCTTCAGCGCCTCCGCCCAGCGCATGTGGACGACCACAGTCAATGATGCTGGCGGCTTTGGCGGCAAGTTCGGGCGTTTTGCACAGCAGTATGCCGCCTTCGCCAGTTGTGAGAGTCTTCGAAGATTGGAGCGAGAATGAACCGAAGTGACCGATCGTCCCTGCGCCCTCACCGTTCCATTTCGCGCCATGAGCATGCGCGCAATCTTCGATCACGATCAAATTATGTTTCTCAGCCAATGCCATGATCGCGTCCATGTCCGCCATGTTCGAGCCGAGATGCACAGGGATGATGGCTTTCGTCTTCGGCGTAATTGCTCTCGCCGCTGCCTCTGCAGAAAGACAATAATTGTTCGGGTCAACATCCACAATAACAGGAATGGCGCCCGCCGCCATGGGAGCAGAAGCCGTTGCCTGAAATGTATAAGCCGGTACGATCACTTCATCACCCCAGCCAACACCTGCGGCACGCAACGCGACCTCCATCGTCACTGTTCCGTTCGCCATGGGCACAGCATAACCCCCACCCTGAATCTCGGCGAACTTCTTCGCGAGTTCTGCAGTCTTCGGGCCAGGATATGGATACCCACCCCAACGTCCCGATTTGATCACCTCGGTCACAGCATCGATATCGCGTTGATCCCATACCGGCCACGGCGGATAAGGTTCAGTCCGTGTTTTTGATCCGCCAAGGATTGCTAATTCAGACATGGAAAACTCCTTCTTTGAATTATGATTTTCATTAGTTCTTTTGTGTGCACGCGTCATACCTTAATTGACAATTTCCTTCGCAGTCTGCACCATCTTGTCACGGATAGCATAACCGTCAAAGCGGACTTGTTCCATGCCAAGGATCACTGCACCTACTGCCGGAGGTCCATCCAGCCGCATCAGTTTTGCTCCGGGACAATGTTTGAGAACAATATCGCGCATAGGTTTCATAATCATCTCACCCGCTTCAAAGACACTGCCCGACTGAATGATCTCCACCTCATCATTTTCCATTTCGATCTGGCGCGCAACAGAAACAGCCAGCCAGCCAAGTTCTTTGCCGCTCCAGTGAATAACCTCACGCGCGGCTATATCGCCTTCGCGCGCAGCATTGATCACGTGCACCGCTAGAAAAGGAGTGAGATGATATTGTCGGTTGGACAAGCCCTCCATCAAATCGATCTCACTTTTCGCGCCAGTGGCTTCGAGATAAATTTGCGTCAATGCCGTTGGCGGAATGCGTTTGATCCATGCGTAACTCACCATTTCGAGTGCCTTTGCAGTGATCTCGATTGCGCCTCCGTATTCACCAAATTCTGTGCCGTTGCCAACAATGCGTCCTTCGCGTCCGTCACGTCCCCGGCCTCGACAATTCGTCCCTGACCCTGCGGTGACATTTACACCGATCCCGTGCGTTGCACCTGCCAGCAATCCGTTCACTCCATCGTTGACCACTTCCATCGGGCAGCTTAATCCCAATGTGGCGATGGCTTGTAAATGAGGTTCTCTATCGGATGGGAAGTCGGATCCTGCGACGCCGAAGCCTGCTCCCGCGATATGGGCCTGATCCACGCTGCACATTTCCCGCGCCTGAGCAAACGATTCCTGCAATACCTCCGTCAACCTCTCATAACCCACACCCTGATGATTTCCACCAGATGATTTTCCGAACCCAATACATTGACCAGTTTCATCCACGATCAAAGCATGCGTCTTAGACGAACCGACATCTATTCCCAAAAAATACTTCATCCGTTCCTCATAGCATCACGGACCTGCCTGTAGCCGATCAACTTAATATCTTCATGTTCAATGAACTTTTTCAGATCGTCGCCCATGAACGCGTTGTAATTTGCAACCCGCGCCTGCCAATCCGAGCAGATGGCGCGTAGTTCGGGCGTGTCAATGGATGGGTGCAAAATAAAATGAGTGATGCCCACTGGCACTTCACTCAGCAATTTCTTCGCAAGACCCAAATGATCATGATTGTGCTCCAAAGGCATGGCAATGATTCCCTCCAGCATGGGAACCCCCATGCTCTCAAGTTGATACATGATCGACTCATACGTTCTCAACTCATCTTCGTGAACACCCAGCATCTCGATCCCTTTTGCGTTTGTGCGCGGCAGCATGTTGGGGAGCTGCCTGCTCGCCGCAGCTTGAATATAGGATTGAATATACAACGGATTCATGATCGTACCCATGTGCGAATCAACATGTGTCACGTTTATACCCGCTGCGAGCGCCCGTTCGATCTGCGCATTGACTTCAATATTGACAGACTCCACTTTGGCATTGTCGTAAACAGCCTGATGCCATTGATGGAAGTAGCCATCCGCGTCGAGCAGACCGGATGCCTGATCTCGCGTCGAAAGCGGACTCCAGCGATAAACATCCCACTCCGCATTTAGTGTGGCATGGACTCCCATGTCCATTCGGGGATTCTCGCGGCACATCTGCGCCACCGCGGAGAACCACGGGCATGGCACCATCACTGCACCCGAAGTGATCGTACCAAACTGCCACAAATCCTTGAATGCCTGCACCGACGCGTGGCACATGCCAATGTCATCGGTATGAATGATGACGAGGCGATCGTCGTTCGAATAACCTAATTTTTTAAGTAATGGATTTGGAGTCATCTTTTTATTCTTGGAATTCTTCATTTTGGGATGGATGAGCGTGTATCTTAGAAACCACAATGCAGGGCACTGGTGTGCAAAATCTTGAGCGGCTCGCCGCGGATAAACGATTCTCCCTCGGCAACTTGCCGAGACTTGGCGTCGAGTGCAAGGACCAATCGTTCCATATCTGCAGAGTCAAATTGTGCCTCGTAGCAACGCACTGCCGCGATTTTTGTTTCCCAGGTTGCTGAAATATCCATGATCTGGTTTGGTTCGCGGGTGTGATAGAAAACGATTCCCTTGATGTCATGCCCTTTATAGAGGTCATCAACGGCTGGGTCACTTGAAGCGATCTTTGTCAGTCCGGCGAACATAACAGCTTCTGCTGCGGCGAGCCCTGTCTGTATGTGATCGTGGTGGGCTTCGTACGTCAACCAGGGATCAACGGTAATGACGAAGTCAGGCTGGATCATGCGAATGTATTTGAGCAGATCGCGGCGCACGGCGAAATAATCGTATTCGCCCGCATCGGGGTAACCCAGCCAAAATTGTTCTTTGACACCAACGATTTCTCCCGCCGCGAATTGATCTCGTTTCAACGCTTGCGCGGCATCTTCATCTGAAAGGGTATGATCAACCACGCCCATCAAATCATCTGTGATGGTTAAGTAAAATAACTCCGCGCTGTTTTGTTGAAGCTGTGCGAGAATTCCCGCAGCGGCGATATCGTTGTCATCGTAATGAGGTTGAACGCATAAGATCCGCCTTGCAGAAAAAATATCAGGGATGGGTAAAATGGTTTCGATTGTCATTTGATCCTCACAACTTTCCCGGTTTCAGAACTCTTATATGCCGCCTCCACAACCTTCATGTTCATCCAACCTTCTAGTCCGCCTGGGACGGGCGTTTGTTTCTTCTCGATACATTCCACAAAATATTTCAACTGATCATCATATAAACTCTGTGGGCAATGTTCTTTGCGCGGAAATTCGAAACCCGATTCAACAATGTCAATTCTTTGCTCTTGCATATTTCTGATTTCCACGCGGGTCGGAAACAATTGACCAAATCCCTGTGTCCCATATAACTGGGTTGCCGCTTGGGGGCCATCCGCGTGTGGCTGCCACCAACCAGACTCAATGTAAGATGTCACACCATTATCCCATTCGACGATAATCACGCCCGTATCGTCCACATCGAAATCCTTATAGTAGGTCCCGATCTTTGCATAAACAGCAACAGCTTTCGGGTCGCCAAGCAAAAATCTCGCCGTATCCAGCGCGTGAATACCCATATCTGCCATCGCGCCGCCGCCTGCGAATTGTTTTTGCGTGAACCAGCCTGAGGGTCCCCAATGCGTATGTACACCGATTCCTTTTGTGCGAATGATCTTCCCTAATTTCTGAGATTGTTCTTTCAGCCATAATGCATCTGGATCAAAGCGAAAGCAATGTGCCACCATCAATAACGCGCCTGATTTTTCTGCAACTTCACACATTTGCTGAGCTTCACGCGCATTCATGGACATTGGTTTCTCAACCATCACATGCACACCGGCCTTGAGCGCGGCAATCGTTTGCGGCGCGTGCAAATAATTTGGTGTACTCACCACCAATGCTTCTACACTTCCATCTTTGAGCATGGCTTCCACAGTTTCATATTGACGCGGAATTCCAAACTCCCTGGCAAATGCCGCCATCGAATCAACTTTGTGATTGACGACTGCTGCCAACTCAAGCCGCAAATTCTGCGCCGCCTGCGCGTGGATCTTGTTAATGTAACCCGTCCCTGCAAACGCAATTTTCATGCCTTCTCCTTCAATCGGATGGTCATAATTTGATAGGGTCTTAAATTCAATTGGATCGAATCATTTACTACCCTCAATTTGGATTCGTTCTCTTCAAGCAGATTCGTCTCCCAGGCTGCTTCCACTGCGAATCCCGCGTGGAGTTGGACCTGCCCGCGCATTCTCTGGCTTTCATACAAGCGGACGATAATCCCGTTTCCATCTTCGGCACACTTAATTGTTTCAATGACGACGTTTGGTTTATCAACACTAACAAGGGATAATGGATCTTCAATTACTTTCTTATCCCTTCCACCTTTCGATGGATAAACGATAATCGGGTCATTCAATAAATAGGCTTCGCGCTGTGTCTCTTCGCTCCATGAACCAGAATGCGGATACAAGCTATATTTGAATTGATGTCCTCCAAAATCTGCCATTGGTTCTGGCATGGTGGGGGAGCGCAAAAGCGTAATTCGCATGATGTTATTGTGGATGTCATGTCCGTATTTGCAATCATTCAAGAGACTGATGCCATAATCGCCTTCGCTCAAATCCACCCATTTGTGAGCGCAAGTCTCGAAACGCGCCCAGTCCCAGCTGGTGTTGCGATGGGTGGGTCTTTGCACGTTGCCCCATTGGATTTCGTAAGTGGCTTGCGGCGCGAGCACGTCCACAGGGAACGCGACTTTGAGCATGGTGTGACGTTCCTGCCAGTTAATCGAAGTATCGAAATCCAGCCGCGGACTGTTGTGCGCGAGTGAAATGCGTTGCACATATTCGCTATTGAGAAGTTTACGCTTGATCTCCAGTGTTTGGTGGAGCAGACCAAACTCAATCATCTTGATGGATGAGGCAGGTTCGGCCAGCCACATTTTGTCATCATAAAAGATATCCACATCCCACGCGTCCCAGCTCTTGGGGCGATCTTCAAAGGCCTGGAATTGATTGCCAATTGCATCGCGAGCGAGCACTTCACGCCCGGCTTTCTTGTCGAAGGCACGCGTGATGTCACCGTCATCATTGAATTCAACACGTACAAAATCGTTTTCCAACAACGCAGAGCCTGGAACTCGTGACGTTTGGCCTTCGGCTTCGCTCACAGCAGGCTCTCGACTCAACGCAGTAACACTATACGGTGGGAGTTTGCCCGCATCCGCCCAGACGCCCGAGTCTGCTTCTTGAATGGGAACAGATTTCCCGTCCTGGGTGAAGCGCTGAAATGAGTCGCCAGAGATAAAGACCAGGCCTGGTTGTGTAAAAGAAGTCGCGTTGACGAGCAAAACGTCTGTATCCAATTTGTCGGCAAGAGCATTCAGGGCCTCATCACGAAGTTGGGTCACATTCTTTGTGAGTTCGGAATATTGCTGCTGCGACTCTTCGTAAACAGGTCCGATACTTGAGCCAGGGATGATATCGTGAAATTGATTGAGACAAAGTGTACGCCATGCTTCGATAAATTGCGTGGTGGGATACAAGTAACCGATGTGAAGGGACGCCAAAGTTGCGATGAACTCAGCATCATGGAGGAGAAACTCGCACTTGCGATTTGCGCGTTTGTTGCGCGCCTGTGTGGTGTACGTGCCGCGATGATATTCGAGATAGAGTTCACCGTTCCACACGGGCATCATGCGCGATTGAGTTGTAAGTTCAATGGATTCAAAAAATGCTTTCACATTCGATTGTTGGACTTGGGGCAGAGCAGGGAAGTGTTTCATCACCTCGATGTTCTCAAGCATTTCTCGAGTTGGACCACCGCCGCCATCGCCGAAGCCATATGCCATGAGCAAATCTTGGTGCAATTCTTTTTGTTGAAAGTTTCTCCACGTGCCAAGCGCTTCACGCGCGTCAGCCATGGCGTTGTACGTGCTGGCGTAATTGCCAGGGTCGGGCACAGTACTGAAGTGTGTGAGAACGCGCGTGCCATCAATGCCCTGCCACATGAACGTATCGTATGGCAGGCGGTTGTATTGACTCCAGCCGATCTTGATGGTCATGAAATACTTCAAGCCCGCCTGCTTGATAAGTTGTGGAAGCGCCCAGGCATAACCGAATACGTCGGGAAGCCACAACACAGGACTTTCCGCGTCCTTGCCGAAATGCTCGTGGAAGAATGTGCGTCCCAACAGGAATTGACGCGCAAGTGATTCTGCTCCGCTGAGATTGCAATCCGCTTCGACCCACATACCACCAATTGGTTCCCATCGCTCCTGCCTGACCTTTTGCTTGATCTCGTTAAATAAAGCAGGCTGATCCTGACGAATGAATTCGTACAATTGAGGCTGGCTTTGTGTGAAATGATAATCGGGGAATTGCTCCATCAAACGAATTACATTATGAAATGTTCGCTCTGATTTTCTTCTTGTCTGGCCGAGGGTCCATAGCCATGCAACATCAATGTGTGCATGACCTGTGGCATGAATGACCACGTCCATAGGCGCGCCTGCTTTTTCAATTCCAGATTTGAGAATATTTATTGCTGGTTCAACACTTGCATAAAATTTTTCGTCACCGAGTGGGTCGCGAGTATCTAATGTGTTGAATGCATCGTTGAGCGCATTCAAGAGATGATAGCGTGTGGGATTATTCTCATCAAGATTGTTCGCTGTTTCAAGCGCGACGCGCACGCGCACAGTGAAGTCGCGCGTTGGTTGATGGATTTGAACCAGTGTGCATTGCCCCATTTGAGGTTTTGTAGATGACTTTTTCCTGATGGATCCACCGAGTCCTGTCCAACCGTGGAGGGCAAGTACATGCTTTGTTCCATCGCGCCAATCGTCGCGCAAACAAAATTCCTGATGATGACGGTCGCATGTGGCATATGGTTGGCCATCAATATATGCCAACGCTTCAGGGTGGCTGAAATCGCCCGCATCACCGAAAGGCAAATATAACGCGACATGTTGAGAGGCGTCCCAATCATCAGGAATTGTGAAGGATGTTCTCAATACAAAGTCCTGCATCCACGCGCCCCAGTAATCATTGACATTAATCTCTGTCCATTTGGAATCATCCACATCCTCGCCAATCGGCGGTGCGGCAAGTGGACTCTTCAATTCCAGATAGCGAAATGGAGACAAGGATATTTGCTTTATATATACCAGTGGGGCGATCAGATCGAGTCGTTGTTTAATCTTTTCGGGTGTCCAGTGGATGCGATGATACATGGTCCTTTATCCCTTAATTCCCGTAAAGACTATACCTTGCGTGAAAATGCGCTGGGCGAGGAAGTAGAGAATAATTGGCGGCAAAATCATCACTGCGGAGGCCGCCATGATGTAATTGGTATTCACCGCATATAACGCGTTAAAAGTTTGCAGGCCAACAGCCAACGTCCAATGTTCAGGGCTATGCAGATAGATCAGGGGCTCATAAAAGTCATTCCATGCGTAAAGAAAATGGAAAATAGCGACCGCTATCAATGCAGGCCGGCCCTGTGGGAGTATGATAAACATAAGGACTTGCAAAGGCGAAGCGCCGTCAATCTTGGCAGCATCATCAAGCTCGAGCGGAATGGTCATAAAAAATTGCCGCAAGAGAAAAACATCATAAGCATTGGCAAAAAATTGCGGGACGATGAGCGGCAGCAACGTATCAACCCAACCCAGTTTGTTGAACAAAACATAAGTCGGAAGCAGACGTACCTGGCTGGGCAGCATAATGGTTGAGAGGAGCAGGATAAACAACACATTGAGCCATGGCGCGCGGAAACGCGAGAAGCCATAAGCTACCAGCGAACATGAAAACAACATCCCAGCCATGCCCAGGAAAGTGACCAGCAAAGTGTTGACGAGCAATTTGCTGAATTTCATTTGTTTGAGTGCTTCAGGATAATTTTCCCAGTGTATTTCAAGATGTTTTAATGCAGTTTGCTCAGCTATCACCAGTTCATGCGTTTGGTCTGGGAAAGCTGGATCAACGAATACGCCTTTCCCTTCTGGTCGATTCTTGATCAGAGCCATTTCGCGGACTTGGCCATCCAGAGTCACTTGAAAAAGTGGTTCGGCTTGACCGTTGATTTCGACCGTAGTTGCTGCGATTGGGATAAGCGGCGGCGGGCTTTGACGCAACTGGTCACGATCTTTGACTGATGTGGAAAGCAAATACAGAAAAGGGATCATGATGATGGCCGTGCCCGCGGCCAAAACAAGGGTGGTTATGGTTTTGAGGATTAATGTTTCTCCTCTAATTCCCGGGAGCGGATGTAGGAAAGAAGTGGAGCGCATTGGTGATCTTGTAGTCTGACGCATTTTAGCGACCTCTCAACTGGCCTTCGTAGTAAACCCATGCATCTGATGAACGGAAGATAAGCAGGGTAAACCCCAGCACGATGATAAATAATACCCATGCCATGGTGGACGCATACCCCATGTGGAAATATTTGAAAGCATTTTGATAAAGATAGAGATTATAAAAAAGGGTGGAGCGAGCCGGGTTGCCTGAGCCGTTTGTGAGAACATAAACTTCTGTAAAATATTGAAATGTCCCAATAAGACCGAGAATGAGATTATAAAAAATAACAGGTGTGGTCATGGGCAGGGTAACATGTCTGAAACGTTGCCAGGCCGTAGCCCCGTCAACTTTGGCAGCATCATATAAGTCGGTAGGTACGCCTTGTAAACCTGCGAGATAGATAATGATATTGCCTCCCACGCTCCATAAACTCATAATCACCAGGGCAGGTACCGCCCACTGAGGATCAGAAAGCCATCCGGGACCCTTGATGCCGAACTGTGCAAGGAACGGATTGAGTATGCCAAATTTGGGATCGAAGATCCGCGCCCACAGCAAAGCCACTGCCACTCCGGCGATGACAGATGGAAGAAAATATACCGTTCGCCAAATATTGATGCCGCGAATTTTCTGATTGAGCAAAACCGCGATCATATAACTAACAACAAGTCCGAGTGGCAGTGCAATGACAGCGTACTTGAACGTAATACCCAATGAATGCCAGAATAATTGATCATGTACTAAATTGATATAGTTCGTTAAACCGATCCATTTGGGTGGGCTGACAATATCGTATTCAGTGAATGAAAAAAACAAGGAGGCCAGCATTGGGCCGAGGGTGAAAATGACGAACCCGATCGTCCAGGGCGCGATAAAGGCATATGCCCAAAGTGATTCACGGCGGGCCAAACTAAAGCGGGGAGGCTTGATGGAGGATTGCATGAACTTTTCCTATGGATATACCAAAAAGTTGGATATCACAAGCCTTAAGACCTGTGATATCCAACTCTCAGGCGCGCTTATGGATTGGCAGCCCAATACTCATCAAGGATCTGTTGTACTTCTGCATTGGCATCCGTCAATACTTTTGTAGCGTCTTTTTCCTCTCCGGAATACACCAGAGAAAGGCCGTTGTTAAGGGCATCTTCGATCTTGCCCCATTCGGGGATCCATTCTTCATTGTTGGGTTTATCAAGATAATCAATGGATTTGAAGATGACATCATAGTCAATGCCGGGATAATCCGCTTTGAGCTGCTCAAGGAATTTGGCTTCGACCGATTTGCGTGCGGGGATACAGCCATAGATGCGGCAAACATCCACGATGATCTCGGGTGATGTCAGCCACTTCATCACTTCCCATGCTTCTTGCTTGTTCTTGGCATCCTTTGGAATCGTGAAGTTATCAGCATCGATGCGAGCAATGCGCACTCCCTTCGGGTTGTAGGGGAAGGGTGCAATATCTGCTGAGAAAGAAAGGTCGTGAAGTCCTTCCGCCAGGAACCATGTGTGGCTATAGAACATGCCCGTGGTGCCCGGCCCAAAGGGATCTACGCCTGCTGAGTCGCGTCCGGCTTGGACTTCACCACTGCCAATAAAGTGATCCTCCCAAATTCCATCGCTCAGCCACCGCAAACCCTGAATCCATTCCGGAGAATTTGCAACGGCAGTCTTGTAATCAGAGGTTGTGGGACGCCCCACATTTTCAGCGCCCCAATTTGCAAGTGTGCCGCGCAGTGTGTCCCATGAGTCATCGTAGCCATACTGCACAATATTTTCGGGGTCAAAGTCTGGTTCGGTCGCATTTCTGCCGTTGCTGTCGAGCGTGAGCTGCATGGCAACTTCCCGGAGCTTTTCTATATTCCAGGATTTATCTTCGAAATCGTGAGTTGGATAATCAAGACCGGCAGCATCGAACAGATCCTTGTTATAGTAAATGTAGGATGGATACAACCCGAGTGGCAAGCCTGTGTTTTTATCCGGATATTGATTTAGTTCCACCGCGGGACCATAAAAATCACTCAAGTCAAGCTTGTCAGCTTCGATATACGGAGTGATATCTTCCCAAGTGTCGAAGAATTCGGCAACGGTAGAAACGCCGTTGGGTCCTACCAGTTGCGGCGCGTTGCCGCCTGAGAGCATGGCCAGATAACGTGTGGCATATTCTTCATGCGGCACGATCAAAAATTCGATCTCGATATTATCGTGTGTGGAGTTATATTTCTCGGCCAGCGCGTTTTGAGCGTCCACCTGATCGGGGTCGGTGCCGGTGCCCATGCCCACGAATATGACGACCTTCACTTTTTCAGCAGGTGCCTGGGTTGCGGCGATGCCACCTCCGCAGGCCGAAAGGATCACTGAAGCCAGCACGAACAGCGCGAATATTTTGAAAAACTTGTTTTTCATTTTCTCCTCCAGAGAGATTGAACGGATTGAATAGGATCTAATGCAACCAATTTCTCTTCTGATTCACCTCCTTGTGGATAAAAGCGATTCGTCTTGAGATCGATCGGATTCACTGGATACTGGCGCGCATCCACACGATTCGCGGATGACGAGCTGGGTGCGCATCAGAGTCAAAGCCTCGGCCGGCTCGCCGTTCATCAAACGTGCCAGCTGGCGGACAGCTTCGCGCCCGACCTCTTCGATCGGAGCATGGACCGTCGTCAGCGCGGGGGAGAGATAACGGGCGAAGGAAACGTCGTCGAAACCCACAACCGCCACATCTCCCGGAATGAGGCGTCCAGCCATTTTTAACGCGCGATAGGCACCCGCGGCCGCGTCATCATCGCCTGCAAAGACCGCGTCGAAGTTGACTCCCTCCCGCAGCATTTGTTGAATGGTAACAAAAGCCTCGTCGTCGTCGAACCCGCCTGATGCGATAAGCGCGGGGTCAAATGGAATGTTATGCGCGGCAAGAGATTCGCGATAACCGCGTTCGCGCCATTGCGAATCTTCATGGCCCATTGGTCCATGCAAAAAAACGATACGCTGGCGGCCATGGGCCTCGATCAAATGATTAATAAGCATGGCGGCACCGTCTTTATTCTCGATGGTGATGACAGGGATATTGAGCAAATCGGGTGGAGTTTGGTGCAGCAGGACAACGGGGAAGTTGAGATGATACAGGCGGGTAAGCTGACGTTCGTGGAGACTGTTTGTGAAAACCAGAAGCCCATCTGTATTGTGTTCGCCCAAGGGACTATTGTGATTTGCGCTCGAGAGCGTGGCATGCATCGAATGGATGAGCAGGTCGTAATTGATCTCGTGCGCTTCTGCTTCGATGCCGCGCAACATAGGTGAGAAAAAAGCGCCGCTGATCTCCGGCAGAATGAGACCAATGGTGTTGGTGCGCTTGCTGGCAAGCACACGCGCCGCAGTGCGCGGCACGAATTGCATCTCATCCATGGCGAGACGCACGCGTTCTGTTTTTTCAGGTTGGACGGGTGTCGTGCCGTTGAGCACGCGGCTCACCGTGGCGATTGAAACGCCAGCGCGTTCAGCGACATCTGCAATTGTGGGTGGGCGGTTTCTGGTTTGCATTGTACACAAATACTCTGAAAGCGCTTTCAGAAAACGTTTTCAGCAGTATACAAAGAATCACTTGGAGAGTCAACAGATTAATGAGCTCATATCTCTTTTGCAATATTGAGAATACTTCTCCGCCCATTTTTTATTCCTTACAAGGAAATAGTCATAGTTGTTGTATGAGGTCAGGCTATTTATTACCATCATGGCCCATGATGTATCCATGGCATCCATGGACAGGGTTCGGAATCTTTTACGGCGGTCGGAGATGGGCTCAGTGTGGGCGAGTTCAAAGCTGAAGGACTAGTTGCCGGCGTCGCGCGTTCTGTCCCCGTCACAGCTACATAACTTAGACGGACGCGTGCCTGGGCAGAGGTGGTGTCATCTCCCACAAAGAGGAAGTTCGGCGATTGGTAGGGATCGGGAAAGCCTTCAAATTTGCTGTAATCGCGTAGTGGGCCAGTGAGTGTGGGCACGCCGTTGGCATTCAGTGTATAGGTATCATTGGTGACGATCAACTGATAATTTATCAGACCAGTCGTCGTGGAGAAGCTGGCACTTTCACCGTGAGTGAATAACCCGCCGGTTGCATCGTCATTCTGCGCCCAGATCTCATTTTGCCAAAAAGCTAATTCGATGCCTCTGGCATCTTCACTTAAAATAATAACACTGAAGCCGGCGCGCTTGTTGTTGGTGTGGGATTCGTTTTCCACCTGTATGCTGAAATCCAATTGAAATCCTGCTGTACGGTCGAGGCTGGGGAAGCCCAGCGTATTCGTCGCATTGGATATCCATCCGGCGTAAGTGCTGTTGCCAGATGTAGTTGTATCGAGCGTTGTGCTCCCGTTCTCATATGTTTGTATTATGTCGCCGGGTGGGAAATCGAAAAAGCTCATCACCTTTGCATCAGGGATTGCGCCTGAAATGGCATCATAAAGGATGAGTGTTTTTTGTCCACTTGTCTGGGTCGCGCTGACATATTTCAAGTTCAACCAAAACAGGGTGGTCCCAAGGACCAGGATTAAACAAAGAGTAGAAAAGGCGATTTTTTTATTCATGGATTAAGTCTACCACTGCTCCAAAGGCATTTTGCGCGCAATCATCTGGCGCACATGGCTACCCCAAGTGTAATTATTATGAAATGAGAAGTCCTCTGCCAAGCAGCAGAGGACTTCTCATATGTACTTTTAGGTTGAAAGTGCAGCTTGCTTGCTGGCGCTCTTAACCTTTATATATATCAGGAGGTTAGGGCACGCCGAATCTGAGTTGGGTATCGATGTCGATATTGTTGTACCAGGGGAAGAGATAGGTGGTGGTCAACTGAGACTGAGGCAAACCCATCATCTCGGCAAAACTCGTCCAGGCACTGCCATCGAAGTACGCCACGCGCTCGGAAGCGATGATCGGGACGTTGCCGGAGCTCTGGATCACCACCGGTCCGGCATTCAAACCAGCGTAGCTAATGCGCTGACTGGCGTTGGGTGCCAGATTGTAGGTGCCCTTGACCACTCCGTTGATCGTGACGGTGACGATGGTGGGAGAGGCGCCGACATTGCCGAAGCGCAGCTGGGAATTGTGCAGGACATTGTTATAGACCGGGAAGGAGTAGTGCGTGCCAAGAGAACTGCTGGGCATGCCCATCATCTCCGAGAAATCGCTCCAGGCAGTGCCGTTGAAATACGCCACGCGCATCGAAGCGATGATGGGGACATTGCCGTAGGAGGTTACCTTGACCGGACCCTTGTCCAAGTCGGGATAACTGACCCGCTTGCTCTCGTTGGGGAGCAGTCTGTAAGTATCCATGACCACGCCATTGATGGTGACGGTGACGGTGGTGGGAGAGGAGCCGACATTGCCAAATCTGAGCTGGGAGTTGAGGTCGACGTTGTTGTACCAAGGGAAGACATAGCTTGAGGTCAGTTTGTGGGAAGGCAGACCCATCATCTCGGAGAAGCTGGTCCAGGCACTGCCATCGAAATACGCCACCCGCATGGAAGCGATGATCGGGACATTCCCCGAACTGGTCACCTTGACTGGTCCGTTGTCCAAGCCAACATAGCTGATGCGCTGACTTTGGTTGGGGATCAGGTTGTAGGTGCCTTTGACCACACCGCCCACGGTGACGGTGACAGTGGTGTTTGAAGTGCCGACGTTCCCGAAGCGCAGTTGGGAGTTGATGTCGATGTTGTTGTACCAGGGGAAGGTGTAGGAGCTGGTCAGTTGGTTGGAGGGCAGACCCATCAGTTCCGAGTAGCTCGTCCAGGTCGTCCCCCCATCCGGTGAGTACGCGACGCGTTCGGAGGCGACGATCGGCACTCCGTTCGTGCTCAGCACACTCACTGGTCCGTTGTTCAAGCCAACGAAACTTTGACGCATACTATTATCAGGTGCAACACTAAAGTTGCCTAGATTGCTTCCTGCGATCGTAACTTGAACATTGGCAAAGGGCGAACTCTTTATGATCGTATAGACTTCGCCACCGGTGAAGCCGCCCGCCAGAGGATTGCTGACAGCATCAATGATCGTGTTGTCGTCGAGAACATCCAGGCGGATGGTGCCGTCGCCTGAACCAGTGTTAACTGTGACAGTGTAGGTTGTTCCAGAACCACTGACACTGCCTACCGTCGCGCCTGAAACGCCGGTTGTGGTCAACGTGAAGTCAGAGACATCCACACCCGTCACAGTTTCAGAGAACGTGACGGTGAAGTTCACACTCGCAGCGCTGGAGGGGCTGGGGTCCGCACGGTTAACCGAAGAGACGTTTGGTGGGATAGCATCTGCAATAAAGGTGACCGTATTGTCCGTGCTGGTGGAGACGGTGTTGAGATTCCCAGCTGCATCCAAAGCCGAGCTCGCCGGGATGAAGGCAGTGACAGTGCCGCTAAGCGTCATGCCACTAACGGCAACGTTATAGGTTGTACCGCTGCCTGTCACCAATGCGGTTGTCGCACCCGCTGTGCCACTCAAATTTACATCTGTACCAATAAAGCCTGTGATAGATTCACTAAAGACTACAGTGAAGTTGATCGGGCTGGCGCTGGTTGGGTCTGTTTGCCCGCCTGCCTGATTGATCGTCACAGTCGGCCCGATCGTGTCAACCGTCCACGCCTCGGTCGTGTCCGCCGTCATCGAATTACCCGCCGCGTCGGAGATACCGGCGCCTGGGGCCGACAGCGTCAGCGTATAGGTGCCCGCCGTGCCGCTCAGCGCGCCCAGGTTGCCCAGGGTCCATGTGAT
>Ga0070699_100002781_pt1 | contig 15608 bp, 15 predicted proteins | sample KBSK1503metaG_FD_65473 | JGI IMG/M metagenome (GOLD analysis project Ga0070699, IMG submission 65473) | Corn, switchgrass and miscanthus rhizosphere microbial communities from Kellogg Biological Station, Michigan, USA - KBS K1-50-3 metaG | ecosystem: Host-associated > Plants > Roots >...
CCCCCGATGAAAGCACTGAATCTGTCGTGGCGGCGAGCTAAGCGATAATCCTTACTCATCGGTGAGCGCAGCCTTCAAGCGGACATCCGCCGGGCTGCGTTTTTCATTGAAGACAAATAATCTAAGTATTCGGAGAAATTGGTAATCATGGCTGAAATTACAGCAGCAGCAGTGAAACAACTGCGCGAGAAGACCGGAGCAGGAATGATGGAGTGCAAGAACGCACTCGTTGAGGCTGGTGGCAACGAAGAAAAAGCCGTAGACATTTTGCGCGAGCGTGGTTTGGCCTCGGCGAAAAAGCGTGAAGGCCGTATCGCCGCGGAAGGTATCGTTGGTTCGTATATCCACATGGGTGGCAAAGTCGGCGTGCTGGTCGAGCTGAACTGTGAGACTGACTTCGTTGCGCGCGGCGATGAGTTTCAACAGCTCGTCAAAGATATTGCCATGCACGTCGCTGCAGCAGAGCCGCGGTATGTTTCGCGCGAGGATGTTCCGGCGGAGGTGATCGAGAAAGAGCGTGACATCGCGCGCAAGAAAGCTTTGAACGATCCAAAGAATGCGAACAAGCCGGAACACGTAATCGATAAAATCGTGGACGGAATGCTGAATAAGTTTTATGAAGAAACCGTACTGGTCGATCAACAGTTTGTGAAAGCGCCTGAAAAGACCGTCGGTGAGCTCGTGACTGAGAAAGTATCCAAAACCGGAGAGCGCATCGCGGTGCGCAGGTTCACACGCTACAAGATGGGCGAAGGCCTCGAGCGTCGCGCTGATGATTTCGGCGGAGAAGTTGCTTCGATGTTGCAGTAAGGGATCCGTTCGGGAAATCAATGACGATCGATACCTCCAACCTGACCTATCGCCGAGTGTTGCTGAAGATCTCGGGTGAAGCGTTGATGGGCGAGCAGAATTACGGTATCGACGTTAACGTCGCCCACAGTGTTGCGGAAGAGCTCAAAGCGATACATAAGTTGGGCGTGCAGGTCGCGGTCGTCGTCGGTGGCGGCAACATCTTTCGCGGTGTCTCCAAGAGCGCCGGCAATATGGATCGTTCTTCAGCGGACTATATCGGCATGCTGGCCACCGTTATGAACGCGGTCGTGTTGCAGGATGCACTCGAGAAGGTCGAGGTCCAGTCGCGGGTTATGTCGGCGATCGATATTCCGCAGTTAGCGGAACCGTTCATTCGTCGCCGCGCTATCAGGCATCTCGAAAAGGAACGAGTTGTAATCTTCGCCGCGGGCACCGGTAATCCTTACTTCACCACGGATTCCGCCGCCGCGCTGCGCGCACTCGAGATCAAAGCGGATATCATCCTGAAGGCGACGAAGGTCGATGGTGTCTATTCTGCGGATCCGATGACCGATGCGACCGCCGAACTCTTTACCGAGATCACCTACCGTCAGGTGCTCGAACGGCGTCTCGGCGTCATGGATGCTTCGGCAATCTCTTTGTGCATGGATAACAACCTGCCTATCATCGTCTTCAATATGAGACAGTCCGGCAACATCCGCCGGGTCGTGACCGGCGAGCGGGGCGTGGGAACCAAAGTTGGTTAACTAATCACTTCGGAGTAGGCGAGATGAGTGAAAAGGACGTAATCAAAGAAACGCGGCCACGAATGGAAACCGTAATCGAAGACTTCCGGCGCAAGCTCGCGACCATCCGCACCGGTCGCGCCGCCGTCAGTCTGCTCGACACGGTGATGGTTGATTACTACGGCACGATGACGCCGCTCAGCCAGATGGCGTCGGTACACGCGCCCGAACCGCAGATGCTCACCGTGCAACCGTGGGATCAAACTCAGATTGCGGCAGTTGAGAAAGCGATTCGCACTGCGGATCTCGGTCTGAATCCATCAAACGATGGCAAACTCGTCCGCATTCCGATCCCACCGCTGACTGAAGAACGTCGCAAACAACTCGCCAAGCAAGTTCACGACGTCGCCGAGGATCATCGCACCGCCGTCCGCAACGTGCGCCGCGACGCCAACGATCGTCTAAAGAAGATGCTGAAAGACAAATCCATCTCCGAAGACGCCGAACGCGACGCCCTCGAGGAAATCCAGAAACTCACCAACAACTACATCTCCCGGATCGACGAACTAACGAAGAGCAAAGAGCAAGAGATTATGAGTGTTTAATGTTAGGCTATTGACCTCACAGATCATTCGCCCTAATCTCATCACATGGATTATCGGGACTACATCACGATTGACCCCAATAAACGTGGCGGCAAACCATGCGTTCGCGGGTTGCGAATCACGGTGTATGAAGTATTGGAGTATCTTGCGTCCGACATGACGGAAGAGCAAATTCTCGAAGACTTCCCGGATCTCACCCGAAACGATCTCAAAGCGTGTATAGCATTTGCCGCTGACCGGGAGCGAAGATTGCTTACCGTACCCGCCGCATGAAGCTATTGTTCGATGAGAATCTGTCGCCAAAGCTGGTCAGACTACTTGCCGATCTTTTTCCCGAATCAGTTCACGTTCGCGACGCCGGTTTAAATAGAGCTGACGATGCGGTCGTTTGGAAATATGCCGAAGAAAACTCTCTGACTATTTGCTCAAAGGACTCCGACATGCACCAGCGGAGCTTTGTTCTGGGTTTTCCTCCGAAGGTGGTGTGGGTGCGATTGGGAAATTGTTCAACGGCTGATGTGGAAGAATTATTAAGAAAACACTCTACCGCGATTGAGTCCTTTATGGCGGATGATTACGCCTCCTTTCTCACCCTATCGTGAGGTATAATTTTCGTTCTTTCGCCTCGTTCTTCACTGGAGGTCAACATGATCGATTCCCTCATCGGAACGCTTCCCTTCTTCGGTCTACTTCTGTTTCTCATTTTTCTGATCGTCATCGGTCGTTCATCACTACGCGCTCCAAGAAGAAAGAAGAGCTGGGTGAGTGATGATGTCTCGGATCATCCAATAGTTAGTCCGGCTCTAATTCCTCCACCGGAAGAGCCGCTATCGATTTTCCCGCGCGAGGAGATTCATAATCCTGCTCCGGAGCCTGATTTCCAACTACTGGGAACAGATTCGGACACGCATCACGAGAGTTTTGATTTCGGTAGCGGCGGAGTTTTGGACGGTGGTGTGTCTGACACCAGTAGCAGTTTCGATAGCAGCAGCTTCGACAGTAGCGGGTTCGGGGGCGGAGGCGATTTTGGTGGCGGCGGCGCCGGCGGCGACTGGGGCAGCTCAGGCAGCGACAGTAATAACTGATCAGTTAGTAACAAAAGGCACAGAAGGCTCAAGCGCTCCCTTCTGTGCCTTTTGTGCTTTTTTGTGGCTAAATTTTATCTCGGAATGGCGAAGGCGTCGTCGCCGAGGGTTTGATTTAGTTTCACTTCCTTAACGCTGTACTCCGCAAAGAACGCGCCCTGCGGCATTTCGAAGCGCTGTGAGAAGCTGAAAGGAATCAACACTCCATCGACTTCCTTGAACTTGCTGTTCGCGGTTCCAAACGTAAAGCCATTGTAGTAGAGAAAAAACTCCATGACGCGGCCGGTCGTCGGGTCGATGTAGAAGTCAGTCGTATAGTCTTCCGGATCTGCTATACGAAAACCACGCAGCTTCTTCTTGTTCGCTATCGCAGTCACTTTATAACCGGCCTGGTCAAACTTGCTCAGCACGTTCAATCCAAACTTCGAAAGCGGCGGCACCTCGACGTTCGGCATCGAGCTGTACGACTGCTGCCCATCGTAAATCTGTTTGAAAACAATGATCGGTCGCGCGTCAATCTCCATGCGCAACTTATCGTTCGCAGTCACGATCGAAAACGCACCCGGGATCGATTGCGGACTGTTGGGTGGATAAAGCGACACCGATCCGCGCAGCATCATGTTCTGCACCTGGCGAAACTTCTCGCCACCCTGCGCGGTAAACGCCGCGCGCGCGAGGTCCAGCGGCGTGCTTTCGGGAGTGATGTTCACAGCCGGCGCAGGCGCAGGCGCCCCACTGGAAGCTGCCGGAGTACTCTTAGCGGGTGGATGCTCCTGGGCCATGAGCCCTGTGGCAACACCAGCAACACAAACCGCCACAGCGAGGAATTGCAAAAGCAGTTTCTTCATTACAGACCTTTCGCTTAGAAATTCAATCGCACCTGCGCATAAATGCGACGGTTGCCCGCGCCCGTGCTGCCAGGAGCACCAAAACCGCCAAACGCACCACCCAGACCCAGCGATTCACCAAAACTCGGCGACGATAAGTTACCGACCGGCGTACCGAGATTCACGTGATTGAGCAGGTTCTGGAAGTTGATCGACACGTTCAGGTTATATCGCTTCTCGCTCGCAGCGCCACCGCCGCCGCCTTGCGGTCCTGGTCCACCTGCCGCCGTCCTGGCGCCACCACCGGCAGAAGGTGGTGGACCACCCGGTCCAGCAGCCGGAGCGGCGGCCGCAGCTTGTCCGGCAGGCCGCGCTGCCGCCGCATTGCCGCGGTTGATTACACCAAATGCAAAAGCGCGGCTGATGCGGAAGTTAACTACGAAAGCCCCGGGCGCCTGACCATAGTTGCGCGGAACGATCGTCTCCCCGGGCAGCGGCGACAAGTTGAAGTTACCAAAGCGCGTGCACCTGATCGCCGGCGATGAGCAATCCGCGTTGGCGGCGGCAAAGCTGGGCCGTTCATTAAACTGCCGATCCAGATTCCGATCAAGACCCGTCGTAATGTTGAATCCCGGTCCGGTGTTCGCGACGATGAATGGATTCAGCACCAGTTTCCACCACGGCAGGTTAACAGTGCCGAAAACCGTGAAGCGCTGCCGGATATCAAACCCCGCGCGCCCAAACTCGCCGCTCAGATCATAAGAGTTCATGGGAAAGAGCGCACTGCCCTGACCATCACTGTCGTTGGTCGTCTTGCTCCACGCGTAGTTGCCGTTAATCTGGATCATGCGGCTAAGCCGGCTGTTAAAGCCAATGAAGAACTGGCGCTGGTTGAACTGCCCACTCGCTTCATAACGGTTAATGTCACCCCTGGTCGGATCTGGCCGGAAGCCGTTAGGCGTAAGCTCGGTGATTGTCCCGGGCAACGGCGCATTGACGTCGCGCGCGCGAATCACATGCACGATGCGAAGATTGAAGAAGCCGATGAACATCGTCATGTTACGTGGCAGTTGTCGCTCCACCTGTGTGCCGAGTACCCACACGGTTGGGGCCTGAAGATTAGGATCTACCTGCCAGATCGTCTGCTGCGTGGCAGCAATGCCCACTACCGACGGAACCGCAGTCGGACTCCACTGGTTGAGTATCGAGTAAATCGGAGCAACGTTTGGCAACTGTTGCTCGAGCACACCGGGCGGTTGATTTTCAAACGGCTCGGTGAGTGAAGTCTGAATTACATTTACGCCATTGAAGCGATTCGCCAGCAGCGTATTGCTCTCGCTGAAGCGGTTGTAAAAGAAACCGGTGCCGACGCGAATCACCATCTTCGGCGGCCGCGCACTGTTCGCAGCGCCGGGTGACCACGCCACGGCCAGGCGCGGCGCAAAGTCATACTTGCTATGTGCGTTCGTCTGCGTTTCGTAACGCAGCCCATAGCTTAAAGTGATATTCGGCCTGACGCGCCAGTCGTCCTGTAGGAACACGCCGTAATCGGATTGACTGACGTCTGCGAAAGGATTTCCGGCGTTGAGCCGGAAGGCTGTGGCGCCACCGCCCGCGGCGCGAATCTGCGCCGGCGTGAAGCCCTGCTCCTGTAGCTGGAGCGTCAACTGGTAACGCTCGATGCTCGTTAGACCAAAACCACCGGCAAAGGTCCAATTACCGCCAAAATTACCCTCGTTAGTATCGTCAATGCTGACGTGCCGGATACGCCCGCCAAACTTGATCGCGTGCGTGCCCATCTGCTTCGCGGTGAAGTTATTCAACTCCCAACTCTTGCGCACACTGCTCGACTGGCCCACCTGCGAACCGCCGGAGCCGAACGAACCGCTCACGTCGAGCGCCGGTACCGAGTTGTTGCCGGCCTGCTCGTTGCGGCCATGTGAAAACTGAAAGCGAGTCTCGTTGACCGTCGTCGGATTGATGATCATCGTTTCAGTCAACTGAATATTCTGGTTTACCGAAAGCGAGTTGAACCCGCGTTCCGGCAAGTTGAAGCCGCCCACACCCTGGTTCTCCACGCGGAAGCGGTTGTAGTTGTAACGAGCGATGAGCGTGTTGTTCTGATTGATGGCGTAATCAAAACGAGGACTGAAAAACAGGTTGCGCCGCGGTACCAGAAACGCCTGGCCAAAATCAACCACGTTGAGGCTGTCGTCGAGCACGGTCGCGCGCACGAGCTCGTTATCGTCAGTTTCAATGCGTCCGAAGTTGAAGAAGAACGAAGCCTTCTTTGCGACTAATGGACCACTGACGTTCATGTCGTACTGGCGAATCTGAAACGGCGTGCGCTTGCTGGATGTAACTGCAAACGGGTTGCGCGAGTTCAGACTCTCGTCATTGAAATTCATTGAAGCGCCGCCGCGAAACTTGTCAGTGCCGGGGCGCGTCAAAATATCGATACGCGCCGACGGCTGATCGTTCTCCGCGGCAAACGGATTTTGATTGATACGAATCTCGCGAATCGCGTCTTTCGAAGGCAGGTTGCCGCCGGTGAATCCGTCGATGAAGATCTGTCCGCCGTTTGGTCCCACTGATGGACCAGCAAGCGCCTGAAGCGCGGCGGCGAGTTCGTCAGGATCGTCAGGCAGCGCATCGAGATCTTTGCCGGCGATGACGGTTTGATTGGCGTTGTTGGTGGCTTCGGTGCTGACGGCCGTTTCGGTAACGGTGACTTTCTCTTCAAGCGTGATGCGCAAAGTTAGATCCATCGTCTGGCGCGCGCCGCTGATTTCAACTTCTTTGGCATCGGAAGGTGCGAAGTTAGTGGCAACTGCCTGAAGCGTGTACTTGCCGGGGGCGAGTCCGGCGAAATTGTAGACGCCTTCGCCGTTAGTGGTCGCCTTCTTTTGCGCGCCACTCGCATCAGTCAACGTAACATTCGCGCCGACGATCACCGCGCCGAGTTCGTCAGTAATTGCTCCGCGCAGCGTACCGCGTGCTTGTTGCGCCGCGACAAGCGCCGCGGTGAGGATGAAGACGAGAGAAATGCGAACGAGATTGCGTGGGAGATTGCTTAAAAGGTTCATTTCGACCTCGGGGGAACGGAGATTACGCCGAAGGCGTTGGCCAATTGCAGCCCAGAGTTGGAGCGAAGCGACAACCCTGGGAAAATTAGATCCTAAATTTCCGATTGAACCCTGAAAGGGTTCGTTCGCTGTGAACCCTTTCAGGGTTTCAGGCTTTGGTTTCTATGTTCTGTCCCAGGGTAGGCGCTACGCTCAACCCTGGGCTGAAATTAGCGAACGCCTTCGGCGTTTGACGTACGAACCGGAATCAGTCAAGCCTTCGTGATGTCAAACCGTCGGCGTTTCGTGATTAAGGCAAGCCGATGCCGAATGAAATGCCGCTGCCACCCAATCCAGCAGCGGGGTTAGGTGCTTGTCCGGCCGCCGGCCGTGGCGCAAGCATTGCGAGCAGAGTGTCGGCTCCGGCGACCAGCGAAATCGCCGTCAGCCGCGTCGGATCCACACCCTGCGTACTGGAAACGATGATAGTGTCGCCGACCTTAACATCCGCGATCGCAATTGTCGGCAAACGTTCGAGCATGTCGTTGATATTGAATCCGGGTCGGCCGCCGCCGGGACCTCCTGCGCCCGGTCCGCCGCCCTGCGGTCGCGCTGGTGCCCCGCCCGCCGCTTGCTGACCACCGCCGGCCGGAGGCGCACCGCCACCGGGTCCACCTGGTCCACGTCCAAGACCGCCCATGGCTCCCATTTCGGAGGGAAACCGGCGCAACACCGCATCATGCTTGATGACGATCGTGAATGGATGTTTCTTTTCCAGGTCGTTGATCTTGATCTCGCCAGTTGCAGCATCAACCGCCGTCACGACACCGCCGACAGTACGAAAACTTCCGGTCACGACTTTCTGCGCGTTGAAGTGCAAGGGATCTTCCGTGCGATCACCGAGCGCACGTAATTGATCGCCGACTTTTAGTTCGCCGAACCCACTGGGTTTCGCATCACCAAACTTGATCGAGTCGGGCGCGTAGCGTCGCATCTCAGTTTTATCGCTGAGAGCGACTACCACTGACTGCGTGCCGGCCATCGTGCGATTGGAGATCGTGATCTCTTTTGCCTCCGGCTTGAGCGCGGTGATCACTCCGAGGATTCCGCGGCGTCGCCATTCGGCTCGTTCCGCTTCCTGCTTCTTCGCAAGGTCGCCCTTGGTCATCACGATAACCATCAGCGCCGGCACCGACTTGCGATCGGCAGAAACCGTCCCGCGCGCCATGACGCGATCGCCTTCACCCAGATCGGCAAAAGTTACGTCCGTCGCATTGGTCAACGACTGCTCGCCGGGCGCGAGTTTTTTGTACGTCGTCTTATCGCCGAGTGTGACTGTGACCATCGAACCGGCGTCGGTCTTGATCGTCAACTGCTTCGCCGCGGCGTCGATACTCTTAATCTCTCCAATCGCGTATTTGGCGGCGATGTTTGGATCGCCGTCCTGCGCCAAAGAAATCGAGCTGAATGTCAGGGTGATTAGTCCTATCGCGACCGCGAAAAAGAACGTCCTCATCATTGTCCCTTTCTGTCCTGTTAGATGAACACCGCAAAACGCGGATTTATAACTGGCAAGTACAATTTTTCGCTTACGTACTACGCCTGATCATGCCTGACTCGCATTCCAACCCACTCTATAACGAGCGGTCAGAGCCAGTCCGAAACTGATAATCAGTATAAAAATCGCCATAAACGGCCAAACATAGGGGAGTGAGGTCAACAATACCCAAAAACTCGTCCCCAGTAATAACGCCACAGCCTCGGAATGCTTAGCAATGGGGAAATATTTTCTTTGCAGCCAGCGGCCGGTCGCGGCGTACAGGATCACCCGGCCAAACAGTCCCGCCACGAACCAAAGCGACAGCGCCAGCAGCCCGATCACTACCGAGATTGGCTCCGGGATAAGACGCAGACACACCAGCACGCCGGCGAAGACCACCACCATGCCGATCAGACCAATCACCGCCACGCGCCGGCTCGTTAACTGTAATCGCGCCACGCCGCGGCTAATCGTGCCGGGCATAACCGCCGTAAATGCCAGCGACACGACGAACCAGAAAAGCACGACGAGCAATCGTATACCGAGATAGCTCGGAGTCCAGCGCGGGCTGAATAACCCGGTCGGATTTCTCATCATGTCGCCAAGCTCCTGCTGGTACCCGGCGTACATGATCGTGATCGCTCCGGATTTGCGATTGGCTTGTGCGTCTTCGGTGCGGTAAGTGCCACCAAACACCATTACGTCGCCCCCAATGCGCGCGCCTGCCTTCTGAATCACCGAGCCGCCGATGGTGGCTACGTCGCCTTCGACTGTGCCTTCGACGATCACGTCTCCGCCGAGCGCGATCGCTTCCTTTGCCGTTCCCGTTATTCTGACGGAGTTACCCATTCCATAAACTGTTCCCTCGTTGTTGCCCCTGATCACGAGCTCCGGTTGATTGGCGGAGTTTTGCGCACTGGCAACGCCGACCAGGACCAACACCCACAACAGCAATGCGAACAGGCGATTCAGATCCAGCTTCCCGGGGATGAGTTGAAATGTGGCGAGAGCAGCTTGTGAGTTACTAAAAGCCATTGCCCGAGGCAACTCCTTATTCCGTTGCGCCCGTGCGATGGTAATGGGAAAGCAAGCGCGACAATACTAAAACGGCGACGGCGAGCAGGACCAGTAATGCTCCGGATGAACCAGACTGCATCCTGCCGCTCAAAACTTTGAGGATCACCACTACGCCGATCACCACGTCGTAAACAGCCGTCGCGATGAATTCAACCAGGCTGAAGACTTTGGTGACGAATTTTTCTATCACCATCAATACTGCATAACGAGTCGCATTACTCAGCAGCGCAAACCCACTAAGCGCGAGCATCATGGCAATGGCCAACGCTTTGCGATTTTCGGAACGGGTGCGAACGCCGCTCATGTCGCTGGTGGCGCGCGCAGCAATTCGACGAGAGAAATCGGCGGGTACCTGAATGTCGCCACTTTTGGTTAACGCCGCATCCAGCTCGCAAACAAAAAGACGATGAGCCCTCAATTCGAACTGACAATCAGCGCAACCCTGCAAGTGATCTTCCAAACAGAGGATGAGGTCCGCGTCCAATTCCCCATCGACATAAGCGCCGATAAGGCCCTGTTCGCAAAATCTCTCCTGAGCTGTTGCAGTTACTTTCATCAAAGGCCGGTGATTCCCTTTTCGACAAACTGTTGTCGCATCATCTCGCGCGCGCGGAAGAGCCGGTTCTTGACTGTGCCCAACGGCAAGCCAGTGACCTCGACAATCTCTTCGTAACTGAGGTCCTGCGAGTGCCGCAGGATGATCAACTCGCGATAGTTGGAGGGCAGCGTTCGTACTACCGACTCGATCTCGCCGCGGCGTTCTTTGCGTTCACTTTCCTGCTCGGGAGTGAGATGGGTGCTTTCGATCGGCAGATCGAATTGATCGCCTTCGTGTCCGACGACCAGCGACTGTTCGCGCGTGGAGGTGCGTCGCAGGTGATCGACCGCCGAGTTGTGTGCAATCTTGTAGATCCAGGTAGAGAATTTGAATTCTTCGCGATAGCGACGCAGCGAGCTGTAGACCTTGATAAAGATTTCCTGAGTTAGATCAAGAGCCGATTCGTAGTTGCCGACCATCCGGTAGACATAGGCCGAGATGGGGCGCTGGTAACGGCGGACGAGTTCTTCAAAACTTCCCTCGACGCCATTGACGGCAGTGGCTACGAGCTCGCGGTCGGAGACCGCAGTCAGATCGCGTGAAAAAGCACGGGAAACGGAGGAGGCAGTAAGACTCATGATACAGGGGTGTTACGTGCCGCAAAAAGGGTTTGTTTCAAGGTTTTAACCACAAATATTTAGCTACAAAAAAGCACCTAAGGCACAAAAGGCTGAAATCAGGAAACAATCAATCAGGATTGCTTGTTTTTGTGCCTTATGTGCCTTTTTGTGGCTAAATATTTTGTGGCTCACCAGGATAGGGTAGCGAGGCCGGCGGGAGCGGCGATAGAGTCGAAGCTGAATTCGCGGCTGGGGAGTTGTAGTCCGAGCTCTTCGGCTTCCAGGACCCGGAGATCTCCGCCAGTTGTTTCGTTGACGATCTCAGCCGCGCGTTGCTTCGTGATGCCTTCGCCGATAATCATCAGCCGCGCCAACCCTTGTCCAGCCCCGTTCTCGGGCGTACTACGGTCGCGATAGAACAGCAAAAACCGGTAGAACTCATCTTCAAATTCGTCTTCGGTACAGATCACCGTGCGGACAATCAACGGATGCTTGTCGCGAAAGATAACGCCAGTGAAACCCTGGCCCGAGCCACTCAATAACAACGAGTCGCCGGCCGAGCCATTGCGAACGAGCCACTGCGCTTCGCCCAGGTGCCGCGGCAGGATCAACCCGGCTCGCCACCCTAAGATGTCGAGCACTGCTTCGTACTCAGCGAGAATCGCTTTCCGGACGGCGATCACGAGATAGCGATCGCGTCCCTGAGTATCTTTCTGGAGACGCTCTTTGGAAATTGAAAGTTCTTCGATGGCGGCGCCAAAGCCGCGCTCGATCTTCCAGCGCAAGACCTCCTGAGCTTCGCCGGCCGACTGCGACTGACTTTCCATAGTTAAAACCAGCGTTCTGGTAGTGGCCTCCGGCAAACTTAGCGACCATCGTTTCTGTCGCATCAGACCGGCGCTGGTGGCCAGGTCTTTCAACACCGCCGCCAGTTGCGCGCCGTTAGCGATATTCGGTTCATCAAAACCAGGACGCACCAATGATTCATCGATGTTGAAGGTGGCCGCGCGGCGCAACTTGCACGCCGAGCCTCTGGCGCGCTCCAGTTGGACCACTGAAGCAATACCTCGTTCGAGTCCGAGAGCGGTGGCGGGATACCAGGGATCGATGAGTCGTGACAGGGGATTAGCCATCGGAAGTTCTTACCATTCGCGATACGAGGTGCCGTCGCTGGACGTGTCTTCCGCGAGGCTGTGCACGTCGGTCAAACCGGTCTGGCCTTCGAGTGAATTCGGATCATCGCCGGTCTCCTGCTGCCATTCTTTTTGTCCAGTGAACGGGTCGGCCGGAATCTCGCGCATGTAACCGGCGCTGACAAGCTCGTCGAGTGACTGCGGCAGGCGCCCCTTGTCGGCCGCAAATTGATCGATCAGAGAACGCATCTTGCGGAGGTCGTCGCGCAGCACCGCTTCGCGCGTGTGCATGATCGTCTTCTGATACTGGGGCAAAGTGATCGCAGCGAGGATGATGATGATCGAGATCACGATCATCAGCTCCAGCAGCGTGAATCCTGCCGCCAGCAACCTGTTTTCCGTTCGCTGAGCTTTACCAGTCACTGTACTTCTCCCCATTCAAAGCTGTCGCTTTCGACTTTGAGCGCACGTCAAAAACGTTCTCACCACCCCAGGATCCGGCGTCAGGCGTGTCATACGCAGAGCGCAGGTCCCACTCGGTGTTGCCCGTCATCGGATCGATCGGCAGCCCCCGCAAGTAAACCTTTGTCTTGGTTGATACCTGACCCACGTCGGTTGCATTCACTCCCTGCTGACCGGCGCCGCCAGTCGAACCTCGCGGTAACACGTTCACACCATTGACGAGGGTTTCGAGATCCGGCGGGTAGTGGTCCGGATTATCAACGCCGAAGATCGTGCAATCACTAATCACAACTTTGCTGCGCGGATCGAGAAACACGTTCTGCTGTCCCTGCACCTGTTGTTGCTGCTGCGGCGTCAGTGCCGCTCCGGTGCAAACCATGCCGATGGTGTCGCGATGAAACTCGTCAATCGCGATGCGAATCTGACGCAGGGTTTCGCGGAGCTGCTGCTCCTTTTGCCGCCGCACCGAAACCTTCACGAGCGGCAACACACCCAGGGTCATGATGGTCAGCACAGTGATCGTGATCACCAGCTCGATTAATGAAAAACCTCTTTGACGCATTTGTCTCACGCGTTCGGCACCCGCAAAAAAGCACAAAAAGCACAAACTAGATAAAGCAGACGTTGCGCTTCTTGTGCTGCTTGCCGGCGAAACTACCACCTAATGCTTGACGGTTGCTGTTCCCTGAATGACTTCCGGCGCCAGGTCGCGCGCGTCCGTAGCTACCAGGTGCAACGTCTCCTTAATAAACACCAGCGACGCATTGCCTTCGCCGATGGCTTCGACATCGATGAAGAGCAGTGGTCCGGATCCCTTGAACGATGCTTTTCCGTTAAGACTAGAGATCGAGATCATACACGTGCCCGCCGCGTGATCGATCATCGGGGTAAAGAGCGGCGCGGTTTCGCCTGAGGTGGGCAGGATACTGCCCGCACTGAGCGCGTTAACCTTCACCACCTTCGGATCGAAACGCAAGGCAAGCAATGCGAGACTGAGCGGAACATCCGAGTTCAACTGGATCGCATAGCGCCGCTTCTCGCCTACCTTCATCACGTCGGCTGCGGGCAGGAAGCTGAGCTGCGCTACACGCGTCGCGACGGACTTCGTATCAAGCGAGGTTTCGGTTGCTTTCGGTAAAGAAGTCAGCACCGCATTCTGATTCCCAGCACTGCCAGTGTTGACGGTCGCTACATTTGCCGCCGCTTGTTCGCTGATGAGCGACTTGGGCGCCGGCACGAACGAAGCCACCTCTTCCGTTACCGCAGGCTTGTTGTTTTCAACCGCCGGCTGCTTGTTTTCAGCTACAGCCGTCGTCTTTGCAGCCGGTGTTGCGGGAATTGGCTGGAAGGCAAACGTGCCCGCCGGTGGCGGCAGATTCACAGGCGTAGTGTTCTGCGCGGCTGTCTCAGCCGGCTTCACAACGGGCGCGTCGGGCAGTTGCAGGCTGACATTTCTCGGCAACGTGCGCGCCGCTGCAATCTGATCTTCACGATCCGCGTCGCGAATCATTTCCGCGAGTGAACCGGTGGTTGGCGATTGCAACGTACCGCTGGGTCGCATCTCTTCGTCGCGCGGAGTCACTGCCGGAGCACGCAACACGCGTGGTGTGACGGAGATGACGATATCGATCGTGCGATTGTCGCGGGTCGGCGAAGTAAAGAAGCGTCCGAGGATCGGCAAACCGCCGAGCACCGGAAGACCCTGCCGGCCGTTTGTCGCCACGTCCGTAGAGACGCTGGCGAGCATCATCGTCCGGTTGTTCTGTACACGCGCGGTGCCGGTGATGGTGCGCTCAGTGAATGTCGGCGTCAACGTGCTCGCGCCCAGAACATCTTTTGATTCGATGTTCATCTTCACCTGCACATCAAGATTCGGAAACACTTGCGGGGTGAACTTCAAGGTTAGACCGGTTGGTTCATAGTTGATGACCGGGAAACCACCACTCGGGAAACCGCCGACTCCGTTAACTGGCGTACCAGTCTGCACGCCAAACGGATAAGCCTGTGCAGTCTGCACCGGTACACGTTGACCGATGCGAGCGGTCGACTCTTCACCGTTGAATGCGTGAACCTGAGTCGATGCGATTAGTTTCGTATTGTTCCGGCTTTGAAATGCAGTCAGGATTGACGGCGGAATCACGAGTGCGCCGGCGAGCGCGGTAGGCACTCCGCCTACCAATCCGGCGAGATTTACGCCGCGTCCGACGCCGTTGACGAGACCGTTGTCAGTTAAGAGCGAGAAGCCCGGAGAACCACCGATACTGAACGGACCATTAGCCCCGTTTCCAACCTGATTACCAAGCTGCATCAGATCGCTCTTCGAAACTTCATAGATGCTGACGTCCATCACGACTTCAGCGCGATCCTTGTCGATGCTCTGTAACAAGTCGCCGATGAGACGAACGTTCTCCGCAGTGTCGCGGACGGTCAAACTATTGGTTGCATCGTCAGGGACAACGATCGTTTGCGGGCGGCCCACTGACGGCGGAATCGCCTGTTGGACCAAAGTGCGCGCGTCAGCCGGCTTCATGTTCGAAAGGAAGAACGTGCGCAGCACCAGTTGTTGATACTGCGGACGGCGAGCCTGGTCGGCAACAAGTATCGTTCGGCGGCTGAGCTTCTGGAAAAACAGGCCTTCCTGAAGAAACAGGTAATCGAGCGCCTGAGCGGTAGTGACGTCTCTCAAGCTGATATCGACGGGACGTGATTGTGCAAACGATTGACGATCGAAGATGACGTTGAGATTCAACTGTTCGGCGAGCGTGCGAATAAGTTGCTTGAGATCGCCTTTGACGTCCACGACGCGAAGCTGTTGTTGCGGTGGAGTCACGAGATCCTGCGCCTGGGCGCTAGCCGGCGTGATAGTGGCGCCGTCTGAAGTGTCACTGGTCTTGGGCGGAACGCGTCCTTCCTTCACCGCTTGCATGCGCAGCATGCGTTCCATCTCCGATACCGCCAGCTCGTTCACCGGGTCGTAACCGTAGGCCTGGCGAAAGGCGTTGTAAGCACCGACGAAATCACCTCGCTCCGCCAGCGACCTCCCTTGCTGCATGTACGTCTGCGAAGCATTGAAACTCGCACGGCGAAAGTGGAGTTGATACTCCATATTCGACGGGTC
>Ga0070699_100002782_pt1 | contig 15601 bp, 10 predicted proteins | sample KBSK1503metaG_FD_65473 | JGI IMG/M metagenome (GOLD analysis project Ga0070699, IMG submission 65473) | Corn, switchgrass and miscanthus rhizosphere microbial communities from Kellogg Biological Station, Michigan, USA - KBS K1-50-3 metaG | ecosystem: Host-associated > Plants > Roots >...
CAAGGTGCACTACCTCGCCACCGCCGCACTCTTCCGGAACCCGCTCATCGCGCGATGCCTCGCCGCGTTGGGGGTGATTGCCATCTACCGGAAGGCGGACGACCCCGACAACATGGACCGCAATCTGGAGATGTTCGCGGCGTGTGACGAGGCATTCGACCGCGGCCGGCTCATCGCCATCTACCCCGAAGGTGCCACCCGCGCGGAGGCGCACGTGCAGCGGATCAAGACGGGCGCGGCGCGCATCGCGCTCGGCTACGAAACGCACGCCCCGGGGCGCCTTACGGTGGTGCCGGTAGGGCTCAGTTTCGAGGCCCGCAAGAGGTTTCGTGGACGTGTGCTCGTCTCGTTCGGGGAGCCGGTGGCCGTCGCGTCGTATCTCGCCACCTATCGCGAGGAGCCGGCGAAGGCGCTCCATACGCTCACCACGGCGATCCAGCGGGCGATGGAGCGCGAGGTGGTCCACGTCGAGCGCATCGACACGGCGGCGCTCGCCCGCGCCGTGGAGGCACTCTATCGCGGCGAGCTCGAGCATGAGTTGTGGGGTGAGCGCGGGCGCTCGGAACGACACCACGCCCCGGCACAGCTCTCCGGGTCGCTCGAGGACGTTCGCAACCACGACCCCGAGCGCATCGAACGGCTCTGGCAGCGGATTCTCGGTTACCGCGCCGGACTTGCCGCCTACCGGCTCCGTGACGAGGCGGTGGAAACTGGCCTCGAGCCGACGGCGGAGCCGCAGCGGGTTGCACGGTCATGGCAGACGATCGTCGGCCTCCCGCTCTTCTCGTACGGCGCGGCCGTGAACTTCCTTCCTTACTACCTGCCCGGGTGGCTCGCGGGGCGGATGTCGCGCAGGCAGACGGACTACGCGACGACCCGACTCTTCGCGAGCATCGTCGCGTTTCCGCTCTTCTGGACGCTCGAGACGTCGGTCGTCGGGTGGGTGGCCGGTCTCGGCTGGGCGCTCGCTTTCTTCCTCTCACTCCCACTCGGGGGGCTGATCGCGTATCGGTACCTGGTTGGCACCGAGCGCTTGCGCCACCAGCTCAGGTTCGGCGCGCTCCTCCTCACGCGCGCTCAGGAAGCGAGACGCCTCCTCGCCGAGCGTCGCGAGCTCGTCGATGAACTCGAGCGCGCTAACCGCGACTACCCGAGTGAACGACGATGAAGACCTTGTCTGAGGCCATGGAGAGGCTCGTCCGCCGGGGCTTCACGACCTTCGGCTCTCGGGACGTCATCATCCGTGAGTACGACCGCTTCGAGGGAGTCTCAGATCCCGACGACATGGCGATTCTTTACGCGCTCGAGAGCTCGAGCGGAGTCCGTGGAACGCTTGTCGACGCCTTTGGCGTCTACTCGAATCCGGCAATCAGCGCGTATCTGAAACGTGTTCCATTCGCCGGCGTCAGATCATGCCGAAATGCCGAAGCGCCTCTTCGATCGCCTCACGCTTCTCAGGCGGGCAGGGCTCGATGTCACGATGACGACGAGCCCGGTTCGCTGCCCGCAGCGTCGGTATGCCGTGAACCTCCTTGACGTGAGCGATCCACCCCGTCTTCGGGACGAAGCCATGGTGGCGCTGGACGAACTTCTGAATCTGGGCGTCCGTAGCCATTTCCTACCCTCCGCGATCGTACTTCCTGCACGAGGGTATTATGGCTGGCCGCTACGCAATCAACTTCGCAATCACGAACGCGGCCGTGGCCGCCAGCCCCCCGACGACCGCCGTCTGCCAGGCGCTGCGGATCGGCTTCTTGACCGTGAAGGTTCCCTTGATGTAGCCGAAGATCAGCAAGGCGAGCAGCGTTGTCAGAATGGAGACGACCAGCGCGGTCCGCGTACTTCGCAACACAAAGTACGGCGCCAACGGCACGAGACCGCCCACGACATAGGACAGCGCAATCGTCAGCGCGCTCACGCGAGCCCGCGCCGGGTTTGGCTTGTCCACGCCCAGCTCGAACTTCATCATGAACTCGACCCAGCGGCGGCGATCGCTCCGAATCGCTTCGGCGACGGTCGTGACCGTCGTCTCCGGCAGGCCGTAGGAGCGAAAGATACTCGCCACCTCTTCCATCTCGACCTCCGGGACCCTGAAGGTCTCCCGTTCCTCTCTCGCGTACTCCGAGTCGTAATGCTCGGCATCCGTCCGGGCGGCCAGATAGCCCCCGAGACCCATCGCGATTGCCCCGGCCGCGACCTCGGCCAGCCCGGCCGTGACCACGAGCCCGGTCGAGTCCACGACCCCAGATAGGCCGGCGGCCAAGGCAAAGGGCACCGTCAACCCGTCCGACATCCCGATGACGATGTCCCGGATATTCTCCGACGAGGTGAAGTGCGTCTCGACGTGCGGTGTCTGCGGCATCCCGTCTCCCTTCGAATCGGCGAAGTTAGTAGACCTTGGTCCAATAGGCCGGCGGCATTGCGTCGACTAACGTCAGCGACGATGAAACCGTCGTACTCGCCGCGAACCCGAACCCTCTGGGGGTTCCTCATGCCACAGCGACGCCTCGCCCATGTCAACGCCGACGTGTCCAAACGCACCGCGAGCAGCGAGATCGTGCGCTCACAGCTGTTCGCCGTCGACGTCGACCGCAAGAAACGCATTGACGACGCCATCGACTATTTCGGTGCGCCGCCCTCGTCACAGGCCGCCCCCCGGCCGTCTGTCCGATCGATATGAGAGCACTCTAGTCGAGAACTCTCCGCGCACCAGCTGGGCCTGCCTCGATCTCCGATGGACCCAAGGTCCAATAGATCGGATCGCTCCGCTCGTATCTACTCAAGCTCACCCCAGTGATGGATGAGGTGGTGCTTCGTGAAGCGGTCCGGCAATCTCTTCGAAGCGGCCGCCTACCGGCGACGGCGTCGGCTCGAACGTTTGCCTGCTCCGGCAACGGCTCGGCGTGCTCGGTCTGTGCTGGGGCGATTACGGGCGACGAGTTGGCTTTCGAGCTCGAGTTCAGGCGGCCGACGCCGCCGTTCGTCGCCTTCTATCAGCTTCACCCGCGGTGCTATGCGGCATGGCAGTTCGAGCGCTAGCTGGAGAATGAAGACGCACATGGTATTCGCAGTGATACTGTCCGCGTGGCTGCTCTGGCTCGAGGCCCGGCCCCGCGAAGGACCGCGAACCGAACAGCTCTCGGACGGAATCAAGGTGTGGGATGAGAGCCGTCGCTACTTCACGACCTTTCGGTATCTCTGCTGGCCCTCGGCCGGTGGTCGCGTACCATTCCGATAGAACGTCCGACTGAGAAAGCGCTGTTCACAGATTGGACCTTCGTCCAATGTCCTTCGCGACGCCACACCGCTATGTTGTTGTCAACTCCAGGCGACGGCGATCTCCATCTATGGCATCCGCTGTGGCGCTGGCGCATCACGAACTGTGAGAGAGAAGGGAGACTCCAATGCCGCAGTGGATCAAACCGGTCGTATGGGGTGCTGTTGCGGGAAGCGTGATGACCATGATCATCGGTTTCAGTTATGGCGGCTGGACGACGAGCGGTACCGCCGCGCGCCTGGCGCAACTACAGGCTGACACGGCCGTGACCACGGCACTCGTGCCGCTCTGTATCGCGCAGTCGAAGGCCGATGGTGGCCTGGTGAAAAAGATGGGAGAACTCAAAGCGCTCACGTCGTCCTATGAACAACGCGACTTTGTGACCAAGACCGGTTGGGCGACCGTCCCCGGGAGCGGGGATGCCAATCGTGACGTCGCTGAAGCGTGCGCGACCGCGCTTCTGAAGACCGCTTCGAAGTAGTACCGCGTAGTACCGCGCATTACACTCGCCGCCGCGACGGGCGCGGCGTGGCGGCGAGTCGCGCCATCCTTGCGCCTCGATCGGGCTATCGCGACATCACCGTGCCCAGACCTTCATGGTTTGTGACAAAGCTCCCGAGAAAGGCGTGACGCTGATCGCCCGAGAGTCGTTCGAACACCCGATCCGCGCCGAGCTCTTCGGCATCGAGCGCCTCGAGCAGCACGCCGCGAGCCTGGCGACTGCCCAGGGTGTGACGTCAGGCCGGGGGCGGCGACTGCTGCCACGTGTCCAGGACAACGGTCGCGTCCTCCGCGAATCGTATCGCGTGATCGCCAACGCCATTCGTGAGGAGCGCGCCATCACTCCGGCGGCGGAATGGCTCGTCGACAACTTTCACGTCGTCGACGAACAGTTACGCGAGATCCGCGACGACCTGCCGCCTGGATTCTATCGCGAGCTGCCGAAGCTTGCCGAGGGGCCACTGGCCGGCTATCCGCGTGTCTACGGAATCGCCTGGGCATTCGTTGCCCATACCGATAGCCGGTTCGACCCCGAGTCGCTCCGGCGGTTCCTACACGCGTACCAGCGGGTGCAGCCGCTGACGATCGGTGAGCTGTGGGCGGTAGCGATCACACTGCGCGTCGTGCTCGTCGAAAACCTTCGGCGCTTGGCGGAGAGCATCGTCCGCGGTCGGGCGGCGCGTCAGGAGGCCGACGCTCTCGCGGACGAGCTACTCGGTGTCGGCGACGACGAGCCCGTCGTACCGACGGCGAAGGGACTCGCGAGGTTCGAGAGCGGCCCTCTGGTGACCGCCTTCGCCGTGCAGCTCGTCCAGCGGCTGCGCGAGCAAGATCCCGCCGTCACTCCGGCGCTGCTGTGGCTGAACCAGCGGCTAGAGGCGCAGGGGACGACATCCGACGACATCGTTCGCGTGGAGCATCAGCGGCAGGCCGCGATGAACGTGAGCGTCCGAAACGTCATCCTGAGCATGAGCTTGATGTCTGCGCTGGACTGGATGGGATTCTTCGAGACGGTCAGCCTCGTCGACGAGGTGCTGCAAGCGAACCCAAACTACGCCGCGCTGGACTTCGCGACCCGCAACAGCTACCGCCATGCCATTGAAGAGCTCGCGCGGGGCTCGGGCCGGCCCGAGCTGGATGTTGCCCGGGAGTCCATGGCGCTCGCGCACCGCGCGGATGGGGACGATGAGCGGCGGGCCGATCCCGGCTTTTACCTCATTGGCAACGGGCGCCTGGTCTTCGAGCGGGCGCTTGGTTACCGAGCACCGCCGATGCGCCGCCTCCTTCGAGCCTATGTCGCGGCGGCGACGCCCGGATATCTGGGAACGATCGCTGCCCTCAGTGGCGTGATGTTGACATTGCCCCTGCTCGCCGCCAGTGCACCTGGCGTCGAACCGATAAGCGTGCTTGTGCTCGCCCTGCTGGCCGCCGTCCCGGCGTCGGACTTGGCGATCGCGCTTCTGAATCGGAGCGTCACCGCGCTCATCACGCCGGGAATGTTGCCTCGGTTCGAGTTTCGCGACGGCGTGCCGTCGCACCTGCGAACCATGGTCGTCGTACCGATGCTGCTGACCGACGGCGTCGAGGTCGAGGAGCAGATCGAGCGACTCGAGGTGCACTACCTGGCCAATCCGGACGGCGATGTTCGTTTTGCCATCCTTTCGGACTGGATGGACGCATCCACGAACAGCATGCCCGGCGACGAAAAGACTCTGCTGGCGGCGCAGGAGGCGCTCGCGCGGCTGAACCGGCGTCACGGTGCTGCGCCTGAGGGTGGCGAGCGATTCCTACTCTTTCACCGTCGACGCATCTGGAACGAGAGCGAGCGGGCGTGGATGGGCTGGGAGCGCAAACGGGGCAAGCTTCACGAGCTGAATCTTCTCCTGCGCGGGGCGACCGATACGACCTTCGTGCCGACGGGCAGCGTTGTGCCCTCCGACGTGCGCTACATCATCACCCTCGATTCGGACACGCGGTTACCGCGTGGCGCGGTGGATCGGCTGGTCGGCACGATGGCGCATCCGCTCAATCGCCCGCGGTTCGACCTCGGAGAACGGCGCGTCGTCGAAGGCTACGGGATCCTTCAACCGCGAGTCACGCCGCCGCTTCCCGGGCGGGCGGGCTCGTTCTTCCAGCGTCTGTCGTCCGGCACGGCCGGTATCGACCCGTACGCGGCCGCGGTGTCCGACGTGTACCAGGACCTCTGGGGAGAAGGTTCGTACACAGGCAAAGGCATCTATGACGTGGACGCGTTCGAAACAGCGCTGGCGGGACGGGTGCCGGAGAACACTCTGCTGAGTCACGATCTCTTCGAGGGTGTGTTCGCGCGCGCCGGTCTCGTGACCGACGTCGAACTGTTCGAGAGCGCGCCGACGCATTATGGCGTTTCGACGGCGCGCCAGCATCGATGGGCGCGCGGCGACTGGCAGCTGCTTCCGTGGATTCTTGGAAGTCGAGTTCCGGTGATCGGGCGCTGGAAGATGCTGGACAATCTGCGTCGCACCCTGTCCGCGCCGGCGGCCTTCCTGACGCTGGTGGCTGCGTGGGTGGTTCCGGGTGCGTCGCCCACGATCTGGAGCGCCTTCATCCTCACGACCATCGCCGTGCCCCCGCTCTTGCCGGTGCTCAGCGGATTGATGCCTCACAGACGCGGCATCTCGAAGCGCAGTCACATCCGAGCGGTCGCCAGGGATATCGTTCTCGCTGCCTCCCGGATCGGACTCACGATCACGACGCTGGCGCACCAGGCTTGGCTCATGAGCGATGCGATCGTGCGGACGCTCCTGCGCGTGTACGTCACCCGCCGCGGGATGCTGGAATGGGTGACGGCGGCGCAGGCGAAGGCCGGGCTCCGTCTCGATCTTCGTGGTTTCTGCCGTCGCATGAGCGGCGGGGTCGCGCTCGCCGCCGCCGCGGCGATGGCCGTGGCGTGGGAGCGGCCGGCGGCCTTGTCCGCCGCGGTGCCCTTCCTCCTGCTCTGGCTCGCCGCGCCCGCGGTGGCTCGATGGATCAGCCTCCCACGGAGCACGGCGAGCGCCCGGCCGCTCTCGGCGGCAGATGCGCGCGCGCTACGGTTGATCGCGCGTCGCACGTGGCGGTTCTTCGCGACGTTCGTCGGTCCCGACGACCACGCCTTGCCGCCTGACAATTTCCAAGAAACCCCGAGCCCGGTGGTGGCGCATCGCACGTCACCCACGAACATCGGACTGTACTTGTTGGCGACGGTGGCGGCACGCGATTTCGGGTGGCTCGGCACGCTCGACACCGTCGAGAGGCTCGAGGCCACGCTGGAGACGATGAACACCCTGGAGCGCTTCCGCGGCCATTTTTACAACTGGTACGACACGACGCGGTGTTCTCCTCTCGAGCCGAAGTATGTGTCGTCCGTGGACAGCGGAAATCTTGCCGGCCATCTTATCGCGCTCGCACACGCGTGTGAGGAGATGGCTGTCCAGCCGCGCCGCCTCGGTTCGGCACTCAGCGCGATCGACGATACTGCTCAGCTCGTCCGCCTGTCCGTCGGGGCGCCCGGCCATGCACGGTTGCGCCCGGCCACTCGCGCGCGACTGGAGGAGGCTCTGGAGGCCGTCACGGCGGGAGTTCAGGAGTTCCCCCACGACTCATCCGATTGGTTCGTATGGCTCGCCGGCATGAAAGCACGGGCTCAAACGGTGCTGGACGCCGCGCGCGCGCTGGTCGACGAAGATCCTGAGAGCGCGCAGACGGACCTCGTCGTCTGGGCTGAGTCACTCTGCGCGACAGTCGACAGCCACCTGCGCGACCTCGCACTGCTCGACACGCTCACCAGCCGTCTAAGGATCCTCGCCCTGCACGCGCGGGCACTGGTGGACGCCATGGACTTCGGTTTCCTCTTCGACCCGATGCGCAAGCTGTTTGCGATCGGATACCGCGTCGCCGACGGTAGCCTCGATACCGGCCGTTACGATCTCCTCGCCTCGGAGGCGCGGCTCGCCAGCTTCGTCGCGATCGCAAAAGGCGACGTTCCCGTCTCGCACTGGTTCCGGCTCGGTCGCGCGCTGACACCGGTGGAACAGGACTCCGTGCTCGTGTCGTGGTCCGGGTCGATGTTCGAGTATCTGATGCCGGAGCTCGTCATGCGCGAGCCGGCGGGAAGCCTGCTCGAGCAAACATCGCGACTCGTCGTGCGTCGGCAGATCACGTACGGGGGCGAGCGCGGCGTGCCGTGGGGAGTGTCGGAATCGGGTTACAACGCGCGGGATTTGGAGATGACCTACCAGTATTCGAGCTTCGGCGTGCCGGGGCTCGGGCTACGACGGGGGCTCAACGAGGACGTCGTGATCGCACCGTATGCGACGGGCTTGGCGACGATGATCGACCCCGCGGAAGCGGTCGAAAACTTTCGACGTCTAGCGGCCGCCGGGGCGAGCGGCGCCTATGGGCTCTACGAGGCACTCGACTACACTGCGCCGCGGCTTCCGGAGGCGGGCGAGGTCGCGGTGGTTCGCGCCTACATGGCGCACCACCAGGGGATGATCGTCGTCGCGATCGCCAATGCCCTCCACGGCGGCATGATGCGCGCGCGCTTCCATGCCGAGCCCAGTGTCCAGGCCACCGAGCTGCTCCTTCAAGAACGGACGCCGCGTGACGTGGCGGTGGCCCGACCACGCACCGACGAGGTGCAGGCCGTCGGCGACGTGCGCGAGTTCGTCCCGCCGGTCGATCGGCATTTCACCTCGCCACAGAGCGCGACACCGCGCGCGCAGCTCCTGTCGAACGGACGCTACGCCGTGATGCTGACGACGGCAGGCTCGGGATACAGCCGCTGGCGCGACCTCGCAATCACGCGGTGGCGGGAAGACGTCACCCGCGACGGTTGGGGAACGTATGTGTTCCTTCGCGATGTCCACACTGGCCACAGCTGGTCGGCCGGCTACCAGCCGTGCGGCGGTGAGCCGGAGATTTACGAGGTCACGTTTTCAGAAGATCGGGCGGAAATCGTCAGGCGAGACCACGCCATCGGGACCATGCTGCAGGTGATTGTGTCGCCGGAGGACGACGCGGAGGTCCGCCGCGTCTCGCTCACGAACGTTGGGACGAAGGAACGGGAGATCGAGGTGACGTCGTACGCGGAAGTCGTACTGGCGCCACCAGCGATGGACGCGGCCCATCCGGCGTTTTCCAATCTCAGCGTTGAGACGGAGTGCGTACCCGAACTGGACACTCTGCTGGCGACACGACGGCGACGGTCGCGAGCTGAGGCCTCGGTGTGGCTGGCTCACGTGGCTGTCGTCGAAGGCGAAACGGTTGGGGGATTGCAATGGGAGACCGATCGCGCCCGATTCCTCGGGCGCGGCCGCGGGGTCCAGACTCCAGCGGCGGTGATCGACGGCGGGCCTCTCGCCAACACAGTCGGCGCCGTGCTCGATCCGATCGTGAGCCTCCGACGTCGTGTCCGCCTCGCACCCGGCGACACCGCACGTGTCACGTTCACGACGCTCGTCACGACGTCACGAGCGACGGCGCTGAGTCTTGCCGAGAAATATCACGATACCGCGACGTTCGATCGTGCCGCGACGCTGGCCTGGACGCAGGCGCAGGTTCAGCAGCACCACCTGGGCATCGGCCCCGACGAGGCGCACCTCTTCCAGAGTCTCGCCAGCCGCCTTCTGTACTCGGACCGAGCGTTGCGGCCCCCCGCGGGCGTGCTCGCGCGTCAGATGACTGGTCCCGACGCGCTGTGGGCGTATGGGATCTCCGGCGATCTCCCGATCGTCCTGGTTCAGGTCGACGAGCCCGAGGACGTCGGCATCGTACGTCAGCTCCTCCGCGCCCACGAGTACTGGCGGATGAAGCTGCTCGCAGTCGATCTGGTCATCCTGAACGAGCGCGCGTCCTCCTATGCTCAGGATCTGCAGGCGTTGCTCCAGACGCTCCTCCGCACGAGCCAGTCGGCGGGACCCGAGGATGGACACGGGCCACACGGGAACGTCCATATCGTGCGGGCAGATCGTGTGACGGCGTCGCAGCGTGACGTGCTCCAGTCCGTGGCGCGCGCGGTGCTGTCGAGCCGACGCGGAACCTTGGCCGAGCAGCTGACACGCGCGCAGCGACCGGACGGGGCTCTGCCCCATCGTCCACGGCGGCTGGCGCCGACGAAACCGACGGTCGGTGCGGCGACTCTGCCCCAGGATCTCGAGCTCTTCAACGGTCACGGCGGCTTCGCAAAGGATGGACGCGAGTACGTCATCATCTTGCGCGAGGGGCGATGGACGCCCGCGCCATGGATCAATGTGATCGCCAATCCGAGTTTCGGTTTCCAGGTCTCCGAGTCCGGTTCGGGATATACGTGGGCGGTCAATAGCCGAGAGAATCAGCTCACCGCCTGGTCGAACGATCCGGTCAGCGATCCGTCGGGGGAGACCATCTACGTCCGGGACGAAGAGACGGGAGATCTGTGGGGAGCGACGGCGCTGCCGATCCGCGAGGGCACCTCGCCCTATGTCATCCGACACGGGCAAGGCTACACGCGCTTCGAGCATGTCTCGCACGGCATCTCGCTGGGACTGCTGCAACTGGTGCCGCGTGACGACCCCATCAAGATCTCGCGTCTCACCCTGACGAACGAGTCGGGGCGACCGCGGCGACTCTCTGTGACCGCCTATGTCGAATGGGTTCTGGGAGTGTCACGAAGCGCCGCCGCTCCATTCGTGGTCACCGAGATCGACAAAGAGACGGGAGCGATGTTCGCACGCAACGCATGGAGGCGCGAGTTCGGCACTCGCGTCGCGTTTGCCGATCTGGGCGGCTCCCAAACGGCGTGGACCGCCGATAGAACGGAGTTCCTCGGACGTCACGGCACGCCGGATCATCCGGCCGCGCTCGTGCCCAGACATCGTCTCTCGGGACGTGTCGGTGCCGGCCTCGATCCGTGTACCGCGCTGCAGATGACGATCGAGCTCCCGGCTGGAGGTCGAGCTGAGGTCGTGTTCTTCCTCGGCGAGGCATCGAGCACCGAGGAGGCGCGAGCGCTGATCGTTCGCTACCGCACTTGCGACGTGGCCGCGGTCTTGCGGGCTGTCAGCGAGCGCTGGGACGAAGTGCTCGGCACGGTGCAGGTCACGACGCCGGACCGCTCCATGGACATCGTGCTCAACTGCTGGCTTCTGTACCAGACGCTCTCGTGCCGGCTGTGGGCACGTTCGGCGTTTTATCAGGCCGGCGGCGCTTACGGCTTTCGGGATCAGCTTCAAGATGTGATGGCGCTCACGATCGCGGCGCCCGACCTGGCACGCGAGCACATCCTACGCGCGGCGGCACGCCAATTCGGCGAGGGCGACGTCCAGCACTGGTGGCACCCGCCCGGCGGTCAGGGGGTCCGAACCCGTATCTCCGATGACCTGCTCTGGCTCCCGTACGTCGTGAGCCAGTACGTGGAGGTCGCGGGCGATGGGCGGGTCCTCGACGAGATCGTTCCTTTCCTCGAGGGCCCGACACTCGCCGTCGGACAGGCCGAGTCGTACTTCGAGCCCCATCTCTCCGATGACCGAGCCACGCTGTTCGAACACTGCGCGCGCGCCCTCGACGTCAGCATGACGGCCGGACCGCACGGCCTGCCGCTCATGGGGACAGGGGACTGGAACGATGGGATGAACGAAGTGGGCGCTGACGGGAAGGGAGAGAGCGTCTGGCTCGGGTGGTTCCTTCACACTGTGTTGTCCGCATGGGCGGAGCTGGCCGACGAGCGCGGCGAGGCCAAGCGCGCCGAGCGATGGCGTCGGTATCTGGGCGCGCTGAAGGACTCGCTCGAGCGCGAGGCCTGGGACGGCGACTGGTATCGACGCGCGTACTTCGATGATGGAACGCCGCTCGGCTCCGCCGTGAATGACGCATGCCGGATCGATTCCATCGCGCAGTCCTGGAGCGTGATCTCGGGCGCAGCGGAACCGTCACGTCAGGCGCGCGCGATGGCGGCGGTCGACACGTATCTCGTGCGTCGCCTCGAGCGCCTCGTATTGCTCTTCACGCCCCCGTTCAATGACACGTCTCTGGAGCCGGGCTACATCAAGGGGTATCTGCCCGGCGTCCGAGAGAACGGGGGGCAGTACACGCATGGGGCCATCTGGTCGGCGATCGCATTCGCGACGCTCGGTGAAGGAGACACGGCGGCCGAGCTTTTCGCAATGTTGAATCCGATCAACCACGCCAGCACCGAAGCGGGCGTCCAACGCTACAAGGTCGAACCCTACGTCATCGCGGCGGACGTCTACGCCGAGCCGCCGCACGTCGGCCGCGGGGGCTGGACGTGGTACACAGGATCAGCAGGTTGGATGTACCGGGCCGGACTGGAATCGATCCTGGGGTTTCGGCTGCGCGGCGCGCGGCTCGTGGTCGACCCCTGTATCCCCCGTGCGTGGCCCGGCTTCGGACTCATGTTCCGCTATGGCTCCGCGCGTTATCACCTCACCGTGGAGAACCCAAGGGGTGTGTCGCGGGGAGTGTCGTCAGTGGAGGTCGACGGCGTCTTCCTCACGGGCGATCTCAGCCTCAGGCTGGCCGATGACGGGAAAACACATCGAGTCCGAATAGTTCTCGGCTGAATCGAGGTAGCATCTCAGGCTACGCGCCGCGCCGATTGCCGATCTGCTTCTGTTCCGGGCACGTCTCCCAGCCGCCCGAGTGATGATTCCGCGCGCAACCCCGACACCACTGAACCAGTGTCGCGCACTGCGGGCACGTCCTCGGCCTGTTTAGACGATCTTCCTGAAAGGCGCCGCATGGTTGGCGCCCTTGAGAGTACGGACTGCTCTTGTCGGACATGCGGTCCCCCGAAGCCTGCTCTGACGCCGTTACGGCCGCCTGGGAAGTCAGGCGTCTTGACCCGGACGCGAAAGGACGTCGTTGACGAACAGAAGAGACGCAAGCTCCATCATTGCACGAAAGACGCCCACGCTACTGGAGCTTCGTCCTTCCGATGCGGGCCACGTCGACATACCTGACAGATCGATCCTCGCCTTCCCAGCGGTGCGTCCTACCGACGCGTCAACCCAGCGTGCTCCGAGGTGGCCTGCAAGTTGCTGTCGGTCCCGATGAGTCTATGGCAGGGACCGGTTGTGTAAGCAAACCTGACGGGTAGGTCGAAAGACGGGTCTGCTTGTGGCGTTCCTAACCCTCGTGGCGGTTGAGCCTGGCGGTGCCACCCTGTTGCAGGGACAAAGCGTCTGAACATGGCGAGCGCGATCTACTGCGTGTTGCGGTTCCACCGGCGCACCGAAACTCAGGGGAGGAACCTGTGACAACATCTCGACTCTTGATTGCAGTGTTTCTGATTCTAGGACCAAATGTGTCCGACGCGGCGACGCTGTTCGAGCAATTGCCGGGGGCGGATTCAAGCAGTCAGCTCATTTCAAGCACGCTAAACAACCTTGGGGGGACTCCCGGGTTCCGGGTCGCGGACAATTTTCAACTCGCGGGCGGCGGAACGGTGAGCACCGTAGAGTGGTGGGGCACACTGCGCAGTGGCGGCACCAGTTTTCAGATTACCTTCTATCCGGATTCTAGCGGGAATCCCGGCTTGCCTTTGTCAACCATTGCCGTAGTTCCCGCATCTTCGAGTGCCACTGCAGGCAGCCCATTCGACCCGGTCACGTTCTACTCTGCGACTCTGAGCACGCCCTTCAGTGCCGCGCCGGGAACTCCGTATTGGTTGTCAGTATTCGACGCTGCTCCAGACGCTCTGGGTCTGGCTGAGTGCAAATGTAGACACGTTTGGCGGGCGCCAAATGCAAAACGGCACCACGACGTGGAACATCACCGATGATGTTTCATTCCGGCTAAAGAGTTACGGGGCTGTTCCCGAGCCGGCCACGTTGAGCCTTATGGTCATGGCCATCCTCGCCTTGGCGTGCTTACGTCTAGTACGGGTTGCGGTGTGTCAGGCCAGGTGTTCCACCGTGATCGCGTCGCGCTTGGGCAACCGCAGGTAGGCGTTGCGCGGGTAGTGCGCGAGCGGTGACGCGCCGATATCGATCCGCACTTCTTTGGAGCCCGCTACTCCATGAAGCCACGAACGAGCTGCGCAATCTGATCCGCAGCCGTATCGAGCGCGAAATGGCCCGCATCGAGGACGTGGACTCCGGCCTTCGGCACGTCCCGTCGATAGGCCCCCGGCTCCGAGAGGTCGAACGAGGGGTCATACTGACCCCAGATCACCAACAGGCACGGCTGCTTCTCGCGCATCCAAGCTTGCCATTTCGGGTAGGCGTCCACATTGGTTCGATAGTCGTAGAACAGATCGCTTTGAATGTCGGCCTGGCCGGGCTGGTTGAGAAAGGTGAATTCATCGGCCCAGAGGTCCGGGTCATAGCGTTCCACGTTGGGATCGTTTCCGACATGGCGCGCCCGGGTCGTCGGCAGCGATTAGGAAGTTTTGGCGAAGCGTGCTTTCGTTGGCGGCGCGATCGGCCCAAAAGGCGCGCCGCGGCTTCCAAATCGCCCCCAGGCCTTCGTTGTGCGCCACGGCGTTCTGGACAATGAGCGCCATGATCCGGTCCGGGTGGGCCAAGGCCATGCGAAACCCCACGGGGCCGCCGTAATCCTGCACGTAGAGCGTGTAGCGCGAGAGCCCGAGCGCCTCGGTGAAGTGATTCATGATCTCGGCGTAGTGATCGAACGTATATGCGAATTTCTGCGGGGCCGGCCAGTCGCTGTGTCCAAAGCCCGGGTAGTCGGGCGCGACAAGGTGATAGCGATCGGAAAGCCGGGCAAAGAGAGGCAGCGGCGGATCGCTGGACTACGAAATCCGCGACGTCTTTCGTGGCTCTTCGCCCTAAATTCGTGCAAGACATGGTCCGGCATTCGCCGGCCGATATTGCTTGGTCCGTCTGAATTTACTGCCGAATTTGACTGGCGCCAGTCAAGAAAGGCCACGAGTTCAAGGCCGCGGCATGCTGCACAATGAAACTGGCCGTGGATGATGTGGCCATTTGCGACCAATTCCCCGCATGGTTTTCGGCGCGGTCACGGTCCATGACGAGCCTGGCGCCCACACATACTCCTCATGCCGCCACGCAACGCGGACACGCAGCTTCAAATCCGAGTGTGCTGTCCACTTCGCGCAGACGAAGGCATTCGATGTGTAGCCGGTGTCCCCGCGGGCACGTCACGTAGTGCGGGCGTCCCTTCGACCAGAGCGGATACTGTGGCCCGTCGCCGGCGCACTCGGCGCACACGCCGGCGCCGCCGCTTGCCCAGCCGTGCTCGGCCAGGCCGACCACGAGACGCGCGAACAGGGTGCGGAGCATTCGGCGCATTTCCCGCTGCGCCTCGCGCTCCAATGCTCGATTGATGAGCCTCTGAACTTTGCGGCGTTCGACGTCCAGCGGATCAGGGCGCGGCTGGAGGGCGCGACGGAAGAGGGCGGCGATGCTCTCAGGCTCGTTCGGCATCGAGTCTATCGAACCGCCTGGCGTTCCGCCCGGAGCGAGAGCAGCGCACCAGCCCGCGAGGCAGTTTGGGCGCCGCGCCGGACAATCATCGCTCGGCGCTTACTCGGTCACCGCTCAGCGCCCCGGCACCGCACCTGCGGCACCGCGCTGGTTGGTGCACATGATCGCCGGCACGGTGCTGAGCGATCGTCCATGCGCCAGCATCAAGCCGTCGCTGCAGGGCTAAATCAGCCATTCGCTACTCTCCTAGGCGGGCTTAAGCCTATGGCGTCGGGGGCCTCCGTAAGCGAGCGCATCGCTCGAAGCCCGGGCGGCGCGCGTTTACGTGTGAGTTGCTACGTCGGAGTCGGCGGGGACTCGGTCGCTTGGTGCCAAAGGTCCATGCACTCCTGATCGA
>Ga0070699_100002783_pt1 | contig 15599 bp, 11 predicted proteins | sample KBSK1503metaG_FD_65473 | JGI IMG/M metagenome (GOLD analysis project Ga0070699, IMG submission 65473) | Corn, switchgrass and miscanthus rhizosphere microbial communities from Kellogg Biological Station, Michigan, USA - KBS K1-50-3 metaG | ecosystem: Host-associated > Plants > Roots >...
GCTTCTCATGAGCTAAAGACACCGTTGACTATCATGCGCGGTGAAATCGAATCTGCTTTGTCTAACGATTCGAGTGATCCGCAAAACGAGAAGCTGCTCGAGAGTCTTCTACAGCAGACTCTTCGTCTATCGGCCATTGTCGAAAACTTGCTTTTGCTCTCACGGGCTGACGCCGGTGCCCTCAATCTTCGAAAAAAAGCGGTCGATTTTTCAGGACTTTGTCAGGAACTAGCCGCTGACGCCGAGGTACTGGCGCTGCGACACAACATAGATCTTTCTTCCACGATCGAAAATGAGGTTCAAATACTAGCCGATGAATGGTATCTGCGAAGGCTCTTGCTCAATCTTTTAGATAACGCCATCAAATACAACATCCATTCCGGAAGAGTCGAAATCTGCCTGGCGAAATCAGGATATCTCGCTTCGTTCCGAATCGCGAACACCGGTCCGGAAATTTCGGAAGAACATCAAATTCGAATTTTTGAACGATTTTATCGGACCGAAGCCAGTCGAGCTTCCGAGGTGGTCGGTTCCGGCTTAGGATTGAGTATTTCTCGAGAAATCGTGCTCGCACATCAGGGCCAGATCTGGATGGAAAGAACCCGGCCAGGTTGGACAGTGTTTGCCGTCAACCTTCCTCTCGCTAGCCCGCAACGTGAATTGACAGCCAATTCGATGTGATTCTTGGGGGCCATTAGCTATACCGCGTTATGGCTTCGTGATAACCACGAATGGACACTAATGGGTTCATCATTTGTCATCTGCTATTTGTCATCCTCCCGGTACACATTCTGCTAGTCGACTGCTGAGAATGAGTCGACCTGAATCTCAGCCATCCCTGCGGCCTAACTATCTCTCCCGACTCGAGAATGTTGCCCAATCGCTTGGCGTGATGGCCCCGACCGGAACACTCGGTGTCATCATTCCCCTCTTGGTCGGCAAAGCCGGAAATGGGACTTGGCTTGTTCTACTCCTTATCATGGTTGCCTATGGTTTAATTCTCCTCTGCATCAACCAGTTCGCTGGCCGGTGTGTCTCCGCAGGCTCCCTCGCTACTTATGCGACACTTGGGTTAGGCAGATGGGGCGGAATTATCACTGGCTGGGCCTATGTGATCGCAATGACGTTTGGGCTTGCCAGTTCCGCGCCATCGGCTGGCTACTATCTTGACCTCGTGTTTCGGCAGGCTTTTGGAGGAGGCCCAGACCAAATTCGAGCGATCGTCCTTACCTCGTTGGTGGTTCTTGCGTCTTGGTGGACCGCCCATCGCGATATCAAGCTTTCGACCAAACTCATGTTGGGTATCGAATGGACTTCCATCTGCATCATGATGCTGATCGTTGGAATTGCGATGTTCCGATCGAACCATTGGATCGACCGTTCGCAACTTCACCTGGCCGGCATCACGCCGACTGGTCTTCAGCTCGGGCTCGTTTTCGGCTTTATGGCTTTCGCTGGCGCCGAGAGTGTGACCGCTTTGGGCGAAGAATCCAGAAACGCGAAAAGAATAATGCCAAAAGTGATCCTTGGTTGCCTGATTCCTGTCGGCATCCTGCATATTGTAATGAGCTACTGTATGGTGGGCTACGCTCACCGGCATTCACTCTCACTCGGCGAACTTGATGCGCCGTTCGACACCATCGCAAATTCGTTGCATCTGCCAGTCTTGGGTGTCCTCAGCTCGATCGGCATCGCGATGAGCTATTTTGCCTGCGCGCTGGGTTCCCTTAATGCGGCTGCTCGGGTTCTCTTCTCGATGGCAAAGCAACAGCTGTTTTTTAAATCATTCGGAACCGCCCATCGTACCAATTTCACGCCGGCCAAAAGCATCACGGCTGTTTCCCTGATCGGTCTTGTTTCGCCCGCTCTTTTGCTGGCCTTCAACTATACGCTCACCGATTGTATCAACTATCTGACCCAACTGGCTTCCTTTGGCTGTATCGCTGCCTACTTTGCCGTTTGCCTCGCGACACCATTCTACCTCTTCGCCAAGAAATTACTGCGGCCTCCTATCCTGGCGATTGCGGCTATCTCGTTGTCAGTCTTGGGCTTCATCCTTGTCTTCAGCGTAATCCCTGTGCCTCCGCCGCCGTGGTCGTTCCTACCTTATATTTTCTTAGTGATGGTAGCTATAGGCGCGACGCTTTCTTTGTTTTGTCGAGGAAAGGCTGGCTCCATCCAGTACGAAGGCATTCATGAAGTACCAGCCACCGACGACATCGTTCGGTAGTAACCTACGCTCAGCAGATCGTCCGAAGCTCACAGTCCGGCATTAAAGCGCATCGCCTTATCCGCGCGCGCGAAAGGAAAGCTTTTGAACCCGCGAGGCCCTACCGTAACCTTTACTGCTGCACCAACGCCATCATGTCCGGCGCATAGCGTTCCCCGGCAACAGTAAATTCTCGAAGGCGAGCGTTGGTCTCCTTCAGATCATCTTCCGTGAACTGCACCGCCGATGCGCCCATGTTGTCTTCCAGATAACGAACCCGCTTTGTGCCAGGAATCGGAATCATATCGTTCCCCTGAGCCAACACCCAAGCCAACGCAAACTGCGCGGGTGTACAACTCTTCTTCAGTGCCAATTCTTTTACCGCGTCAGCCAATTTTATGTTGTTCTGTAGCGCCTGCTCGGCGAAACGCGGGTTGGTTCGCCGCCAGTCGCTCGGATCAAGATCCGATACTTTTTGGATCGCCCCGGTCAAAAACCCGCGACCCAACGGACTGTACGGCACGAAACCGATCCCAAGTTCACGGCAAGTCGCGAGTACGCCGTTTGTTTCCACTTCGCGGCACCAAAGTGAATATTCGCTTTGCAACGCAGCGATCGGATGCACCTTGGCTGCACGTCGTAAGGTTTCCGGGTTAGCTTCTGACAACCCGAGCGCCCGTACCTTACCCGCTGCTACCAGTTCCGCCATTGCCCCAACGGTATCTTCGATCGGAACATTGGGATCAACGCGATGCTGATAAAAGAGATCTATTACATCGATGCCGAGCCGGTCTAGACTCGCATCGCACGCGCGCCGGACGTTGGCGGGCGAACTATCGGCCGTGCGGATCTGATTCTCATCGATTTTGAATCCGAACTTCGTCGCAACCACTACGCTGTCGCGCGGAACGTCGCGGAGAAAACGTCCAAGCAATTCTTCGTTTTTGTAGGGCCCGTAGACTTCGGCCGTATCGAGGAAATTGCCACCGAGTTCAAGATACCGATGAAGGACGCGCAGAGATTCGGCTTTGTCGGTGGGCCCGTAGGCGTGGGACATTCCCATACAGCCCAGTCCAAGCGCTGAAACGGTGATACCGGAATTGCCGAGCGGACGGAAAGGAATAGATTTGCGTGCCATAGCTTAATGTCAGGGTTTAAAGAACTTTACGTGTTTCCATTGATTTTAGGTTAAACGAAAATGTCTGTCTAAATCGGATGAAAGTAAGGATTCATTATTCAAGAGGCCAACCGTCTTCCGATTAGTTGCCGACGCGACTTGGATCGATGTGGTACTCCTTACTGGTTTCTGTTTCTCCCGAGCGGGATTGATCTTTAGCGATTGAAAAGCGAAACATATGCAGCATATAGGCTCGGTAATTCCGGCCGTTCGCCTGTCCCACCTGCTCTGGCAGCCGAATTGAATCCCCAGACGGCGGAAAAGATTAAGGTCGCCACATTAAACAGGAAGACTCTCTCACCTTTCGATTCTGAGATTGTTCTCATGAGCCGAACGTACCGACAAATGAAAGAACCATCTCTCGGGCTCTTGCTCACCCTGTCGGAGTTTTGCGCAGAAATGCACTGCGAGAGGTAAGCGTCAGGCCGGCCGCCGATATTCGCTTGGAGAAATACCCACTTCTCGGCGGAAGATTTGCGCGAAATGGCTCGGGCTAGTGTAACCCACATCAAGCCCTATCTCGATTACGCTCTGGTTTGTCTCTCTGAGCAGACGGCGAGCCTTCTCCATTCTTAAGTGAATGAAATATTGGGAAGGGGTCAACCCGGTGGTCCTTTTGAAGAGGCGACTAAAATGGAACTCACTCATGTCTGCTTCCCTGGCCAATCGGACCAGACTAAACTCCTCCTCCAGATGGGCAGCCATCAGTTCGGTAACTTTGCGCAGCTTAAAACCTGGCAGCGCTCCCTTGTACACCCGGACATCCTTCGTTAGCTCGGTGTAGTTTCGGGCCAAGTGAACGGCCAGGGCTTGGGCAACTCCTTGCACAAAAAGCGGACTGGCCGGACGACGTGATGAGACCTCTCGTCGCAGCCCTTCCAAGAGCGCGGCGAGGAACGTATCTTTGAAACCGGAAACATCCCGCAGATGTATTGTTTCCAAATTTTGTTCGAATGCCTCTTCGACCGCACGGGTGAAGACTGGCAATCCCAGATGAAGATGCATGGTGCCAAAAGGTTCTGGCCCGATTGCTTTCCAACGTAGCTCATAAGGAGACTGGGAAGCAGTGAGGAAAAAATCTCCCGCTTCGACGCGAGTCTTGAGCCAAGGGCCGCCAAGTTCACGTTCTTCGACCACAGCCGCTCCAGACAGGACCTGTACGATGAAGGGCTCGGCAACGGCTGGAACGATGCTGCTCTCCCGCACGGGGTACGCAGAATAGATCCGGACTAACAGGTCTTTCCACCCATTGCTGGCGGCAACCAGTCTACCAGCGGCATACTGATCGAAAGCTTCAGCCGAGGTGCTTTCGGGAAGAGCCATCATCATTTAATCGGTAACCCGAGCACTCCCCAGATTCAAACTATCACTTACCAACGACGCCAAAACTCTCGATTCGGGCGGGCCAGGGCATTACTGCAGAACCTCTTGCGGCGTTTCAACCGGAGCGATCGATTTGGCTCGTCTGGTAAACAAGTGGCACAACACGAGGAATATGGCCCCCAACGAATAGCTGACGGCGAAGTCGGGAGCTGCACACCAACCAATCTTGGTATCAATGCGTTGGGGGGTTAGCTGGAAAGCATGGATAAACCCAAAGAACGAGAGAAGCCCGCCGGCGAAAATCCAAACAGCAGCATTGAGAAAACGGCGATCGGTCGTGAACGCGAGAGCCGCTGCCCAAAGCATCGAAGTGAGGACCGCGCCTTGGCTGATGGCAATCAGACCATAGATAGGAAGTTCCTCGCCAAAGGAGTTCGCAACCTCAAATAGACTGGAACCGCCTTTCCTGACACCTAAATCCACCAGTTCCAGCGCCCAGGAGGCAAGCATCGGAATTAACCCGAAGCAAACTGCAATCGCATGGCTTTTGGGAACTTCGGTGAAGGCCTGACCCACCATAGCCAAGCCAAACCAGATAACGATGATTGCGACAACCGCTAACGGCACAAAATGCAAGACCAGTGGAACCACTCCGGTCAAACAAATCAACATGGTCGTCGCCCCATTGAGAACCGAATAACCCGCGCGTGCGCCGAAAGATTTGTGAGCCATATGGCCGAAATAGAGCGTGGTGGGAAACGCACTGCCAAAGACTGCGGCTCCTAGTGTTGCCATACCGTTCATTAGCAATGAAGGGCGGGTCGGATAGTCATCTCCAGCCACCTTGACGCTTTCCAAAACTTGCAGTGAGACAATCGTGTCCAGCAAGCTCATGGAAAAAATGATCGGAAGGTATTTCCAACCTTCTCCCCGCCGAAGAAAATCCCAGACGTTGACCGGCTTTGGTAAATAAAATCCGGGCGAGGTAATGGCCTGCGCATCTGGCAAATGGTAAAGGTTAAGCGCTTGCAATATCAGCGCGGCAAAAATACCCACCACCATACAGAGCAGAGCCGCCGGCAATCGTCCAGGCAGCCGCAGCTGTGACGAGTAGAAAGTAAGGATAATAACCGCCGGTAATAAGGCGAGCACGGGATTTTGAAAGATCTGAAAGACGAAACCAAGGCAAAGGAAAGCCAGCGCAATGCCAGCAAGTGGACAGAGCAGAGCCGCTCTCGGCGTAGTGCGCCGGAGCCAGTCGGTACAAAAGGATCCGACCGTCTGCACGATGCCGCTTAGAAAACAGCAAAGCATCCCTACCTGCCAAGTTAGTTCCGGGTCTTTGGTTCGGTTGAAGACGGGTACCATGATCAGAAAGATGTAGGCAAAAATCGTTGGCGTATTGACGCCAAAAGGGATTGCCGTGACATCCGAGCGCCTGGTTTTTTGGGCCAATTTCCTCGCCTGCCAGGCGTAAAACAGATTACCGGTAAGAATTGAAAGAGCGACCGCCGGCAGAATACGTTGAGTCACAAAATCTGAAGTAAACCCACACAGTGGACCCAACCCTACAATCAACAAAAGATCCGGAAATCCGCTGAAAAACAGTGCAAAATATCCATCGAGATCGCCGGTAACGAACCACTTTACCTTACTCTGTCCTAGTGCCTCGCTGGCCGCGACAACGCTCATCTTTCAGGCAGTTCCAAATTTAAGTCCCAGCGTTCTCAGCCATTGCCGATAAGCGATCGCGGTTCGATCGGATCTCAGGTGCAGTTCGGCTTGTAAGTCGAGAGGGAGCAATTCAGGCCGTTGAGACTCTACTACCGGAACGTCTTGAGCCGTGATCACGTCCTGGAATTCGCGAAATCGCGCGTCGGGTATTCCGGCGTCATAATTGATTGAAAGAATCGGCCAGGCGACGCTCTCCGTTTGGGTAACCGGAGTGACGATATCGATCATGGTAAATATCTTGTCACCTTGCACCTTACTGAACCGCGCGGTCAGAGGTCGCAGAACTTCATAGTCGTAACCGACTCGGGCCGGTTTGCCGCTTCCATCCGGATCCGGTTGCCAAACTCCAATATCGCGCGCAGTGATTCCGTCGAGCGAAGATTCAACTTCATAGTCTTCAATTTCGGTGTGAGCCGGATCGCCTAAGTAACCGGCATGCACGAAGGGAAAGTGCGCAACATCAAGAAAGTTTTCAATGACACGAGGCCCACTTGCCCGCATTGGATAAGGTCCGGCCGGGAACGAACGAAAGGTCGGATCATCCCACTCTGGATAAAACGGGATTTCTTTCTCCGGCGCGCCCAGACAAACCCAAACGAGATCGTAGCGTTCCTTTGCCTGGTAAGGGATAGCCCGAGCGCGCGTTGGCGGTTTGAGAGTTGGATGCGCCGGCATCCACACGCAATTACCGTCAGAGCCATATGTCCAGCCATGATAGGGGCATACCAGACAATCATCCACAACCTTACCACCAGAAAGCTTTGCCCCTCGATGGACGCACAGATCTTGCCAGACCAAGACGCTTTCTCCATTGCGCCACACCACCAGATCTAGCCCGAGTAATTTGGCAGATCGAACCGCACCGGGGGGTATTTCTGATGCGCGAGCAACCGGGTGCCAGTCATTCCATAATACTGGATCGTCTAGCATAGTCTTATCATTCGAAATTCATCGGAAACGACATTGACGTTCGAGAAGACCGAACTACCAGCGGTTCTTTGCTGCTGCCGGATACGGAAACGAGACGCTCCCTTCATCCACGGGGACCAGGCCTTTGGCCTGTAGTTCGCCCACGCTGTGGTCATAGTACTCTTTCCAGAGCACCAACTTCCCGCCACGAACTTTTCCGATTGCTGCAGTTCCCTCCGCCTCCCGTTTTCCGGTCTGTTTGTTCGTGGAACAAAATTGGTATTCTGCGAAGACCCGGTCGCCCTCTACGAGAAAAGTAGTCGGATAGATTCGTGTATTTGACCACTCACTCTGCCATCTTCTGAAAAAAGCGATCGCTCCTTTTTTATCGAGCTTGCCTCCAGGGTGGGCCCACAGAAGGTGTTCATCCAACGTCGAAGAAAAGGCCACGAGATCACCGGTCTCCCACGAGTGAGCGAATTTCTTTACCACCTCAAGGACCCGCGCGCGAGTAGCATCAGCAGCGCAAAGGCCCGGAGCTACCATCAACAATCCAAGAACTACCGAAACGGAGATACGGAATAAAGTCATGCGGAAGGCGGATCGCGTTAAAGCAAGTTTGGGGCCAGAACGAACGGGAGAGACTGGGATAACTTTCGGGGACGATTATCAAATGCGGTAGGCTCTTGTCCGCAACGCATTCCGCAGCAACCTTCCTCGCTTGGGGTGAAGCGCCGAAAACTGTTCAAGAAACCTAGCTAGCGGTCGGCGCTGCTTGCGACTTCGCCAATTTGTCCGCTATTGTCGACTCGATGTTGAAGGCTTCGTCGGACACGTGCGGCTCCTGGGAGCGACCCGGCACGCACCGAGGAATCGAGCCAAATTCGTATCAGTTTCGTCTTGGGCGGTTCGTGGGCATCGCAAGCGACGCGCCCTCCGAGCTATTGCCTAATTTGGCCTTTCCTGAAGGCGTCCCATTATTCGCCACAAAGCGCGCAAACTCCTCTAAGAACTTGGTTCGCTCTCGGAGAAAAGCAGGATCATTTGGATCCCTCCCTATGATCAGTCGAACCAATTGGGGAAATGCCAACGGCGCAATTTCCATGGCCACCAATGACAAAAGGTATTGGCGCGAGTCAAAAAAGTCGGGCCAACCCTTTGGTCCACATCTTCGTTCGAGTTGCCGCAACGATGTTTGCCAGAAAGTTCGTCGATCCTTTTCTCCTGCCACTTTTCGATCTTTTCGCTCCAGACCTTCCCAAATCAACAGGCGGGCCCATTCCGGGTTTTGAAAGTAGAACCGGCTCCAATAGCGAACCGCCTCGCCTGCTTCTTCCGGGGCTTTCTCTATCGCCTCCGCCGCTTCCCAGACCGACTGAATCACAGACCGGAAGAGATTCTCCTTACTCTGGAAATAGTAGTAAATTAACTGCTTATTGACTTTCGCTTTCTCAGCAATGCGGTCCACCCGTGCTCCGGCGTAACCGCACTTGGAAAATTCCTTCAGCGCTCGGCGTAAGATGCGGTCTCGCACCTCCATCTTCGCTCTACGCGCCATGGTTAGGAAATTTTAACATCGTAATCAAAATAGAATTGCCGGACGGCGGAGTCATATAATGATCTCGGAAGCGAGTCAACCGATCTGGCGCCCAAAAAACTTGTCCGGCGCGCGGAGGGGACAGATAAAGTCGAACCTGAACCGACCTAATTTTCAACCAAAAGGTTGAATTGAATTGGCCTAATTTATTCAGGCCGCACAAATTTATTACCGGGTTCATTATTCTGCACAATATTGATTCCCCCGGGTTACAGATTGGGCCGATTTCAACCGTTTAGTTGATTTCTCTGAGAGAGATGTTTTGAGCAATTGGCACGCCTGATGCTTCTCTGCCTCCGCTCTTAAAGGCAGCGATGATCGATCAAGGGCGGGTCTCGCAAAACACCGATTCCCATGACCCGATCGGCGTCTCCGTCGATCTACCGCGACTCATGTTCAAATTACGGACCAGCCTAGTATTTCTCGTCATTGCTTTTGCAATGTCCTTCAACCAATCTGACCGTTCCTTCGCCCAGACAACCGATCCTTCACCCTCGCCAACGGCTAATGCGAATCCGGCGAACGCAACCGGTCAAGCACTCCAAACAATCGTAGTACAAGGCGTTTCAGAGGAAACGGTAAATCCGCTGGAACGACCAGTTTCGTCGATTTACGGAACCGATCTGCCCGTTACCGATATTCCGCGATCAGTCAGCAGTGTGACGCAACAGCAACTGCAGCAGCAAAACATCACTTCAATCGCCGAGCTCAGCCAATTGACCCCCAGCAGCGTGAACCTGAGTCGCTGGGGCATTACCGGGACACCGACTATTCGGGGCGACTTGGCTGAGGTCTATGTAAATGGACAACGCAAACTAACTAATCAGAATGCGTTTTCCCCCAGCTTTACTGGAATCGAGTCTGTCGACATCCTCAAAGGGCCAGCTTCGGTCGTGGATGGACCGGGCTCGCAGACGGGCGGTTACGTCAATTTTGTGACGAAAGCCCCCTACTTTGACCGAATGCACGGCACGCTCTACTTAGACCTGGGAACATACGTTCCCGGGGGCCAGTCCTACTTCAACCAGGGATGGGGAATTGATTTCGGTGGTCCTGTCGTTGCCAACCAACTCGCCTATCGCTTCTCGTACGAAGGTACCGGTGGCCAGAGTTACTATCATCGGAGTGGTGTTAAAAACGACCGAGACGACTTCTATGGTTCGATCACCTATACGCCCAGCAGCAATCTATCGATCAATATCAACGCGGGTTACCTCAATACCAACGTCGGCGAACTCGATGGCGTAAACCGGCCGACTCAACAGCTGATCGATAGCCGCTCATACTATACTGGCGTCGCAATTAGTCCGTTCGCCACTCCACCGGCGCGCATTCCCGGCTCGATCTACTATCAACCCAATACGACCGGTCCTGGCGGTTTTGGCGCCGTCCTTTACCCGACCGGGACAACTAAGATCTATCCGTTTAACACTATCGTTAGCCCTCTCGCTATTGAAAACGTGCAAGATCTTTATGCCCAAATGATCATCACGCTAAACCTAAACGACAGCCTCACCATCACAAACCGTACCTATGGGGAAAGCGTAGATCGTTATGATCGGACCGCTTATCAATACACCGAGTATGTCCCTCATAACGTGGTCTTCGAAAACCGCACGGCGATTAGCTATCATTGGGATGGCAACATTTGTGGCGTCGCCGTGACCAATGATTTGCTCACCGGGTTCTCTTTCCGCTACCAGGACAGCTTATCTTACGGCGAATTTCAGAACGAGTACTTCAACAACTATGATGTGACTCAGAATCCCCGAACATTTGTTTCTCCGTTTTATCAAAACCCGCAGCCTTTCTCCTCCATGGTCTATGTTGGTCATGGTTTCTTCGCCAATCCGGGAACAAGCCGCATCGGACCCAACGGCAACGGCTTTCCCACCGGGATTTACCTTACCAATGGCAATAGCAATCGAACCCATCTCTTTGATGCAGGTTTGTTCCTCCAGGACCGGATCGAGCTAGCGAAGCAATGGGCCTTGCTGATCGGTGTTCGCGGCGATTACTTAGGAGCTAGCGCAAGTGATCCGGTTCCCTATAAAGACAACGTGCAAGCCCCAGGTACAAAGAATGGTGACAGCGTAGAAGTAGGAAATCCGACCATCAGCGCTAGTTTGAACTACAAACCCAGCGGCTGGCTGACTTCCTATTTCACGTTCAACGAGACCTACGGCCTGGATGAAGCTTCTGTGTACGAAACTGGCGGTGTCCCGTTGAATCCCAATGGTAGCGGCGGGATCACCAAAGCCAGTATGAAGAACAAGAGTGTTCTTCTCGAGGGCGGCTTCAAATTCAACCTCTTAGAAAACAAGTTGTTCCTTGGGTTGGATGGTTTCTACCAACGAAGAGCCAGTACCGACCAGTTTGGGAATATCAACGACATCGAAGTCCGAGGTATGGAGGCGGAGGCCACCTACCAACCGAACAAGAATTTCAGCATCTCCGCGAACTTCACTTGGTCGGAAGCAAACTACATTAACTATACGCCGATCCAGAGTACTCAGAATCTGGGCGACACCTATGCCGCCGGATTTCCGGTCCAGCATGGAGTCGTAGGAACCGGAGTGGGCAGTCCAAACTTCACGGCGAATGCCTTACCAGCCGGTGCTTATCGACTCAACGGCTTTCCGAATCTGATATTCAACGGCTATGCAACCTATGTGCTGAACTGCGGACTGGGCGTGAGTCTCGGAATCCAAGCCGAAAGCTCTCAACGCGTAGATTTTGATAATAAGCTCAAAATTCCTTCCCAATACCAACTCAACGCCGCGATATTTTATCGGCAGCCTTGCTGGGAAGTTCGCGTGAATATCTCCAATCTAACGGATCAACGAAACTGGAGCGTCACCGATGGAATTCTGGAAGGAAACGATTTGCTCATGCTGAATCAGCCGCTCTCGGTGTCGGGTAGGATCACCATTCGCTTCTAATCAGCCTGGCCGGCCGAATAAAATTCGCGGTTCGGCCTCCTGACTCATTTCGGTGTATGGACACACGGCCATTGCTGTTATCTGGTGCAACGATTCTCACCATGGATGATCGGGACCGTTGGTATGAAGAGGGCGCCATACTAGTTAAGAGCGGTAAAATTGAGGCGATTGGGCTTATTCAAGAAATTGAATATCGGCTGCCGCCGGATTGCGAACGAATCGAGCTGCCGGACCGCTGGATTCTTCCCGGCTTCATCAACACCCACGTTCACACCTCTCAACAACTGGCGCGTGGGTTAGCCGACGACGTCGATCTTCTTACTTGGTTGCGAGACCGGATCTGGCCTTATGAAAGTCAATTAACCGAGGAAGATTGCTACATCAGTACGTTGCTGACTGGAATTGAGCTGATCCGCAGCGGTGTCACCACTTTCTGTGAAGCCGGCGGCCAACACGTCGATGCGATCGGCTGCGCAACCGAAGCCCTGGGGCTGCGTGCGATGCTTTGCCGCTCCACGATGGATATTCCGACCGGGTTACCGGCTTCCTGGGACAGCACAAAGCGCGAATCCCTGGATCAACAAATCGAACATTTTTGGCGGTGGCAAAACGAGGCGGAGAACCGCATTCGGGTTTGCCTCGGACTACGGACGATTTTCAATTGCTCGGACGACCTGATCTTGGGAACCCGTGATCTGGCGGCCGAACTGGGAATCAGGATTAACATGCACGTTGCAGAGATTCCCGCCGAGAATGATTTTTGTTTCCAGCGAAGCGGCAAAACAGTCGTAGAACATCTGGCCGACTTGAAGATCTTGGGTCCTAACTTCTTAGCCGTCCACTGCGTCTGGCTGACTCCCCAAGAAATCGATCTATTCGCCAAATTCGACGTTAAAGTCTCTCATAATCCAGCGGCAGCGATGCGCGTTCTCGGTTGGCCGCGAATTACAGAAATGCAGCACCAGCATATCTGTGTCTCGCTCGGAACCGATGGGGCCCCGTGCAACAACCGCATGACCTTGATTGACGAAATGTGGTTGGCCACATTACTCCAGAAAGCGCGTACCCAGAATCCGGGTGCCATGCCAGTCGAGTCGGTGTTGAGCATGGTGACCCGTGATGGCGCACGGGCATTAGGTTGGGAGAATGAAATTGGGTCTCTGGCTGAACAAAAGCAGGCCGATTTGGTTGTTATTAATCCCAACACGGCAACGATGCTCCCTCTCCACGATCCGATCGCAAACTTGGTGAACGCTCTGCGCGAACATAACGTGGAAAGTGTTATGGTCGGCGGGAATTGGGTAATGCGAGAACGCCAGATTCTCACGGTGAATGAATCCGAGGTTTGCTCGGAAGCGACAAAGCGAGCGACGCACATCCGCGAACGAGCAGGTATTGTGTTGCCGGAACGTTTTTGGAAAGTGAGGAAACCGGGTAAGTGATTGTATTGGCGGAGAGTAACCCGCGTCAGGGCTGCTCTGCACAATATTCCGAATTGCGCACTCCGGAATCGGCATTTCTCTGCGCAATCGTCAGGACGGAATCGAAGAGCATCCACCGTCAGGAACATGTCTTGCTCAGAAGAGCCTCATGGATCGATTGCCGAAAAACCTCCCGAAAAATTGCACCTTTGGCCGCGAAGATTGGAACGTCTTAGCCGCCTGCTGGCACCCGCTTGCTTACAGCGACGCAATAACGGATCAGCCGCACTCTCTCAAACTACTGGATGAGGAACTTGTAGTTTACCGCACTTCGAAGGCCGTCGTTGTTGCCAAGGATCTTTGTATCCATCGGGGCGCTCGACTTTCGCTCGGCTGGCTGGAAGGAGATGAACTGGTGTGCGCTTACCACGGATTTCGCTACGGTTTTGAAGGGAAATGCACCAGCGTGCCAGCGCATCCAACCCTGCCGATCTCGGAAAAACTCTGTCTCATCACGTTTCCGACGATCGAAAAATATGGGCTGATTTGGACTTGTCTCAGCCCGGCCCCACTCCTGGATTTAGCAGTCTGGCCGGAATTGGAAGATCCAACCTATCACCGTATTCATCTCGATCCATTCGACTGGAGGACCTCGGCCGCGCGTCAAGCTGAGAACTTCCTCGATATTACACATTTTTCTTGGCTTCATGTCGGAACTTTCGGCAATCGCGAGAAACCCGAGATTGAGAAATACGAAGTGAGGCAAACCGCGACCGGTCTGCACATGGACTACGTGTATCCGATGATCACGCCGTTCGGTGAATCGATGCAGACTTTCTCCTATGATGTGACTCTACCCTTCTCCTCCCGAATCCAATTTCCCGATCTTATCCCCAGCCGGAAATATGCGATCTTTGTTTCAGCGTGTCCCATTTCAGCTCGACTGACACGGATCTTTTTCTTCATGGCGCAAGACGGGCCGTTCGAAGACATCGAAGGCTTGATCGCATTTGAAACGAAGGTTTTTGCGGAAGACCAGCGACTGGTCGAATCACAGCACCCGGAAGAATTGCCACTCGATTTGAGTGCCGAATTTCATATCCGCGCAGACCAGATCTCGACCGCTTACCGTAAGGCGCTGGTCAAATTAGGCCTGGGTCGTAAGTACGCATCCTGAAAACAAGTGGTTTTCTGGAGCGAAATCTGCGCTAATCTCCGATTTCGTATCATGGTGACTCTGAAAGCTGTCGTCGAAGCTTTGTTGTTCAGCTCGCAAAAACCGCTTACTCCCAAAGAAATTCTGCAAGTAGTCCGGCTAGGCACGGAATACGCCGGGGAGGAGGAGGCTACCGTCCTGGCGAAAATCACTGAGGAATTGGTTCAAGAAACACTGCAGCGTCTCGCCGGCGAATACACCGAACTTGGACGCTCCTTTCAACTGGTCGAGCAGGTCAGCGGTTGGCAACTCTCCACCCGACCTGATTACCAGATCTGGGTTCGTCAACTGTTTCCAGAATTGCGGCCAACCCGGCTTAGTCCGCCGGCGCTGGAAACGCTGGCGATCGTTGCCTATCGACAGCCGATCACCAAAGGCGATATTGAAGCGATCCGTGGTGTGACGGTGGATGGCGTTATGCAAAAATTGCTCGACCTCGGATTAGTCAAGATCGCGGGCCGGGCAGAAATTCCCGGACGCCCGTTGCTTTACGAAACCACGCTGCATTTCATGGAACATTTCGGGCTGAAGAATTTAAACGAACTGCCGAACGCGTCCGAACTGCGGAATCTCAACCTGCCGACTGCGAAGGTACCGGGCGAACCGCAGTCTAACAAACCAGCGGAGGAGCCCGAGGCGGTTGGGTCGACCGAATCCAACACTGCCGATATTGGCCGGCCAAAAGCGAAAACTGACGCGAAGGTAGCGGTTGTGCCCCCTTCCGACCATCAACATGACTCAACCGATGGAGAATAACTTGAGTGCTCAACCTTCACTCGACGAGACCCGAAAAAAGATCGACGAGATTGATTCCGAATTGATCCGCCTTCTCAATGATCGAGCCGATCTCGTTCACGAAGTCGGACTCATCAAAAAAGAGGTGGGACTTTCGATTTACGCGCCGGAACGAGAAGAGGCACTTCTGCAACGTCTCGTGCAGAAGAGCAAAGGACGGCTGCCGGAAACCGCGATTCGCGCAATTTATCGGGAAATCATGTCGGCCTCATTGGCTCTGGAAAAGGAGCTTTGCATTGCCTTTCTCGGTCCGGAAGCAACTTGGACCCATCAAGC
>Ga0070699_100002784_pt1 | contig 15592 bp, 17 predicted proteins | sample KBSK1503metaG_FD_65473 | JGI IMG/M metagenome (GOLD analysis project Ga0070699, IMG submission 65473) | Corn, switchgrass and miscanthus rhizosphere microbial communities from Kellogg Biological Station, Michigan, USA - KBS K1-50-3 metaG | ecosystem: Host-associated > Plants > Roots >...
CGGTCGGGGCCGGTAGTTCGAGCCTAAACGCGCGTTGCTAGCGCCGCGACTTACGATTCGATGAGCGAGGGGGTTCCCGAAGGGGAGCCCCCTCGAACTATTTCCGGCGACCGCTCCGCGGCGAATCGCGCTGCCGCGCGCTCCCACCATCGTTCGAGCGGCGGGCCACACCAGAACGCGACGAACGTCAGTGCGAACCCGGCGAGGATGTCGACCGCCCAATGATGGCGCAGGTAGATCGTCCCGAACACGAGTCCGGCGCCGAAGAGGACCTGGATCGGAAACATCCACCGGAGATGACGCCACGAAAGAAGGATCGAGAGGAGGGCCACGGCGCAATGGAGCGACGGAAACGCTCCCTTCGCGGTGAGTGGGATCGCGGCGGTCGCGGCGCGCGTGTAATCGAGCACCGCGGACTCCCCGCGGAGCGTCACGCTGTAGCTCTCGGGAATCGCGAGGCGCGGCGCCGAAGCGGGCCAGAGGACGTACCCGATGTATCCGAGGTAGAGGCAGAGCACGATGCTGAGCAGCGTGACGCGAAACGCCGGGCGGTCCCCTTTCAGGTAGAGAAAGAGACCGAGCATCGGCGGCAGCACGTAGAAGGTCCAGTAGCTGACCGTGAGAAAGTCGGTGAGGAGCGGGTGGATGAATCGCTCGGCCCACACGGTCGGCTCCACGCCGAACAGCCGCACATCCCATCGATAGAGCGCCATCGTGATGTCGGGACGACCGTAGAAGCGGATCAGGTCGTGGAGATTCGCGTAGATGTTCGCGCAGAAGAGAAAGGGGAGCGAGTCCCGGATGAGCGCCCAGTGCGGCTTCGTTCGCGCCACCCAGAGGAACACCACGACCGAACCGACGAGCGTGATCAGCCGCTGGAAGGAACCGGGGTAGTTTGCCGCGGCGGGGCTGACCGGCGCCTCCGGAGGCGCCTGCGCGAGGCTCGCCAGCGCGACCGCGATCGGCACGAAGAAGAGGAGCGTGATGCACTCCTCGAGCCGCATCGTGATGAAGAAGCGCGTTATCGCGCTGATCCGGCTCCTCACGCGGGAACGGGCGCGGCCGCGACCGCGCTCAGCTTCAGGCGCGCGTCGAGCGCCAGCGCCGGCTCCCGCCCAGGAAACGCGAGCACGGGATTCAGGTCGAGTTCAGCGATCTCGGGATGCTCGATCGCGAGGAGCGAGACGCGATGGAGCATATCGTGTAGAGCCGAGACGTCGACGGCCGGGCTGCCCCGATACCCCTCGAGCAGCGGGTACCCGCGGATCTCGCGCACCATTTCGTCCGCGTCGGTTTCGGTGAGCGGGGCCAGTCGGAGGGACACGTCGCGGAGCAGCTCCACCGAAATGCCGCCCAGACCGAAGAGCACGACCGGACCGAACGACGGGTCGCGGGTCATTCCGATGATCGTCTCGACGCCCCCCGACACCATCCGCTCCACGGTCACGCCGCCGAAGCGGGCCTTGGGCTCGGCCTCCTTGAGCGCGGCGGCGATCTGGTCGAACGCGCGCGCGGCCTCCTCCTCGCTTCGGATGCCCAGGCGCACACCGCCCACGTCGCTCTTGTGCACGACGTCGGGCGACCAGAGCTTGAGCACCGCCGGATAGCCGATCGATTTGGCCATCGCGGCCGCCTCCCCGCGATTCGTCGCCATCCGAGCGGGATTGAGGCGGACTCCGTACGCTCCGAGGAACTCGCGAAGGAGCGGCGCGGTGAGCCATTCCCCGGCCGTCGCGCGCGCCAGGGCCGAGCGGGCCTTGTCGCGGTCGACTCCCGAGAGCGCCGGCGTCTTCCCCACCGGCGCGTTCCGCCATTGCCCATACCGCGCCGCGCGCGCGAGGGTGCGCGCCGCCGCCTCGGGGAACGAATAGGACGGAATGTGGCCCTCGTTGAGCGAGCGTAATCCTTCGGGAACGCCGTGCGATCCCATGAAACAGGACAGGATCGGCTTCTTGCTCCCCGCCGCGCCGGCCAGGATCGCGCGCGCAACCTCCGCGGCGCCGGTCACGAGCGGCGGCACGAAAATGACGATGATCGCGTCAAGGTTCTTGTCCGGGACGAGTAGCTTGAGGGCCTTCTCGTAGGACTCCGCGTCGGCTGAAGCGATCATGTCGACGGGGTTCTTCGTGCTCGCCTCGGCCGCGAGGAACGCGCGAAGCCCCTTCACGGTCTTCGCCTCGAGCGACGGCAGTGTCAGGCCGGCGCTTTCGCATGCGTCGGCCGCCATGATCCCGGGACCGCCCGCGTTCGTCAGGATGCCGACCCGAAGCCCGGTCGGAACGGGCTGCGATCCGAGAAGGAGCGCCGTGTCGAACAATTCCTCGATGGTGTCGGTGCGGATGACGCCGCTCTGGTGAAAGAGCGCGTCGGCGGCCGCGTCGGATCCGGCCAGGGCGCCGGTGTGCGAGGACGCCGCGCGGGATCCGCCCGGCGTCCGGCCGCTCTTCACCGCGATGATCGGCTTCGTCCGTGCGATGCGGCGGGCGAGCTGCGTGAACTTCGTGGGATTACCGAACGACTCGAGGTAGAGAAGGATCAAGTCGGTTCCGGGGTCCTGTTCCCAGAACTCGAGCAGATCGTTGCCCGAGACGTCGGTCTTGTTCCCGACGCTCACGAAGTGCGAGATGCCCAGGTTCAGCTCCCGCGCATAGTCCAGGATCGCGAGGCCCAAGGCGCCGCTCTGCGAGGAGAAGGCGATCCGCCCCGGAGGCGGCTGCACGGGGGCGAACGTGGCGTTCAGCATCACGGCCGGATCGGTGTTCAGGATTCCGAGGCAATTCGGACCGACGAGGCGCATCCCATGCCGCCGTACGGCGTCCCGAAGGGCGTCCTCGCGCGCGATCCCCTCGCCGCCCGTTTCCTTGAAGCCCGCGGAGATCACGACCAGCGCCTTCACGCCCTTCTTGGCGCACGACTCGACGACCTCGAGGACGCGGGCCGCGGGCACGACGATGACGGCGAGATCGACCGCGCCGGGAATCGCCTCCACGTTCGGGTAGGCGGGAACCGACTGGACGTGCGTGGCTCGAGGATTGACCGGGTAGACGGGCCCCTGGAACGGCTGCGCGATCAAATTGCGCAAGATCGCGCCGCCGATCGAGTCGCGCCGGCGCGACGCGCCGATGACCGCGACCGACCGCGGGCAAAAAAGGGGCTTCAGAGACGCGCTCACGCGGCGGAGTGTAGCAGAAAGTCCCGCGAAAACGCGGCGACCGTCAGGCGGAGGCGCCGACCTTCTTGCGGATGGCCTCGATCTGCTTCGCGAGCGTCACGTCCTTGACCGTGATGCCTCCGGCGTCGTGGGTGACCAGGGCCACCGTGATGTTCGAGTACCGGATGTCGACGTCCGGATGGTGGTTCAAAAGCTCGGCCAGGTGCGCCACGGCGTTCACGAAGACGATCGCTTCGGGGAACGAATTGTGCGCGTACTTCTTGACGATCATGCCGTTCTCGAGGGACCAGCCGGGCAATTCGGAGAGTGCCTGCTTCAGTTCGGCGTCCGTGAGTTTCGTTGCCATCGTACCCCTCCTACCACCGACCCAAGAGGTCGGGATCCGGCATCATTTGCGGCGTCCACTGCTCCGGCATGATCTCGACTTCCGTTTCCTTTCCCGTGACGCCGGTCACCGCCGCCTTCACTTCGGCGACGATCTGCGGCGCATAGGGGCAGAAGGGCGTGGTGAGGAGCATGCGGACGACGTGCGGCTCCACGCTCTGGTCGATCTCGCGGACCAGGCCCAGTTCGATGATGCTCAGGTGAATCTCAGGATCTACGACCGCTTCCAGCGCGGTCATGATTTCGGCTTCGGTCGCCATGGCGGCTCCTCTCTGAGTTCCAGCTATTCGGGAAGGCCGATCAGGAGATCGCCTTCCTCCACCTTCACGGGATAGGTTTCGACGGGCGTCACGGCGGGAAACGAGAGCGCCGCGCCCGTTCGGATGCTGAAGCGCGCGCCGTGACGCGGGCAGATCACCACGTCCTCCTCCACCTCGCCTTCGGCCAACGGTCCGCCGTCGTGCGTGCAGATGTCCTCGATGGCGTAGAAGCCGTCGTTGAGCCGAAAGACCGCGATCTTCCGGTCATCGACGTCGAAGATCTCCGCGCGTCCCTCGGGAACGTCCGTCACCCGGCCGACCTTCACGAACTTCGCGGTCCCCTCGCTCATTCCTCCGCCTCTCCGTTCCATCCTCGAATTCCGTAGACGCCCACCTTGAGCGTCTTGAGCGCCAGAAGCGCGCACTTGAGACGCACGGGCCCGAGTTCGATGCCCAGCATCTCGAGCACCTGCTCGCGGCCGATTCGCTTCACCTCTTCCAGCGTCTTCCCCTTGATCTCCTCGGTGAGCATGGACGCCGCGGCCCGACTGATCGAGCAGCCGACGCCCGAGAACCGAACGTCGGTCACGCGGCCGTCTTCGATCGAGAGGTCCATCCGGATCTTGTCGCCGCAGAGCGGATTCGAGTCCTCGACCGAGATGTCCGGTTTCGGGAGCGTCCCGAAATTGCGCGGGTTCTGATAGTGATCGAGAATATTTTGCCGGTAGAGATCGTCGAAGCTCATCCGCCGTAGACCTTCTTCGCCGTCCGAACCCCCTGGGCCAGCCGATCCACCTCGGAGGCGATGTTGTAGACGTAGAAGGAGGCGCGTACCGAAGCGGGGATTCCGAATCGCGTGTGGAGCGGCATGGCGCAGTGGTGTCCGGCGCGAACCGCCACACCCTCGCGATCCAGCGCTCCCGCCACGTCGTGGGCGTGGATTCCGGCGACCGTGAAGGCGACGATGCCGCCTCGTTCCGCGGGCGGCGGGCCGTACACGGTGACGCCCGGGATCTCCTGGAGCGCCGCCATCGTGGCCGCGGCCAAGGAGACGCCGTGCGCATGGATCGCGTCCATGCCGATCGCCTGGATGTAGTCGATGGCGGCGCCGAAGGCGATCGTGTCGGCGATGTTCATCGTGCCGGCCTCGAACTTGAACGGCACGTCGTTCCACGTGCTGCCGGCCGTGGTCACCTCGCGGATCATCTCGCCGCCGCCAAAGAAGGGCGGCATCGCTTCGAGAAGCGCACGCTTCGCGTAGAGGGCGCCGATTCCCGTCGGGCCGAGCATCTTATGACCCGAGAGCGCGAGGAAGTCGCAGTCGAGGGCCTGCACGTCGACGCCCAGGTGCGGCACGCTCTGCGCGCCGTCGATCAGGACCTTGGCCCCTGCCGCATGGGCGCGACGGATCAGCTCCGCCGCGGGGTTGATCGTGCCCAGCGCGTTCGAGAGCTGCGTCACCGCGAGAAGCTTCACCGGGCCCGCGAGGAGCGCGTCCAGCCCGCTCAGGTCGAGCCGGCCGTTCTCGTCCACCGGAATCCAGCGGATCGAGGCGCCCTTCTCCGCGGCCAAAAGCTGCCACGGAACGATGTTCGAGTGGTGCTCCATCTCCGAAAGCACGATGACGTCGCCGGAGCCGACGTTCGTTCGGCCCCAGGAGTTCGCGACGAGGTTCACGGACTCGGTCGTCCCGCGCGTGAAGACGATCTCGCGGTCGGAACGCGCGTTCAGGAGACGCGCCACCTTGCCGCGAACCGCCTCGTAGGCTTCCGTCGCCTCCTCGGCGATCTTGTAGACGCCGCGATGGATGTTCGCGTTGTACCGGCGATAGTAGTCGTCGAGCGCGCGCAGCACCGCGAGCGGCTTCTGCGTCGTGGCCGTATTGTCGAGGTAGATGAGCGGCTTGCCGTAGACCTTCCGCTCGAGAATCGGGAAGTCCTTCCGGAGCGCCGCGAAGTCGGTGGTGCGCTCGACGGTTTCCGCCTTCACGTCAGTTCGCCGCCTTCCGCTCGATCGCCTCGGTCACCAGCGCGCGAAGCGATTCCGACGGGATCCGCTCCAGCACCGGCTCGAAGAAACCGGAAATGATCAGGCGCTCGGCCTCGTGCTTCGAGAGCCCTCGCGCCATGAGGTAGAAGATCTGTTCCTCGTCCACCTGCCCCACGGTCGCGCCGTGCGTGCAGCGGACGTCGTTCGCCAGAATCTCGAGGCTCGGGATCGAATCGGCCCGCGCCTTGTCGGAGAGAATCAGGTTCCGATTCGCCTGATAGGCGTCCGAACGCTGCGCATCCTTGTGAACCCGGATCAGTCCCTGATAGATCATGCGCGCGCGGCCGCGGAGCGCACCCTTGAACAGGAGGTCGCTCACCGAATTGCCGACGACGTGATTCTGGAACGTATGGAAATCGAAGTGCTGGGTTTCGCTCGCGAAGTAGCAGCCCGAGAACTTCGCCTCGCACCCCTCGCCCTCCAGATGGAGCTCCATGTCGGACTTCATGAGCTTTCCGCCCAGTGCCGCGAACGTCCAGTGGAAGCGCCCCGCGCGGCCGATGCGCGCGCGTTCCACGCCAAAGTGAAGGACGTTCGAGCCCCACCGGTTGAGGGTCGCCATGTGCAGCTCGGCGTTTTCGCCCACCGTGATCTCGGTGACGGGCACCACCACGCCCACGCCCGGCTCGCCGGCCGAGAAATACTCGTGGATGACGGAGGCTTTGGCACCCTTGTCGACCGCGACGATCACATGCGGGAACATGGCCAGATCGGGCGCGCTCCGAGAGAGGAGGATGCGGATCGGCTTCGGCACCTCGACTCCGGCCGGCACGTGCACGAGCACGCCTCCGCCCTGAAGCGCCGCGTTCAACCCGGTGAACCGGCTCTCGTTGAGTCGAACGGTCGTGCCGATGAGGCGCTCCACCAGCGCGGGGTTCGCCTTGGCCGCCTCGGCAAAGGGCGCGATCGTGACGCCCAGCTTCGCGAGCGCTTCATCCCGCTCCACCAGCAGGACGGACGTGTCGAGGGTCACCGCGAGCGCCGAGCGCTCTTCCGGCGGACCGATCTGCGCGCGAAGCTCCGCCGGGAGGTCGGCGGTCGTGCGCACCACCGCTCGGGGCTCCTGCTCGACGGCGAGCGCGTCCCACTTGAGGCCGGAGATGTCGGTCCGACGCCAGAGTTCCTCGAGGCGGCCGGGGAAGGGCGTGTCCTGACAATGCGCCCAGGCCGCGGCCCGGCGCTTGACCAGAAAATCGGGCTCGCCGGCGCGGCGCGCAAGGCCGGCGACGAATTCACTGCTCACCTCGCCCAGCTTGGTGTGCGTGCCGGGGCGGGCGGGCGTCATGGTTTCCGAATGGCTCACGTTTTCTCCTAAGTTTATGGGCGGGGCGGCCATCAGCCGACCGAGCCCTCCATCTGAAGCTGGATCAGGCGATTCATCTCGACCGCGTACTCCATCGGCAATTCCTTCGTGATCGGCTCGATGAACCCGCTCACGATCATCGCGGCCGCTTCGGCCTCGGGAATGCCGCGGCTCATCAGGTAGAAGAGCTGCTCGTCGCCGATCTTCGAAACCGTCGCCTCGTGGCCGATCGAGACCTTGTCCTCTTCGATCTCCATGTAGGGATAGGTGTCGGACCGGGACTTCTCGTCCAATAGGAGCGCGTCGCAGCGTACGGTCGACTTGCAGTCCGTAGCGCCCTTCGCGACCTTGATCAGGCCGCGATACCCGGCCCGGCCGCCGTCCTTCGAGATCGACTTCGACACGACGTTGGACGTCGTGTTCGGCGCCGCGTGCACGGCCTTGCCGCCCGCGTCCTGGTGCTGGCCCGCGCCCGCGAACGCGATCGAGAGGATCTCGGCGTGCGCGCCCTTGCCCATCAGATAGACGCTCGGGTACTTCATGGTCAGCTTGGAACCCAGGTTCGCGTCCACCCACTCCATCGTCGCGTTCTCATGGGCGGCCGCGCGCTTGGTGACCAGGTTGTAGACGTTGTTGGACCAGTTCTGGATCGTCGTGTATCGACAGCGCGCGCCTTTCTTCACGATGATCTCGACCACCGCCGAATGGAGCGAGTCGGTGGCGTAGATCGGCGCCGTGCAGCCTTCGACGTAGTGAACGTAGGCGTCCTCGTCCACGATGATCAGCGTCCGCTCGAACTGACCCATGTTCTGGGCGTTGATGCGGAAGTAGGCCTGCAGCGGGAGGTCGATCTTGACCCCCTTCGGCACGTAGATGAACGAGCCGCCGCTCCAGACCGCGCTGTTCAGCGCCGCGAACTTGTTGTCCGACGGCGGAATGATCGTGCCGAAGTACTCCCGGAAGAGCTCGGGGTGCTCTTTCAGCGCGTTATCGGTGTCGAGGAAGATGACTCCCTTGTTCGAGAGCTCCTCCTTGATCTTGTGATAGACGGACTCGGAGTCGTACTGGGCGCCGACGCCCGAGAGGAACTTCTGCTCCGCCTCGGGAATGCCCAGCTTGTCGAACGTCCGCTTGATGTCGGCCGGGACGTCTTCCCAGGTCTTCCCCTGATCGTCGACCGGCTTCAGGTAATAGAAGATGCTCTGGAAGTCGATCTCGTCCACGGCTCCGCCCCAGCGCGGAAGCGACTTCTTCTCGAAGTGCTCGTAGGACTTGAGCCGGAAGTCGCGCATCCACTTGGGCTCGCCCTTCATGTCGGAGATCTGGGCCACGACTTCCTTGTTCAGCCCCCGTCGCGCCTTGAAGATGGGGGCGATGTCGTCGTGGAACCCGTACTTCTCCTTGTAGCCTTCGCGAATATCGAGTGCCTGTTCGTTCATGGCCGTCTCTCTTTCGTTCGTTCGGGGGCTAGGCCGCCTGGGTGTCGCGCACCCAGTCGTACCCCTGCGCCTCTAGCTCGTGCGCCAACTCCGGGCCGCCCGACTTGACGATCCGCCCGTCCACGAGGACGTGGACGTGGTGCGGCTTGATGTAATTCAGGATCCGCTGATAGTGCGTGATCAGAAGAACGCCCAGCTCTGGTCCCGCGAGGGCGTTCACGCCTTCGGAGACGATTCGGAGCGCGTCGATGTCGAGCCCGGAGTCGGTCTCGTCCAGGACCGCGATCTCCGGCTTCAAGACCGCCATCTGGAGGATCTCGTTCCGCTTCTTCTCGCCGCCCGAGAAGCCGTCGTTGATGTAGCGGCCCGCGAACGACTCGTCCATCTTGAGAAGCGCCATCTGCTTGGTCACGAGCGCGCGAAATTCCTTCGGCGGAAGCGGCTTTTCCTGCCCCATCTCCTTCCGCCGCGCCTGAAGCGCCATGCGGAGGAAGTTCGCCACGCTGACGCCCGGAATCGCCGTCGGATACTGGAACGCGAGGAAGAGGCCCTTTCGGCCGCGCTCGTCGGCGCTCCACTCCGCGACGTCCTCTCCCTTGAAGAGGACCGTCCCGTCGGTGATCTCGTACTTGGGATGGCCCATGAGCACGCTCGCGAGCGTGCTCTTGCCCGAACCGTTCGGTCCCATGATGGCGTGGATCTCGCCCTTGTTCACGGTCAGGTTGATCCCCTTCAAAATCGCCTTCCCATCGATGGCGACGTGAAGATTCTTGATTTGAAGCGTCGGCGTGGTACCCATGATCTCCTTCCTATTTAGAAGCTGAAGCTGTCTCCACATCCGCACGCCTTCTTCACGCGCGGGTTCTTGAACTTGATTCCGGTGTTGAGCATCCCTCGCTCGTAGTCCACGACCGTGCCGTCCAGGTATTCGAGCGACTTGGGATCGACGTACACCGTCAATCCCTCGTACTCGAGCACCAGGTCCCCGGCCCGCTGCGCCGTCGTGAACCCCATGAAGTAGGAGAATCCCGAACATCCGCCGGCCTTGACGCCCAGACGGAGGGCGGCTCCTTCCTTCCCTTCCTTGGTCCGCGACCGCTTCACCCAATCGATCGCCGCGGGGGTCAGCGAAATCGACCCACGCGGGGCGCCCGTCGGGTCGGTCGTCGTTTGCGCCTTCACGTCGCTCATACGTTCGCGTTCTCCGAAGCCAGGCGGAGCGGAATCGCCGCGCCATGGCGGTTGCTCACTTGAAAGCCGGCCACGAGCGCCGGCGGGTTCTGCATGCCGTGATCCACGGGGCAGTGCGGGCAATCCTCGAGGGTGGTCCGCGCCGGCGTGCACACCTCGCAGGTGTCGAGGTATTGGAGCGAGCCGATCAGCTCCTTCTCGAGCGCCTGGTACCGCTCCATCGCCGCCCGGGTCTCCGCCAGCCGCGCCTCGAACGTCTGCCGCACGACCTTCATCGCCTCGGGGCCGTAGTGGGTGCTCTGCCACGCCCGGAGGAGGTCCTGGATCTGGTGGAGCGTGAAGCCGCTCTCTTGGAGCAGCTCGATCCACCGGATCCGGGTGAGGGCGGTCTCGTCGAACAGGCGGAAGCCGCCGTGCGAGCGCGCGGTCGGGGCCAGTAGCCCCATCTCCTCATAGAGGTGGATCGCCCGAACCGATTTTCCGGTCTGACGCGCCAGGTCACCGACCTTCAGAAGTTTCGTAGTTTCTTGCGATTCCATCGGTCCCTCCTCCATATTACTTTCGATGCCGATCGTACCCTTACGTTAACGTACGAGTCTAGAAAAATATCGGCAGGGACGGGTTCGGGCTGGTGTGGATAAGTTAATTGATTGTAAACAGATAGCTTATGTGGGGATTGGCAGAGGACAGGGCCGGACCCTTTCCGAGGAGGCGGCGGACATGAGGCAGACATCCAGGGTGGTTTTGGCGCTGATGGCGGTTCTGGGTTTGGTGGCCGCGGGTTGCGGCGGGGACGACAATCCAACCGGTCCGGGCGGCGGCGGCGGCGCAGCGGACGTGACGGTCACGATCCTATCCGGCGCGATGAACGCGGGACCCAACGCCTATTCCCCGGATACGGCGGTGGTCCAGGTGGGCCAGACCATCCGGTGGACGAACAACGACACGATGGTGCACACCGCCACGGCGGACGCGGGCTCGTTCAACACCGGGAACGTCAGCGCCGGAAACTCGAGTTCCGTCATCACGATCAGCGGCGCAACGGGCGTTCGCGCCTACCATTGCGCCATTGGTGGCCACAACATGCAAGGATGGGTTAACGTCACGCCCTGATGCGTGAACTCCTCCTCGTCCTTCACATCGCCGGCGCGGTCGTCCTCATGGGCGAGCTGCTGTTCGCGTCGCTCTGGCTCCGCTCGGCGATGGCGCGCGGCGGTGAGCCCGCGCTCCTTCGCTACACGCTCGCCACGATGCAGTGGACGAGCAAGTCGTTCGCGCTGCCGGCCATCCTGATCAATCTGTTAACCGGGCTCGGCCTCATCCACGTCGGGGGAATTTCGATGCACTCGATGTGGTTCGGGATCTCGATCCTGCTCTACGTGCTCGTGACCGGCCTGTGGCACGGATTTTTGATCCCGCTCCGAAAGAAGACGGCGGCGGCGATCGAGGCGGGCGGGACCGACTACGTTCCGATGGCGAAGCGGTGGGTCAGCGTGAGCGGCGTCGTGATCCTGCTTTTGTTCGCGATCCTCGCGCTGATGGTTTGGAAGCCGGGGGCTTAGCCGGGACCGGAGCCGCGGGTCGAGCCGGAGTCTTGACTGTGGGCCGCGCGGACTCCACGGTCGTCCAGGTCACGAACGGCCGCAATCGCCCCACGCCGCCGTGCGTCGAGAGCGGCGACGGCTGCTGCAGCGCTCCAACCGCCGCGATCCGCGGCAATCCCATCGCCGCGAACCTGGCCGCAAGCGACGCGCGACGCGGTCCCGCCTCCTCGAGCGCCAGCGCCTCCACGTAGCGCGCGTCCGGCGCGATGGCCCGTTCGAATTCCTCCGGCGATTCGATCGCGTGAACGCGGACGGAGCGATGCGCGGGCCCGGGCTCGAAGCGCGCGCCGTTCTCGCAGACGACCGTCCAGTGCGTGCCGCCCGGCGAAGCGAAGACCCCCCCACGATACGCGCGTTCCCCTCCGGCAGCCGCGTTGAATCGAGCCTGGGCGCGCGCCATCTGGATCGCCGCCGCCTCGGTGGCCGTCGGCTCGCGCCGCGGGAGCGTCCACGCGAACGACTCGAGGGCGTCGCCGAGCGCGGCCGCGAAATCGACGGGCGAAACGGCGCCGCGCCGCTCCACGTAATACGCGTGCGGCGAAAGGCACCCCTGCTGATCGTAGAGCGCGACGTCGAGCGCCGCGCGCGCGGTCAATTTCGGGAGCGCGCTTCGCGTGAGGGCGTGGCGTCCGATATATCCAATGCTCAGCTTGGGGCCGTGGAGGACGAGCGCGGCGCCGGGACGCGCCTGCCGCGCGACGCTGGCCATCGCCACGTCGCCGCCGAACGCGAGCACCGCCGGCGCGTCGGAGAGCGCCGCGCGATCCAGTTCCGCGGCTCCTCCCTTCCACCAGACGACCGCGAGGCATTCGCCGATCTCGGGATCGACCTCCGCGATCGTGCGCGCGAGGAGCGGAGCCAGGATCGGCTCCTGCGACGACGTCTTCGCGAGCAGGGCGGACTTGAGAAGCGGCGCCGAGAGGAGCGGCCAGATCGGAACGGTCGGCACGTTCCCCGCGTAGACGTGGAGCATCCACTCGGGTCCGTGCGCCGCGCGGGTCGCGCCGCCCACGGTGGTCGGCCGGTCGAGGGCGCTCGCCGAGCCCAATTCCGCCGTGAGCCATTTCCGGAGTCCGCCCCGGACGAGCGGCGTGAACGCGTCGTCCAGGCACCGCTCGATCATCGGAGTGGAGAATCGGCCGGCGCGCTCGAGGGCCGCGACGGCGGAGCATCGGGCCGAGTCGCGCGAGTCCAGGAAGCGGGTCGCGACGCGATCGAGGGAGCGAAGAATGGACGCGGTCGTCCGGTTGACGAGCCGTTCGGCACGCGCCTGGCGCAGGGCCTCGATCCATCGCTGGATGTCGTTGGACGAAACGACCGGGAGGCGAAGGTCCATCGAATCGTGTGGCGGGCCGAACCGCTGAACGGTCGTCTCCATCCCGACCGCGAGCCACGCCGGGAGATAGAAGGCGTCGATCGCGGTCGGTTCGCTCATGGGCGGCCCTCGGCGAGAAAACGCTCGAACGTGAGCGAACAACCGCGGGGTTCCGAGCCGAGGAGTCGCCCCTCCAGGTGGAGGCGATCGCCGGTCCGCCGGCCGATGTCCTCGGTCTGGATCGCGAGCGGGATTTCAGCGTTGGCCAGATCGTAGTGCACGAGCAGACCTGGCGTGTCTTCGGCGACTTCCTCCATCGTCTCGGGGTCGAGCACGCGCGTCCGCACCCAGGGCGGGATGCGCTTCCCGGCGAGCGGCGCACGCCCCTCGTGATGCGCGAGCAGCGCGTCGTCGTAGAACTGACTGCCGAGTTCCGCCATGCCGTACTCGTTCACGAGGTGGGTCGATGGGATACCGAGAAATCGCTCGAAGGCGGCGGCGACGTCGGCGCGCGCGAATTCGGCGCTGAGACCCTTCGCGCCCCCCGTGTCCATGGCGCGGGATCCCGGCGGGAGCAGGAACGTCCGGTCGAGCGCCGCGAGACGTTCGAAGGTGGCCATGAAGAAGAGGGTCGTGCCGAGAAGGAGCAGCGGTTCGCCGTCGGCGGCAGCGGCGCCGAGCGCATCGTCCGCGATTTTCCAGTGCGGTTCGCCGCCGCGCACGACGTGGTGCGGCGGGCCGGACGCGAACTCGCGCACCACGCGGTCCACCATGAACCAGAGCGACGATCGCGGGGCTTCTTCGCGCGTCGGCCCGAACACGATCGCGCGAAGCCGCGCGCCGTCGGGAAGCAGGTGGCGCTCGAAGGAGCGCAGGAGCGACGCCTCGTAGAGGCCCGTGTCACCGAGGCGCACGCGCCCTGGCCGCGACACCGTCGTGCCGCTCGTCTCGAAAACGACGCCCGGCGAGCCAGGGCGACCGTCGACTTCGGGCGGCGCGGCGCTCAGGTAATGCGATTTGAACGCGGACGCGGGCACGGGTGGAATGTCGCGCCAGTCGGCGACGCTCCCCGGCGTTACGGCAAGATACTCGAGATACGCGGCGTACGGTTGGATGACTCGGGCCTGGTGTTGGAATAGCGGGAGCGCCGCGAATTCTTCGGTGGGGGACGCCCCGTTCACGTTCCACGAGGCTGTGGCAATCCGCTCGCGGAGATCGGGCGTGGGCGGCGCCGCGCGCCTCACCCCAACTCACCCCAGGCGATCGCCGCCGCTTCCTCGGGGGTGCCCGCGATGCGGATCAGCTCGCGCACGGGCGGGGCGATCTCGAATCGCGCGGTGAGGAACTCGAGCAGCGCCTCCCAGTGATCGCCGAGGAGCGCGATCGACTCGGGGCCTTCGTCGCGATCGTGCATGAGGAGCGTCCAGACCCAGAGGAGTTCGTTCAGCGTGCCCACGCCGCCGTGGAGGACGACGGCGCCGCGGGAACCCTTGAGGAGGCAGTCCAGTCGCGCCGCGAGGTCGTGCGCCTCGTGCACCTCGTCGAGCTGCGTATTGGGCACGCGGCTCTCGCCGAACCAGCGCAGGGTGCAGCCGATCACGGTGCCGCCGGCCTCCTTCGCGCCCGAGGCCACCGCCTCCATGACGCCGCCGTAGCCTCCGCACCGGATCACGGCGCCCCGGCGTGCGAGGGCGGCACCCAACTCCACCCCCACATTATAGTGAGGGGATTCGCGCGTGGCCTGGCTGCTCCCGAATACGGCGACCGAAGTCTTTGTCATGGGCTGAATTATAACCCAGTCGCCCACCGCTTGTTCCACCCGGTCGGGTGGCCCTCAGGCAAGTGCCGTGGTAGCATCGCGGTATGAGTCCCACCAAGTCGGCCCGCCAGCGGGCCGCCAACGCGCGTCCGGTCCGGATCGCGCTCGCCCAAATGAATCCGACCGTGGGCGACCTCCCGGGAAACGCCAAGCGGGTCATCGAATTCATCGAGCAGGCACGCGCGATGGGGACCGACATCGTCGCCTTCCCCGAGTTGGTGCTGACCGGCTACCCGCCCGAGGATCTCCTCCTCCGTCCCGATTTCATCGACCAGAACCAGGCGGCGCTCGAGGAAGTGACGCGCGCGACGAAGGGAATCACGGCGATCATCGGCTTCGCGCAGCGGGCGGAGGACGTCTACAACGCGGCCGCGATCGCGCACGACGGAGAGATCGCCGGCATCGTGCAGAAAAGCCACCTCCCCAATTACTCCGTGTTCGACGAGGTCCGCTATTTCCGGCCCGGACGAAACCCGTTCGTGCTGAAACGCGGTCCCCTCACGTTCGGCGTGAACATCTGCGAGGACATCTGGTTTCCCTCGAGCCAGACGCAGCTCGCGGTCTCCGCGGACGCGCAGCTCGTGATCAATCTGTCGTCGTCTCCATTCCACGGCGGTAAGAGCATCGCGCGCGACCGGATGCTCGCGACCCGAGCCCAGGACGGCGTCTCGATGGTGGCGTTCGTGAACACCGTGGGCGGGCAGGACGAACTCGTATTCGACGGCAACAGCCGCGTGTTCGGACCCCGCGGCGACACGCTGGCGCGGGCGAAGGCGTTCGAGGAGGACCTCCTTCTCTTCGACGTCGACTTGAACGAGGTCTTCTCCGCGCGCCTCAAAGATCCGCGCTCTCGGGATGCGACGCAGCGCGAGGATCCGGACGAGGAGCTGCCAATCATCGAACTCAGGGCGGTGCCGGAGCCGGAGCGCCCGGCGCTCCCGAAACGTGTGGTCGAAACCCCGGCCGGAACCGAAGAGATCTATCAGGCTCTCGTCCTTGGGACGCGCGACTACGTGCGGAAGAACGGATTCGAGCACGTGGTGCTCGGACTCTCGG
>Ga0070699_100002785_pt1 | contig 15591 bp, 16 predicted proteins | sample KBSK1503metaG_FD_65473 | JGI IMG/M metagenome (GOLD analysis project Ga0070699, IMG submission 65473) | Corn, switchgrass and miscanthus rhizosphere microbial communities from Kellogg Biological Station, Michigan, USA - KBS K1-50-3 metaG | ecosystem: Host-associated > Plants > Roots >...
AGGAAGGAGTACAGCACGACCGCGGAAGTATCGCAGGGGCCGACGGGGTCGTGCGGGCCTCCCCTGCAAGGCCTGGAACGAGTGGGTGGCCCTGAGGAGGGGCCCCCATCCGTCAACTCAGAGTAGACGAAAAAGGCCACTTCGAACTGACTCAGTAGGGGTTAACCACACAGGACGTCCGCCTCGACGGAGGAGGTCGCACGTCAGGCCGGGGTGGGCGTCGGCACGGTCTTTCGCCACTTCCCGACCAAGGAGGCCCTGGTGGAGGCGATCCTGCTCGACCGCCTGGCGATGTTCGCAGAGGAGGCGGAGTCGCTCTCCTCCGCAGCTGACCCCGGCGCCGCGCTCCTCGCGCTCTTCACGCGCATGGTCGAGCAGGCCGCGGTCAAGAAGACCTACGCTGACGCGCTGGCCGACGCTGGCCTGGATGCGCGCATCGCCATGTCGCACGTCGGTCAGCGGATGCGAGACGCGATGGGTGCGCTCCTGACCCGCGCCCAGCGGGCCGGCGCCGTGCGGGACGACATCGGCGTCACGGAGCTGATCGCGCTCGTGGTCGGCGCCTCGCGGGCGGCGGAGCACGCCGGATGGGACCGCGACGTGCAGACCCGGACGCTGGCGGTCGTCTTCGCCGGCCTGCGTCCGCCAGGCCCTGAATGACGGGAGGACGCGCGGCCCGGCAGCCGGAGGCGCGGCAGATCATCATGCAGGGGCCCCTCCTGCAGGCGGCGGCCGCAAGAACAGGCGCGAGCTCTGGCGCTGCTCGGCCTGACACCGTTAGTGAACGAGCGGGTCAAGGAGCACCTGGCGGGAGGGGGCACCGGTGCTCTCCATGGACATCACGAAGCAGGAGTTGGTGGGCCAGCCAGACGCCGTCAGCGTGCACGACTTCCTTTGATGTCCAGCGTCATCGCACGGGTTACAAGGCCTTCCTGGCTGCGAGGCATGACGTCGATGTATCGGCGCCCACCTTCGCCGAGCTCGCGCTAGCTCTGGAGTCATATATGGCGACTCGTCTCGGGATCGAGCGCCAGCCCTTGCGCGGGTGCATCACGTGGAACCGGATACTGACCCCACCAGGGATTCACGCCGTACCACCGCAAGAACGGCCCGCAACCCTCTCCCGCCAACTGAGGGCTCCTCCATATGGGTGGAAGGTCAAGGAGATCGGGTTAAGGTCAACCATGCCGAGATTTGGTGCCCTCGCGTGTGCACACGGTGTGAACTGCGCATCAAAACTCGGCAGCAGACTCCAGCACTTGGGATCACCGGCGAGCCGCTTAGGCGAACAGGATGGCCACCCCAATAATGTCTTGGACGGCGCTCCCTAGCTCGAAAACCGTTATACCCGAACGCTGAGTGGCCAGCCGGCCGATGGGTGAGCGCGGGGGCGGGGGCGTCGCACCTCTGGCGGTGGCACGTTGTACGTTGCTCACAGATTGCTCACAGATCCCCCTGGACAGGACCGGATTAGCGGCAGTTTGCGGGACGAACAAGCCGGGGTCCGAATACGGAGCGGGACCGCTTCGGACGCTGCTAGACCGTTCAGGACCTAACACTGTGGCTGGGGGCCAAGTGGTCGCGGGTTCAAAATCCCGGTGCGGCATGTTCCCGAGAAGTCGATGATCGGCGTGCGGTCATGGTTATCCGGCGAGAGCGCCAACCGTTCCGATCGCGACGAGCGTGACCCAACCAACATCGGTAATTTGGACGGATACCGCTTCGTTGACGGGTGCTTCTCCGGCGCCTGGCTCGGCTCTTTCCGCCGAACGAGGCGAGCATCCGGCTCGTGATGCTGAGCGCACAGACGTTCAAGTCCGGTGTGCTGAACCTCAGCTACGCCCCAGCCAACGACTGACTCCCGCGGCGGAGCGGCACCGGGACCCGAGCGGAGAATGATGTCGATGTCGGTGCCCGGATTCGATGAAGAATGACGCGCCATCGGGGAGGCGACGTACTTCGCCCAAGTACCTGCGAGCGCGCAGCGGTGATTCGCCCAGGCCGGCTCCGGGCCGCCCGTGCTCCCACCCCCCGGCGTGCGGAGTCACCCGGCCGCGTAGCTCGCGAGCAGGTCGTGGCGGTCATGCCGCGCGAATCTGGTGGCGCCCGCTGGAGCCACCCAGGTGACCACTGCGAGCGGCCCAGGCCGAATGCGTCATGGTCCAAGCGGTCGGCGTCGGTCGGCGTCCGGCCGCTGCCCGGTGCGGCACGCACGCTCCGCCACATCGATTGGGTCGGCCCGGAGGGTGGCAGCCGGGTTCGTATTGTGTGACCCTGGGTGGCCCCCGGGGGGACTCGAACCTCCGCACGCGACTTAGGAAACCGTCGGCGGATCGCTTGCAACCGTTGGCTACATCCGGGTCGAGTCTCACTGGCCAAAGCGGCCTAACCAGCGTCCCGCCTCCGCGCGAATCGCATCTCCACGTCGACGGGGAGTGCGGCTCGGCTGTGCAGCTCGCGGAGCCGCCGGCGTTGAACCTTGCCGCTTGGCGTCTTGGGAATCGAACCGGGGCCCACGATGACGATAGCGCTGGGCGCGAGGCCCGATGTGATCGAGATCTCGCGGCGGATCCGGCGGCAAGCCTCCCGTAGGTCCGCATGGTGGCTGGCCCTCCGGCGCTCGGCAACGATGAGGTAGCCCCCCTCCCCGTCCGGGATGGCCGCGCAGTTGCCGAGCCGGACCGCCTCATCCCGCGCTGCCGGCTCCTCTAGCAGGTCGGGGTACACCTTCCGCCCCCCGATCACCAGGACGTCATCGGCCCGCCCGACAACAAAGAGCTGACCGTCTCTCAGGAAGCCGAGGTCATTGGTCGGCAGCCAACCGTCAGCAAGCGGCGACGCCGCCTGGCCCAGATAGCCGCTGAGCAGGCTCGCGCCGCGGATGGCGATCGGCCCCGCCTCCTCGGTGGCGACCGGCGCCCGAACTTCGAGACAGGCCAGCGGGGTCCCGCACGACACCACCTCCGAGCCGGCCGGACCGCCGGCTGATGACTGCCAGCGCTCGTGAGGCCGCACTATCGTCACCGCCAGCGCTGCCTCGGCCATCCCGTAGGCCGGGCAGAAGGCCATCTCGTCGAAGCCGGCCGGCGCCAGGGCCTTCGCGAACCGCCGCAACGTGCGCGGCGCGATCGGCTCCGAGCCGACCACCAGGACTTTGAGCGGTCGGAGGTCGAGACCCGCCGGCGGGTGGGCGAGCACCAGGTCGAGTGCAAAGTTGGGCGCGCAGGTCACGGTGGCGCCGATCTCCGAGCAGACCTGCAGCCAGCGCGAGGGCCGGGCCACCATCCGCTCCGGCGGCATCAGGGCGAGCCGGCAGCCGCGCCAGGGTGGCCCCATCGAGGCGAGGATGGTCAGGCAGGTACCGATCAGGCCCATGTCGTGGAAGAGCGGGAGCCAGGAGCAGGCGACCGCCCTCTCGTAGTTCGGCGCCATGTGCTCGAGCATGGCCGTCACGTTGGTGGCGATGGCTGCCGAGCTGAGCCGGACGCCTTTCGGGCGCCCCGTGCTGCCCGAGGAGAACTGCACGAACTCACCCTGGTCCGCGACGTCGGACCGCCGATGGTAAGCCGCGCACTCACGGTACGAAGACGTGCGCAGGTCCCCCTCGATGCCGAGTCCGGCGAACCTCTCTGGCAGAACGACCAGGCCGACGCCGGCCAGCCGGCACACGTCGAGCAGCTCCTCCCGATGGACGTCCGTCGGCGTGTTGCGGGCTGGGTAGGGCAGGGAGAGCGCTGTCACCCCAGAGCGCCAGGCGCCGAGCAGAGAGACAAGGCAGTCGAGGGATGTCTCATTGAGCAGCGCCACCGCCCCGCCTGGTCCGACAGCGTCCTGGAAGCAGGCCGCCGCCCGCTCTGATCTCCTCCAGAGCTCACCGACCGAGGCCTCCTCGCGCTCGCCGGCAAGGATGCTCACGGTGCCGCCACCCATGGCGGCGTTTTCCAGCAGTCCGGGCACGCTGCAGAGGTCGCTCATCCTTGCCTTAGCCGCCGCTGCTGGATCTCCAACGCCGCGTGCTGACCCAGCTGGATCAGCAGCAGCTCCTGAGCGCCCTGGCCGCCGATCAGGCCGAGGGCATCCCGCACAAAGCGCTCCCAGGGGTGCTGGCCCATGTAGCCCTGGCCGCCCTGGAGGTTCATGACCGCCAGCCCGACCTTGATCGCCTGCTCGGAGACAAACTCCTTGGCGGCCGTTGAGAGCGGGTCGAAAGACAGGTCGCGGGCACCGTATGTGGTCGCCAGAGCCTTGTGGACCAGCGCCCGTGACGCCTGCAGCCCTGTGTACATTTCACCGACCGTGCGTTGGACATTGGGGAGTTCGAGCACTCCGCGGCCGCCGCGCTCGCGGTCCTCCAGCGCCAGGACGCACGCCTCGAAGAGGGCCCGCATGTGACCGACCACCGCACAGGCCGTGAACAGGCGGCGGTTGCGAAGGTAGGTGTTGAAGGCGCTCAGGCCGTCGGCGTCGACGACGAGACGTTCCTCTGGGAGGCGCACGCGCTCGAGGCTCAGGCTCCCGAAGCCCATCGAGCGCAGGCCCGTGGTGGGAAGCGGATCAACGCCGACGCCCTCGTCGCCGCGCTCGACCAGGAAAGCCAGGATGTCGCCTGACTCCCTCTCCTTCGCGAAGACGAGGAAGGCGTCCGCGAATACGGCTCCGCCAACAAACGGCTTGCTGCCCTCCAGCGTCCAGCCACCGGCCACCTCGTGGGCGGTGGTCAGGTAGTCGAACGGGTCGCGGCTCTCGTAGGCCGCAGGAGGGCAGACCCACAGGCCGGCCGCCATCGGAACCGCGAAGCGCTCCACGAGATCCCACCGGCCGGTCCCGACCAGCAGCTCGGCCACCCCGGCATTGAGGTCGATCAGGGACGAGAAGCCCGGGTCGCGAGAGAGGCGCGCCACCTCCTCCACGACGATGCCCCACTCGAACTTGTCGCGCCCCTGGCCGCCGATCTCGGATGGGAGCGAGAAGCCGAGCAGGCCGAGATTCCCAGCCTCAGCCAGCAGCGCCCGGGACAGGGGCTCACCCGCGCGGTCGCGGCCGTCGGCGCCGGGATTGACGCATTCGCGGATGAAGGACCCGAAGCGGCCTTCCACCTCGGCGGCTAGTCCGGCGATCCGCCCGGTATCGGGGCCAAGCGTCGTCACCGATCCCGTTCCCCCAGAAGGGACGCCGCCAGCCCGTCGATCGTCTCCCGCCCCGTGAGATCGTCCAGGAACACGCTGACGCCCAGGCGCTCCTCGATGTCCACGGCCAGCTGGGCTGCGGTCAGCGAGTCCATGCCGAGCTCGTCGATCGACTGGTCGGTGGCCACCTCGGAGGGCTCCAGGCCGAGAAATTCTGCGAACGCCTCCTGCAGGTCGGATGTCAGCTCGGGCCTGGTCCGGGTGCTCATCGGGCGAGCTCGAATGGCCTGAGGGAGAACAGCTCCGCGCGGTCGAGCTGGCCGAGCATCAAGGCGAAGGTCGGGCCATCCAGGTCGGCGCCGGTCGGCGCCGAGTCGCTTCCGCCGGCCAGCCGCTCGAGGCAGAGGGTCGGCCACTCGCCCCCACACGCCTCGGGTGCCAGGCGGTACCGACTGCTCCGCCAAACCTGCAGGCAGCAGGCCGCGGCGTGCAGGACACAGTGGCGGTGCGCCGGCGAGAGCGTGGGCGGTGCGTGGTCGCGAAGCGACCGCAGTGCAACCGTGGCCCGTGGCCCCACATCAGGGTCGTCGGCCTGCCCGAACCAGCGGTCGACCAGCTCGTCACCACCGGGATCGCCGACCCGCAGGCGGGTGCTCGAGGGCTCCCAGGCCGGCGCCGGCCTCCCGAGGTCGCACAGCCGGTCCAGGTCGACCGCCTCCCCGTCCCGGCGCCCGGACCGCTCGAGGTGGCTAAGTTGGGATGTGATCAGAGAGAGCTGAACGAGCGAGGTCCCCTCGAAGATGCTGGTGATGGCCATGTCCCTCGCGATCTTCTGAAACACGCCCCCGGCGACGCCCTCGCGCAGATAAGAGCGGGCGCTCAGAACAGTTGCCGCGTCCCGCACGACGCGCTCACAGAGGTTCGGGACCAGGTACTTGGTGATCGCCGCCCACATCGACGCTCGCCGCGGCGCAAGGGTCAGCGCTCGAGCCATGACGGTGGCCACGCACTCACCGATCAGGATGTCGAGGAAGACTCCTAAAAGTAGGGACCGGACCGCCGGGATGGCGAGTATCGGTTCCCCGTAAAGGCGGCGCGCGCGTCCCCAGCCAAGGGCCGTGCGCAGCGCGGTGTCGGCGGCGCCTAGCGCCATCCCGCCGATCATGGTCCTGGTGTAGTGGAGGGTTGTGAGCGCCATCTCCATCCCCCGGCCCGCGGGTTCGAGCAGCGCGCCCGCGGGCAGCCGGCAGTCGTCGAACGCCAGGCCGCCCAGGTCGTGGCCCCTCAGCCCCAGCGTTCGGATCCGAGGCAGCCGGCGGCAGGTGCTCGCGGGAAGCTGGTCTGGCTTGAGGAACAGCAGCGAGAGCGATCTACCCGTCCGTACCAGCGTGACCACGAAAGAGCTGCGGGAGGCATTCCCGATCAGCCACTTCTCGCCCCGCAGCAGGTAGCCGCCGCTCACTTCATCGGCCCGCGTGGTGGTGGCCGCAAAGTCGCTGCCGGCGTCCCGCTCGGAGACGGCGAAGGAGCCGAAGGCGCCTTCGCCCAGCAATAGGTCCGCCGTCTGGCGGCGGTGGTCGCTGGCGCCCCAGGCCCAGACAGGGATGGCGGCCAGCATTGTCGAGCCCAGTCCTGTCGTCAGCACCAGGTCGCGCCGGGAGACCACCCGGACGAGCACCAGCAGCTCCTCGAACGACGTCAGCCGCCCGCCCCATGCCTGGGGGACGAGTTGGGCGTGGACCCCCCAGTTGCGTAGGGCCTCAAACGCCTCCGACGGCGGCTCCTCCCGCTCGTCGTGCTCGACCAGGGTGCCGAATGATATCGGCGCCTCAGGGTTGAAGGGGTCACCCAGAGCCTGCTCCAGGTCGACCGCCGGCGATATCACCTGCATGCAAACTGCTCCATCACAAGCGCTCGCGGGCGGTCCTCGCCCGGACCGACAAGCTCGTGGATGAACACCAGCCGTCCCTCCCACCTGTGGGCGGACGAGAGGACGGTTCCCTCGTCGAAGAGGAAGAAGGGCCGGTTGAAGAGGAGGTCCAGGCGGCGCACGGGCGTCTGCAGCGCAGACCGAAGCTCGGGCACTCCCTCGGCCCCCGCCTGCACCAGCTCCTCCCGCCCAGCGGCGGCGAGCGAGACCGCCTCCGGCCAGAACCACTGGTCGGCGACCTCGCACTGGTGGCGGTGGAGGACGAAGGGCATCCGGCTCTGAGCCAGACCGATGCCCTCTCCGGCGACGGTGGCGCGCAGCCTGGGCACCGGGGAGCGGTGCGGCCTCACCTCGATCTCATCGGGCTGGAAGGCTGCAATCACCTCGGGGCCCAACCGGGCGGGGACCCCCGCCAGGGCGGCATTGCCATCGAGCCGGAGCGGCACGCAGCAGGCCGTCAGGTGGGTGGTGGCGGCGAGCGCGCCGCCCAGCTTGACCTCGGTCTCGAACTGGGTGCCACCGCCACGGACCTGCCCACTGACTCTCAGCTCGAGGCAGTCAGCGCCGAAGAACCCGACCGGTTCGTCGAAGCAGAGCTGGGCGGACCACACCACCAACCCGGTGCGGTGCTCGGAGACGAGGCGGCGGTGGCTGATCGCGTGCCGGCCGAGCCAGCCGACGGCTGCGTTGAAGCCGAGCCGGCAGACGGCTGTCGGCTGGAGGCCGAGCGGCGTGAAGAGGCCGGTATCGACCGGCAACTGGTAGGAAAACCACCTCGGCATCGGTCAACCTCCCGAGACGGCGAGGAGCAGATCGACATAATCGGCGTCGCCCGCGGGGCTGGAAAGCTGGTCCGGTTCCAGCAGGTCGCCGTTCAGGAAGATCCTGTGCGCACGGCGAACCCTGCCCAGGCGATCGAACAGAACCGGCCGGAGCGGCTCGTACTCGTCGGCCAGCTTGGTCAGCGCCGCTTCGACCGTGGGCGCGGCCACGCTGGTGACGCGCCGGTAGTCGGTGAAGCGCAAAAGCGCGCCGTTGACCCGGACCATCATGGTCGGTCGGTCCGCTCTTGCGGCTCCGGGATCGACTCGAAGGTGATGACCTCGTAACCACGGAGGGCCTCGAGAAAGGACTGAAAGCTGCCGCAGACCAGGCACCGCACGACCGGGCCGTCGACGTGGATGTCTGTGACGCCTCGCGCCCGCTCCAAGACGTTGACAGGAGGTCGGACCACGAAGCTCACCTCCACCCGGCGTATGGTCAGCTCCTGCAACATGCTCGCCACGCTATGCGCCGGCGCAGGCGGCGAAATCCCCCGAATTGCTGATTCGACGCTTAGTCGGCTCGGCGTGCTGGCTGTGGTTTCCTGATTCGACATGGCCCGCCAGACCGAGCGAGCCGGAAACCTGCCGTCCGAGCCCACTAGCTTCATCGGCCGGCGCCACGAGCTGGCCGAGCTCAGGAAGAAGCTCACCAGCGCCCGGCTGATCAGCCTCGTCGGCCCCGGCGGGGTCGGCAAGAGCCGCCTTGCAGTCCGGGTCGCGACGGACCTCCGTCGCGCCTTCAAAGACGGCTCCTGGCTGGTGGAGCTGGCCGAGGTGAGGGATCCCGACCTCGTGGCCTACGCCTTGCTCGCGGCGCTCGACCTTCGCGACCAGGCCGCCGAGCCCGCGGCCGTGCTCCTCAGCTACCTTCGGGACAGGGAGCTGCTGCTCGTAGTCGACAACTGCGAGCACCTCCTGGACGCGGCGGCCCAGCTCGTCGGCGAGATCGTCCGGGCAGCGCCGGCCGTGCGCGTGGTTGCGACCAGCCGCGAGCCGCTCTCGGTGCCGGGTGAGCACCTGGTTCCCGTGCCGCCTCTCGACCTGCCGTCAGATCGACCGGACCAGCCTCTGAATCAGGTACGGCAGAACGAGGCGGTCTCGCTCTTCGTGGAGCGTGCCGGTGCCGCGTCGGGCACCTTCGTGCTGACACCAGCCAACCAGTCCTCCGTAGCGGCGATCTGCCGCCAGCTCGACGGTCTGCCGCTGGCGATCGAGCTTGCTGCGGTCAGAACCCGGGTCCTCACCCCGGAGCAGATCCTCGAGCGTCTGACCGACCGCTTCGAACTGTTGACGGGCGGCAGCCGCGCCGCGGTGCCGCGTCATCAGACGCTCCGAACCACGATCGACTGGAGCTACGACCTGCTGGCTCCGGACGAGCGAGTCCTGCTCAGGCGGTTATGCGTGTTCGCCGGCAGATTCACCCTGGACGACGTCGAGGGCGTCTGCATGACGGAAGGCGAGCCGGCCGCCGAAGCATTGCGGCTTGTTTCATCCCTGGTCGACAAGTCCCTCCTCATCAAGGAGGACATCCGTGGCGTTGCCTGCTATCGCCTGCACGAGACGATGAGGGAGTACGCCGCGCTCAAGCTGAGGGACCCAGCTGAGCAGGAAACCATCGAGCAGCGATGCACCAACCACTACGTTTCGACTTGCCGGCGGCGTACGGTGGGCGCTCGAGAGCGCCTGCTTGACTGGCTCGAATGGGTTGATCTCGAGATCGACAACATACGCGCGGTCCTTCGGCGATGCTTGACTCACTCGGACTCATCACGCGGGCTTGAGATGGCGCAATCGCTGGGCTGGTACTGGTTCACGCGCGCCACAACCGAGGGCGCTTGGTGGCTCGACCACCTGATGGCGCTCAAAGGCGGCGACCCCGCTACACGGGCCTGGGCGTTGTTCATGCGCGGATTCCTGGCGGTGCTGCAGGGTGATCCGACGGCCGCCGGGCCGGCGCTTCAAAGGGCCACCGTCGCAGCACGGCAGACGGGGCGAGACCTGCTGCTGTCGGCCTCGCTGACGATGGGATCGATCGCGGCGAACATGGCGGGCGATCGTGTCAACGCCCGTCGACTGCTAGATGAGGCGCAGCAGCTCACCGAACCGTTGGGTGACCCCACTTCAACGCTCGGGCTGATCCAGGCTCAGGCCTTCAACGGCTTCTTCGAGGGCGATCTCGCCACGGTGAGATCCGTGGCGACCGAAGGCGTTCGCATCAGTCGTGAGACAGGGGACGTCTACAGGCTGACCATGATGCTGATGAACCGCGGCCTCGGCGCTTTGTTCGAGGGTGATCTCGACGAATCGAGACCCCTCTTCGTGGAAGCGCTTCGTTCGGCTCGTGAGGTCGACGACCGGGTAGCGGAGTTCTACTTGCTCGACGCACTGGGCTGCCACGCCGCCAGCTCCGGCAAGGCGGCGCTCGCGGCGCGTTTGCTCGGCGCCGCGGAGACGATCCGGACGGGCGCCGGCGCAACCGCCATGCCGTTCCTGGCTCCGTTGCTAGATCAGGCCATCGAGACGGCATCCGCGGCGCTGGGACCGATGAGTTTCGAGGCTGGGTTCCAGGCAGGAAGGGCGCTGGGCCGCGACGATGCCATCCGTCTGGCGCTCGGTGAGTCAGCGCGGGCTTTCGCCTCGGGCTCGCGGCGTGCGGAGTCGGCGCTTGGGAATCGGGAGATGGAGGTTGCGCGATTGGTTAGCGAAGGCCTGACCAACAAGCAGATCGGCGCGCGACTTTTCATATCCGACAGCACCGTGGCCAGCCACATCCGCGGCATCCTCAACAAGCTGGGATTCAACTCACGCGCCCAGATAGCCGGCTGGGCGGCATCGGCGAATCAGTAGTCCACGTCACTTGTTCGGATAACGGGCGACAAGACAACTCCGCGATTACGCACGGACACCGTCGACCCGATTGCATCAGCCGGACTGCGGATAGGGCGTTTCACCGCGATCGAGGATGTCGACGAACTCCTCTACTCGCCGGGCCCTGGTCTCTTCACGCCTGGCGGTGCTGATCCTGTAGAGGATCGCGTAGCGATTCTCCGGCTCAGGTTCTGGAACATCGCCCGGGCTTTCGGATTGGCTCCCAACGCGGCGGCCAGGTCGGCCGGGACCTCGATTGTCGCGGGGCCCGCGTAGGCAGCCTTGTATCTCCCGTCTGCCCGCGCCAGCTCCAGCTCTGCAATGCCCGCCGGATCCAGACGGCCATTAGCCATCAGGCGCTCTGCGAGCTCCACGTTGCGTTTCGACCACATGCTGCGCGGGCGCCTCGGAGTGAAAAGGACGCGCCAGGTCGCCTCGTCACGGGTCTCGACCTGACCGTCGATCCAGCCGAAGCAAAGCGCCTCCTCTAGAGCCTCGCGATGGGTCAGGCTGGTTGGCTCGACGGTCCCCTTCTTGGCAAGCACGAGCCTGACGCCGTCGGAGTCGCGATGCTCTGACAGCCAGGTCCGCCATGCCCTGGCGTCAGCGACGATGAGCTCTGGGCGTTCAAGCGCCACGCCGAACCCCACGTGGAGGCCCATTCCCGACCAGATCGGGAGGGGCGCACGCGTGCCAGGCCTCGACCATGGCCGCTGTGAGCAGCTGCCTGTTCACTGCGCCGAGCCTTATGAGGACCGCCGGGAATCCTCGGACGTGCTCGATGTCGAAGAACCCGTCGGGCGGATCCATCAGCAGCACCTCCTTCTCCTCGAGGTTGGCGAGGCGGACCGCGAGGAGCGGACCCTCGGGCGGCGGTTGGTCACCGAGGCGCTTCAAGTCTGCCCTTGCTGAGCGGCCGCTCCCAGGCGAAGGGCTTGCCGGCGACGAACCAGGTGCGGTAGCGAAAACGCACTCCTTCGGTGACCTCGGGCAGGGCGAGGGCGACCTCCGCCGCCTGTTCGCCGGTCATCTGTCCTCAATCCCGGGGGCGTCGAAGCAAGACATCGGGAAGTATCTTGCGCGCAAACCTGGGGCCTCACGCCCCCGCATCACGGGTCGGTCGTTCGCCAGACCCCGCGATCGTTCCCCAAATTCGGATGCCGGGCCGTCAGAGGCCGCCTCAGTTCCCTGAGGTGTGCCATGGTGGCTGCATAGACTGTCCGAGGGTTGGCCGACAATCGGTCGACACTGTCTGGCCGACCCGGCTTCTAACTAGCCACGCCAGCGTCAGTTCGTGGCCAGTGGCGAGCCCCCTCGCGGTCGCGGATGCGGTGCTCCGCGAATACCAGCGGGCCGCGTGATGAGATGACTCAGGCTTGGGCTAACAGCACAGCCCAGCCGGTTATAGGATGTCTCGGGCAAGCTGTTCGCGGTCAACTACGGCACCACGAAATCGGTCGCCACGTCCAGCCTTAGGGTGCGGACATTGCCTGTGTTGGGATCGATGATGTCCACTACGTTGCCGGCCGACTCTTCAACCGCATACACGGCAAGGCCGTCTCCGCCCGCCCACACCGCCCTGAGCGTGCGGCCGTCGAGCCAGCGAGCCTTCACTGCGAGCGTTTCGGTGTCCACGCCGTAGAGGCCGCCGCCCGTGCCGTGTTGTCCGGTCACGAATAGAGTGTGCATGTCCGCGGATAAAGAGGCCGAGAAGTTCGGCCCCTTGGCAAACGCATCATGGACGAACGGGAGACTGAAGCTGACCTGCGGGCGAGCAACCTCACCCGAGCGCAGCAGGCGGCGTTGAGCGAGATCAACGACGTTCACCCGCCCTTTCCAGCTGTCGTAGATATAGAGCCTGCGTTCGTCAGGGGAGAACACGGGGCTGCCCCAGAAGGGATTGCCCAGCTGGACTGGAAGTTGAGCCGTGACCTTGAACTTGGAGAGGTCGAACCACCACACGCTTCCGTCGAACGGGCAGTAGCCGATGAGCGTGCCTCCATCTGGAGCCAGATGTATCAGCGGCGGTCCATCGCTGTAGCACGACAGGGCTGAGGCTGTGGCCCGCGCCGTTACGTTCATGAGCCGACCCTGCGGCTGCACCACCACCAACTGGCCGTCGGGCGTCACCACAAGCAGCCTCCCGCTCGGAGTAGCGAGCAGACCGGTCCCGGACGGCGCCGAGGCGCCGCCGGATGCAGCGGCTAGCGTCCCAGAAGCGGCTAGCTCGCCATGTTCCAGATCGATGAGGACGAGTTTGGTGCCGGCGCCGCCAGGTGTAGCTAGGCCCAGCCACCGCCCATCGGGACTCACCGAAGCCGAACCAGCGTTGGTACCCAGGTCCGAGGGCAGGTCGATTGCGCGTATCATCCCCCCGTCAGCAGCGCTGGCGATCTCCAGCTTGCCCGAGGCCAGGACGTAGAGGCGCCCGCCGTCTGAAGAACGCAGCCCCCAGCTGCCCCTGCTCCCATTGAGATACGGGCTGCCGGACAGGTTCAGCACCTGACCGTCCGGCGTAATGCCCCTCATACCTGCGAACCAGGCAACGCCAGCGCCGGCAGCGGCGGCGACGTGCTGAACAGGTATCGCACGCGGCTGGTGTTGAGAGGTGGAGGGTATTCCCTCGCCGCAGGCTGCCAGCAAAAGAAAGAAACAGACGATCGCGGTCCTACGTCCGATCATTTACCGCATAACACTCCTACCCTCATTACATCGCGGCCACGAAGTTGGTTCCGGCGACCTTCTGAGCAAAGCCGGTTCAACGGACCGGTTCCACCCGCTTGTCAGGAGCCGGCCGGCGGCACCGCGCGGGGTGAGCATGGCCGTGTAACCATCTCTTCCGTGGGCAGGATGGCCGGCAACAAAGGCGTGGTCGGGAACCGGCAGCCCGGACTCCGTGTATCGGACATGAGGATCTACAGGCCCGCAGATTGACGAAATGCTGCAACCGATTCGCCGTCGCGACACTGGTCGCCGCAGCGATCTTGGCGATGCCCGTGACGGCCTTTGCTGCAATGGACGCAACGCTCTCGTCAAGCCGTGCTCGGCCCGGCGACACCGTCCTTCTGCTGACTGACGACCACAATGGCACCTGGAACTACAAGTCGCTGTCCTCTGAGGACCACCAGCGCATCTACCTCGCCCCCACGACTGGCAACGCAACTGAAGCCTGCGGTGGTCCAGGCAGCCAACTGCTCGGAAGGCTGAAGTGGCGGGGGAATGCAGGCGGGGTCGTCTTTGTCGTGCCGAGTCTTCCAAGCGGTGACTACTGGCTCTTCATGGAGACGAGTCATCAGTGTTGGCGCATCGCGGGCGCGACCGGTGCAACTCATGAGGTTCTCGTTCTCTCCGTCGGGAACCTTCCGGCGGACAACCAGGAGGCTGCGGCGCGGTGGACGCGGGGTTCGCCCACACCTCCACCTCCCGGCTGGTCCGCCACGCCATGGTTGGCCATCCTTGGCGGGTGCGCCTTGGTTCTTTTGATGATTTCGGCAGTGTGGTGGAGACTCAGGGAACCAAACCTGCACAGCCCTGATGGAGACCTTCGGTGCTGATCCTCAGCATCCTACCCATCGTCTTCCTGAACGTCCGGCTCCAAGGGCACACCCACATCAGGTCTACGAACGAGAAGTCGACGATCTCCTGCCAGTTTGTGGTTACTCGTGCGCATGCGAGCGCCACGCTTGCCAGCCGTTCACGTAGCTCGGCAAGGTTCGAACAAGCGAACGTGTGGTGCCCCTTTACGATCAGCCGGACCTGTCCCCGTAGCTCGACCACGTGCCAAGCGGCGCCCGCTCGCCCACACCGGGGCGGCTGTAGTCACACACTCCTTGCGGGAAGGCGGCTCGCAGGCGCGCCCGCTGGTCCGACGTGACAAATACCGGATAGGTCGAAAACTTAATCAGCGCGAGGCTGCACTTCAGAACCATTTCGTCCAGCGCCCATGAGAAGGCCCGTGCGAGCATTCCGGTCCGGAGCCCGCACGCACGTTGGGACCGTATCCTGCAGCGCGGTGACCAATCTCGCACAAGCCTCCATCACGATCGTCTCGGTTAACGTCGGCAGGCCGACCCTGCTCGTGAAATGGCCGAACCACGATGTGATGTCCTCAATCGACAAGCGCCCCGTCCAGGCATCCTCGCTCTGATTGAGCAGGACGAATCTCGAAGGCGATGAGCAGGATGGCCAGGTCCACGGCGGTCAGGCCGACCAGCGGCAAACCAAGCCGACCTCAATGAAGAACAACGCGTACAGCCGAGTCAGCCAGACGGTGTCGACCACGAAGAAGTCGGTGGCCAGGATCTGATCGGCGTGCTGGCGGACGAACTCGCGCCAGGAGCGCTGGCTGCGCCGAGGCGCTGGCGGCAGGCCATTGCGACGCAGCACTCGGCGAACAGTCAGGTGGGAGCAGCGATGGCCCAGCTTCAGCAACTCACCCTGGACGCGGCGATAGCCCCAGCTTGTACATCCCAGGGGTCTTAAATGTCAAGCGGCTTCCTCGTGAAGCTGGACGGGCCAGGCGTTGGCTTCGTCGTAGAGCCGGCGCTCGCGCAGGCAGCCGTGAAGGATGCCGGTGAGCTTATTGGCGGGTGCTCGGACAGCCACGGTGTGAGACTTGTCACGGGCCTTGAGCTGCTCGTAGTAGCGGCGAGCACCGGGCGAGGCGTTGATGGCGCATGCTGCCCATCTGAAGGTCGCGTCAGCCAGCAGGCGATTGCGGGCGACTCGCTATCCCCTTGACTCACCTTGAAGCTGCAGCTCGGCGCAGGCGAGGCTTGCCAGTCCGCTCCACGATCGCCTGGTAGGGGAGCGGGTCGATGCGTACGGCGTTCTCGAGCAGGCG
>Ga0070699_100002786_pt1 | contig 15590 bp, 12 predicted proteins | sample KBSK1503metaG_FD_65473 | JGI IMG/M metagenome (GOLD analysis project Ga0070699, IMG submission 65473) | Corn, switchgrass and miscanthus rhizosphere microbial communities from Kellogg Biological Station, Michigan, USA - KBS K1-50-3 metaG | ecosystem: Host-associated > Plants > Roots >...
ATGGCACCGGGGTCGCTCCTGTGGTGGCGGCGGTCGCAGTAGCAACGAAACTATAGCCGCTCTTATTTCCAGCAGCCAACACGCTATCGATCAAGCCCTGACCGTTTAGCGCGGCAAGATCGCCGAAGTTGCCGGCGCCTGCAGTTGACTGATAGGTAGCCTCGGCACCTGTTAGTGTGCGCATAGTGGCCTGAGCGGAACCTTCATTGGCGGCGCGCTTTGAGGCGAGAAGATTGGGGATGGCGATGGCTGCGATAATGCCGATAATCGCGACAACGATGAGAAGTTCTATTAGCGAGAAGCCTTCCTGGCGTTTGGAATTCATTCTTTTCGTGCTCCTTCAAGAGAGAATTAGGGTTGCTAAGTTCTCGCGCCAACGGCTTGCGTCTCAACGATGTCATGCCGCGCAGAGCGCGAAGTATCGCTGTTTGCCCAACAACAGCTGTGCCAAGAGGACCGGAACGGTGAGAACCTAAGCGAACGCCAGGCTCTTGAGGGCTATAAACTCTCTCTTAGTGTTGGAGAAGACCCACAGATGACAAATTGTGGCAAGTCGGAAATGCCGGTTTACGTCAGTTCCAATGGTTGCGGAGTACAAATATCTAATTTATGACTCACCGGCGCCCGCGGCAAATTCGCCTCCGTCTTCATCGCGCCGTCTCGGCACGGGGTCGGCCGCTCGCCGTCGAGGAGTAGAGTCTGCACTACGTCGCTCATCGCGCATTTGTGCTGTGAGGCCTCTTATTCCATGCTTATCGAGCAAGTGACGTAATGAACGAACAGAAAGGCGGAGGAGCTCGGCAGCATTAGTCTGGTTTCCGTTGGTCCGGCCTAACGCCTCTACCACGTATGTCTTTTCGAGTTGGTCCAGGTGAGCTGTGAGATTAATGCCTTCGTCTGGAAACTCCATCGCTTCTGCTACGCGATGGGGGTTGTAATTTGTGATCTTTTCCGGCAACCGTTCCGGCTCAATAGAAGGGGTAGTTTCCAGCGCCACCGCCCGTTCAATTGTGTGCTCCAGTTCCCGTACGTTGCCTGGCCACGAATACCTTTCTAACAGGCGCATGGCAGTTTCGGTTATGGCTAATGTTCGATTAGTCGATCCGCAGAATTTTTGAACGAAGTGCGTCGCCAAGTCCGAAATATCGTCAGCTCTCTCTCTAAGAGGAGGAAGCTCGATCGGAATGACGGAGATGCGATAATAGAGGTCTTCACGAAACGTCCCTGCCGCTACCATGCTTGCGAGATCGCGATTAGTAGCGGCAATCACGCGAGTATCCACTGATGTCTCTTCGGTAGCGCCCACAGGTCTCAGTTTTCTTTCCTGTAAAACCCGCAAGAGCTTAACCTGCATCGCCGGAGACATTTCCCCAATCTCATCGAGGAATATCGTGCCGCTGTTTGCTGCTTCGAAAAGTCCCTTGCGGTTTGTGTTAGCACCAGTGAAGGACCCTTTCACATAACCGAAGAGTTCAGACTCCAGCAGGGTTTCCGTGAACGCGCCGCAGTTTACGGAGACAAATGGTTTCTCAGCGCGTGGACCCATATCATGAATCGCGCGTGCTACCAGTTCCTTACCCGTACCTGATTCTCCTGTTACGAGGACCGTCGATTGAACCTGGGCCACAGTTTCTATCATCTGATAGAGAGCCAGCATACTCGAGCTCCGGCCAATGATATTCCCCAGTTTTCCGCGCGTTCGCTGACCGTGAATGAGAGCTTTGTTCTCGACAAGAAGCGCTTCCTTTTCTTTGATTAAAGAAATCTTTCCCAGCGCCCGGGCCACTGTTTCCTTCAGCAGATCGTTGTCAAAAGGCTTCTGAACGAAATCATAAGCACCGAGCAAAAACGCCTCGCGTGCGGTATCGACATTGGCGAAAGCCGTCATCATGATCACTTCCACATCGGGCATTAACTCCCTGACAGCTCGAAGTAGCTCAATACCGCTCATGTCGGGCATTCTGATATCCGACAAGACAAGATCCGACGCCTCTTGATGTAGCAGAGCCATCGCCTCGCGACCGTTCTCTGCAACGCGCACAGTATGTCCCTCTCGTTGGAACAAGTGCGTCAGAAACTGCCGCATGCCTAGTTCATCATCAGCAACAAGAATATTAGCCATGATAGGAAGAAGTCAGAAGTTCGAAGTGTGGTCTCCGAATAAAGTATTGCCTTCGCTCACAATGAAGGCTCAATGGGTAACTCTACGGTAATTGTAGTTCCTTGTCCTTCAAGACTGCTCACGTTAATTGTACCACCATGATCACGGATGATTTGATAAACAATCGAAAGTCCCAAGCCTGTTCCCCCTGTGGTTGAAGAAAAAGGCTCAAATAAATGCTCCACCTGGTCGGGAGACATGCCCCGCCCGGTATCAGAAAAGGAGATCCGCAATCTGTTGTGCGAGTTCAGTTCTACCCGGGCCCGCAAAGTCCCGCCCTGCGGCATGGCCTGCAATGCGTTGCGAGCGAGGTTCCAGAACACCTGCTTCAATTGGCCGGCGTCGGCTACCGCGATGACCGGCTCGAGCGGTATGTCTTCTTCGATGGATTGCGTTTTCAATATTTCCGGACTGTGTTGAAGAAGAGCAAAAGTCTGATGAAGTAAATCTCCCACGTCTACCTGCGACTGCGTGATTGTGCGCGGCCGGGCGTAACTGAGAAAGTCGGTAATGATTCTGTTCAGGCGGTCTGACTCGCGCAGGATAATCTCCATCAATTCCGTCTGTGACGAATCGCCTTCCATCTCCGACCGGAGCATTTGAATGGATCCGCGCATGGCCGCCAGCGGATTTCTTATCTCGTGCGCAATCGAAGCAGCCATCCGGCCTATTGCGGCCAGCCGATCCTGGCGGCGCGAGGTCTCCTCCAACGCTCGCACTTGCGTGAGGTCTTGAAAAGTAATCACCATACCAGTCGTCTTGCCGAACTCCGAGAACAGTGGAGAGATGCTGAAGCCAAGACGCAGGCGCATTCCCTCTGAAGTAAAACAATCTGTTTCGAAGCGTGGACTGACCTCTCCTGTGTCCGAAGCGCGCACGGAGTCGGCGATGTGGTCTTTCATTTCACCAAAAAAGATGGAGGCGTCCTTGCCGCGAACAGACTCGGCCGCATACCCGGTAATCTCCTCGGCCGCCTTGTTGAAGGTATAGATCCTACCCTTTAAATCAGTCGTGACCAGTCCTGACCTAATCGATTCCACTATTCTTTCGTGTAGGGCGCGAAGGCTGGCCAACGATTGGGTCGCCGCCAATAACCGTACATCCGAGAGAGATTGTCTGTCAGCGAGGCGAGCGGAGAGTAGACCAACGACAAAAAAAGCGACGTCGAAGAGTCCGACCGACTGAATGGTTTGCGAGATCGAGCTGTCAACCAGGCTTGCCGAGCCGTTCTGGTCAAATCCGAAAATTACGGCGACAGCGCAGGCGGTAAAGGCAACCGCACACCCGACCGAAACAACGACTGCATCGCGGCTACCGAGGAAAAGACTGGACACGGCAATGATGACGATATACAGCGCAATGTATGGTGAGTGGATAACGTCTGAATTCCAAACGAGCCAGGTCACCAAAAAAACGTCGACGACAAATTGCAATCGTGCCTGGAAGATGAGCGTCCTCGAGAATCGCTGGATGAGCGAATAAATGATTGTGAGACCGATGACTATTGAAAGAACGGTAATGATTTTGCTTAGCGACTGCTGCGAATTTGCTCCGCGATTCCAAAGAGTTGCAAGCAAGAACAAGATCAGAGCAGTTATCAGCCTACCGAGGATGAGCCACCATAGTTTACGTCCGACTGCGGCGCTCAATTCCGTTTTTTCTTCGGGGGTTGCCATCGAATCAAAGCCTATCACAAGCGAGCTTGTGGTCGAGATCGTTTTCCTCAGATATGGAGTACGTTAATGGATAAGTTCAAGGGAAATGGAAAAGCCCGCGGCTGCGGGCTCTTCGCTGTAGACAGGAGGTCTGTCATCATTGTGAAATGGAAGGGTTTAGTGCCCGTTAGAGAGCTTGCCGATCAGGGTAAATAGCGGCATGTACATGGCTATAACAATGGAACCGATTGTTACGCCAAGGAAACCAATCAGCAGTGGTTCCATCAGTGTCAGCAGGTTGGCAATAGCCGAATCAACTTCCTCTTCGTAGAAGTCAGCGATCTTGCCAAGCATCGCATCGAGAGCGCCGGTCTGTTCTCCGATACCGATCATCTGCGCCACCATATGAGGAAAAACGTCCGTTGCTTTCAGGGGATCGACGAAGCTCTCACCTCGCTCAACACCGACTCGAACCTTGGTAATCGCTTCTTCGATGATTACGTTGCCCGAAGTGCGCGCTGTGATATCCAGCGATTGAAGAATAGGGACGCCCGAAGAGAGCAGAGTGGAAAGAGTTCGTGAAAACCTGGCAACAGCGATCTTGCGGAAAATGTCGCCGAGGATGGGTACCTTCAGGAGCAGGCGGTCCAGGTTTCTTCTGCCATTCGTGGTTTTGTAATAATACTTAATCGCGACCACGAAGCCTATGATCGCAACTAGAACAGACAAGCCTCCCCAGCTCGCAAGGAAGTTACTGATGGCCACAACAATGCGCGTCGGTAACGGAAGTTGCTCGCCCGGTCCAAGCAAGCCCAGAAAGATATTCTGGAATTGTGGAATCACAACGACCATGATCACAGCCACGGCCACGACGGCGAGTCCAACAACCGCGGCAGGATAAATCATTGCTGAGATTATGTCGCGCTTTAGCTTGACGATCTTCTCAATGAAGGTAGACAACCGCTGCAGGATGATGTCGAGGATACCGCCAGTTTCACCGGCTTCGACCATGTTTGAGTATAGCTGATCAAATACTTTGGGTTGGCGGGCCATGGCTGCCGCCAGTGTGGATCCTTCCTCAACATCCTGTCGCACTTGCATCAGGATCTGCTGGAAGTACTTATTGTCCTGCTGTTGTCCCAGAATGTCGAGACATTGGACCAACGGCAAACCCGCATCGATCATCACGGAGAACTGACGAGTGAAGATCGACAGATCTTTCGATTTCACTTTCTTTCTGCCGCCTATCTTCGGGATGCCAATCTCGCGACCTTTCTCCTTGACGGAGGTAAGCATAACCTGTTCTTTGCGCAAAATCTGACGCAGGGCCTCGCGATTATCGGCGACGCGTTCACCGACAACGACCTCATTTAGCTTATTGCGGCCTTTGAAAACATATGTGGGCATAGCTGTGAGCTCCAGAGTAGGTTCTATCTATTTACGGTGGGCCGTTCACCAACGGACCGAGGCTGCGCATAGGGGCTTGGATGCTTGCCGCCATTGTTTGCGGTATTCAGTCCTGAACCGCGATCGATTAGTTCGCGTAACTCGTCGGTGTTAGACGAGCGTTGTAGAGCGGTATCTAAAGTGATCTGTCGCTTGTGATAGAGCGTTGCGAGGGCCTGATTGAAAGTCTGCATACCATACTTGTCTTGTCCGGTTTGCATCATCGAGTAGATCTGATGAACCTTGTCTTCGCGGATGAGGTTCCTGATGGCTCCGTTTGGAATTAGGATTTCCAGGGCCATTGCGCGACCGGTGCCCTCCGCACGAGGCAATAATGCCTGGCAGAGAATTCCTTCGAGAACCAATGAAAGCTGAGCGCGAATCTGCGCCTGCTGGTCCGAAGGGAAGACATCGATGATGCGGTTGATTGTCGAAGCTGCCGAATTTGTATGAAGCGTTGCCAGGGTAAGGTGTCCGGTTTCGGCAATACGCAACGCTGATTCAATCGTCTCGAGATCTCGCATTTCGCCGACGAGCACTATATCGGGATCCTGTCGGAGTGCTGTGCGCAGCGCCGCGGCAAATCCATGCGTGTCCGCGTTGACTTCACGCTGATTGACTAGACAGCCCTTGTGATTGTGCAGAAATTCGATCGGATCTTCGATGGTCAGGATATGTTCATGACGATCGCAATTGATCTTGTCGACCATCGCCGCGAGGGTAGTTGACTTACCTGATCCGGTTGGTCCCGTAACCAGAATCAGCCCGCGAGGCTTTTCGCACATTGTTTTCACAACCGCCGGCAAACCCAATGCGTCGAAGGGTTTGATTTCGTAAGGAATTGCACGGAAAACGGCACCAACGGCTCCCCGCTGGTTGAAGAGATTGGCGCGAAAGCGGGAGAGGCCTTTGACGCCAAATGAGAAGTCGAGCTCCAAATTCTCTTCAAAGCGATGCTTCTGCGCATCGGTCAATACCGAATAAGCAAGCTGCTTCGTGTCGGCCGAGGTGAGGACGCGGTAGTTTTCCAGAGGATGGAGATGTCCATCAACGCGAACTTGCGGGGCCGAACCCGTGGTGATGTGCAGGTCTGAGCCGCCGAGCTCAGAGAGCTTTCTCAGCAGTTCGGATAGTGAGATTTGCGGAACGTTTTCGTTCAATCGCATTTGGTTGGCTACTCCTGGTAAGTCTCGAATGGTCGAGGTAGTAAAAGTTTATCGGTTGCTCGGCAGCGTGCTGGAGTTCGAGTGAAAAGAGCCGATGAATCGCTCAGCCTCGCCAGTCACCTGATCTGAGTATTCAAGCGGCGCGTTTGTGGTCAGCCCATAAATGCGTCCGCCAACTTCTGTGAAGTAAAAGTTCCAGGCCTTTTCCGGCGAATGTGCATCCCTTGGAGTGCGGGCAGTCACCACGAAAACGCGAGAGCCATTCACGTCCCGGACGAAATCGTTGGTCACCCAGCCACCTGACACGATCATTTTGTCGATCACAATGCGGCGTAGATCGGAAACAGCAACGCCGGCCAGCATTTGCTTCTCCTCACGGGCGGTAAGAAACGCTGGGTTCGGACGACTAAGGGCAACCACTGACAGGTTCATCTGTCCGGGCATGCTTAGGTTGGGATTGTCAGACCGAAGCTTCAGTTGATCGCTATTTGAAATGTTTGCGGAGCCGCTTGCGAGCGAAAGAACCGACGCCGCGGATGGATCGTTAAGAGAAATGTTCTGAGGCAGACCAGACAAGAGTGCATTGCGATGCGCTAACACGGCGGCGCGCCTCATACGCATACGAGTGCGGTAACGACGCCACCAAGCGCGAGAATGATGACGATGGCGGTTGTGGTGAAACTGAGCGCTTTGCCGAATTCCATGTGCTGTAGAGCTGGCAAAGGGCAACATAATAACCACGGAAACCAATAGCAGCAGCGATAGTGTGATCGTTCTCTTCATAGTAGTTCTCCTCGTTTATGCAACCGTCTCACGGACCACTTCCTCAATGGTAGTGACGCCGGCGCGAATCTTATAAAGTCCCGATTCACGCAGCGTAATCATGCCGTCCTCTATGGCCTTTTTTCTTAATTCGAGTGCGGAAGCTCCGATCAGGATCAATTCACGAACCTCATCAGTTACTTCCATAACTTCGTAAAGTCCAATGCGCCCCTTGTAGCCGGTATTGTTGCAAGTCGCACAGCCTTTGCCTTTGTAGGTCTTCAGCGTCTTGGCCTCTTCCGCGGAAAAACCGACTTCGATCAGTGCTTCCGCCGGACTTGTATGCTCAGCTTTGCAGTCTTTGCAAACCCGGCGAATCAATCGCTGGGCCTGTATGAGGTTGACGCTGGTGGCTACAAGGAACGGCTCAATACCCATGTTCATGAGGCGGGAAATCGTCGACGGGGCGTCGTTTGTATGGAGGGTTGAGAGTACGAGGTGGCCTGTGAGGGCGGCCTTGATGGCAATCTCAGCAGTCTCAAAGTCACGAATCTCACCGACCAGAATGATATTAGGGTCCTGACGCAGGAATGAGCGGAGGGCAGCGGCAAAGTTTAACCCTATCTGCTCTTTCATCTGCACCTGGTTGATTCCCATGAGGTTAAACTCGACGGGATCCTCTGCGGTCATGATGTTGGTTTGAATCGTGTTTAGAGATTGCAGCGCTGAGTAAAGAGTGTTCGTCTTACCACTTCCAGTAGGCCCCGTTACGAGCACCATCCCGTAAGGTCTTGAGATATTTCGTTGGAACTTGACAAGCGACTCAGGCTCGAAACCGAGCTTGGTCATGTCAAGCATGAGGTTTTCCTTATCCAGCAAGCGGAGCACAACTTTTTCGCCGAAAAGGGTAGGAAGACTTGAAACCCGAAAGTCGAGCTCACGCGAACGAGCGTCGATCTTCACCTTGATCTTGATACGTCCGTCCTGAGGAAGACGCTTTTCTGAGATATCGAGCTTCGACATGATCTTAATGCGTGAGATTAATGCGTCGCGAAGTTTCAACGGCGGGTGCATGACGTCGTACAACACACCATCGATACGGAAGCGAATTCGCAACTCTTTTTCGTAGGGCTCGATATGTATGTCAGAAGCTCCGCGGCGCAACGCGTCAACCAGGAGCACATTCACGAGGCGCACGACGGGAGCGTCTTCGCTCATCCGGGAGAGAGTGGAAAGGTCTATCTCCTCATTGTCTTCAACTACTTGGATCTCCTCGGCGGCTCCGGTTTCGAAATCGATACTATCGAGGGATACGAGATCCGCGTGAGTGATACCTCCACCATTGGAGCTCTTGCCGGCGCTCTCCAACAGCACCTCGTCAACCGAAACTGCCGCCAGTTCGATTTCTCTCGAGGTGCCATAGTATTGGGCAATCGCTTGTTGAATGCTTGCTTCTGCTACGACGACGGGTTCGACGTTAAGGCCGGTCATGAACTTGATGTCGTCCATGGCAAACACATTCGTCGGATCGACCATAGCGAGTGTGAGGGTGGCGCCGACACGAGAAAGGGGCAGTACGGAGTATTTTTGTGCGACCTCCTGGGGTATAAGCCGAAGCACCGATTCGTCGATATGGAAGAGGTCGAGGTTTACCGACGGAATGCCGTACTGGCGGGAAAGCACGGCTGTAATCATGTCGTCGCTTACCAATCCCAGTTTTACAAGATTGAAGCCCAGCCTGCCGCCGTGCTCGCGCTGGTAGTCCAGCGCCTCTCGGAGGTGCTGAGGGCTGATAAGATTTTCACGGACTAGGATTTCGCCTAATTTGGCTGACATTTGGAGTTCAGAGTTTTACCGGAATGCCCACGGAATGGGGTAGAAGTAGCTGGCCGATATAGCGCGAGGCTCTCTTTAGAAGGCCTTGCAACAGCAACGCTAAACACTGTTGCGCACACATAGTACAGTTTGAACAACCATACGTCAAGAACGATTTGCGGCGGAAAATAGGCTAAAACCAGTGAGTCCAGGCGTGATCTTAATCGTCGAAGAACACTTTTCCCTGGTTGATCCGGAGTCGTTCCTGGAAGTGGTCCGAATTCATTCCGGGATCTTTGATTTTAGTAGGAAGAAAGAGGCCGCACCCGTTGTTCGAACCCGGTGCGGCCATGCAGTGCTTTGTGATCTTATTCTCAAGGACGACGACGTCTCGGAGTCGTTTTCTCTGGAACAACCTTCTCCGTATTCTTCAACTCGGTCAAGATTGCCTTTGCGTCAGCCTTGAAAGTATTGGAATCGGGTGCAACATCAACGAAGTGTTGCAGGTAGTTGGCGGCGTCTTGGAATTTAGCTTTGTCGCCTGTAGCGAACAGCGAGAGCCCGGCTCCCAGATTAGCCTCCGGGCTATCGGGGTGAGCGGTTACGATAGCTTGGAATTCGGTAAAGGCTTTGTCTGCTGATCCCGAATCGAGAAGCATCTGCGCGGAATCCAGCTGAGCTTTTGCCTTCTTAGCAGCGTCAGGTTCCACGGCGATGTAATCTTTAAACGCGGCTAGTCCCGCATCTGCCTGCGTCGGATCAGCCTTGCTGACAAAAAGACGCATCGCTTCAGCGTTGACGGACATCGCCGCAAGCTTATTCGCGTTATAGCGGGTCAACTCAGCTGGGTCAGCGGGCACCGTTTGAGCTTTTATGAGCGCCACTGCTTTGTTGGCTGCCTCCGCTGCCGCCTTGAAGTCGCCCTTCGCAGTTTCGAGACCCGAAGTTTTCGCAGCGTCATCGGTTGACTTTATCGCTGCGTTATAGCGCTCGACCCCTCGGGCCTTCAATGCCATAGACTTATTAGTTAACAGGGCGGGCTGTTGCGCATCGGCGGCTAAACCTTCATCGTAGGCCGTGATGGCATCCGTATATTTTTTGATCGCCTCATCTCGATTGTTAGCCTTTAGGGCGGCACTGGCAGCCATGAGTGCTTCGTTGCCCGTTTTGAAAGTGCGACCTATGACTTCATTCGCCTCCGATATCTTCTTATTGGCGGCTTCTATCTCGGCATTCTTCTTGATCAACTCTTCACGCTTGGCCTTATCGCTGGCGCTTTCCGATCCGCCTGAAGAAGGTGTTTTGTTGCCGCCGCCGCCGCTGGCATTCGCGGTCTTAATCTCGTCCAAAGTCAGTCTCTTTCCGTCGCCTGGAGTTAACGCAACCTCATAGTCGACGTCTCTTCCGACTTTCACGTTTGGCACGAATGTGGGTCGAGCTGAAGGATGGCTGCCGGCAATTATGTAATCACCAACATACGGCAACCCTGCAAACACAAATTCGCCCTTTTTATTTGTCTTCGTGTTGTACTTGCCCGAAACATCAATTCGGAAGACATCTATAACGGCATCGCTGGCAGGAACGCTCTGGCCGTCGGCTTGTTTTATGATGACATGACCACGAAGTTCGCCAGTTTGACCTAATGAGGTTAAGGCGGCAGAAGCGATAAGAATTGCCGCTGCGAGCATTCCCAAGATGTGTTTATGAAGCATTTAAGATTCTTCCCTCCAACAATATGTCAGGCGCCGCCGCCCCTGGGAGAGACCCAATGGGATGCGCCGACTGGCTTTTTAGGTTGTAACGTAAGTCTAGAAGCGCCCTAACGTTAATAAGCAAAACGACCACTGTCAAGCATGTAAGGTATCGGATCAGGTACGCCTGCTTCACGAAAGGCCCTGAGGCGCAGGGCACACGAGTCGCAACAACCACAAGCCTGCTCTGACCCCTGATAGCAAGACCAGGTCAGCTCCAGCGGCGCCTCCATTTCCAGTCCACGAATTATGATTTCAGACTTCTTCATTGCAATGACTGGAGTCTTAACGATTATGTTTGTTTCCGGCTTCGTACCCACGTCAATTACTTTCTGAAACGCGGAATAATATTCCGGCCGGCAATCCGGATAACCGGAAGAATCTTCGGCGACAGCCCCAATGTAAATGCTGCTGCTGCCGATCACTTCACTCCAACTTACCGCAGTGGCGAGAAAGTGTGCGTTTCGGAAAGGAACGTAACTGGAAGGTATGCCGCGAGCGGAAAGATCAGCTGGGGTTACTGCCATTCGCCGATCCGTTAAGGATGAGCCACCTATCAGACTCAATTGTTCGAGAGTAACCACAAGTCGAGCCTCGACATGGTAGTGGTCGGCAATTTTGTCAAAGCATTCGCGTTCCCGGCGCTCCGTTCGCTGACCGTAAGAAATGTGCAGAAAAGCAACTTCGTCGTTTTCTTCATGAGCGATCGCCGCGGTCACGCAGGAATCCATACCTCCTGAAACGAGGCAGACAGCAAGCCGCTTCTCAGGCGTCGCCCCGCGCACTGGTGCGTTTTCGACTATTTCCTCAGAACCACCCATTTACACGCCCCTAACCTCTGGCCCCCAAATGTATTTGTGCAACTGCAACTGCATTCGAATATCAAGACCACTGCTTGAGACCCAGCTCGCAAGTTCCTCAAGATCTACTTGTCCCCAAACCGGAGAGATTAGAACCGCCTTCGCTCGAGTCTGCAGTGCATATCGCGCGATGACTTCCTTTGCGTAGTCCCAGTCACCTCGATCCGCGACGACAAATTTAACCTCGTCCATGTCAGACCGGAGACGTTCAAGGTTAGGCCAATGGTTGCGTGGTTCCTCGCCTGACCCGGGACATTTTACATCCAGAATAACCTTTGCACGCTGGTCCAAGTCCTCCGTTGATACATAACCGCCAGTTTCAACAAGTACCTCGAAACCGTCATCACAAAGCCGGCCGACTAGTTGCAATGCCTCCTTTTGAGCAAGAGGTTCGCCTCCCGTTACCTCAACAAGCGTGCAACCCAGGGCGTGGACTTGAGCAACCAGATCGTCTATCGAAATATGTTCCCCGCCTGCGAATGTGTATTCACTATCGCACCAGACGCATCGCATAGGGCATCCGGTTAGCCGTACAAAGGCGCAAGGGCGGCCCGCGTGTGTGGATTCGCCTTGAATGGAACGAAAGACTTCAGTAACGCGCAGCATGTTGTTGTCGAGTGCCGAAAACCGCGGCTAACTCTCGCCGGACACCTCATCACAAACTTGTCTGTGAATCTAGCTCAGCCAATGAGAGGTGTCAAAGTTGTCGCCTTCGGACTTTGCGTGGCAACTCACGCCCCTGCGCAACATCAAAAGACCGGCGCCTGGAACGAACAGCAGTCTACCTCCCTTAATTAGACATGATAGGATTGCTCTCTCTAAAGTAATGCTTGAAAGTCCCCCGTGAAACCGAGAAGCAAGGAAATCGAAAAACTCCTGGTTGAAGGTGCGGCCAGACTGCTGGCTCGCGCCAGCGACACGTATTCGCTAAGCGTCGAATTGCTGCTACCGAGAATTGCGGCGGCTGTCGAAAAGTATCTTCTACGGGTTGATGAGAATACTCCTGATACGAATATTGTTAGCTTCGTCGATGAGATGCAGGCGGAGGATCTATGCCTGATCATTGCATGTGAGCGAGGCGATGAGAACGCGTGGGACCATCTCGTCGAGCGATTCACTCCGACGGTACGTTCTGCGGCCAGATCAGCAAGTTCAAATGAGGATGCGGCGCAAGACTTAGCGCAATCGATTTGGGCCGAGCTTTACGGGTTTCGAACTCGCAAAGACGGCCGTCCAGCAGGCAAACTCGCTTACTACTCCGGGCGCGGTTCGCTCGCCGGTTGGTTGCGCGCCGTCGTAGCCCAACTGGCAGTTGACACCTATAGAAAGCAAGTGCGTCTGGTACAAACCGAAGAGGATGCTGATTTGGATCGTCTCGTTCGGGAAATGCCCGCTGGTTCGGGCCAGACTGCACTTGCGTCAACCGGCGCAAATCCAGAGCAAGCGATATCAAAGAAGTTTGCCGAATCGGACATGAGGGACGCTTTGAAACAATCGATGCAGGACTTATCCGCCGAAGATCGCTTACTGGTGAAGCTTTACTATTTTGACAATCTTCGTTTGCGCGAGGCGGGTGCTGTGCTTGGAGTACACGAAGCAACCGCCAGCCGCAGGCTTACGCGTATCCATCATGACCTCCGGCAGCATGTCGGCGAGATTTTGATCAAGGATCGGGGTTGGACAAAGACAGAAACGGAGCGCTCATTTGAGGAAGTGGCGCAGAATCTCGACGCCGATCTGGAAACACTCCTGAGTAACGAGGGAGTTACGTGAGAACGCAATAATGCGACAACAATACTTGCGCGGTGGTTTAGGTCAGATTTGACCGCAAGGTATCAGGATAAATACGTTCTGTAATTGATTGCGTCCAGGTTGAAATGAAACAGGCAAAGAACAACGAAATCGATTTATTGCTGCGCAAACTCGCCCGGCAGGTACCGACTGACTCGACCAATGGCGCGAGAGCAGTCAACGCTGTGCCCGACCACGAGTCTGGGAAACATCTGGATACCGATGAGCTAAATGCGTACGCGGAAAACGCGTTGCCGTCTAAGGCCCGCATGCTCTATACCGAACACCTGGCAGACTGTGCGCGTTGCAGGAAGCTGGTTGCCGAGTTAAGCCTGGCGTCAGCCGCAGTCATCCGTCATTCCCCAGTTGAGATAAGAGCGCCTTCAAGTTTAAGAAAATATCTCTCTTCGTTTTTCTCACCAGCCGTGCTGCGTTATGTCGTTCCGGCTTTTGCTGTGATTGCGGCGGCAGCGGTAGTGATGGTAATGCTCAAGCAGAAACCGAATGCTGAGTTTGTAGCGCAGAATCAGCCGTCCACCCCATCGTCTGTCAGTAACGAGCAAGAGACAAAGGCGTCTTTAAAGGATGCCGGCCTGCAGAAAACCTCGCCCGCAGCAGTTGAGCCAACAGCCAATTCAAAGGTGAGCAACGCACCTGCCGAGCAGGCCCGCCCGTCAACGAAAGCTTCTAATAAAGCTCCGGCGGATGATTTACGCCGGGAATCCAAAGAAGCACCGATTGACGAGTCTTCATCTGTGGTCGCAGCAGAACAAGCGGCCGAAGCTCCCCTGCCAGCGCCAACAGTTGCTACGAAACCGCAAGCTGCCGTTGAGAAACAAACCGAACAAGAAATGGCCAGACAAAAGAAACTGGCGGACCAGGCAGGCGGAAACAAAGAAGAGGATAGAGACCAAAAGGCCGATTCGATTGCCGTCTCGCGAATGCGTGCACCTAAAACCGCACCCTTTGGTGCTCTCGCCAATATCCGGGGCGCAGATTCCAAAGACGCTCCCGCGGCGGCCGGCGCCGAGAAGAGTGCTAAGAGCGAGGGAGAAGTTCGCAATGTGTTGGGTCGTCGCTTTCGCAAGCGGGGCAGCGTTTGGGTCGATTCTGCGTACGACTCCTCTCGGCAGACAGTAAATGTGTCTCGCGGTTCCGAGCAATATCGCGCCCTGGTTGCAGACGAACCCGCTATTCGCACAATCGCTGAACAACTCAACGGTGAGGTAATCGTTGTTTGGAAAGGTACGGTTTACAGGATTCGCTGAGTAATACGTTGCAAGGTTGATTGACCTGAATCTCTCATCTGTTTTTCGATCCCCCACCTCCTCTCCCAATCGCAACCAACTGAACTGTTCTGTCGTATCTCAAGACTGCAAGGTTTTCCGACCCCTATTCGAAGTGTTACATTACGAAGCGCCCTTAAGGTTTGGAGGATTACTCATGTACTGCCCGTCTTGCGGATACGAAATCGCCGTCGAACTCAAATACTGCAACCGTTGTGGAGCGAATTTGTCTGTGCCCACGTCAAGTTTCTCCTCGATGATCGCTGCGCCCCCGCTAAAGCTAACCGCACCTAGTATCGTGCTTGGACTAACTGTCACTGTGGGTTTAGGAATTATTTTTGGCGCAGCAACCAGGTTCGCAGAGATTGGTCTTCATCCCGCCGCTATTGTCTGGATCGTATTATTCAGCACGGCTACACTCTTCGGCATCACAGCGATGCTGATTCGTTTCTGGACCAAAATGCTCACGCTACAACGTGAAACGATTGCGAATCAACCGATGAGACAAACGTTTGTCGAAAAACCTGGTGCGCACCAATTGCCGCCACCACGGCTCGAAGGAGTGGCGAGTGTTACCGAAAACACGACGCGCACATTCACGCCCATCTACCGCGAAACTTCTGATGGAGGCACAAGATAAGCATTAACTTGGGTCCCGCTATTTCCGAATCCTTATGACGCTGTCCAAAGAACCTCTTCGAATAGGAGTGCCAGTTCTATTACTCATCGGGCTGATTTCCAGTTTCCATATGGTCTCTGCACAAAGTTCCAGTGCAAACCGCCGTGCCGCACCATCCCCCGTTCCAAAGGGTAATCGACAGATCGCGAGCATCCTTCGCGAGATCGATGCGCGGAACATCGAGCACACAATACGCGCCCTCGTTTCATTTGGTACTC
>Ga0070699_100002788_pt1 | contig 15588 bp, 14 predicted proteins | sample KBSK1503metaG_FD_65473 | JGI IMG/M metagenome (GOLD analysis project Ga0070699, IMG submission 65473) | Corn, switchgrass and miscanthus rhizosphere microbial communities from Kellogg Biological Station, Michigan, USA - KBS K1-50-3 metaG | ecosystem: Host-associated > Plants > Roots >...
CTGCCGCAAACGTTCGGATTGACTCGCTCAACCACTTCATCGAGAGCACGTCAGCGCATCAGCCTCAGCCTCAGCTCTTACCGTGCTCGAATCGTCGTTCCCCGCGAGCCAGGAAGGATCTAGCACCCTCGCCTCGTGTCCCGACTTGAGACTGTCGGTGTCTCAGCGCGGACCACATCAGCACCCGTGAATCCCGGAACGGTGGCAAATGCAAAGAGAATCTGAACGTTGCGGCGGCATCACTCTTGATGATCGAAAACACGGCTTCCAGAACCAATGGCGATCAGAACCGGACGGAACATGAGGCGAGAAACGTGAGATACGACGGACACCGCATCGTCTGTGCCTGGTGTGAGTGCGTGATGGTCCCCGGGGAAGCGAACACGCATGTCAGCTCCGGTGTCTGTCCGGCGTGCTTGGAGAGTCATGAACGCGACGTGTTACAGCGTTGGTGGGACAATTCGCAAGATGCGACCCAGGATCCGTGGCGGAAAGACAGATTCAGGCGTGCCGATACCTATCCACCACGAGCGGCCTCGCCCCCACGTGACATGGAGCAGCACTATTACCCCGATCCCTCCTGCAAGCCCGAGAAAGACTCGCCGCCTGGCGACCATTGAAAGAGATGGTCGAGTTTCACGCATCGCAGGGGATCGACGACAGCGCAACGAGTCTTTGGAGGTGTCCTGAAATCGAGCAGCTTCACCAGGGGCGTGCCGAGAGTCTTCGCAATTCGGAGCAGATTGAGATAGGTAGGATTTCGTCTTCCAACTTCCGGCCCGCTGACGTAGGAGCGGTCAACTCACGCGCTCAGGCGCAGGCTGATCGGCTCGGCTCCGACTTCGAACGTTCCCGGGACGTCGATCGGCGCAAGCTGCTTTTCAATCAACGTGGCGCCACCCAGCTTCACGCTGCCCCTGGCCTTAATCTGACCCGTCTGAACCTCACACACGACGCCATCGCGAATGCGCAGCACCGCTCCCTGCAGCTCCAGCTCCACCGAAATCGAGAAGGTCAGCCGGCCAACTTCCTGTTTGTTCTTGAGCAGCGCGACGTATGGTTCGTGCGTCGACTTGATCTTGTGCTCGACCAATTGCAGGAAGACATCTTTGTCGGGCGTCTTCGCACTCCTCTGCAGTTGCTGCCGCAACGCGTACGACTTGTTCCAGGCGCCGAAGAGGATGTCGGTTAGACCGATATCCAACAACCCGGAGAGCTGGACGGCGATGGCTTTCGGCATCATGCGGCAGGCGAGCATCGCTCCACCGCTGCCGGCTTTCACGACAACATCGTGGTCGGCGAGCGCACCCCGGATCTGCGCAGTGAGATCGGTCTGGCCTTCTAGGAAGAACTGACTGAGAGTCACCATGACATCACCTGATTGCCGGGCCATTGGCCGGCGACAAATCCATTTGCGTCGTCGAGCGTCTGCGCGCCGTCATCCGGGCACGCCTCTAGGGTCACTTCGAAGTCGACCAGGTTCTCGTTGTCTGGAACGCTGGTCTGAAATCCCGCGTCCGTGTAGGGCGTCAGCTCGGGAGTATTGGCGAGGCGATGCTGGCGCGCTCTTGCCACCGAAGCGGCCGCCGCGACACCAAGACCGAGCAGGGCGCCGGCGCCCAACCATCGCAGCGGCAGGAAGGACGACGCTGGAGTAATCGGCAGAGCGACGATGAGGTCGATCGCTGTGCCGGGTGCCACCTGGACTCCGGCGGCAAGGGACTGATACGTAACTGTCCCCGTCGTCGCAGCGGATGGCGTCTGCGCAACCGTGCCGGGTTGCAAGCCCGCAGCGCGAAGCACGACGAACGCCTGCTCGAGCGAGTAATTGAGCAGGCGAGGGACGGTGATCAAGGTTGGCTGAGCCTGAATCGGAACGATAGGAACGGCGAGCCACACTGAAACGGGAGCGCCAGCGTCGACAACGCTGCCGGCTGGCGGGTCCTGCGCAATAACAGTCCCGCGGGGTTCGGCGCTTTCGCGCTCGCTGACCGGTCCGACCAAGAGCTTGAGTTCTTCGATAGCCGTGGTCGCATCATTCTGAGTACGGCCGCGAAGATCCGGAACCGTCACCTGCACCGTCGGCAACGGTGTCGCGATCCAGATGTCCACAGTCGATCCCGGCGAAACTTGCTGCCCGGCGGCTGGTCTCTGATCGATGATCACGCCCGCCGATGCGCTGTACTCGCGAGACATCACTGCGCCGATTCGAAGCGTCTGCCGACCGAGCAGGAAGTCCGCGTTGTCGCGGCGTTGACCGATCAGATTGGGAACGGCCGTCGTGGTGACTCGCACCGGAATGGCCAGCGAGATGTCGACCGCGGACCCTCGCTGTGCCTCGGTGCCTGCCAGCGGGCGCTGTCCAACGACCGTTCCGGGCGCTTGATTGGATTCGCGCTCGCTCATCCTGCCTGGCGACAGGCCCGCGCTGCGAATGAGAGCAAGTGCGTCAGCTCGAAGATGTCCGGTCAGTGGCGGCACGAGAGAAGGAAGAGGGGGGGATGCCGCCCACAGGTCGACCGGGGTTCCAGGACTGACCCGCGTGCCGGCCGTCGGCGACTGCTGGATCACCGAGCCGCGAGCTTCTGTTGATTCGCGAGTTCGGACAACACCTGTGCGGAGATGGGAGCCCATAAGAATAGAGTCAGCTTCCTGAGTCCCACGCCCCACGAGGTCGGGAACCTCGACGGGCATCGGCACGGCGACCCACACTCGCACGGTACTATCCGGCTTCACGGGCGTGCCAGGGGACGGGGTCTGGTCGACCACGTTGCCGGCCTTCTCATGTGACTCACGCTCGCCGACGTCGGCGAGGCGGAGGCCGACACGCGTGAGCGCTCCGCTTGCACTGGCGCGGTCGCGCCCGCGAAGATCGGGGACGGCGATCGGCGGCTGAACGGCCAACCAGACATCGACCGCACTGTCCGGCTTGACGACGGTGCCGACGGCCGGTGTCTGATCGACGACCGTGCCGTTCGGCAGCGTCGACTCGCGCTCATAGGTTTTTCCCAGCTGCAGACCGGCATCTGCGAGTTTGCGTCGGGTGCCGATCGCGTCGTTGCCCGAGAGTAGCGGTACGCGCGACACACGTTCCGCAACAACGAGATCAATCACAGCATCGCATTTCACAAACGTCTGCGGCGGATACGACTGGCCGACGATCGTACCCGTCGGTTGATCGGATTCTCGCCTTGTGACGTTGCCAACGCGCAGCCCGGAACCAGCGATCAGCTCTATCGCCAGCTTCTCGTCGCGGCCTATCAGCGACGGAGCCGGTATCGGTTGGCACTCTGGTGCGTCCGCAACGATGACGTCCACCGGTGAGCCGCAAGGCACGCGTGCGCCCACCTCGGGCCACTGTTGGATGACGGTACCTGCCGGCCGGGTGTCTTGACGTGTTCCAGTTTTGCCGCGTGTCAAACGCGCCTTGCCGAGTACGTTCTTGACCAAGGACGCGTCGGCGCCGAATAGGCCCGGGACCGCGCAATAAGGAGTCTGGACCTCGGGGCGAACAGCGACCACGATGTCAACTGGAGAGCCACATAGCACCCTGGCGCCGCGTTGTGGCGCCTGATCGATCACGGTACCCTGCGGCCGAGAGTCCGTACGCGAGACGACCCGGCCCAGCGAGAGCTTCTTCCCACCAAGTTCTTTTTCGGCCGACTGGGCGTCGGCGTCGAGCAGGCTCGGCACCGTGCAAGAAGGAGTCTGGACCTCCGGAGGAACAGCGACCGCGATGCCGACCGGAGAGCCACATGGCACCAGGGCACCACGTTCCGGCGACTGATCGATGATGCTTCCTTTCGGGCGACTGTCGCGACGGGTGTCAACGTTGCCCAGCGTCAGTTTTTCGCTTTCGAGCGCTTTTCTCGCTGAGCTGACGTCGTCACTCAAGAGACTCGGAACCCGGCAGAGGGGAGGTCCCACGTCGCCAACGGCAACCCTGAAGTCGACCTGTGAGCCGCAGCGCACCGGCTTCCCTGGCTGTGGAGATTGATCGGTGACCGTGCCCACCGGCTGGCGAGAGTCCGGTCGCCGGTCCACTCTCCCGACGACGAGTTTCGCGCCGGTCACGTCCTTCTTCGCCGAACCCTCGTCGTTGCCAGTCAATTTCGGCACCGTGCAGTCCAGCCGCGGGCCGTCGTCGAAGAACGCCGACACGACGTCGATGCGTGAACCACATGGGACCTGCGAGTCGGGTTTCGCCGACTGGTCGATGACCGTTCCAGTCGGGCGCGAATCGGCACGACGACCTACTCCACCAAGGGAAAGCCTGGCTTTCTCGAGTGTTCCGGTAGCGGCGTTGACGTTGAGTCCGATCAGGTTCGGCACAGTGCAACGCACCACTTGTTGTTCTTGGCGTTGCCGAAGCACCCGAGACGACTTGTCGGGAACCTGTGTGACGGCGCGTTCGGGCGGTTTCGAAGCGGCCTTGGTCTGGGGCTCGAATGCGAGAAGGGAGCGGCTGCTGGAGGACAGCGCCAGAGCCACCATGCCAATCGCCAGGATTGCCGTTCGTGCTCGCTTCATGGTCCCCACTGCTTTCCGAGAAGGGCGCCACCTGCCCGCTGCACTGCGTGTTCGCGTCCCCGATAGCACAATCGGTTCCATTCAGGAACAACTGCAAAGCCTAGGAAAATTCACCGATGGATCGCGCGAATCGGGTTTGTCGACCTATCCGAATGGCGTCGTCACTATCCGATCGGAGAGCACGAAGAGAGCGGTAGGGACTGACCGGTCATGCTGTATGTATCAACGACGGAACATCGGAGATCGAACACCGAACGCTCCGCCGGTCCGTCAGTCGACAGCGCCATTGCCGGCGCCTTGCCGCGCGGCTCGCCTGTTCGACAAGGTCTAACCTCCGGACGTGCCTTCGTGATCGTCCGCCGCAGGCGACACCGGCACGGGGTCAGCCGGGTCCGGCCAGAAGACGCGCGAGAGGTAGTGCAGGGCTATTCCGACTCCCCAGCGGTTCGGCGCGGTCGAGACCAGTAACGCGACTAGCAGGACGATGGCGCCGGATCCGAGCCACGGATGCGACCGGCCGATCCCGAAATAGACCAACACGATGATGATCGCGATCGGAAGGCGGTCGCCGATGATCGTGAACCCCCAGGTGTCTCCTGGATTGCGCTCGTATACCAGCCCGCACACCGCGCAACGCTCGAGGTGATGTGCCCATCCGGAGAAGATCGATCCCTCCCCGCAGTGCGGGCACCGTTTTCTGACGCCCCGGCGTAGCGCGATGAGCACCAGTTCGCGGCGTGTCATGGCGTACGTCGTGTTGGGCTTTAAGGCCTATGAAAAAATCGCTGCAGTGCAGGCCTTCAGGCCTGCTGTGTCGGGCAGACCTAAAAGGTCTGGACTACATCAGGAGCGATTTTTTCACAGCTCGGACCGGAACATCCAGAACACTCCAACGATGACGGGCCGTCCATCCAGACAAGCCCTCCATGAACGTTAGGGTTTCACTCAGGGCCTCAGGCGAGCGACTGGCCGCGCGCGTTGTCGACAATTGGCGATTGCGCAGCGATTCCCCTCGTGATCTTTGGTAGTATCCCTCTGCAAATCTTCCCGAACGAACCCGTGATAACGAATCAAGGTGACTCAGCATCAGACGAACTCACCATATCGAAACCGATTTAGGAGGCCGATCCATGCCACGCTTGACGGCGATCGTCACGCTTTTGTGTGCTGTATTGGGGTTCACGCTGCTCCCACGCAGCGTATCTGCCGCGACCCAGCCTCTTGACCTCGGCACATTGGGCGGGAGTTCCAGTTGGGCCCGTGCGGTGAACAATCGGGGAGAGGTGGTCGGCGCGAGCGAAACAGCCAATGGAGAGTTGCATGCCTTCCTCTGGTCGCCGCTAAGAGGAATGATCGATCTCGGCACGCTCGGTGGAACATATAGCCAAGCGTTCTTCATTAACGACAAGGGCCAGGTTGCGGGTCAGAGTTATACCTCCGACAGCAGAGCACATTCTTTCTTCTGGAGTAGAGACACAGGCATTGTCGATCTCGGCACGCTGGCCGATATACCGTCCCCACTTTCCGTTTCTGTCCAAGGTTTGAATAATCGCGGCGAGGTGATAGGCCAAATCAGTGATGTGGGGATCCACGGTTTTGGGACGTCACATGGGTATAAATGGACACTGACAGGAGAGATGGTCGCTCTAGGTTCTTTGAAAGCAGCAACAGCGTTAAGTAACTCGGGACAGGTAGCCGGGTATATATCGTTGCCGCAGAATGACCGTCATGCGGCTCTGTGGACTCGCGGAGCAGTCATCGATATTCAAACATTACCTGCCGTGGGCAGCTATCCCAGAGCGATGAACAATCAGGGACAGGTGGTCGGGTCGATCTACTATTTGTCCGAGACGCATGCGTTTTCCTGGGAGGAGTCAACGGGCATGATCGACATTGGTAGTGTGGGCGAACCTAGCGGCGCCATCGCCGTGAATAACAGCGGGCAAGTCGTTGGGGTGTTAGTCACGGCGACCGGTGAGGCTCACCCCTTTATCTGGTCCGAGCAGACCGGCTTGACTGACATCGGAACCTTAGGCGGCTACTCCACTACACCTTATGCAATTAATGAGCATGGGCAAATTACTGGTCACAGGTGGGGCAAGGATGATACGCAACTGCTTGGATTCGCGTGGTCCGTGGACACCGGCGTGATCGACCTCGGCACATTGGGAGGCACGGCTAGCGAAGGTTGGGCAATAAATAATCATGGTCAGATAGTTGGCAGTAGTTACACATCGGGCAATGCCCAGCGTCATGCAGCATTGTGGCAATTCGGAGAATAGCGTGACGCATGAATTGGAGAGCTTGCGACCTTCTCAGTCCGAGTGCCAGAATTCGCGGGTACATGGACCTTTCGACGGCCGTCGGAAGGCCCGGTTCATTTGAACTATTGCAGCCCGTCAAACTCTGCATGGTGCCCCGCCGCGCGTAATTGCGGCTAGTGGAGCCGACCTCTGTGCCGACTTCGAGTCGCGTTCTCTCTCGATTCGCGATCTCTGCTCTTCTTGCCGCTGCGGTCGTCGCGACCGCGGAAGGCCAGGCGAGCAGGGAAGCGGCCGTTCCAAAACCGACGCTGCCAAATCCCTATCGCCTCGTGCCCGACTGGCCGGCGCTTCCCGCGAGCATGAAAGGACCGAACGGGAAGAAATGGGGAGAAGTCATCCGGGTGCACGTCGCACCGAACGGCAACATCTGGGTCTTTCATCGCTGCTTCAACGACACGCCCAACGGCGACGCGACGTGCCTGAATCGCGGTGACGCCAACCCGCCGATTCTGGAGTTCAACCCCGCTGGACGACTGATCAGAAGCTTCGGCGTCGGCCTCTTCGCGCATCCGCACGGGTTCACTGTGGACAAAGGCGGGAACATCTGGACGACCGACACGAACGACCAAGACACAATTCTCGGCGTGCCCGCGAAGACGCCGCAGGGCGTGATGATGGGTCAGACGGTTTTCAAGATCAGCCCCGAAGGTAAGCTGCTGATGACGCTTGGCAAGCCGGGAGTGGGCGGCGATGGACCGGATTTGTTCGATCGCCCGACGGGCGTGGCAATTGGCGCGAACGGCGACATCTTCGTGTCAGACGGCCATTCACGCAACAAGTCGAACAGCGCCCGCATCGTGAAATTCACGAAAGACGGGAAGTTCGTCAAAACCTGGGGACGCATGGGATCGGAGCCCGGCAACTTCCGGGAACCCCACGATCTCTTTGTCGGCGGTTCGAAAGGTTACGTGTATGTGGCCGATCGCCAGAACAATCGCGTGCAGGTGTTCGATCAGGACGGCAACTTCATCGCCGCGTGGAAGCAGTTCGGTCAGCCAAGCTCGGTGTATGTCGACAAGAATGACAACATCTACATCGGTGCCACGTTCGAGAGCGTCGCTCCAGGCGAGACCGCTCTCCGGCCGACAGCCGGTCCGAACGATAGGGCCATCGTGATCGGCAACGCGATCACCGGCGAGCTGAAGTACTTGATTCCCGATCCCGGCGATCTGAGCAAGATGACCGACACTGGAACGTCGGCGTCGGGTATCGCCGTGGATGATCAGGGCAACATCTACGCGGCGGACGTGGGCTTCAACAATCTCAGGAAGTACGCCCGCGTACGTTGACATTCGTGGTACCGGGCGCGAGGCTCGCGCCCCGATCGACAGGAGGTCACTGTGCGCAAGCTGCTGGTGGTCGTCGGGATTCTGGCCGTAGTGCTTCAGCTGCTGACCGACTCGCCTGCCGCGGCGCAGGACCAGGCGCAGGTTCAGCGGGACGCAACAGGAAATCCTATCGGTGTCCTCGGTCCGGTCAACGCGCTGGGCCAAGAGGTGAAGCGGCCGCCGGCGCCGACCGGGCCGGCGCCTCGCTTGCCGGACGGGACGATCGATCTGGGGGACGGCGCCTGGGTCGGCGTGCCGGGCGGGGGCGACAGCATCGCGCAGCGATTGAGCCGCGGCGAGGAACTGCCGTTGCTGCCTGCCGCGAAAGCGCTCGTGGCATCGGGCCCGTCAGCTGATGATCCTGTCAACTGGTGCCTGCCGCTGGGTGTGTTGCGGACCAGTCCGTATCCGTTCCGCTTCATCCAGAACTACACGCACAAGAAGCCGACCCACATGTACATCCTGTCCGAGTGGATGGGGTCGTTCCGCCAGGTCTTTCTGGACGGCCGCAAGCATCCCGCCGACCTCGAGCCAACCTGGTTCGGTCATTCCATCGGCTGGTACGAGGACGACACGCTCGTCATCGACACGGTCGGGTTCAACGACAAGTTCTGGTTCGATCGCAGAGCGACGCCTCACACCACACAACTCCACACGATCGAGCGGTGGAGGCGAGTGGATGCAGGTCATCTGACGCGCGAGGTGACCATCGATGATCCAGGTGCCTACTCGCGGCCGTTCAAGGTGACGTTTCAGGCAACGCTGGTTCAACCGGGCGACGAGCTGATGGAATACGTCTGCCAGGAGAACAACCAGTACGGGTTTGGCAGCGGAGTGAGATAGCGGCGCCGAAGGTGCCTGGAGTGCAGCGCGACGAAACAGCTCCTGTCTCGGCGAGGGCGTTATCAACCCGCCCGCCCCTGCGGCAGGACTTCACACGGCAATCTGAAGGCCGTGAACCTTAGCTTCAACAAGCGGTTTGAATTTGCCTTGGGCGCAGAGAGTCCTTCGTTCAGCAGCGCCCCATCATGGTTTCGTAAGCGGGTGCTGGTTAGGGCTCCTTGGCCGAAAACTCCCAATCCGGCGGGCCCCTACGGCTCTGGCGTTTTCTCGTCCTTGAGCTGTGCCCGCAACAGCGGCAGCTGCTGCTGATAGCCTGCCGCATCGCCGTAGTCGACGAACTCGCGGTAGTGCGGATGCGGCGCGCGCACGCGCTTCGCGTGCCGGATCGGGCACCAGTACTGTTCCGTCCGTCCGGCGATCTCGCGGACGTATGCCAGAACTCCGTTCGCATATCCGCAGTAGCCGCAGTTCACCTTCTCGATCAGGTTGAGATAGGCGAGATGCTGACGATCGAAGACGATGTAGGCATCGCGACGGACGCGGGAGATGCCGAAAATCGGAAAGCAGATCAGCTGGTAGAGGCTGATCCACATGTCGAGGATGGCGATCGGCACGATGAGGGAATAAATGACGGGCGCGACGAGCAGGTGCAGCGGATTGCTCTCGCGCAGGTACGCTGGAATGCGCTGCTTCAACCGCTGATGCGCGGCGCGGACATCCTGCTCGAATCGAACCCTGCCCGCATCGATCTGATACCCCCAGTGCTCGCGGGCGCGATTGAGCTCGTGTTCGATCTCGCGTTCGATTCGGACGGCGCGTTCCAGGAGATCGTCGAGCGGCGAAGGCATGACGTGAGTATGTACCGTGGAACGCCAACAATTCATCCGACAGATTGTGGGTGTCGCTTCGGCGTGATGCGGACTCCTTTCCTTCGGCTCCAGGCTGACGAAGAAAGTTCCGGTAGTCGGTCCGCACCCGCTCCTCGACGATCCGACTCTGATTGTCGAACCGGAAGATGTTCGGGAGATCCCAGACGATGCGTTGGCGGTTCTGGGATGAAGGAAGGCCGCACGATACCGCGTCGCGCTGACACCTCGTTCATTGACGATTGGTTCACCATACAAACGGGGTTCAAATCGAGCCCCAGCTGGTGACTCCATGCACGTGTCGTGTTTACAGTGGTTTAGAGGAAGGGATTTGGGGGCTCGCAATCAACATTATCTGCGGCTTTGGCGGCCCGCAGCGTGATGCGCCGTGACGAGTGAGTGAAGCGCCGCGTCGCGCCGCGGCGGGAATGACGTCGAGGGTCGTTGCGGCTTCGTTGAGCGTGCTGCCGATTCGCCTACCGAATCCGATGTACCGAGACGTACTGGAATTCCTGGGCTGTGTGCCCGAGACCCTTGTAGTCCCGTTTCTGGTAGACGAACTCCCATGCGCCCCCGTGGCGCAGCACGCCGATCACCGTCACGTTGCCTTTCGTGGCCGTGTCGTAGTCGTCCCGCTTCAATGCCATGGCCCCGCCCGGAAACAGCCGGTTGACTTCGCCGTCCATCAATGGCTGGTCGATCTTGGCCCCCTCCACCTTGCCCTGCGTGTAGTTGATGTGCGCCACTTTGGCAGCGCCGCCACCGTTGTGGGCGAATGTGCAGCCGTCCAGCGTGTCCGTAATGAACAGCTTGCCCTTGGTGCTAAGCGTCATTTCCTTTGTGGTGTTCGGCACGTATGGCAGATAGAAGGCCAGCGCACACTCCAACGACTTGGCCAAGACGATGTCCCAGCACGGCATGTCCGTCCCATCGGATTTGGTGCATTTCTTGTTCTGCGTCCGACGCAATGTCACCGGCCACAGCTTCGAGCCCGGCGTCCCCTTCGCCTGCCACGCGAACTCGTTGCCGACCCAGACGGCATTCGTCTTGAGAAACGTCTTTGGATGCTCGACGAGCAGTTCAATCGACATAACGTGGGCCCCCAAGTGCTATCGCCGCTCACGAACGAGGCCGTGAATGACGCATCATCAGCTTGCGGTGACAGGGTTGTCAACGATCGTTAGGACCTGCCGTTCGGATCGTTCGGGGCGTTCGGGGCATGATTACTATGTCGTGGCGGGTCGGCCCAGGGCGATCGCATGACGGATCTTCCGAAAACTACGTAATCGTTCCCATCGTCCGCGGCGCATGAACAGGCCCTGACCGATGCGGGCCGAGATTTCTCGACTTTTCTCCCCACGTTTGTGGCGGTGCGTGCTCTGACCCGGGCGAGGCGCGGTCTGTCGATGGTAGGAGGCGCGGTCTGTCGATGGTAGACGGTTACGTCATCCACAGGAGCATGAGTAACCCGGCGAAGGTGGAGGCGGAAGAGCGGCAGGAGCCTAACCGGTCGGTCAAGACCCGCCCGGCTTCGACGAGTCAGCGACACTCTGCAATTCTGCCACTGAGCGAAGAATCGAGAGGAGCGCCGCGGAGTTGCCACTCGTCAGCACCGCCGACGCGCCGCTGCGTTCAGCAAGAGACCGCTCCTCGTCGGTGTCCGCCAGGACGATCACATGCGTAGCGCCCACGTCGCTCCACCATCGCGTGGCGTGTGCGGCATCGGTCACAAGGACTTCGCCAACCGGCCACCGCTCGAGGTTTGCAATCCGGGTCGCGGCAACGACTCGAATCCCTTCGGCTCGCAGCAACGACACCGTTTGTTCCCGGCGCGCGTCCTCCGCATCCAGCAAAACCACAGACAGCGGATGAGCGAACAACCTTTGGCAGTGGGGACACCGAGACACGACGGCGACGGCGTTGCGCCGCGCTTGAACGAGTCCTGATGAGGCGCAGTGCGCGCAGGGGTGCTCTTCCATCGTGACGGATCTCCAGACAAGCCGCAGGGTTCGGTGTCGGCGCGGCAGAAAAGTCGGCGTGTACGCGTGCTCGCCGTTGCCAAAACACAATTGGTGCCGTCCGGACTCGGAGTGGTTCGAAAGGAAAAGTGCGCCCGGGTGCTGCTCTGTTGTCGCCTGTGGATAGCAGGGGAGGGGAGGACGACTGATCGTCTACGTGTCTGCGAGTGCGTAGTCGAGCCGTCCCGACACGACAGTACTAAATGGTGCGACGACTCAGCCCGACCGCGATCTTCCTTCTTTCCCCAATCAAACCAATTCCGATCGCCAGCGCGCTGCTAATGTTTTGTTAGCCAGCTATCCCTAACAACCCAATGGCGAAGACGAGGCGGGAACATCGAGTGTCGCTCGCCTCTGAAGGTTGCGGGCGATTTCTCCGCTGAATGGCTTACCTGCAACGAGCACCCCAGGACGCGCTCGGGAAGGGATCGGCCAGCCCACTTCGGCCGTGCACCGGGGCGGCTTCGCCAGCAGACACGCCGCGCTAAGACCGGTCACGCCAGCACCTACGACCGCGACGTCGGCGACGACGTCTTCGGCGAGCTTAAAAAACTGAGGGAATGTCGCGGACGTCGATCAGTACGGCGTTGTCTCTCGGTTCTTCGTGGCATCGCGATCCTTCCTCTTCAGCGGCCTGTTTCGGCATGCGGCGCATGCACGGGCTTTGATTCCGGCGACCATCGTTGTCGAAGGTAGACGGCGAGCCACACCATCGACGCGATTGCCAGGAACTCACTCTGCCAGTTCTGAAACGATTCGAACCAGAAGCGGGACGAGGTGAGGTAGTCGGTAAATACGGGCCGCGGCTGGTGGTGCAAGACCTCGTCGGCAGCGTACTCGGAGAACCCTCCGAACGCATGGCCTGCCCACGAGATCAAAAAGAGCATGATGAACGCCAAGCCGAGCGAATGCTCATAGAGCCGCAAGATCCAGCCGCCGCGCCGAACCGGCCACGGCGCGTCGGGAGCGCCTGCGAAGTCACGCGCATCGGTGTCCACGAGCTCTTTGGCACCGGGTCGTCTCGATTCCGGCGATCCCTTCTGAATCAGGAACGTGGTCAAGAGGACGACTACCGTTGGCACTCCCCACGTCGCCATCGCCGCGCATCATGGACGATGACGAAGGACCATGCATTTTCCCGAAGGCAGAGGCTCATTAGGATAGCGAGCAGTTAGGTCAAGGTCTGTTAGGTTTCCAACAGAAACTAGAGTCTTGGAGTCCCATTTGCTCAACAGCAGATTCGCGGCGCGTCCGGCGGTGCAAGCAATGCTGTAGACGCCAGCCGCGCGTGATGCGTGCATAAGACGACTACATGAACGAAGACACGCTCAAGGGGCAGTGGACACAGCTCAAGGGACAGGTTCGCGAGCAGTGGGGGGTGGTATTACTCCCTGCCCGACCCCACGCCACTCTGTATCAGGCGAAAAGCGAAGGGCGCAACCGCGTGAAGGTTGCGTGACCTGTCAACGTCTCTGAGTCGATGAGACAGCGCGGTGTTCGCCGTTTGGCGACTTGTCCGCCAGGAGAAGCGCTGTCGCAGCCACGACTTGACCAATCGTCGTCGGTCGTTCGATTGCGGTGAACCCGAGGCGCCGGACTTCGTCCGCGGTCAGCGCTCCGAGCGCGGTCACGACGAGGACACGATTCGGCGGAATCACGAACCGCACTTCGTCCAATGTCTCCCGAGGATTCGGAAGTCCGCGCAGGTTGATGAGCAGAACGCGTGGCTTCATTCCGGGGCGTCGGTAGATTCGCGGAATCGGCCATTCGTCGACGGCGACCACCTCCAACCCCTCTTCAATGAGCTGCGCTCGCAGCAGCGCACGTTCCCGCCACTCGGCTCCCAGCAGGATCACGTCGGGTGGTGTGGGATCCATTTTCGCGTTCATTCCCAACCCAGCGGATGCTCGCCTGGTGGGTCCACGCGGCCACGCTGCTTTATTTGCCATACTGAAATCACGATCGAGTGCGGTCCGTGGTCGCATGGGACCGAGCTTGCGCGAGGGTGCTGGTCAGGGCGCACGATGCAGGATTAATTCCCGTTTCTTTTTGACGGAAGGAAACGACGGATGCGGTTCTACGTTTCGTGCCCATTGGCCGAGCGGTCTCGGTCCCGTGTGACAGGGCTCTCAAGCGGGGTCTTCCTGATGAACATCGACAGCTTCTGAAAACGTTCCCACCGAGGAAAATGCCACTCCGCTGGTGGGGATTTTCTTTCGCCAGCGACTCCACTCTTCTGACGACTGTTTCCGAGCGAATCGTCAAGTTGCCTAACTAGCTGCGACGGCCGTCAAATTCAGTCAGGTTGATACCTGCGGTGCGGCTGAATGGTTGTGCCTTCACTCGGGTCTGAAAAGAATGATGGAATTACGCCAGAAAGACGTGCGACTCCTGCTCAGTTTTCTCCGGCGGCGGATATGGAATCGTCCTATGTCGCTCTTACATACCCGAGTCACATCCATCTCACGCCCCGTGAATCGTGTGTGTAAGAGCCACGTTTTCAACGCGCCGCGTTCTCCTGCTCTGAGCGGAGTCGAGGATCACCAATTGCAGATGCAGAGGTGCTCGTGAACTCGAAGCCTTGGGGGGAAACCATGAGGGTAATGTTTTCAGCGGGTACGGCTATCGCCGCCGCCGCGATACGGTGCCGCGGCGTGATCGTATTGAGGTCGCCTCGTCAGATTCCGCGACGATCGTTCGGACGCTACGCCGACCAGATGTCAATCATCGGATAGTGGCTCAATGGGAGCCATAAAATCGCAATCGACGCTAACAACCGAAGGGAGATTCCCATGCACGCCAGGATCGTCCGCAGCGGATTCGTGGTCTTCGCGCTGGGCGCTTTTTTGAGTACAGCCTCCTCCGCGTATGCCGAAATGGTGAAGTTCAAAGCCAATATGGACGCAGCCCAAGAGGTGACGCCGAACGACAGCAAGGGTAAGGGGATGGCCGACCTCACGTACGACACCGAGAGCAAGACTCTAACCTGGACGATCACGTTCGACGGTCTCACCGGCCCGGCAACGGTCGCGCACTTCCACGGTCCCGCCGAACCGGGTAAGAACGCAGGGGTCGCACTGCTGATCGGACAGAAACCCACCAGTCCTGCCAAGGGCAGCGCCATGCTTACGGATGCGCAGGCTGCCGATCTTATGGCTGGCCGCTGGTACGTCAACGTGCACACCACTGCCAACGGCGGTGGCGAAATCCGCGGGCAAGTGACCAAGTGATCGCGCCGGCATAGGCGAAGGGTGCACGCCAACGATCGAAGGTCCCGCTGCGTTCCCGCGCAGCGGGCCTTTGTGTTCTGAGCATGTGCGGGAGCTGTGCTCCGCAAATGATACCGACTCGATGGGAAGGAAGGCTGCCCTGCGTATCGTGAGTATCAGAAATTCAGCTGCGCGCTGAACTGGAGAATGCGGGGGTCCTGCACCTCGGTCGGCTGCCGCCATTGCGGTCCGAATGCGTTGTTGACCTGAACCGCACCGCTGCCGTTGAACACGTTGTAGATATCCACATTGCCTTGCATTCGCAGGCGTTGCGTTAACCGAAGCTGCTTGGTCAGCCGCACGTCGAGCCGCCGGATCCGATGGTCGTACATCGTTCCAGGCATCACCAGCGGAACGGTCGCCGTGGCGGTGCACGGCGTTCTGCCACCGCACGCGCCGAGGTCACGCCC
>Ga0070699_100002793_pt1 | contig 15572 bp, 17 predicted proteins | sample KBSK1503metaG_FD_65473 | JGI IMG/M metagenome (GOLD analysis project Ga0070699, IMG submission 65473) | Corn, switchgrass and miscanthus rhizosphere microbial communities from Kellogg Biological Station, Michigan, USA - KBS K1-50-3 metaG | ecosystem: Host-associated > Plants > Roots >...
GGTTTGGCCACTTGCGAGGCAATTTTCGCGAGGTGCTTGGTGCGTGCCACGCCGATCGAGATTGGAAGGCCAAGCTCTGCGCGCACACGACGACGTATTGCTCTCGCGATCTCAGGCGGCGAACCGAAAAGGCGGGTGCACCCCGCAACGTCAGCAAAGGCCTCGTCAATGGAAATCCGTTCGACGAGAGGAGTGAAATCATTGAGCACATTGATGGCAGCATCGCCCAGCCGCTGGTAATCCTGGAAATGCCCGCCAACAAAGATCAGTTGTGGACACAGCTCACGGGCCTGCCGTCCCGACATACCGCTACTGACTCCAAATGACTTGGCTTCATACGAGGCGGCGAGCACCACCCCGCCGCCAACGGCGATGGCTTTGCCGCGCAGGGACGGGTCGAGCAGTTGCTCGACCGATGCATAGAAGGCATCGAGATCAGCGTGGAGGATGGTGGCTGTTGTCTCCATCCCGACCGTCCACCTGCGAAATTTGGAAGCTGGTCAATCGTAATCGTTACAATTGGCTACACCGCCCCTGATAGTGCCGGCCAGGTTGACCTCTAAATCTTCGTCACCTCGCGCGAAGCCTGTCGAGATCGCACATCGCCTCCGCAGGTCCCAATGGCTTCGTCGACCTCCGCCGCAAGCAGGGCTGCGACCACTACTGCGCCATGAGAACAAAATGCGAACATCGAGTCAATGGGAAGCTCCATGGGTCGGAGCCGGTAGCGGACTTCGTTCAACGGTTCATGCGGCCCACCGAGCCACTGAAGCTTAGACGCGGCTGCTCTCGGGGGACCAGCCATTCGGCCAGTAGAAGGGAATTGGTGTCGATGTCATATCGCGAGCAGGCAATTTTTCCTTGGAGAAATGATCATGGTCGAACCCGGCAGCCCCCTTCTCGCATTCTCTGACCACGCCGCGGAGCTTGTCGAACGCGTCGCCAGCAGCATCGTCGCCGTTGATGGCGGAGGGCGGTGGCCCTCGAGCGGCATCCATTGGCGTTCCGGAGTCATCATCACAGCCGAAGAAGTCTTGGAGCGCGACGAGAATATCAAGCTTACACTTCCGGGCGGGCGCGTTGCCAACGCTTCGCTCGCGGGCCGCGACCCCACCACTGATGTGGCTGTGCTTCGTTTCCAGCCGGACGGACTTCCAGTAGCGACGACCGCCGAGGCCCCGCTGCGCGCCGGTCAGGTCGTCGTGGCGGTGGGGAATCATGAAGGCGCGCCGCTCGCCGCGCTCGGCATCGTCGCTCTCGCGGGCGGGGCTTGGCACAGCCTTCGCGGCGGTACCATCGACAGGCTTATTCGCCTTGACCTAGCACTCAATCCCGTGGCCGAAGGCGGTGCGCTCGTCGACTTGCAAGGCCGTGTCATTGGAATGACAGTTCTCGGTCCGCGTCGGCGGGCGCTTTCGATACCAAGCTCAACCATCGACCGCGCCGTCGATCAGCTCTTGGCGAGAGGCCATGTCTTTCGCGGTTATCTCGGCGCTAGCCTCCAACCCATAAGGCAGGAACGCGCGTCCAATGGGTCGCAATCTTCGGGCGGCCGTAGCGGCGTTCTCGTCGTGAGCATCGACCCGAACGGACCGTCCGCGCGCGCGGGAATTCTCGTCGGTGATATCGTAACCGCCTGGAATGGACAGCCGATCGAGCGCGTGCGGGAAATCATGCGGCTGCTCGGACCCGAGAGCATCGGGAGCACCGTTGATCTGGGATTGATACGCGGCGGCGCGCCGACTGCGCTGCGGGTCATGATCGGCGAGCGGCCCGTGGCGTAGTTCCGGTGGGCGCTTGGAGCAGGCCAGCCTTCATGGTGGCAGTCGCGATCTTTTCCATCGATCCGGGCTTACGCCGCGACTTCGAAAAGCTGCCAGGCGACGACCCGGCCGTCGTCATCGTGGGGATGGCCGACCAGCTGTCTTCGCTCTGGGAACTGGTCGACCGGAATCGCGTCGATGTCCTCGTGGCCGACACACCAACACCAGAGCTGTTGGCGGAATACCGGGCGAGACACGATCGGATAGCTTTGGTGGTTCTGCTCGAAGGGGAGGACGCGGAAGCCCCTCTTCAGGCGTTTGGCGCGGGTGCGAGCGCCGCCCTCGATCGCTCGGCCAGCCGTAATGAGATCATCGCAGCTGTCAAGGCGGTCGCCACTGGGCTTGTCGTCGTGCAGCCGGACCTCCTTGCGACGCTGCTCCCCGAAGCACCGCCTGCCGACGATGTACTCAAAGCCAATGGTGCCGGGCGCGCCCGATTGACGCGGCGCGAGCTCGAAGTGCTTGCGGCAATGGCGGATGGTGCCTCAAACAAAGCGATCGCCCGCCGGCTCGGTATTTCATTCCACACTGCCAAGTTTCACGTCGCCGCGATACTCGCCAAGCTTGACGCAGAAAGCCGGACTGAAGCGGTGGCGAAGGCCGCGCAACTCGGACTCGTGATGCTGTGATATGGAAGACCAAATGAGGCGTTGCGCGCTGCAAACGGCGCCTTGATCGACTCGCTGGTCTGTGCCCAGCAGCGGGAGGTAGTTGGTAGACTCGAGCCTCATTTGGCAGCAATTCCGAGGTAGGTCTCCATCATAGGTTCATTCGCGATCAGTTCGGTGGGAGTGACTGAGCAGACGATGCGACCTTTGTCCATGACGTAGACGAGGTCAGCCACTCCAACTGCCAACTCTACGTTTTGCTCGACCAGCAAGATGGAGAGACCGCTCCGCTTGAGGCGGAGGATCAATTGCTTGATTTCCTCGACGACATAAGGCGACAGACCTTCGGTCGGTTCATCCATCAAGAGGAGGTGTGGATTGGCGATCAAGGCCCGCCCAATCGCCAGCATCTGCTGTTCGCCCCCCGACAGGGTCCCGCCGCGGTTAGAGAGGCGTTCACGCAGCCGAGGAAACAGATGCAAGACGGCATCGAGCGTCCACTGCCGGGTGCGGAGCGGCCGTTCGCGATCTCGAGGTTCTCGCGGACCGTGAGCGATGCGAAGACGCGGCGCCCTTGCGGGACGAGCGCCATGCCTGCTTGCGCAATGCGATAGGCTGGGAGCCGCGTGACATCCTGTCCAGCAAATAGCACCCGCCCGCGCCGCGCCGGCGTAAAGGCGATGACCGTGCGCACCAAGGTCGTCTTGCCAACGCCGTTGCGACCGAGCACCGCAACGACGGTGCCTTTCCCTATGGAAAGCGACACGCCCTGGAGCACGTAGCTGTCGCCGTAAAACGTGTGGATGTCGTCGACCAGGAGTTCCGGCTCAGCCATGTTTCAGGCTCGATTCCTTGCGGATTTCATCCGGCGTTTCCTTCCGCCACCACGCGGCCCTGGTCCATCGCGGTCACCCGATCGGCGATGCGGAACGCCGCGGCAAGATCGTGCTCGATCAGCAGCACCGTGATGGCGCGATCCAAGTTCAGGATGATGTCGGACGCGAGATGCGTCTCGCTGGCAGAGAGCCCGGCCATGGGCTCGTCAAGCAAAAGCAGCTTGGGATTTCCCGCCAGTGCAAGCACGATCTCGAGCTGACGCTGTACGCCATAGGACAGATTTGCGACGGGTTGGTCGCGGTAGTCCCAGAGATTCCAAACCGCGAGCATGTCCTGCGCCCGGGCGACGATCTCCGCGTGCGCGGTGACGGGCCGCCAGAACACGAAATGGAAACGCGATAGCGCGGCAACCGCCACGATCATGTTGTGCAGGACGCTGAGATGCGGAAAGAGGCTCGTGACCTGGAACGTGCGCGCGAGCCCGAGTGCGGCCCGGCGGTGGACCGACAAGCGGGTGGCGTTGGTGCCTAGAATCCAGATTTCGCCGGAACTCAACGCAAGCTGCCCGTTGATGACATTGAAGAGCGTGGTCTTTCCGGCGCCGTTTGTTCCGATGATGGCTCGTCTTTCGCCGGCTTGGAGTTGCAGCGATACGCCATCAAGCGCCCGCACTCCGCCGAAGCTGTGCGAGAGATTGCCGACCACGAGCGGGCTCAAACAACCCTCCTCGTGCGACGCCTCAGCCGCACCCAAAGAAATGTAAGCGCGCCCTGAGGGGCGTAGAGTGCGATGACGAGATACATGATGCCGATTACGAATAGCCAGCGTTCGGTGTACGTGCTCACCACGTATTGCAGCAGCACGAACACGACGGCTCCTAGCATCGGACCAAACAACGTGCCTGCCGCGCCGACCAGCACCATGATAAGCACCTGGGCCGAGACCGTTACGCTCAGCGCGGACGGACTCACGAAGCCATTGAGGTAGACGAATAGTTCGCCTGCGACGCCGGCGAAGAACGCCGCAACGATCGAGGCGAAATACTTATATTGCCAGACGGCGTATCCGAGCGCTCGCATCCGCGCCTCGTTCTCGCGCACCCCCTTGAGCGCATAACCGACGGGCGAGCGCACGAACACCCAGAGCGCAATTGTGGACACGAGGAACACGAAAAGCGTCAGGTAGAAAAATCCACTGGCGGATGTGAGGAGCCATGGGAACCAGGGCAATCTTGGCCGTTCGAGACCAGGCAGGCCATTGTCGCCGCCGGTCAACTCCGTCCAGCTCACGGCCAAGCTCCAGAGCAGTTGCGAGAGCGCCAGCGTGATCATCAAGTAGTAGCCGCGCGAGGTCCTCAGCGCGAGCAGATTGAAAAGCGCGGCCGCAACGACCGATGCTGCGATGCGTGCCGGCGCCGCGAGCGCAAAGGGAACATGCAAGCGCAAGGAAAGGATCGCCGTTGCATATGCTGCGAGTCCGAAATAGGCCGCATGCCCGAGCGAGGGCAGACCGGTATAGCCCAGCAGAATATCGAGGCTCATCGCAAATATTGCATAGATGAGCATCTGCGTGACCAATTCGATCTGATAGACCGACAGCGTGGGGACGACAACGGCGAGCAGGAGAACGAGACCGATCGCGACGAGCCGGCTGACCAAGGAGTGCATCTCAGGCGCGCCCCATCAGACCGGTCGGCCGTACCGCGAGGACCACAATCATCGGCAAAAAGATCGTGAACAGCGACAGCTGCGGAAACCAGGCATTCCCGAAATTGTCGGCGAGTCCAACGAGCAGGCTCGCCCAGAAAGCGCCCTGGATGCTGCCGAGCCCGCCCACGGTCACGACCACGAAGGCGAGGAGCACGACTTCGAAGTCCGCGCCCGGGAAGACACCGAGCAAAGGACCGCCGAGCACCCCACCGAGGCCGGCGAGTCCGGCGCCGAGCGCAAACACGCAGGCAAATAGCAGCGGCACGTTGATCCCGATGCCACGCAGCATTTCCTCGTCGTCGATGCCCGCGCGAACGGCCGCGCCGATCTTCGTGTTCTCGAGAAACAGCCAGAGCAGCAGCGCAAGCCCCAGACCGACGCCGATCAGGAACAACCGGTACGTGGGATAGGGAATGCCGAACGGTGCCTGTGAACAACGCCGGTTGTGGTAACATCACGGGATTGCCGCCCCATATCCAGAACGCCACGTCGGCGAAGACAAAAAGCAGGCCGAGCGTCAGCAGGGCCTGCGGCAGTTCTTGCTTGTAAAGCTTGGACAGGAACATGCGCTGGATGCCCATGCCCAGCGCCGCGACCAGCACGAAGCTGACGACCGCTCCCAAGAGGAAATAGCCGCTCTCCTGCATCACGCTGAGGGCGATGTATCCGCCCAGCAAGTAAAATGAGCCGTGCACCATATTGACGATCCGCATGAGACCGAACACGAGTGTCAGTCCCGACGCGAGCAGAAACAGAATCATCGCGAGCGAAACACCATTCAGGATGTTGACGACCCAAAACGTCATGTCTGCTTACCGATAGAGCTTCCCATGGTTCGCGACGTCGGCTCTCCCGCCAATCACCCCATCAGCGCAACTGCAGGCCGGCGCAAACGGTGAGAAGTCGCAGGACGGGAATGAACTCAGGAATGACGCCGAGGATCACCGGTTGGGTGGCGCGTCGACTTGACCGCCTTCCGAGAGCCGCTACGTTTAGCGTCGCTTATTTGTTTGGATATTATGCAGCACTGGCGCCACGGTGGCGAGTGGATTCGCGTGGATCGAATCCGTTTCCTGCGGGGGGCCGTGAGATGACCGCTCGGGAAGGCGGACAATGATCGAGGAGAAGGATGTCAAGGTCAGGATGCGCGACGGGGTCGACATCGGCCTGCGCATCTACCGTCCAGACGGCAGCGGCCGCTATCCTGCACTATTTGCCGCCTCTCCCTATCGTTACGACAACAATCTCCTGCCGTGTTCGCCGTTGTTTTTGTGGCGCTGGACCGGTCGAGTGGTACGTCGAAGAGCAGGGCTACGCCTACGTGCACGCGGATGTTCGCGGGTCGGGGATCTCCGGTGGCGAATTCGGCCTGTGGGGCGCGGACGAGCAGCGCGACCTCTACGAAGTCATCGAATGGATCGCAGCGCAGAGTTGGTCGAATGGAAAGGTTGGCGGCATCGGCCAGTCCTACTACTGCATCTCGCAGTGGCACATGGGCGTGCAGAATCCGCCTCATCTCGCCTGCATCGCGCCCTACGACGGACTGAACGATCCTTACCGCTTCGTCGGCTATCCCGGCGGGATCGAGAGCAACTTCGCGCTGTACTGGTTCAATTCCAGCGTCCGAGTGCCGAATATGTATCCCGCCAACGGTGACAATCCGCGGGCGCTGCCGACCGACATGTATTTCATGATGGTGCAGCACCCGTTGCGGGACGCCTTCTGGGTCGAACGCTCGGCATGGGAACACCTGGAGAAAATCCGGGTGCCGGTGTTCTCAGTCGGCGTATTCGCCAAACAGGATTTACACGTCGTCGGCAACATTGACGGATTTCTGCGGGCGAGCGGGGAGAAAAAGTTGTTGATCACCGGCACCGCGACGCCGATCACCTCGCAGAGCGATTTTGTCAAGCCGGAATTCCACCGCGATCTGTTCCTGCCGTTCTACGACAAGTATTTGAAGGGCCTGAAGACGAGTTGGGACGAACGGCCGAGGGTTTCCTATCAGGTGCACAACACGGGCACGGTCAGGGCCTTCGAGCAGTGGCCGCCGCCCGCAACCCGCAAGGCGCGATTCTTTCTGGCAAAGGGTCCGACCGGAACAGTAAAGTCGCTCAACGATGGCGCGCTCTCTCCATCACCCCGAGCCGCTGATGGTGGCGCAACCAGCTATACCTATCCGCATCCGAGCTGGGTGCTCGGTAACGTGCCGGTCGGCCCGGCTGGACCCGATCCGGCCGCAGGCACGCTTACCTTCACCAGTGAGCCGCTGGAGCACGACCTCGAACTCGCCGGTCACGGCAAGCTCGTCGTCTACGGCTCGACAACTCGCAACGACATGGACGTCATCGTCAAGGTGTCCGAGCAGTTCGCCCAACCGGCCGAGGATCGCGCCAAGGGCATCCAGCCGCGCTACAGCATCGTCACCAAGGGTTGGCTGCGCGCCTCGCATCACGTGGAGCGCGACAGCCGGGTCAGCACCGACGACATTCCCGTCTACACCCATGCCAAGCGCACTCTGCTCAAGCCGGGACAGATCTATAGCTCGAAATCCCGCTGCTGCCGCACGCCTGGCGCTTCGCCAAAGGCAGCCGTATTCGGCTCGAGATTTCCTGTGCCGACTCGCCGATAACGGACTTCCTGTTCAACCACGTCTATCGCCCCGACAAGCACGGCACCGACACGATCCATCACAGTGCCGACCACCCGTCCGAGCTGATCCTTCCAGTGCTCAACGATTGACCGGTCTGGTCTTCCTTTCTCGACACGCAAGCGAGATTGCCAGATGCAAGCCACCTACAAATACATCCGCATGATCAAGCGCAGGCCGGGCAGCACGCTGAAGCAGTTCAGAGATTATTGGCTCGAGGGATGCGCGGAACGCGACAAGAAGGCCATGGACAAGGCGGCGGCGATCCGGCGCATTGTCAAGAATGTCAGCACGGGCGAGGTCGCAATGGGCGGCGCCGAGCCGCCGTTCGACGCCATGCTGGCGCTCTTCTTCGATAGATTCGCGGATGCCCAGGCGACCTGCGGGGGCGGAAAGCTCGCTGCGCTGTTCGGCGACGATCCGAACCACGTCGATACGACCATCCCGATGCAGGAGATGATCGCGGACGAGTACCAGATGGCGCAGAAACCCGATGCCGCATCCGTGCTGAGCGGGGTTCGGCGTTTGAAGATCATCCGGACGGTCTACCGGCGTAATGACATCGATCCGCAACAGTTCAAAGATTACTGGTTGCGCAACCATGCCCGGCTCGAAGACGTCGTCATCCTCCAATCGCCGGTGGTCCGTATCGTTGCCACCTTCGCCGTGCCGGCCGGGCTCGACGGCAAGACGCCGCCGTTCGACGGAATGGTCGAGCTCTATTTCAAATCGACTGACGACATCCGCACGATGTTCGCGTCTTCGATACCTGCCATGATGCGCGAGGACGAGAAGAACTTCGTACAGATGGACGCGCCCGCGATCCGCTTTGTCGCCGACGAATTCATCATCAACGAACGGGCCGGTTGAAGCGGATCCTAGGCGGACGGCCGGCAGGATGCGCAACTAAGGAGGAAGAGATGCGTCGCCTGTGTTTGTTGGTCTGCGCGGGGCTGGCGATATTCGGCGTGCCGGCAAGCGCGCAGGCGCAGGACTCGATCAAGGTCGGCGTGTTGACCGAACTCTCCGGTCCTCTCGGCACGCTCGGCATGGCGGAGCGCGACGGCTTCTTGCTCTATCTCAAGAAGGCGGGCGGCAAGCTGGGTGGCCTGACCGTCGAGACTGTCGTAGAGGACACGGGAAACGATCCGGCGACGGCGCTCGTCAAAGCGCGCAAGCTTCTCGACTCCGACAAGATCGACGTGCTGCTCGGCCCCATGAGCTCGGCGAGCGCCGCGGCAATCAAGACGTTCGTGTCGGGCCGCGGCTTACCTTGCCTCGTGCAGGCGACCGTGGACGAGGTCTCCGACAACAAGTCCATGTTTCGCACCACGTTTCCCGCGAGCGCAGACTCCTATCTTCAGGGCTATCTCGCCGGAAAGGCAGGCTTCAAGAAGGCGACAGCGATCGCCCCGAACTTCAATGCGGGCCAGGATGCGGTGACGTGGTTCGAGAAGGGATTCGAAGCCGCTGGCGGCAAGGTCGTGCAGAAACTATTGCCGCGGCTGGGCGCGCCCGATTTCGGCTCCTACATCGCCCAGATCGACGAGAGCGCGGATGTTGGCCTTGTCTTCATGGCTGGCGGCGACGCCGTGCGCTTCATCAAGCAGTTCGCCGACTACGGCAAGAAGTTGCCGCTCTACGGCTTCACCGCGACCGTCGACGAGGCAATTCTGCCGGCCCAGGGTAAGGCTGCGCTCGGATTTGTCGGTGCCTCGTATTACTTCTCGACGATCGACACGCCGGAAAACCGAGCCTTCGTCAAGGAATGGGAGGCCGCCTATAAAGCCAAACCCATTTGGCAGGGGGTGAGCGGCTATGTCATGGGGCAAGTCCTTGATGCCGCCCTTGGGCAGAGTAGAGGAAAGCTTTCGGATAAATCGGCACTCTTCGCGGCCATGAAGCAAGTGAAGCTGACCACGCCCGCCGGCACGTTCCGCTTCAACGAAAAAAACGAACCGATCCAGCCGCGCTATATATCGCAGGTGCGCGAGGTGAACGGTATCATCCAGCCAGTCGTGCTCGCGACGATCCCGGAGTTTATTCCGGAGCCGAAACCGCCGCAGCTTCCCCCCGACCTCGTTCTGCCGAAGTGATACGTCGTCGAGATCGCGCCTTTGCCTGGGAGAGTGACCGTGAATTGGCTCTGTTATGGATGCGCCATCTCGGCGGTCGCAGCAGCGGCGACGTCCGGCGGACCGAGCGCCGCTTTGGCGCAGGACTATCCGACACGACCCATCCGTCTCGTGATTGTGACGGCCGCCAGCGGACTCATGGACGTCGCGGCGCGTGTCATCGGGGGGCTCAAGCGCAGCCACGGATGCCCGTCCGTGTGCGCGTCCAGCCGTTCACGCGCTCGGTTCATCCTCAAACTTGAAACCGATCTTTTGCAGGCCTTCCACAGCAGTCTTGCCGTACTCCTTCTCAATCTCTTTGGCCAAGCTCGGTGCATAGGAGATGGGGTCAACCTGCTCGTCGGTTTCCGGTACGATCATGACCAGCAGGCGACCTAGTTCGTTGGAGACGTTGCGAAAGCTGCGGTTCTCTCCACGCGGCACGGAGATCATGTCGAGTGGCTCCAGCACGAGCCTGTGCTCGCCTCGATCGCCCCAGGAGATCTCGAAACGGCCGGAGAGGCAGAAAAAGTTTTCGACCGTATTGAGATGTCGATGCAGGCCGGGTCCGTTGCCCGGCTCGCATTCGGCGATGCTGACGATCAGGCCACGCGGGCCCTTGACCGGCGCCCCGGCGCTGCGACCCTGGTAATCCGCCGGCGCCATCACCGGACGCGACGCGCTGCCACCTTTTCCACCGCACCCGGTGGAATGTTGTGCGCCTCAAAGTTTTGGCGTTGGTAGGTCTGCAGCTTGTTGAACCGGGCGACGCGGGCTTGCATCTGCTCGGAAGTGAGCGATTTTGCGGTTCACCCAATTCGCCTCGTGCGAATCGACACCTCTAAACCGATGACACGCGTCACCGAACTCGATTTGGTATTCTGCACCGATCGCGATCATCGAGCTAGCAAAATCCGTCGCCGATCGGTAGGCACCCCTGAGCGCGACCGAGTGAGGAATGTTTATCGCCAGCAGCACGCGATGAGCAAGGTTCTGCGAGCAATCACCGTTCGAAATGGCCGCACGACAGTAGAGTAAATGTTGACATCGCCGCATTTTTGCAGCGGCTGCGGGAACTCCGTTGGATCGAGGGCCGCACGGTCGCGATCGAGGTTCGCTGGGCTGAGGGTAGCAACGAGCGCGCGGCCGAGATTGCCGCCGAACTGGTCCGGCTCAAGGTCGATGTCATTGTCACATCGGGAACCCCGATCGTTCTCGCCGCAAAGCAGGCAACAGCGATCGTCCCGATTGTCTTCGCGACTGCGGCGGACCCTGTCGGCACCGACTTGGTTGCGAGCCTATCGCGTCCGGGCGGCAACGTCACCGGACTGTCGCTCCAGTCGACCGACCTTGTCGGCAAGCGACTCGAACTTCTGCGCGAGGTTGTCCCGGATCTCCACCGCTTGGCGGTCATGGCCAGTGTCGGCAGTCACGCCGCGGTGCTTGAAATGGGTGAGGTGCAGACGGCGGCCCGAACTCTCGGCCTCGATATTGCGACGTTCGAAATCCGGCGAACGGAAGATTTCGCCCCCGCCTTCGATGCGCTCAAGAGCCGCGCCCAAGCGCTATATCTCGTGACCGACCCGCTCACAGCCACCAACCGGATTCGCATCAACACCTTGGCGCTGAGCGCGCGCCTGCCAACCATGCACGGCTTTCGGGAGTATGTCGAAGTAGGCGGACTGATGTCTTACGGAGCAAATTTCCCAGACCTGTGGCGCCGGGCGGGCGATTATGTTGACAAAATTCTCCGCGGCGCGAAGCCCGTCGACTTGCCGGTCGAGCAGCCGACCAAGTTCGATCTCATCATCAATCTGATCACCGCCTCGTCGGCGCGGGCGAGCACGGTCGGCGGAATGTCGAGGCCGAGCGTGGCTCTGTTGCCAAGCCGAGTTCGCGCCCAGGAACCCGATGGTCGGCAGCTTCGCCGGCTGCTGCGCGCGCGCCGCGAGCGGCCACGCCGCCGCGCCGCCAAGAAGCGTGATGAACTCGCGCCGTCTCATTCAATCACCTCGTCGGCGCGGGCGAGCAGCATCGGCGGGATTTCGAGACCGAGCGCCTTCGCGGTCCTGAGGTTGATTACAGCTCGTACCTGGTCGGCGCCTGCACGGGAAGGTCGGCAGGTTTCTCGCCCTTGAGGATGCGATCAACGTACCCCGCTGCCTGTCGATACTGATCGACTGTATCGGGCCCGTAGGACACGAGGCCGCGACCAGCGACGAACGTGCGATCCCAATAAACCGCCGGCAGCTTGTGGCGCGCGGCCAGCGCAACGATCAGATCGCGATGAAGAATCGTCAGCGCACTGCCGGTCACGATCAGCCCGCCGTTAGGGCTGCGCGCGAAGGCTGCAACCGCGCGCTCGATCTCGCCCGCGTCGGTCATGTTGACGGGGCTGACCTCAATCGCGGCGGAGGGCGACACGGACTGAATGGCGGCCCACATGCCAAGGCCGGTGGCGATGGCGGGATCGCGAATGATGGCCGCTCGCGTTACGCTTGGCGCGATCTCCTTGAGCACTTCGAGCCATTTCGCGCCAATGCCGTAATCGTACGAGGTGAAGCCGGTGATGTTGCCACCTGGGTGTGCCAAGCTGCTGATGAAACCCGAGCCGACCGGATCAACGACGAGCACAAACACGATCGGCACGGTGCGGGTTGCCTGCCGCAGCGGCCCAACGGCCGAGCTGCCGGGGGCGAAGAGGACGTCTGGCGCAAGCGCCACCAGTTCGGTCGCGTATTTGCGCGTATCGTCCATATTGCCCCCGGACCAGCGATAGTCGATCAGGGTGTTCTGCCCGACCGTCCAGCTGTCCGCGTCGTCGCGGATGACACCGAGGGGCTGGCGCGTGCTTGCCGTAATGCCGGAGGTGCCCGAGAGCAGCACGAACTTCTTCCAGAGGTCGACACGCATATGATCCGTCAGCGTGATGTCGATGCTCGCGGCCTTCATTTGCTCCACGTACCCGGCGAGTACGGCATCAGGACGCCCATCGAGGCGGCCACAGTGGACTTTCGCGATTGTCCCGGTGTGGCGGATCACGCCGGGCCTCGCGATCGTCGTGACAACATAGGTTGCCCCGCCGATCGTAGCGTCATCTCCAAGGATCGGAGCGAGCCGCTCGACGCTGTCAACGCCGTTCTGCAGCGTAATCACGCGGGTGTTGGAGCCGACGAGCGCGTGCGTCTGTTCGCCCGCCGTCTCGGTATCCCACAGCTTTACGGCGAATAGCACCACGTCGACCGGCCCGACCTGCTTCGGGTCGTCGGTGACATTGACGTCCTTGAGATGAAGGTCGCCCAGCGCACTCTCGATCTTGAGACCGTCCCGGCGAATGGCGTCGCGATGCGCGCCGCGCGCAATGAACGTTACATCGTGTCCAGCCGCGGCCAGCCGGGCGCCGAAATAGCCACCGACTGCACCCGCCGCCATAACCGCGATCCGCATGTCGCACCCTCGACAAGGCAAGGTCTTTCGCCTCGCCTGAAGGCTAGCACGTTAGAGAGGACTGGGCGTGATGTCCGAGAGAGCATCATCCAATGCCGCGTTTGACCAACCCGCGCTAGAGCCCTGCGGAGATCCTGGCGTTAGGCCCGAGCTGCGTATCCCCGACGGCGCAGCTAAAACGCGAATGGTCTCTGTGGCCAGAATTCGGCCGGATTCCCGGAAATCTGTGCGACCTTTCAAAGGGATAATTTGCGCCGACATTTCTGAGTTCGAGTCTTACATGCCCAGCCACGCAGTGCGGTCTCCCTCAGCTAAGATGCGAGTGGTGCCGACATTGCCCCAGGCATTGGCGAGTCGTGGAATGCCTCGGCGGTTTAGAAGCCATGACGATAATGGTTGCGATCAGCCGCGGCATGAAGGGGTGGCAATACGTTTGAATGGATCGGCGCAACGCCATGGCAAATGGACAGGATCTCTCGGCGATTGTCTCTCAAGCACTGGATTCGGGCATCATGAACTCCGCCCCAACCCCGTGCAGCCCACGTATAGGTATTGCGAAAGCGGTCCCTAATGTCCGGTTAAGGGTTCAAACAGTGCCGGAGATGATCGGCGCGATCCACCGGCCCATGTCCCGGAATTCGAATCCCTGATCCCCGAGCGTGAAATCGAAAGATTGGTCAAAATTGATTGTCGGCGTTTGCCAGCGACGGCCGTGGATTGACCCAAGTCCCGCCGCTATGGTCCCGCACCATTGGGCCATTCGACTAGGCCGTCAACCAGGTGTATGTGCTCGCGACGTGACCCTGTGCGCTGGACGTCGAACGCCCGCGCCAGATGCGCCGATCGGGCCCGGAGAACACAGTCATGAAAGGGGTTCATGTGATGTCATTCACCCTCTACAACGCGCCCCAATCGACCTGCAGCCAGCGTGTCCGCTTCGTGCTCAATGCCAAAGGGATTCCCTTCGCGGAGATCAAGCTGGACCTGCTGGCCGGTGACCAGCTCAAGCCTGACTACCTGGCACTTAACCCGAACGGCGTAGTGCCGACGCTCGACCATGATGGCGCGATCGTGATCGATTCATCGGTCATCATCGAATATCTCGACGAAGTCGTGCCCGGCCGCGAACGTTTCACTCCCCGCGATCCGGTCAAACGGGCGAACATGCGGGCGCTCATGCGCTACATCGACGAAATGCCGGCCGCGGCAGTTCGTGTCCCGACCTTCAACCTCGCATTTCTGCCGCGCTTTGCCGCCATGAGCGAGGAGGAGTTTCTGGCGTTCGCGGAATCGAAGCCACTGCGCAAGGAGTTCATGCTGGCCATGGGCCGCACGGGCTTCCCGCAGAAGGAGATGGATGCCGCGATGCAGCGGCTCCGCCGTACCTATGAGCGCATGGATTCGGAGATCGAAAAGAGCGGTGGGCCGTGGCTGCTCGGCGAGGAGATCTCGCTCGCCGACATCGCGTTGATGCCGGCGGTCGTCCGCATGGCCGACCTCGCTCAGGAGACGGCCTGGCAAGACCTACCGCGCGTCCAGGGCTGGTACGACGCCATTTGCATGCATCCGGCATTTCGACCGACATATTATCCGGGCTCGCTTCTCACGGAGCGATTTCCGCATTTGCGCTATCGAGCGTGAGAGCTCGAGGCTAACGGCAGTTCGGCGGCACAAATACGCATCAAAACCTGCGCGTCCGCCGCGAGCGGAGCATGATCGTGACGATATAGCGGGCCAGACTGGCGGGATCGGCATGCAGCACATCATTTCCGTCATCGAACAGCATGGCCTGCTGGTCGTCTTCCTCAATGCCTTGCTGGCCCAGAGCGGCCTGCCATTGCCAGCTTTTCCGACCCTGATGGCAGCGGGAGCGCTCGTCACGCAGAGCCGCTATCAGGTCCACGAAATTATTCTTTCAGGAGTCAGCGGCTCCCTGATTGCAGATCTTGCCTGGTATTGGAGCGGTGAACGGTATGGTCGCCGCATTCTCAGATTGCTTTGTAAGATGTCCTTGTCTCCGGATTTCTGCGTCCGCCAGACTGAAACGGCGTTCGCGAAGGTCGGTCCCTGGTCGCTGTTGTTCGCAAAATTCTTGCCGGGACTTGCGACCATTTCAGTAGCGATGGCTGGTGTCACCAAGATGTCACTGCCCTTCTTCGTCTTGCTCAACGGAATCGGGCGCTTGTGTTTGTGAGTGTGCCCGTGCTGCTCGGCTGGATATTTCAAAATGCGATCACCGATATCCTCGTCACGCTTGCGGATATCGGCGGCCGATCCGTGCGCTCTTGTTTGGAAATGCATTCGAGCCGGGCTGGTGGCCGGCCACGACCAGGTCGGGCGGGCGGCGGTAGAGTGGGACATGGAATTCCGGATTTGGGAAGCGC
>Ga0070699_100002794_pt1 | contig 15571 bp, 14 predicted proteins | sample KBSK1503metaG_FD_65473 | JGI IMG/M metagenome (GOLD analysis project Ga0070699, IMG submission 65473) | Corn, switchgrass and miscanthus rhizosphere microbial communities from Kellogg Biological Station, Michigan, USA - KBS K1-50-3 metaG | ecosystem: Host-associated > Plants > Roots >...
GCGTCGACGTCGGAGCCCGCGCCCTCCTCGGTGATCGCGTAGCACTCCTCCCGCTCCCCCGCGACGGCCGGCCGGACGTACCGGTCGAGCTGGTCCTGGGTAGCCACGGCGGGCAGCCAGGACGGCGGGGTGGCCGCCACCCAGCCGAGCGCGTTGGTGACCCGGCCCATCTGCTCCTGGACGAGCACCTGCTGCAGCGAGGTGCAGCCGCCACCGCCGAGCTCTCGCGGCATGTTCGTCGAGTGCAGGCCGAGTTCGCGGGCGCGTTCGGCGTGCGCGGCCGTCACGTCGGCGGGCAGTTCCCCGTGGGCCCGTTCGGCCTCATCCTCGAGCGGGATCAGCTCGTCCGCGAACCCGCGGGCCCGGGCCTGGATCTGCAGATCTTCTTCCGACAACCCGTACATCCGGCGGTTACCTCCAGGCGCCTGCCCCGACGTGCCAGCTGTTATTGACTGAATGTTCAGTCTATGCCAGCATCGGTCCTGTGCCAACGACTGATACCGCGGACGCCGTGGTGGTGGGCGGCGGGACGGTGGGCGCCTGGTGCGCCTACTTCCTGCGCCGGGCCGGGCTGGAGCGGGTCGTGCTGATCGAGAAGGGCTTCCTCGGCCAGGGCGCCAGCAGCCGGGCCGCCGGGGTGGTCCGCGTGCAGGGCGGGACGCCCGAGGCGGTGCGCCTGAGCAGCTGGTCACGGCGGTTCTACCTGGGCCAGCGGGACGAGATCGGCACCGACTCCGGGTTCACCGAGCAGGGCTACCTGCTGCCCTGCTTCACCGAGGCGGACGTCGCCGCGGCCCGCGAGCGGATGGCGATGCAGACCGCGCTCGGCGTCCCGGTGCGATGGCTGGACCCGGGTGAGGTGGACGCGGCCAACCCGACGCTCGCGCCCGGGCAGACGCTCGGCGGCACCTTCTGCGACCAGGACGGGTTCGTCGCGCCGCCGCGCAACGTGGCCGCCTACACCGTGGCGCTGATCCGCAGCGGCGTCGAGGTCCGCGAGCACGTCGCCTTCCTCGGCCTGACCGACGGTGACGGCACCGTGCAGACCAGCCAGGGCCGGATCGGCGCGGGCCTGGTCGTGCTCACCGGCGGGCCGAAGCTCGCTTCCGTCGGGCAGCTGGCCGGGATTCGCATCCCGGCCGGCGGCGTGCGGCACCAGGTCGCGGTGACCGGGCGGCACCCCGACCTGGACCCGGCCCGGGTGCCGATGGTGTTCGACCTGGCCGAGGGGCTCTACTGGCGGCCGGAAGAGGGCGGCCTGCTGTTCGGCATGAGCAACCCGGACGAGCCGCCCGGAGAGAACCGGGAGGTGGACGAGGGGTACCTGGCCAGGATGCGGGCCCGGCTGGCCGCGCTGGTGCCGGTCACCGCCGGGCTCGGGCTGCGCCGGGTCTGGGCTGCCACCATCGACTACACCCCGGACCACCTGCCCATCATCGGCCGGGCGCGGGACCGGGTCACCGTGGCCAGCGCGGCCGGGGCCGGCATGATGTGGGGACCCGGCCTGGGCCGGGCCACCGCCGACGTCGCGATGACCGGCTCTACCGATGTGCTCGACACCTCCGAACTCGGCCTCGACCGCTTCGACGAGGCCGGGCGCAGCCGCCTGGCCACCGACCCCATCGCCTTGCCCTTCCCGGAGAGGATCGCCTCGTCATGATCACCGCCACACTGTTCCTGGCCGCCGCGGCCGACGCCAAGCTCGAGGACTGGGGCCCGCTGGAGGAGGCCCTGCCTAATCCCGGCGGCGAGCCGATGCACACCTCGGGCACCACCTTTTGGTCCGGTGAAGGCGCGCAGGAGACGGGCGTCTGGGAGTGCACGCCCGGGCCGTCCAGGTGGAGCCTTGACGACAACGAGTTCGTGCACATCCTGTCCGGCCGGATGACGGTCACGCCGGACGGCGGCGAGCCGACCGAGATCGGCCCGGGCGACACGGCCGTCTTCCCCCGCGGCTGGGCCGGCACCTGGCAGATCCACGAGACGATCAGGAAGCTCTACGTCCTGTTCTGACCGTCAGTCCTCGCCGGAGAATCGCTCCCAGGCCGCCTGCTTGGACACGCCGAGCGCCGCTCCGATTCTGGTCCAGCTGATGCCCCGGCTGCGCAGCACGTCCACGTAGTCGTGAACGGCGGCGTCGGCCTGGGAGACCACGGCCTGGACCTTGGCCAGGCCCGTCAGCAGTTCGTCGTCGGGCCGCTCGTTCCAGGCGCCGAACCCGGGCGCGGGCTCCTCGGCGATGATCAGGTTGCACAGATCCACGCATTCGTTGCAGATGTAGACGCCCGGGCCGGCGACGAGCTTGGCCACGGCATCCTTGTCCTTGTTGCAGAACGAGCAGCTCAGGGTGGCCAAGCGGGCGGCGCCTGGGGCGAGATTCCGGGATTCTGCCATACCGTCAGGGTAACCTTGACGAAGTCACGGGTCAAGATTAGCTTGACGGTACGGTCTCTGGCCCCGGCTACGCCGGCCGATAGCCTAGCGGTATGGAATACCGAACTCTGGGACGAAGCGGCTGCGCGGTATCGAGCCTGTGCCTGGGCACGATGACGTTCGGGGTCGAGACCGACGAGCCGGGCGCGCACCAGCAGCTCGACCGCTTCCTCGAGGCGGGCGGCAACCTCGTGGACACGGCCGATGTGTACGGCGACGGGCGGTCGGAGGAGATCATCGGGCGCTGGTTCGCCAGCCGCCCGGCCGAGGTCACCGAGCCGGTGGTGCTGGCCACCAAGGGCCGCTTCCCCCGGGGCGGCGACGACTCGCCGAACGGCGCGGGGCTGTCCGCGCGCCACCTGACCCGAGCGCTGGACGCGTCGCTGCGGCGGCTGGGGCTGGAGTCGGTCGACCTGTACCAGGTGCACGCCTACGACCCGCTGACGCCGCTCGAGGAGACGCTGCGCACGCTGGACCAGTTCATCCGGGCCGGGAAGATCCGCTACTACGGCCTGTCCAACTTCACCGGCTGGCAGCTGACCAAGGCGGTGCACCTGGCCCGGGCGCTGAACCTGGCCGAGCCGGTCACGCTGCAGCCGCAGTACAGCCTGCTGGCGCGGGAGATCGAGTGGGAGATCGTGCCCGCCTGCCTCGACGCGGGCCTGGGCCTGCTGCCGTGGAGCCCGCTCGGCGGGGGCTGGCTGTCCGGCAAATACCGCCGCGACCAGCGCCCCTCCGGTGACACCAGGCTCGGCGACGACCCGAACCGCGGCATGGAAGCCTACGACCGGCGCGGCACCGAGCGCACCTGGAACGTCATCGACGCGGTGCAGAAGGCGGCCGAGGACCGAGGCGTGTCCATGGCCGAGGTCGCGCTGGCCTGGGTGACCGCCCGGCCGGCCGTCACCTCGACCATCCTGGGGGCGCGCACGCTGGGCCAGCTCGAGGCCAACCTGCGTTCGGCAGAGCTGGAGCTGACCGCGGCCGAGACCGCGGCCCTGGACGCGGCCAGCGATCCGCACGTGGTCGACTACCCGTACGGCGAGCTCGGCCAGGAGCAACGTTCCCGCAAGCTCGGGGGTGGCCGGTAGGGCGGGGCTAGGCGGAGGAGGGGCCGCCGCCGCGGCTGGCGGAGTCGAAGTCGCCGGTGCCGTCGGCGGCGCCGGAGTGCTTGTCGTAGGCGTGCTGCCCGCCGGCCGGGACGGCCTGCGGGTGGCCGTCGCCCCGGGACATCTGGCTGATCTTCAGGTAGCGGGCGATCTCCCGCCACTGGCTGGCGACCAGGACGGCGACGGACGCGGGCAGCAGCACGCGCAGTGCCTTGCGGGCCATGGCGCTTCTCCCTCTGGTTCGCTCGACCCCCCCTCCGGGGGAGGCTTCCCGCCCCGCGTGGCGTCAAACAGGGCATTGATTCGTTACCACGTGCCGGGTGACCCTGAATGTCATGGTGTGGCGGATCCACTTCAGCCAGGACGACCTGGCCCGCATCCAGGTCAGCCCCACGCTCGGACCGCTGGCCGAGACGGTGCTGGCGCTGGCCCTGCTCCGCTGCCCGAATCAGCCGCGCACCATGCTGAGCGAGTGGCGCGGCCAGGTTAGGGTCACGCCGCGGATGAGGCCGCTGACGGCGCTGATCCCGTCCGAATGCAACGGAGTGGACCTGCCTACGCTCGTCGGCGAGACGGCGACCATCGAGCAGGGCGTCCAGGCCCTGCTCGACGTGCCGCGCGAGCACCTGCTGGTGGAGATGGAGTGGACCGACCGGCGGCACCGGCTGCCCCCGCTGGCGTGGGCGATGGCCGAGGCAGGCGGGCGGCCCGAGCTGGCCGAGGCCACCCAGGCCGCTTACCAGGAGCTGATCCAGCCGTTCTGGCCCCGCATCCGCGCCAGCCTGCACGCCGAGCAGGCCGCCCGCAAGCGGACGCTCGCGGCCGGAGGTCCCAGCGCGCTGCTGGCCTCGCTGCAGGGCCCGCTGATCCGCTGGCGGCCGCCGGTCCTGGAGATCCTCAGGCCGGGCCAGGTGGAGATGGAACTGGCCGGCCGGGGCATCGCGCTGGTTCCCTCGGTCTTCGTCGGCAAGAATCCCAGCTTGCACGAGAACCCGAACGACGAGGGCGAGATGCCGCGGCTGATCCTGCCGGCCGAGGACGCGGGCGGCGCGCGCCTGTGGGCCCCCGCCCGGGGTGGGCCAGCAGGGTCGCGCGGATCGGCACTGGCCGCGCTGGTCGGCCGGAACCGGGCGGCGGTGCTGCAGAGCATCGCGGACGGGTGCACAACCACGGAGCTGGCCCGCCGGGTGGGCATCTCGCTCGCCGCGGCCAGCCAGCACGCGTCGGTGCTGCGCGGGGCCGGCCTCATTGTCACCCGCCGCCAGGGCAGCGCGGTGCTGCACGTACTCACGCCGCTCGGCACGGAACTGCTGCAAGCCGGATAAGGGTCGAGCCTGGCGCGGCGCCGCCTCGGGGGCTCCGGCCGTCGTCTGCGCCGGAACCTCCTGCCGCGGAACCGCACCAGGCTCGGAGTGGACCACCGGCTGTGGTTTCCGTCTTCATGATCACCGGCAGAAGGCGCCGCGGCAAAGCCTTTCAACCAGGCCTTAAACCTCCAGGCAGGACATGGATTGACAGATCACACAAAACTGTATCAAGATCGGTAAACAACGGTCATACAGGAGCCGTATGCTGCCGACTCAGCGCCGCCAGGCCATCCTCACCGAGCTCCGCCAGGCCAAGGCGGTCTCCGCCGAGGAACTCGCGCGGAGATACGGCGTGTCGCTGGAGACCATCCGCCGCGACCTGCGCGGGCTGCGGGACCGGGGGCTGCTCGAGCGGGTCTACGGCGGCGCGCTCCCGGTCCGGACGGCCGAGGGCGACTTCGCCACCCGGAGCACCCTGCACGCGACGAGCAAGCTGGCCATCGCCCAGCTGGCCGTGACGCTGATCGAGCCCGAGGACACCATCGTCATCGACATCGGCACGACCGCGCTGGAGGTGGCCCGGGCGCTGCCGGAAACCTTCCGCGGCCGGGTGCTGACGAACTCGGTGCCCGCCGCGATGGCGCTCGCCGACCGGGAGGAGATCGAACTGCTGCTGTGCGGCGGGCAGGTGCGGCACGGCGACGCGGCCTGCTTCGGCGCCCAGGCCGAGGCCTTCTTTGCCGACTTCTACGCCGACAAGGCGTTCCTCGGCTCCGGCGGCGTGCACGCGCAGGCCGGGCTGACCGACTATCACCCGCCCGAGGTGGCCACCCGGCGCACGATCATCGCGCACGCGGCCGCCTCCTACGTCCTGGCCGACTCGAGCAAGCTCGGCGCGATCGCCGTGCACCGGGTCTGCCCGCTGAGCCGCGTCACCGCGGTCCTCACCGACCCGCAGGCCAGTGAAGAGGATGTCGCGGCTCTGGCCAGCGCCGGCTGCACAGTGATCCGGGCCCCCGAAGGGGGTCCCCAGGGGGGTTCGGGGGGACGGGCAGTCCCCCCGAGCGGGGGGTCACAGGGGGGTCGTCCCCCGGGGAAGGAGCAGTTACATGGATCAGGTCACGACGGGCGCCGTCCCTGATGACGAGGAGCTCACCAGGTTCGGCTACCGCCAGCAGTTCGTCCGCTCGCTGCGCCACTTCGAGTCGTTCGCGGTGGCGTTCTCGTTCATCTCGATCACCACCGGCATCTTCACGACCTACGCCTTTGCGCTGGCCACCGGCGGGACGCGGTCCATCTGGACCTGGCCCATCGTGATCGCGGGCCAGGCGCTGGTGGCGCTGGTCTACGGCGCGCTGTCGGTCCGGGTCCCGCTGTCCGGTTACTCCTACCAGTGGGCGTCGCGGCTGGCCAACGTGAGCGTGGGCTGGTGGTTCGGCTGGATGTCGTTCGCCTTCCTGACCATCGTCACCGTGTCGGTCGACTACGGCCTGGTCCAGGTGGCCTTCCAGCCGCTGATCGGGGAGACGTACACGCCGACCAGCGCGGCGCTGGAGACGCTGGTGGTGCTGGCCCTGCAGGCGGCGCTGATCATCACCTCGACCAGGGTCACCACCCGGGTCAACAACACCGCGGTGGCCACCGAGATCATCGGCATCGTGGGGCTCACCGTGCTGCTGCTGATCGTGGCCGCGGTCCGGTCCATGGGGCACTGGTCCAACCTGGGCGCGACCGGCGCGGTCCCGCACGCCGGCTACTACAACTGGCTCGGCCCGTTCATGCTGGCCACGCTGCTCGGCGCGTACACCATCGTCGGCTTCGAGTCGGCCAGCAACCTGGCCGAGGAGACCCACGAGCCGCACAAGGTCATCCCCCGGGCCATGCTCCGCGCCGTGCTGCTGTCCGGGATCGTCGGGTTCGCGTTCCTGATCGTCGTGGCCTACGCCACGAACAAGGCGGCGTACGACAGCGCCGCGCCGGTGGCGTCGATCGTGCACGACGTGCTCGGCGGGGTGGTGCAGAAGATCTTCCTGGTCTTCGTGTGCGTCTCGATCTTCGCCTGCGGCCTGGTCATCATGGTGACCAACGGGCGGCTGATCTTCTCCATGGCGCGGGACCGGCGGCTGCCCGGCCACCAGTTCCTCAGCCGGGTGCCGAGGGCGACCGGAGGCCCCGCCTGGGCCACCGTGCTGGCCGCCGTGCTCAGCGCCGCAATCGCGCTGGTGCTGCGCACCCACGGCGGGGCGCTGGCCACGCTGTTCACCGCGTCAACCATCATGCCGGCCCTGCTCTACGCGGGCACGGTGCTGCTGTACGTGCTCACCTCCCGCCGGCGCGGCACGGGCGAGAGCCAGGGCGAAAGACCCCGCCCGTTCGGGAGATATGAGATCCCGGTGGTCGGCGGGGCGGTGATCTGGCTGGCCTACGAGCTGATCATCTTGATCGGGCCGAGTGAGTTCCGCGACGCGCAGTACTACGTGCTCGGGGCGCTCGGCGTGGGCCTGGTGTTCTACATCGTCCAGCTGCTGACCGAGCGGGAGGCCATGCGCAAGGAGCCTGGTCAAGGGTGAACGTCCTGGCCATCGACCAGGGCACCTCGGCGACCAAGGCGCTGCTGGTCGGGCCGGCCAATGATCGAGCACTGGAGGTGCTCGGCCGCGGCGAGGTCCCGGTCCGCACCCGCAGCGTGGGCGCGGACGGGGTCGAGGCCGACCCGGAGGAACTGTTCGCGTCGGTCGCCGCGGCCGGGCGGCAGGCGCTCGCGGCGGCGCGGGCACCGGCCCACGCGGTGGCGCTGGCCAACCAGGGCGAGACCGTGCTGGCCTGGGACCGCGTCACGGGCGCGCCGCTGTCCCCGGCGATCGTGTGGCAGGACCGGCGCTCTGGCGGCGTCTGTGCGAGGCTCGCGGACCGTTCGGCCGAACTGACCGCAATCACCGGCCTGCCGCTCGACCCGTACTTCGCCGCGCCGAAGATGACCTGGCTGCGGGAGAACCTGACCGCAGACGGCACCGTCACCACCACCGACACCTGGCTGCTGGCCAGGCTCGGCGCCGGGTACGTGACCGACGCCGCCACCGCGTCCCGGACCCTGCTGCTCGACCTGGACCGCGCGGCCTGGTCGGAGACGGCCTGCGCCGCCTTCGGCCTGGACCCGGCGGGGCTGCCGGAGGTGGCGGACTGCGCCGGGGTGGTCGGCGAGACGCCCGTGTTCGGGTCCTCGCTGCCGGTCGCCGGGATCGCCGTGGACCAGCAGGCCGCGCTGCTGGCCGAGGGCTGCCTGGCCGCGGGCGACGCCAAGTGCACCTACGGGACGGGCGCGTTCCTGCTGGTCACCAGCGGCATGCACGCGGCGAGGTCGGGTTCGGGGCTGTCCGCGTCGGTGGCCTGGCGGCTGGGTGGCGCGGTGACATACTGCCTGGATGGGCAGGTCTACACGGCGGGTTCGGCGCTGCGGTGGCTCACCGGCGCCGGGGTGCTGCGCGAGCCCGGTGACCTGGACGCGGTGGGCGGCGCCGTGCCGGACGCGGGCGGCCTGACGTTCGTGCCCGCGCTGGCCGGGCTCGGCGCGCCGCACTGGGCGCCGGACGCGCGCGGGCTGCTGACCGGCCTGCACCTGGGCACGTCGCGCGGGCACATCGCGCGGGCCGTGGCCGAGGGCATCGCCGCGTCGGTCGCGCTGCTGGTCTCCGCCGCAATCGCCGACCTGGGGCGACCGCTCAGTTCTTTGCGGGTCGACGGCGGGCTGACCAGGTCCCGGCTGCTCATGCAGGCCCAGGCCGACGTGCTGCAGGTGCCGGTGCTCATCTGCCGTTCGGCGGACGCCACCGCGCTGGGCGTGGCCGCGCTGGCCAGGCTCGGTCTTGGGGACGCGGCCTCCGCCGCCGAGGCGGTGGGACCGGCCGAGGTGGAAACGGTGGTGGAGCCGTCGATCACCGGTGATCAGGCGGCCGAACGGCTCTCGGTTTTCCGCGCCGCCCTCGACCTCACGCTGGCCCGGGGATGACGTCAGCTGGCGGTGCCGCCGATGTCGTGATCGTGGGCGCCGGGGTGGCCGGGACCGCGATCGCCCGGACGCTGGCGGCGTATTCGCTCGATATCGTGCTGGTCGACGCGGCGGTTGACGTCGGCACGGGCACGTCGAAGGCGAACACCGCGATCCTGCATACCGGGTTCGACGCCAAGCCGGGCAGCCTGGAGAGCCGGCTGCTCGGCCGGGGCTCCGGGCTGCTGCGCTCGTACGCTTCGGCGGCGCGGATTCCGGTGGAGCGCACCGGCGCCCTGCTCGTGGCGTGGACGCCGGACCAGGTCGCGTCGCTGCCCGGCATCGAGGCGAACGCGCGGCGCAACGGGTACCGGGCGATCAGGCCGCTGCGGGCCGGCCAGCTCTACGCGCGGGAGCCCGCGCTCGGGCCGGGCGCGCTCGGCGGGCTCGAGATCCCGGACGAGAGCATCATCTGCCCGTGGACCACGCCGCTCGCGTTCGCCACCGAGGCCGTCGCCGCGGGAGTTCGGCTGCAGCTGTCCACCAGGGTTACAGGGGTGGCTGCCGCCGGGGATGTGCATGAGCTCGCGACCACGCGCGGGCCGCTGCGGTGCCGCTGGGTGGTGAACGCCGCCGGGCTCGGCAGCGACACGGTGGACCGGATGTTCGGTGGCGCCGAGTTCACCATCCGGCCGCGGCGGGGCGAGCTCATCGTGTTCGACAAGCTGGCCAGGCCGCTGCTCCGGTCGATCCTGCTGCCGGTGCCGACGGCGCGGACCAAGGGGGTGCTGGTCGCGCCCACGGTCTACGGGAACGTGCTGCTCGGCCCCACTGCCGAGGACGTACCCGACCGCTCCGATGTGGCCACCACCGGCGCTGGGCTGCGGTCACTGCTCGCGGCCGGGCGGCGGATCCTGCCCGGGCTGGCCGCCGAAGAGGTCACCTCGACCTATGCCGGGCTGCGCGCCGCCACCGAGCACTCCGATTACCAGATCCGGGTGGACGCCGGGCGGCGGTACGCGTGCGCAGGCGGCATCCGCTCGACCGGCCTGTCCGCGTCGCTGGGCATCGCCGAGCACGTGGCGGAGCTGCTGGAGGAGGCCGGGCTGGCGCTGAAGCCCCGGCCCGGTTTCGCGGCCGCGCCGCCGGTGATGCCGTACATCGGGGAGGCGGGGGTGCGGCCATACCAGGACGCCGCCGCGATCGCGGCCGACCCGGCGTACGGGCAGATCGTCTGCCACTGCGAACGGGTCACCCGGGGTGAGATCAGGGACGCGCTGGCCAGCCCGGTGCCGCCGGCCGATCTGGGCGGGCTGCGCCGCCGGACGCGGGCGGGGAACGGGCGCTGCCAGGGGTTCTACTGCGGGGCCGCGGTGTCGCGGCTAATGGCCGGGGCCGGGGCCCGGGCCGGAGCACCGTGAGCGCGGGCGTCGTGGTGGTCGGCGCCGGGCCGGCCGGGCTGTCGGCAGCTGCTGAGCTGCGCCGCCTGGGCGCCGGGCCGGTGCTGGTGGCCGACCGGGAACCGGAGCCTGGTGGCGTGCCCCGGCACAGCTGGCACACCGGGTACGGGCTGCGCGACCTGCGCCGGGTCATGACCGGCCCGGCTTACGCGCGCTCCCTGGTGTCGGCGGCGCTGGCGGCGGGCGCGGAGCTGCGGACGGGCACCACGGTGACCGGCTGGACGACGCGGCCGGACGGCGTGCACGCGGTCGCGATGACAAGTCCGGCCGGCCGTCAGACGGTGGAGGCGGCGGCGGTGCTGCTGGCCACCGGGTGCCGGGAGCGGCCGCGGACGGCGCGGCTGGTCCCCGGCGACCGCCCGGCCGGGGTGATGACCACCGGCGAGCTGCAGCAGCGGGTGTACCTGGGCGGCGAGCGGCTGGCCGGGCGAGCCCTGGTCGTGGGGGCCGAGCACGTGTCGTTCTCGGCCGCGCTGACGCTCGCGCACGCCGGCGCCGACGTGGTCGCGCTGGTCACCGAGCACGGGCGGCAGCAGAGCTACGCCGCGTTCCGGTTCGGCGCGGCGGTGCGCTGGCGGGTGCCGGTGTGGACCTCCTGCCGTGTCCAGCGGATCGCCGGGCGGGGGCGGCTGGAGGGCGTCGAGGTAGCGGACGTTCGGACCGGGACGGCGCGGTTCGTGCCGTGCGAGGTCGTGGTCTTCACCGGCGACTGGATTCCCGACCACGAACTGGCCCGGCTGGCCGGCCTGGCCATGGATCCCGGCACCCGCGGGCCGGCCGTCGACACCACGCTGGCGACGTCGCTGACGGGCGTGTTCGCAGCCGGCAACCTGGTGCACGCGGCCGAGACCGCGGACATCGCCGCGCTGTCCGGACGGCACGCCGCCCGGCACATCGCGGCCGGGCTCGGGCTCGAGCTCGTGCTCGCGCTCGGGCAGGGGCTCGGGGTCGGGCACGGGCTCGGGCGCGGGCCGGGAGCCGGTGCCGCCCCGTTGCCGGTGCTGGTGGAGCCGCCGCTGCGCTGGATCTCGCCGAACGCGATCGGGTCCGCCGCCCCTCCCCCGCTGGGCCGGTTCGTGCTGCGCAGCGCCGGCTTCCGCCGGGGCGCCCGGCTGGAGGTCCGGCAGGACGGCCGGCTGCTGGCCAGGTCCCGCCCGGTCCGCCTGATCCCGGAACGGCCGGTGCACCTCGGCGCGGGCTGGCTGGCCGAGGTCGACCCGGCGGGCGGCCCGGTGCGCGTCATCACCTGTGCGGCCAGGCGGTGGTGACGAGGCGGTCAGTCGGGGGTTGACAACGATATGCCGTTGCGGAAGCACGCCCGGAGCATGAAGAAGGACCTCCAGGGCGCGGCCGCCTCGGCCTTGGCTCAGGGGTCGAGCCAGGCCCTGGTAGTGATGGCGTTCCTGGCCGTACTGCGGGAGGGTTTCGAGACGGCCGTCTTCCTGCTGGCCACGTTCCACGCCTCCGGCGACGCCGGCACGTCCTGGCTGGGCGCGGTGCTCGGCATCGTGCTGGCGGCAGCCATCGGCTACGGCATCTACAAGGGCGGCGTGAAGCTGAACCTGGCCCGGTTCTTCCGGGTCACCGGCCTGGTCCTGGTGGTCGTAGCGGTGACGGATGTTCGTGGAGAACTGGACCGTGACTACCTCCAGGACCAGGAGAACGTCATCGGCCGGGCCAAGGTGTCCGGCGCGCCGCTGTCCGGCGGCTCGGAGTTCGGCGACGCCCTGAACGAGTACATCCACCACACCGGCAGCGCGGTGTTCGCCGTCCCGCCCGGCCTGCGGCCCGGGCAGCACTGGGATGACGCCCTGTTCACCTGAGGCCTTGCCTACCGCCGGCGATTGGGGCCTAGTGTGGTTCGTCAAGCAGGGACCGCGCGTGGCCCGGGAGCTGCGGAAGGACCGGCCGGGATAGCACGCGGCCCACCCGTTCGGCTGGAATAGTGCGGCCTCGGCGGCTGCTGTTACTATCCGCCGACCCCTCCCCCGCGCCGCCACGCCGCGGGCACTCTCCGGGCACGGCATCATGGAACCGTTATGACCCTGACTGACCTGCTGCCCGCCACGCCCGAACCCGACGCTGTCTTCGACGCCTTCGCCGGGTGGTCCAAGCAGCGCGGGCTGGCGCTGTACCCGCACCAGGAGGAAGCGCTCATCGAGGTCGTCTCGGGAGCGAACGTCATCCTGTCCACCCCCACCGGGTCCGGCAAGAGCCTGGTCGCGATGGGCGCCCATTTCACCGCGCTCGCGGACGGCCGGCGCACGTTCTACACCGCGCCGATCAAGGCGCTGGTGTCGGAGAAGTTCTTTGACCTGTGCGCCGCGTTCGGCCCGGCCGAGGTCGGCATGATGACCGGGGACGCCAGCGTCAACCCGGAAGCGCCGATCATCTGCTGCACCGCCGAGGTGCTGGCGAACATCGCGCTGCGGGACGGCGGCTCTGCTTCCGGGGCCGACGTGGGCCAGGTGCTGATAGTGATGGATGAGTTCCACTTCTACGCCGACCCCGACCGCGGCTGGGCCTGGCAGGTGCCCCTGCTCGAACTGCCCCGGGCGCAGTTCGTGCTGATGTCGGCCACCCTCGGCGACGTGACCAGGTTCGAGACCGACCTGACCTGGCGCACCGGCCGGCCTACCGCGGTGATCCACTCGGCCGAGCGCCCGGTACCGCTGGTGTTCTCGTTCGTCATCGAGCCGCTGCACGAGACCCTCTCCGAACTGCTCAGCACCAACCAGGCGCCGGTCTACGTGGTGCACTTCACCCAGGCGGCCGCGCTGGAGCAGGCGCAGGCGCTGATGAGCGTGAACGTCTGCAGCCGGGCCGAGAAGGACGCCATCGCCGACATGATCGGCAACTTCCGGTTCTCGGCCGGCTTCGGCAAGACCCTGTCCCGGCTGGTGCGGCACGGCATCGGCGTGCACCACGCCGGCATGCTGCCCAGGTACCGGCGGCTGGTCGAGACGCTGACCCAGGCCGGGCTGCTCAAGGTCATCTGCGGCACCGACACCCTCGGCGTGGGCATCAACGTGCCGATCCGCACGGTCCTGTTCACCGCCTTGTCCAAGTACGACGGGAAGAAGACCCGGCTCCTGCAGGCGCGCGAGTTTCACCAGATCGCCGGGCGGGCCGGCCGGGCCGGTTACGACACGTCCGGCCGGGTCGTCGTCCAGGCCCCCGAGCACGTGGTGGAGAACGAGAAGGCACTGGCCAAGGCCGGAGATGACCCGAAGGCACGGCGCAAGGTGGTCCGCAAGAAGCCGCCCGAGGGCTTCGTGTCCTGGGGGAAGCCGACGTTCGAGCGGCTCGTCGCGGCCGATCCCGAGCCGCTGACCTCGAGCTTCAAGGTCACCCACGCCATGGTGCTGAACGTCATCGCCCGGCCGGGCGACGCGTTCGCGGCGATGCGCCACCTGCTGACCGACAATCACGAGGACCGTCCGGCCCAGCGGCGGCATATCCACCAGGCCATCGCGATCTACCGCGCGCTGCTGGCCGGCGGCGTGGTCGAGCGGCTTGACTCGCCCGACGAGGAAGGCCGCCTGGCCCGGCTCACCGTGGACCTGCAGCTGGACTTTGCGCTCAACCAGCCGCTGTCGCCGTTCGCGCTGGCCGCCATCGAGCTGCTGGACAGGGACTCGCCGTCGTACCCGCTGGACGTGCTGTCGGTGATCGAGTCGACTCTGGAGAACCCTCGGCAGGTGCTGTCCGCCCAGCAGTTCCGGGCGCGCGGCGAGGCGGTGGCCCAGATGAAGGCGGACGGCATCGCCTACGAGGAGCGGCTCGAGCTGCTGGACGACGTGACCTACCCCAAGCCGCTGGAAGACCTGCTCGACGGGGCCTACGAGATCTACCGGCGCGGCCACCCGTGGGTCGTCGACTACCAGGTATCGCCCAAGACGGTGGTACGCGACATGTACGAGCGGGCGCTGACCTTCGCCGAGTACGTGGCGTTCTACGGGCTTTCCCGGTCCGAGGGCCTCGTGCTGCGCTACCTGGCCGACGCCTACAAGGCACTGCGGCAGACGGTACCCGACGAGGCCAAGACCGAGGACCTGACCGACCTGATCGAATGGCTGGGCGAGGTCGTCCGGCAGGTCGACTCCAGCCTGATCGACGAGTGGGAGCGGCTGCGCAACCCGCTCGACGCCGCGGAGCCGTCGCGGGACGAGCGGCCCGCCACGGTCACGTCGAACGTGCGGGCGTTCCGCGTGCTGGTGCGCAACGCGCTGTTCCAGCGGGTCCGGCTGGCCGCGCTCGGGCACTACGAGCAGCTCGGCGCGCTGGATGCGGAGAGCGGCTGGGACGCCTCGGCCTGGGAGGACGCCCTGGAGGGCTACTTCGACGTGCACGAGGAGATCGGTACCGGGCCGGCCGCGCGCGGGCCCGCCCTGCTCCTGATCGATCAGCAACCAGGGCAGTGGGCGGTACGGCAGATCTTCGAGGATCCGGCCGGCGATCACGACTGGGGTATCAGCGCGATCGTCGACCTGGACGCGTCCGACGAGGCCGGTTCGGCCGTGCTGCGCATCACCGACGTCGGGCAGCTGTCGGGATTCTAGGTCTCGTAGCTCCTAGCTCCTAGCTCCTAGCCGAAGTCGGGCAGGACGAGCGAGCCGTCCGGGCCGAGGGTGAAACCGGGGTTCCAGGCGATCTCCCAGACGTGGCCGTCCGGGTCGCGGAAGCAACCGGCGTAGCCGCCGTAGAAGGTCTCCCTGGCCGGCTGGGAGATCTCGGCGCCCGCATCGGCCGCGTCGGCCAGCAGCGCGTCGACCTCGGCCCGCGACCAGAGATTGTGCGCCAGGACGACGCCGTCGAAGCCGCCGGCGCCGCTATCGGGCACCCCGCTGTCCTCGGCGAGCTTGGCTCGCCCCCACAGGATCACGGCCATGGTCCCGGCCTGGAAGAAGACGGTCTCCTCCATCTCCTGGCCGCGCCAGCCGAGGCGTTCGTAGAACGTCCGGGCCCGGCTGACGTCGGCGACGCCGAGCGTGATCAGGCTGATGCGTTGCTCCACCCCAGCAACCTAACCGAAGCCACCGACATTAGCGTGGCGGGCGGCTCACCTGATGTAGGTGTAGTCGTCCCGGTCCAGCTGGAAGACCTGGGAGTCGTGCTCAGCGAAGTTGTGCTCGGTGAGGTCGTGCTCGGTGAGTATGCCGCGGACCACGCCACGCAGGTGGCGCACGCCGGTCACGCTGGCCAGCACGACGGCGGCCGTCGCGGCCAGGATCGAGCCGCCGAACAGGGCCAGCCCGCCGATGACGTGCCCGAGCA
>Ga0070699_100002795_pt1 | contig 15568 bp, 18 predicted proteins | sample KBSK1503metaG_FD_65473 | JGI IMG/M metagenome (GOLD analysis project Ga0070699, IMG submission 65473) | Corn, switchgrass and miscanthus rhizosphere microbial communities from Kellogg Biological Station, Michigan, USA - KBS K1-50-3 metaG | ecosystem: Host-associated > Plants > Roots >...
CTGACCTGCTGGTGGTGGGTTCCAGCCGCCGTGGCATGCCACCCGGGCCCGTCGCCGGCCAGGTGAGCCGCTACCGCGTGGCCCATGCCCGGTGCCCGGTCCTCGCCGTTCCGCTTCGGGAGAACTGGGCCGGGGCAGAGATTCGCGCGGCGGTCCGGGCGGTCAAAGTGCATCAGGTCGCTGGTGCCAGCCATGGCGCATCTGCCCACGGCGCAGTCGCCCCCGGACCAGCGCGGCGTGGATGCGTCTTCGCGCCGCCTATCGGGCGCGACGGCAGGCTTGCACGGCTTCAGCCGTGCTCTTGTAGATCGAGATAGCCTTGGTCAGGCCGGTGGTGTCGAAGACGCCGCGGACCCTGGGCGATGGCGCTGCCAGGGCCAGCACGCCATCGAAGGGACACAGCCGGTGCCACACTGCGACCAGGACTCCCAGCCCTGCCGAATCGATGAAGCTCACCCTCCCCAGGTTCACGACAAGGCCGCTGTGACCCACATCGGCCAGAGCCAGCAGCCGGTCGCGCAGCGGCCCGCAGGTGAACACGTCAATCTCGCCGTCCGCGTCCACGATGGCGACGCCGTCGTCGACGCGGTACTCCAGCCGCAGCCGGTCCGATGGCTCACCGCCCGGCATGGCTTACTCCACGCGGCCCGATGCCGTCAGCATGCGGCGCAGCAGGCCCTGTCACCGAGGCGACGAAGCCGTGCCCCCTGCACTGTTGCCGACGGCGCACCTGCCCGATCACAGCCAAGGCTCCGGCTGCCACTTCGCGGCCGGCTCTCCTGCCGGGAGCCACGATGCACTCATCGCCGGCCGCACCGACCACCGAACTGGCGGGACGGCGGGTCTTGCGGCTCACCGCTGCTCCTCACCTGACCATCGGCCATCACCGGATACGCGAATCTTCCGGCTCCAGACCAGAACTACCGGCGCGGAAGCAACCCGCGGGCTGGCCAGATCCTTAGAAGGCTCGCGGTGAAGCCATTGCCGCCGCCTCTCCAGCGTAGGCCCTTCTCGTGCCAGGCGCAGGCGGTCAGCCGGGCGCATACGTGGCCGGCTTCATGCGGGCGGCCTCGCGTACTGGCAACTGCCCAGGCAGTGGCAGTCCGCGCTGATCCTCGGCCTGGCATCCGGCCCGGGGCGCTTACCGGAATTGCCCGGATGCCTGGGCCAGACGTGGCCCTGATGTCTGTGGCAGGCAGCGGTGGCAGCCCTTACGCTCCACCTCCCGGCAGCGCCAAGTGCAGACCAGTGCCAGTCACGGTGCGTGATATTAGCTCGAACGGAGCGTGACGCCAGATCGCCGACTATGAGCGGCTGACCAGCTGAAACGGCGGTGGGGGCACGCGCGCGCAGATCATCTGGATATGCGCATTGGTTAGCCGATAGCTGATTCTGTCCTGAGTTCCGCAGATGTGAGTCAGGGATGGTGCCTGGATCGGTGGCCTGACCTGCGCGGACGCATGCCGGGTGGTGACGGGGCGTGTCACTAGCGGGCGGGATCGGTGCTGGTCAGGACGCTGCGGCGGGTGTGGCCTCGATGATCTTCTTCGGGTGCGCGATCTTGAGCTTGGCGAGCAGGTCGCGCTGGGGCTTGGTGAGTTCGGCGGTCTGCCGGAACGTGCCGGCGGGGCCGACGAAGGTGCCCAGGGTGAGCAGGTCCAGCTCGTCGGTGATCGTGTTCCAGGCCGACCGCCCGGCCGCCTGCAGATCACGGAAATACGCCGCTGCCGACTCGGCCGGCATCCCGGCCGGATCGATCAGCTGGTAAGGCTCACACGCCTCGCCCGTCTCGCGCAGCACCGGCCTTGGCGACAGCCACCATTGCCCGGTCACGCGCCGGACCCCCTGTCCGAGCATGGCCACGGAGCGTAACCACCAGACCGGCTTCGTGTCCCGTGAACTGCGGAAACTCTGCCCGTTGTTCAGTCAACAGGTCGTCGCGGTGCTGTTCCTCGGCCTGGACGGTCGTCTCGAACGGGGAGTCGGTGAATATGGCGTGGTAGCGCCAGACGGGCAACAGCTCGTCTTGGCCCTGCCCGGCCTGGCGGTTGAGGTCTTTGACCCGGCGGACCAATCAGGCGGGCGGTGATGGCCTGTCCCTTCTTTGAGGTGAAGGCGGTGTATTCCGCCTCGGCCACCTCGGCGTCGCTCACCCAGCAGCTCAGCTGGTCATCCCAGATGACGAGGGGGTATCTGACGGGCCTCCAGGCGTCCTAACCGATGGCGGCGATCGTGGACGTGGGGGTTCATCTTTACCAGCAACGATCCACGTTGGGCCAGTGGCGGGCACTGAAGGCCCGCGCCTAGAAAAGACGAGGCCACCGTCGCCAGGGATCTCGCCCGCCTGCCAGACCGCATGGGTGATCGGCCGGCCGCCGAGACCATGGCGATGACCACGACTGTTCACATATATGAATATGGTTTACGTACTTGATCCATACCCCACATGGGGGTATGTTTCACAAACATGAACGGAAATCATGTATCTGATCCGGGTCGGCACCGGTCATGATGCGGATCGTTTCGCTCCACGGCCATCCGGAAGATCCGGCGGAGTTCGACCGCTACTACCGCGATGTCCATACGCCGCTCGTCCAGCGGATCCCCGGGGTACGGAGGATTCGTTTCGGGCGCGTGGTGGGAACGAGCGATGACTCCCCGCCGCCGTACTACCTCGTTTCGGATGTCTACTTTGACGATGCGGCGGCTCTCGAAGCGGCGGTAGAAACCAGCGAGATGACCGCCGCTCTAGCCGATGTGCCGAACTTCGCGAGCGGCAGCGTGACGATCATGCTGTGTGAGTGCGAGGACTTTCCTCCTGTAGCCGATGCGTTGCCGATCGCGCCGACCGGACGCTGAGAGCCGTGTCTTCCGACCGGCCGGGAGGTAGGGAGCGAGCTGAGGACCATGCCCGTGAAGTCGGCCGACCGGACCTTGGATATCTTCGAGTTGTTCGCGGCAGAGCCGCAGGGCCTGACGATTGCCGAGATCAGCGGCAGGCTCGGCGTCGCGCGTAGCAGTACGCATGGCCTGGTGCACACGCTCGCGGCGCGCGGCTATCTGGTGCAGGACGGGGGCGGCCGGTTCCAGCTCGGCGCGCGTCTGATCCAGCTCGGCCTCAATGTCGTCGACCGGCTCGAGTTGCGCTCGGCGGCGCGCGGGACACTGGAGAGGCTGGTCGCGGTTACACACGACACCGCACTGCTCGTGGTGCCTGACCACGGGGATCTGCTGTTCGTCGACAAGGTCCTGAGCGACGCACGTGATGTGCGGACGGATCCGCGCGTCAGCTCACGAAAGCCACTGCACTGCACGAGCCTCGGGAAGGCGCTGCTCGCGACGCTTGATGACACCTCGGTGATGAAGGCCGTCCAGGCTGCTGGCCTGGCGCGTGCGACCGAATATTCGATTACAGGCGAGGAGGAGCTACTGGCCGATCTCGCCGACACCCGCGCGCGCGGCTATAGCATTGACCAGCAAGAGGCTCTGCCGGGCGTTTTCTGCGTCGGCGCGCCGGTACGCGACCACACCGGAAACCCGGTCGCGGCGATCAGCCTGTCGACGATCAAGGAATTCTTCGACCCCGACCGGACCGGGCCACTGGTGAACGCGGCGGCCGTCGAGATCTCGCACGCAATGGGCTGGAGAGGCGACGCCTTCAGCCTCTACGAGGTCCTCGAGGACCCAGGTCTGCTCCTCCCGAACGAAGCACCGCCGGTTCGCGCGGGGATCCGATGAGCCGGGATCAGTCCATCAGCGGGCCTGCGCGGATCCCGAAGGCCGATGCCGACGGTGCAGGGAGCGCGTGGATCACAGACGTGACTGGGCCAGCCGAGGTGGCGGTGCCTGGCCGTCCTTCCCTAGTGGGCAGATTCCGGCGTGGCCGGGCACGCGCCTACTCGCTGCCCGTTGCCCTGGCCGCGCTCACCGTTGCCCTTGTCGCCGTGTTCGAGCCTCAGTTCTACCGTCCAGCTAACCTGCACGTGCTGATGCAGCAGTGGTCCGTTCTAGGACTAGTCACCCTTGGCCAGCTGCTCGTCTTGCTGGTTGCCGGAATCGATCTCTCGGTTGGCGCGGTGATGAACGCCAGCCTGATCATCATCGCGCTGATGAACGGGCACGGCCTGCTGGTTGTCTCCCTCTTGTTGTGCCTCGCCCTCGGAGCTTTGGTCGGCGCGGCGAACGGAGTGCTTGTCTCCGTCCGCGAAGTTCCTCCGTTCGCGGCGACCCTGGGCATGCTGGCCGTCATTCAGGGCGCGATCCTCGTTTACACGAAAGGCATACCGGCAGGCAACATCCCCAAATCGTTGCAGCCGGTGGCGCTGTCCGGGGTGGGGATTGTCCCGTACTCGCTGATCATCTGCCTGGGGATCGCCGCGCTGCTGCTGTTCGTGCTTCGGCGAGGGACCTACGGGCGGAAGATCTACGCGGTCGGGCGTTCTCCGGAGGTGGCACGCAGAGCCGGGATCTCCACGACATACGTCCGCGTCTCAGCCTATGTGATGTGCGGGGTTCTCGCCGCGGCTGCGGGCATCATCCTCAGCGCATACGTGGGTTACGTGGACCCCGAGATAGGCGGCAATTACAACCTTGAGTCGATCGCGGCGGCGGTGCTGGGCGGCGTCGCGTTCACCGGCGGCGAGGGTGGGGTGATCGGCGCTCTCGCCGGGTCGCTGTTCCTGCTGGCGCTGCTGAACGCGTCCACGATCTCTTCACTCAACCCGTTTACCCAGCTGATCGTCGAAGGGGCAGCGATGCTTGTCGCGGTGTTTGCCTTCCAGTTCCTCAAGAAACGTACCCGCACCTAGATTCAGATCAAAGAGGTGTTACACATGTTCCAGAAGAACCCACAGATCAGCAGGCGTAGAGCAGCCGCACGTGCTTTCGCTGTGTGCGCGATTTCGGCGGTCGGCCTAGCAGCTTGCAGCAGTTCCGGCAGCAGTACCGGCAGCAGTACCAGCAGCAGCAGCGCCAGCGCCAAGCACGCGACGATCGCGTTCATCTCACAAGGCACGTCGAACAGCTGGGCAGCGCAGCTCGACGCGGTGGCACGAAAGACCGCAAACCAGCTCGGCGTGAACCTTGTCTATTTCAACGGCGAAGGAAACGCGACCACGCAACTTCCCTTGATCCAGCAAGCCATCGCCGAGCATCCGAACGCGATCGTGCTCGTTCCGCTCGGGGCGGCAGCCGACACCGGCCCGGTCGAGCGAGCAATGGCTGCGGGGATCAAGGTGATCCTCCTGGATAGCACGGTGAACACGAACGACTACACTTCGCTCATCAACCCGGATGCGGCGACGGCGTCGGTGCCCCTTGCCCAGTGGCTGGCCAAGAAGATGAACTACAAGGGCAACCTGCTGTACGTCGGCGGGTTGCCGGGCAACGCCACGACGATCCTGTACGACAAAGGCTTCTACTCGGTGATGAACAAGTACCCCAACATCCACATCGTCAACGCCGGCAACGCGAATTACTCGATCAGCACGGCCAAGCAGCTCGCCGCGACCGCGATCGCGTCGGGTAAGAAGTTCACCGGGGCGTGGGGAGTCGGCGGCGAGGCTGTCACCGGGATCATGCTGGCCTACGCGAATTCGAGCGTCAGGCCCATCCCGCCAGTCGCGGGCGCAGCGGCGACGAATGGCACACTCCGGCTAGCGGTTCAGAACAGCATACAGGCGGCGATGCTTCAGTTCCCGCCCACTGATTCGCAGCTGGCCATCCAGATCGCTTACAAGGCAGTCCAGGGGCAGTCAGTTCCGAAGAATATCAACATCTCCGCGCTTCCTCAGTACGGAGATATTTTCCCGCCGCTCAGCAGGTACTACCAGCCGCAGTTCAGTGACGATATGTACGTCGGCACCAACACCGTACTGAGCCATTCGGAGCTCGCGTCCTTGAATCTGCTTAAGTAACTCCGGGCGCCGTCGGCAAGACAGGCAGGGAAATGGAGCATCTCGAGGGACCGCTAATCGCAGCGCACGGCATCTGCAAGCGCTACGGCGGTGTCACCGCACTGCAGGACGTGTCCCTCGAGGTGCTGCCTGGCGAGATTCATGCCCTGGTCGGCGAGAATGGCGCGGGAAAGTCGACCCTGGTCAAGATCCTGACCGGTGCCGAGACGCCCGACGCAGGGAAGGTGATGATCCTCGGCGAGGAGATCGGCACGCTCACCCCAGGGAAGGCGCGGGCGCGTGGTATCGGCGTGGTCTACCAGGAGCCGAGCCTGATCTCCGGACTCACCGTGCTCGAGGGCATGTTCCTCGGCGGGGAGCTGCGCCGCCATGCCGGGGTCCTGGAGCGAAAGGCGATGAGAAGCAAAGCGCGCGACGCGCTCGACATGGTGGGTGCGAGGATCCGCCTGGGAAGCGACGTCTCCGCGCTCAGCGTGGCGGAGCGGCAGCTGGTCGAGATCGCGCGAGCCCTGCTGTTCGACGCGCGGGTACTGATTCTGGATGAGCCCTCGGCGATTCTGTCAGGCCCTGAGCTTGATCGCGTGTTCGCGGTGATCAGGGATGTGCGGGCAGCCGGGCTCGGCGTTCTTTACATCTCCCACCGTCTGGCGGAGATCTTCCAGCTCGCCGACCGGGCAACGGTGCTCAAGGACGGAGGGCTCGTGGCCACGCGGAGCGTGGACAACCTCACGACCGACGAGCTGATCCGCCTCATGGTCGGGCGCGATGTCGGCACGCGGCCCCCGCGCAAGCCGCCTCGCGAGCGAGTGGTGCTCGAAGTGCGAAAGCTACGGCTCCGCCCGGGCAGCGCGCCGGTGAGCTTTGAGCTGCGAGCCGGCGAGGTCCTGGGGGTGGCGGGCCTGGTCGGCTCAAGCCGGTCCCGGCTCGCAAGCATCCTGGGCGGAGTCCGCCCCGCCAGGTCCGGAACCGTACTGAGAAACGGTCGGCCCGTCCGGCTCAGGCGGCCCCGGGACGCCGCCCGGGCGGGCATCGTGGTGATCCCAGAAGACCGGAAGCGAGAGGGGCTCATCCTCGGGCATTCGCTGCGTGAGAACATCGCGCTGGCTCACCTGAGCGAACTGTCCAGGGCGGGCGTTGTGCGCAGAACTGAGGAACGGCGGCTCGCCAGCGAGGCTGTCCGGCGCTTCGGGATCCGCCCCCCGCTGATCGATGCGAGCGTGGGAGCGCTGAGCGGGGGGAACCAGCAGAAGGCGGTCCTGAGCAAATGGCTGGTTACCGAGCCACCGCCTGAGGTCGCGGTTCTCGACGAGCCGACAAGAGGTGTCGACGTCGGTGCGAAGTTTGAGATCTACCGCTTGATTGAGGAGCTTCTGGGCGGCGGCGCGGGCGTGCTGCTGATCTCATCCGAACTGCCCGAGGTGATCGCCATGAGCGACCGGATCATCGTCATGCGAGCCGGCGCGATTGCGGGCACGCTCAAGCCGGACGAGTTCAGCGAGGAGACGATACTGCGGCTCGCTGTGCTCGGCGAAGAGAGCGAGTCCGGCGCGGTCACCGGCGATGGCCCCGCCGGGCTAACCGCCAACCAGGGAGCAGGCGGAGCGTGACTGTGCAACGCGTGCAAATAGAACCGGAACGGCCGACTGTGCCGCACGGCTGGTGGCCGGCCGAGTGGGTGCGACACCAGGCACGGCCTCTCGTCGCCTGGGTGCTGCTCGGAGTGCTGGTCACGATCGGCGTCTCGGCCTCGGCCAGCTTCCGGTCGGGGCCGGTCCTCGTGGAAACGCTCAAAGGCGCGACCTTTGTGGGCATGGCTTCGGCTGCGCAGTTCTTCGCCGTCGTGGGCGGAGGCATCGACTTGTCGGTCGGCTCGGTCGCGACCCTCAGCGGGATGATGGCGGCGGTAATCATGAACGGCCGCGGCGACGCCATTTCGCTGGCGGTGCTGGCGTCGCTGGGCATTGGCCTTGCGGTCGGGACGATCAACGGCCTGGTGGTAAATTTCCTGAGGATTTCGCCGCTGATTACAACCTTCGGAATGTATTACATTCTTCAGGGCGTGGCTTATACCTACAGTGTCAATCCGGTCGGACAGGCGGCGCCGTCCTTTTATAACCTTTACTCCGATACGGTGGCCGGCATCCCGATGCTGCTGCTGATCGTGGCTGTGTTCTGGGTGGCCTGCTGGTATGTGGCACGGCACACCGCGTTCGGCAAGCACCTGTACGCGGTGGGCGGGGACCGGGACGCGGCCCGGCTGGCCGGCGTGCGCGTTGTCCGGGTGAGCATCGCGTCCTACATCCTCGCTGCGGTGATCGCCGCGATGGCTGGCTTGCTCGAGCTCACGCAAACAGGGGTCGGCGCGCCTGATCTGGGCGCCACGCTGCTGCTTTCCACGGTGACCGCCGTGGTGATCGGCGGCGTGAGCCTGTTCGGCGGGAGGGGCTCGGTGATCGGCGTGCTGGGCGGCGCGCTCGTTCTCGGGTTCCTGAACGACCTTTTCAACACCCTCCAGGTAAACGCTTTCTACCAGGAACTGATCCAGGGCCTGATCATCCTGGCAGCCCTTGGAATCTACCGTCAGAAGGTGCGGGGTAACAGGTGAACGACACGCGCAAGATTGTCCTGGCCGAATGCACGCTAGGCGATGTGGAGGAGCAGCTACGGGAGAGCCCGAAGGTGATCGTCCCGGTCGGGTCGACCGAACAGCACGGGCCGCACGCCCCGTTCGGCACTGACTCGATCCTGGCCACCGAGGTGAGCATGCGGCTTGCGCGCCGTATCAATGCGCTTGTCGCACCCACGCTGACCTATGGCGTCTCGGGCGACCACCGAGGGTATGCAGGTGTCCCGTTCATCTCGCCGCGGACTCTGACGGCCCTCGTCCAGGATGTTCTACAGTCGCTGGCAGGCGGCGGCTTCCGCGAGATCATCTTTGTCAACGGCCACTACACCAACAGCATTGCGCTCCCGGCAGCGATCATGGAGGTCGGCGATAAACTCCCGCCCGGCACGATCGCGTTCCCGTTCAATTACTGGGACGCGCTGCCGCCTGACCAGCTCACCGAATACCTCAGCGCGCGAGTGGGGCTTCACGCCAACATCGGCGAGACCTCAGCAGTGCTCGCGGTCGACGAGTCGCTCGTCAAGCTCGATCTTGCGGTGCGTGAGTACCCTTCGTTCCCGGTTGAGATGACGCCCGCGATGGTCGCTGCCTATTTCTTCTCCGCCCGCGGCACGCTGCCCCGGGCGAGCCGCTCGGGAGTCTGGGGTGACCCTTCAGGCTCCAGCGCCGAGCTCGGGCGACGGTACCTCGCGCAGATCGAAGAGGCCAGCGTGCACTTCGTGGAGAACGTCGAGTCGCTTTTCCGCGCGTTCCCAGAGGCTCAGGCGTGAACACAGACCTCGTGGCGGCACTCGCGGCTGAGCTTGGAGCGCCGCTGGCTCCCGAGCGCCTCGCAGAGGTGGCGGTCCAGCTTCAGGGTCAGCTCGCCGGTCACAGAAGCTTGCCCGCCGAAGAGCTTGAGGGCGTCGAGCCCGCGATCGCCTTCGACCCGGCAGCCGTCTTCGAGCACACGCGGGAGGGGTGAGCTTGGCGTCCGAACAGCCGTGGGCCCTTGACCTTGCCGAGGCGGCGGCCCGGATAGCCGCGGATGAGCTTGCGCCCTCCGAAGTCGTCGCCTCCACACTGCAACGACTCCAAGCGGTCGAGCCGCTTCTGCACGCGTTCGTCTGCATCCGCGCCGAGCAGGCATTGCGAGAGGCACGCGAGCAGGACAGGCAGCCCGGGGGCGGACCGCTGCGGGGCATCCCAGTGGCCGTGAAAGACATCTTCGACCTGGCCGGCGTGCCCACGCGCTGCGGCTCGGAACTTTACGCAGACGCTACCCCGGCCCGCCAGGACGCCACCGCGGTCGCCCGGCTGCGTGCCGCCGGCGCGATCGTGGTCGGCAAGACAACAACGCACGAGCTTGCCTGCGGCGTCTACACGCCGCCGACCCGCAATCCGTGGGATCTCGAACGCAGCCCGGGCGGCTCTAGCGGCGGCTCCGGCGCTGCCATCGCGGCGGGCGCCGCGATGGGGGCAATTGGCTCCGACACCGGCGGATCGATCCGGATACCGGCCTCGCACTGCGGAGTGGTCGGCGTCAAGCCGACATACGGACGTGTCAGCCGCGCGGGCGCGCTCGCGCTCAGCTGGTCGCTCGACCATGTCGGCCCGCTGGCGCGGACGGTGCAGGACGCGGCGCTGCTCCTGTCAGTGCTGGCCGGACCAGATAGCCTCGATCCCACCACGCAGGCCGGTCCGCCCCTGCCCGAGCCGCTGCTCCGGCCAGACGATGAAGTCGCAGGGCTGCGCGTCGGCCTGCTCCGCGGCGATCCGTTCGCTCCGTGTGAGCCCGACTTCGACAGCGCGCTCGACTTCGCCGTATCGCTGCTTGAGGCCGGCGGTGCCGAGATCAAGGAAATAGCCCTGCCCGAACTCGGACGGAGCCTCGCGGCCGAGTTCGCGATCGTGGCCGCCGAGGCAGCGTCCTACCACGAGACGCGCATGGCGCGCTCGGCCGGACTTGTCGGCGACGGCGTCCGCGGCCTCCTCGAGACTGGCCTGCTGCTGCCGGCATCGGTCTATCTCCGCGCTCAGCGAACCCGCCGCCTGATCCAGCAGGCCATCGCCGCGGCGTTCGGAGCCGAGCGACTCGACGCGTTGCTCGCCCCCACCGTTCCGGCCGCCGCGCAGCGCTGCGACCAGCTTGACTACCAGTTCGCCGGAACGTCCGAGCCGGTGATCGATGCGCTTGTCCGCACCACTGCCCCGTTCAACCTCGCCGGCCTGCCCGCGGTCGCCGTGCCAACTGGTGTCGGCTCGTCGGGCCTCCCCGCCAGTGTGCAGCTTGTGTCCCGGCCGTACCAAGAGCAGACCGCGCTCCGCCTGGCGCGTGCCATCGAACGCGGCGTGGGCCGGGTTACCCCGCGAGGACCCGACCCCGCGCACGCGGATCCCACCTGACCACGCCTGCGACTGGAGGCGCGATGCACCGGCAGTATCTCGAACCCGACGGCCTAGCAGCCCCACCCGAACCCTATTCCCACGCGATACGCTGCGGCGACACGCTATATATCGCGGGGCAGGTGGCGTTCGACGAGCAGAACCAGATCGTCGGCATCGGTGATCCGCGCAGGCAGGCCGAGCAGGTCTGGCGGAATATCGGGCTCGCCGTCGACGCCGCGGGCGGGACCCTCGCGGACATTGTCAAGATCACTGTCTTCCTGAAGGACGTGCGCCACGCAGCTGCCGAGATCGGCGTACGCGAAGGCCTGTTTGAACGCGGGCGGTTTCCGATCTGCACGCTTGTGCAGGCGGCCAACCTCGGGCTGCCGGAACTGCTGATGGAGATCGACGCGGTCGCGGTCCTGAGCGGGCCATCATGACAAGTCGGCTTGCCCGGGCCCGAACCCTCGACATCAGATTCTGCGGCTCGTGAACCGCCTGCACGGCAAGGTCGCCCTGGTGACCGGAGGTGCGCAGGGCATCGGCTATGCCATAGCCCGGCGGTTCGCCGACGAGGGCGCGGCGGTCGCGGTACTGGCCCTCCACCAGGACTCGGCCGCGCGTGCCGTTGACGACATCGCCGGCTGCGCAGGCGGGGCGATCGCAATCGCGGGTGATGTCTCCGACGAGAACGACATGCGGATGTCGGTGCAACGCACTATTGCCGCCTTCGGACGACTCGACATCATGGTTAACAACGCGGCAACCATCGCCATCGGTTCGCTTCTCGACACCACAACGGAGACCTGGGATCGGCTGATCGCCGTCAACCTGCGGGGGGTGTTCCTCGGCTGCCGCGAGGCGGCGCGCCAGATGGTCGCCCAGCGCAGCGGAGGCAGGATCATCAACGCCTCCTCCGGAGCGGGCCGCCGGGGCAATGAGCTGATCGGCGCGTACGCGGCAAGCAAATTCGGAGTTATCGGTCTCACGCAGAGCCTCGCCGTCGAGCTCGCACCGCATGCCATCACGGTCAACGCCTACTGCCCGGGCCACGTCACTTCCACACCGATGTGGCAGTTGATCGACCGCGAGATCAGCTCTCTGACCTGCCGAGACGCCGGATCCGCCAAGCTCGCCGCGGAGCGCGAGGCACCGCTGGGCCGGGCTGCACAGCCTGAGGAGATCGCGGCAGCGGTCGCATTCCTCGCCTCGGACGAGGCAGCCTTCATCACCGGCGAATCGCTGCTCGTCGATGGCGGCCTCGTCCGGTTCTGAGCAGAGTGACCTGACGCCTAGCTCGGTGAAGCCCATTGTCCAGGTGATGCCGGATCCTGTCGGCCCTCATAACCAGCCGGGAGCCGATTTTCCGGGTTCGACGGGAGCGCTGTCACGAGCCGTGCCGTGATCATCGCGACCGGCGTTTCCTACCGACGGCTCGAAGTGCCCGAACTGGACTTGCCGGCCGGTGCCGGCGTGTTCTACGGCGCCGCCACGACAGAGGCCCAGACTCTGGCCGGGAAGCGGGCCTTCGTGGTGGGCGGCGGCGGCAACTCGGCCGGGCAGCCCGCCGTGCACCTGTCGAGGTATGCGCAGCAGGTGACCATCCTCATCCGCTCGAACGCCCTGGCAGCGAGCATGTCCCGGTACCTGATTCGCGAGATCGCAACCACGCCCAACATCGACGTCCGCTACCACACCGAGGTCGCGGGGGGCGGCGACGGACGCCTGGAACAGCTCAGACTCCGGCGCCGGGACACGGTGAAAGCCAAGCTGAGCCAGCCGACGGGCTGTTAGTCTTGATCGGCGCGCAGCCTTTCACCGGCTGGCTGCCGGAGAGACCAGTGGGGCCGATCTGGTCAAGACCGGAGATACCCAGCCCAGCAAGCAGGATCAGGCGCCCATCCATGAGACCGGCGAACACATGAAGCGGCGTACCCAACCGGACGCCGGTTAGCTATGCGGGCACTCACGTGGCCGCGCACAGATCACCCGTTCGTTCACGGCGCGGACGGCCAGCATATTACCAGGATTAGCGCGCCCCTCCGCGGACTGCATCGCCTTACAGATTATTCCATCTGTCGTGTCGTTATCACGGGTGGTTGGTGAGCCGCTGGCCGGTGCCTGTCAAACTGAATGAGACATCAGGCGACTCGGTTCGTTTGTGGTGTCACCTCCGTCTCGAGGGTGGCGGGGGGCTGGTTGATCCAGACTCTGGCGGGCAACGGCGGGGCTAGGGGCCGGCGGTTGTGGAACCGGCGTGGGCTGGCGGCATAGGCCTCGTCGAGGGTCTGCTGGCGGCATGACCGGATGGCGCTGGCGGTGCCGTCGTGGACGGATGCGGGCGTGTACAGGCCGATGCCGGAATGGCGGTGGTCGTTGTTGTAGTAGGTGAAGAAGGCGTCGCAGAAGACCCGGGCGTCGTGCAGGGAGCCGAAGGTCCCGGGGAAGGCCGGGCAGTATTTGAGGGTTTTGAACTGCGCCTCGCTATAGGGGTTGTCGTTGGAAACGTGCGGGCGGGAATGGGTCTGGGTGATGTGCAGGTCGGCCAGCAGCCCGGCGACTGGCTTGGATGTCATCGAGGTGCCGCGGTCGGCGTGAATGAACCGGGGCGCGGTGCTGTGATTAGCGGCAATGGCGTTCTCGATGAATGCCGCAGCGAGGGCGGCGTTCTCGGTGGCGTGCACTTCCCAGCGCATCGCCTTGCGGGAGAAGATGTCCAGCATCACGTACAGGTCGAACCAGATCCCGCGCCAGGGTCCTTTCAGTTTCGTGATATCTCATGACCAGACCTGATCCGGCCCCTCAGCGACCAGTTCGGGGCGGACCCGGGGCGGGTGCGCGGCCTGGGCCCGGCGCTCGCGTACCTGGCCCTCAGCGCGCAGCACCCGGTACATGGTGGAGATGCTGGCCAGGTAGATGCCCTCATCGAGCAGGATCGCCCACGCCTGCGCCGGGGACTTGTCGGCGAACCGCTCCGCGTTCAGGGCCGCCAGCAGCGCATCGCGCTCGGCGGCAGCCAGCGCCGCTGGATGCGGCGCCCGCGGGGCCAGGGACCTTTCCGGCCTGGGTGCGGGATGGCGCTGCCGGTACAGCGTGGCGCGTGATTTCCCCAGCAGCCGGCATGCGGTTTTCGCGGAGGTGAGCGGCTCGAGCTCAGCCAGCGCCGCGTCGATCACGTGCGCGGCTTCTTTCCCGGCTCCGCGCTCTCGGAGAGCAGTTCCAAGAGCGTGCGCTTTTCCCACGACCTCCAGCGCTGCTTTCGTCCGGGCCAGTTCCGCGGTGAGCCTTTCGTTCTCCTTCCGCAGCTTCTCGTTTTCCGCCTTCGCCTCATCCCGCGCGGGCTGCCTGGCTGGCTTATCCGAAAGCGCCCGCAGCGCGCCCTTATCGCGGGCCTCACGCCAGTACTCGATATGCGAGTGATACAACCCCTCACGGCGCAGCAGCGCCCCGCGTTCCCGCGGATCGTCCAGCTGCTCGTACTGCTGGAGGATCGCCAGCTTGTAGTCCGCGGTGAAGGTCCGCCGCTTCGGCTGCCCGGCCCGCGGGCTCCGCCTGGAGGCCACCTGGCCATCCTGCCGCGCGGAGGCGGCCATGTCTGCCACGGTCAGTGTCACTGTCTCGGAGATCCCATCTCGCCCTCTGACCACAAAGGTTTCGTTCAGGCTCGTGTCTCACGAGAGTTTGACAGAGAGGGGGCCGCGCAGATCGGCGGTTGAGCGCGCACTTGGTCACTGACGGCGAGTCACGCTTCGTGGCACCGGGATGCTCCGGCCAGCGCGCGGGCGCGAGGGTCGCTATGTAATGCGGCGACAACTTCGCTTGGATGCGGCCGCGCCCGACCGGTGAGGCGGATCAGATGGCCTCGAGGTGACCATGGTTCGGCGCCGCCCGGGCGGGTCTCGCACGTGCTCCGACCACAGAACTGTCTCCATCCGTGGCGGAACGCCAGGACCCGCAGGAAGGGAAGTCAAGTGGCTGGCGAGCCAATCCCGGACAGCCGGAGGCGTCACGACGAGCACCGGTGTGTCACGGTGAGCGTCCTCCAGCGATACGGCCAGCCCCGCCCGGTTGTCCTATACCCATCTGGAGTGACGTTCGGCGCTCATCTCAACTGACGCGCAACAGGTGGCGCGACACGCGCTGGACATCGGAGTCCGGGGCGGCGGCGAGTTTGAGGCAGCCGCAGCCGGGCAGTCGGAGAGGGCCGTGACCGAAGGCAGGTGACGTGTCATGTCAGCAACGGGGTTCCTGGTCATCGTCGTGGCGGTCATCGTGGTCGTTGCCCTGCTGGCCGGCCTGATGATGGCTCTGCGCAGGCGCCGACTGCGACGCCGCTTCGGGCCGGAATACGACAGGCTGGCCGACCAGCGCGGCAGCAGGCTCAGGGCGGAGGCCGAGCTAACGCGGCGCGTACGGCTGGTGCGGCGGCTGGAGATCCGTCCGCTCACCGGCGAGGCACGCGCGCGCTACTCCGTTCAGTGGGCCGACCTCCAGGAGGAGTTCGTCGACAGGCCCGCAGAGACGGTGTCCGCGTCGCAGGTGCTCGTGACCGCGGTGCTGAAGGAGCGCGGCTATCCGGCGGATGATCGCGACCAGGTGCTCGCCGATCTGTCAGTCGGCCACTCGGGCGCGCTCGAGCACTACCGGGCAGCCGAGCAGC
>Ga0070699_100002796_pt1 | contig 15568 bp, 11 predicted proteins | sample KBSK1503metaG_FD_65473 | JGI IMG/M metagenome (GOLD analysis project Ga0070699, IMG submission 65473) | Corn, switchgrass and miscanthus rhizosphere microbial communities from Kellogg Biological Station, Michigan, USA - KBS K1-50-3 metaG | ecosystem: Host-associated > Plants > Roots >...
TCGCGACTACGGGTCCATCGAGAAGACGTACCGACGCACCAGCGGGTTGACGCCATCGGAATCGATCGACCTGTTTGCTGCCCGCATCGAGCACTACGACGGCTGCGTCCTGCGCTGCACGCGCACCGAGTTGCCGGCGACGATCGCGCACGCGCTGTCGGCGCGGGGGAAGACGCGAGTCCACGTGGCTCCCGACATCGATCGCACGTGGCTGCCGCGCGGGATCGAATTCGTCTCCGATGAACGGGCGAGTGCGATCGAACTGGACGGCTCCGACGGCGTGATCACCGGCTGCACCGTCGCGATCGCGCTGACCGGGACCATCGTGCTGACGCACGCGAGAGGCGAGGGGCGGCGCGCGTTGACGCTCGTTCCCGACTACCACCTGACCGTCGTGTTCGTCGATCAGATCGTTGAGACTGTCCCGGAAGGGATCCATCGCGCGGCCACGTCGTCCCCGCCGCTGATCACGACAATCTCCGGGCCATCAGCGACCGCGGATATCGAGATGACGCGGATCAAGGGCGTGCACGGGCCGCGCACGCTCGATGTCATTCTCGTGACGCCGGACCGCTGACGATGTCGGTATTCATGTGGTTTGCGTTTTGACTGCATTTTGAATCACAGGAGGCCTGGTTTCTGTCAGCCTGTGCAAGGGCACTCATGAAGACACCGTTCACACTCGCGATGGTCGCGATCAGCGCGGCAGTCGCCGCATCGGCACACCTCGTCGCGCAGACGCGAGCGACCGCTGTTGCGGCGAGCTCTCAGCGGGCATGGACGGAGCGAACGCCATGGGGCGACCCTGAACTACAAGGCGAATGGACGAGCGAGGGGGAATACGGTGTGCCTATGGAGCGGCCACCTCAGTTCGGCACGCGACAGTTCCTCACCGACGAGGAGTATGCGAAGCGCCTTGAAGAGGTACGGCTCCGTGACGAGAAGGACCTGGCGCCGGTCAATGTGCTTTCGGGCAAGACAGAAGGACCGAATGCGCCGATTCCACACTGGCGTGAATACAACACCACCTCGCGGCGGACGTCGCTCATCATCGATCCGCCGAACGGCCGTCTGCCGCCGCGGACCGCGCAGGCCAGGCCGCTTCCCGTGCAGCGGTGCGGCACCTTGCAGGGCGGCGAGCCGTGCGACACGTACGAGGATTACGGCTTCGGCGTGCGTTGTATCGTGCACGGTGGCGGCTTTCCGGATGCGATGTTTCCGGCCGTCTACAACGCGAACTTCCGGATCGTGCAGAGTCCTGGCCTGGTCGCCATCACGTACGAGCTGATTCACGATACCCGCGTCATTCCGATTGGAGCCGCGTCGCCAACCACATCGTTGTCGCCGGCGATCCGGATGTATATGGGCGACGCGCACGGCTGGTGGGAGGGCACGACGCTGGTCGTGGAAACCAGCAATCTGAAGGCGAATACGCGCGGCGCCTCTCCCGGGCTCCGGTTGATCGAGCGCTTCCGACGGACGCGCGCGGACCACGTCGATTATCAGGTGACCTTCGTCGATCCCGCGACATGGGCGGCACCCTGGACCGCCGCGCTCGATCTGCGACGGCGACCAGACGATGCGGGCGTCTTCGAGTACGCATGTCACGAGGGAAATTACGGCATGAGGAACATGCTCTCCACGGCGCGTCAACTCGAGGAGTCAGGCGGCGCGGGCCGATGAATCGAAGAGTGGCGAATTTCGCCGACCGATTCTGAGAGTCGAGCCGGGCACGATCGCCAGACCCTTCGAGGGTGACGGTGGTTGCTGCACGGTGTTGTAACCGGTTGCAGGGGCGCCTCGACGTGGTGCTGACGTGTGCGGCGCGGTAGAGCCTCCACGTTTCGTCGCTACCGGCCTCCGGACAGCCGCTCGCGAACCGTCGATGGCGTTGCGAAGTACGCAACGTGACGCAGCCGTGTCGCTGAAACCGGTTTCACCGGATCGACTGCCTGACTCACGCTAACGACTGCTCGCCACGCGACTTAGCTTCGTCACACTCCCGAAGCGGGCGTTTCGGCCCACCAAATATCGTTTCACCCATAGAAACGCTTTGACCGGTCTTCCACGAGGTCCTACAACGACGGCTCGGCCACGCCGAATGCCGTGTTGCGTTCGCGCAGTCGCCTTATCAGGAGGTAACGCATGTTGCGCAGGCTCGTGGGTCTCACTCTCACGGTGCTCGTTGCACTCTCCGCTCCAGCCGGTGCCCAGGAATCGGCATCGTCAGCCATCGTTGGTGTCGTCACCGATGCCACGCAAGCCACGCTACCGGGCGCGACCGTGACCGTCACCCAGGTCGGGACCAGTGCTCAGCGCGTCGTCGTTACCGACAACGAAGGGCGCTTCTCCGTTCCTGGCCTTCGCCCCGCGACCTATAGCGTGAAAGTGGAGCTGGCAGGCTTCGCGTCTGCCGAAATCAAGGAGCTGACGCTCCGGAACGGTGAAACGGTTCGCCCGGCACTCACGCTCGGCTTGAGCAACGTGGCCGAGCAAATCACCGTGACCGGTGAGACTCCGCTGCTGCAGACACAGAGCGCGTCGGTCGGTCAGGTGATTTCCGAGAAGATGATCGAGGACCTGCCGCTCAACGGTCGCGGCGTGCTGTCGCTGACCGCACTGTCGGCCGGCGTGACGCCACAGGCCTTCAATCGCGGCACACAGTTCGGTGCCGCGGGCAGCAGCCGCAACCAGTACGTCACCGTCGAGGGTGGCCGCGACAGCTCGACCAACTACGCGATCGACGGCGTGTACGTGCGATCGCTGAGATTCAACAACCTCTCGCTCAATCCGCCGCTCGACGCGGTTCAAGAGGTGAGTCTTCTCCGCAACTCGTTCTCGACAGAGTACGGCCAGGGCCAGGCCGTCGTCTCGATCGTGACCAAGTCGGGGACGAACCGCTTCAGCGGATCAGCCTACGAGTTCGCGCGCAACGACAGATTCGACGCGAAGAACTATTTCGCGGCCACCAAGACTCCGTACGAGCGGAACCAGTACGGATTCACGTCCGGTGGTCCCCTCCTGCGCAACAAAGTCTTCGTGTTCGGTGGATACGAAGGACTGCGGTCGACTCAGGGTCGAACGTTCCTCGCGACCGTGCCATCGCCGGCACTGCTCCGCGGCGACTTTTCGAGCGTGGCGACGCCGATCATCGACCCGGTGACCGGGCTGCCGTTTCCAGGTAATCAGATTCCGACGAGCCGCTTCTCGCGGTTCGCGCAGACGTTGGCACCCACCGTTCCCGCTCCGAACAACGCGGGTGCGAGCAACTTCCGGACGGTGCGCGATTTCCTCGACGATGCCGATACCGGCACGGTGCGATCGGACCAGGTGATGGGATCGAGTCACACCCTGTTCGAGCGGTACATGCAGTACGACGGTCGTCAGAACAACCCGGGCGCGTTCACGGTGACCAACCTGCCGCAGAAAGGGAAGAACCTTGCCGTCGGCGAAACGTGGGTGATTTCACCGACGCTCGTCAACGAGTTCCGGTTCGGCTACAACTACGCGTATCACCTGACGTCCCCGATCAGTCTCGATGGCCGCAACTGGGTCGGCGATATCGGGCTCCGGAATCTCGCCGGTGGCACCGATCCGCTCGACTACGGTCGTCCCGCATTCAACCTGACCGGATTCACCGGCAACGGCGAAGGTGGCATCACGCAGGGCGCGACGGAGAACATCTTCAGCATCTCGAACGCGACGAGCAAGACGGTCGGTGGGCACAACTTCCGCTTCGGCATCCAGGCGCAGTGGCGCACGTTCGAGCACCTCACGGAGGTTCCGCCGCGAGGAACGTTCGCGTTCAACGGTCAGTTCTCCGGAAATCCGGTCGCCGACTTCCTCCTCGGCTACTGCTCGACGTGCACCGGCGCGTTCGGCAGCTCGCGATCGACGTACCACTCGCCGACGGTGGCTCCGTTCATCGACGACGTGTGGAACGTGTCGCGAAACCTCACGCTGCAGCTCGGACTGCGATGGGAGTATCTGGCGCCGTGGCACGAAGCGAACGACATCGAGGGTTCGTTCGATCCAGTCAGCGGCAAGATCGCGTTCCACAGGGTCCCGGCGAATCTGCCAGCACCGCTGGTGCCTCTCGTCATCAACCAGAACGACTTCTATGGCGCCGGAATCATGGAGCGCGACATGAACAATTTCGGCCCACGGGTCGGCGTCGCGTACAACCTCACCGACCGCACGGTGGTGCGCGGTGGATTCGGGGTCTACTACGACAATCTCAACCTGAACGAGCTCCAGTTCACGCGCCTCGTGCCGCCGTTCTACGGCCAGTTCTCTCTGACGCCGGTGCGCACGGCACCGATTCTGGTCGATACGCTGTTCCCCAATCTCGATCAGATCCCACAGTTTCCGGCGCCGTTTTCGCTGGACCCGGAAAACAGAACCGCTTACACGGCGCAGTGGAATGCGAACGTCCAGCGATCGCTCGCCAACAACTACGTGGTCGAAGTCGCCTATACCGGCAGCCGAAGCTACAACGAGCACAAGCGATTCAACATCAACCAGGCGCGGCCCGGAACGACGCCCATCGAAACTCGCGTTCCGTATCCGGCATTTCAGTCGGCGATTCTGTACTCGTCGGACGCCGGGTGGGCACGGTTCAATGGCGTCTCGTTCCGTCTCGAGAAGCGGTATTCGTCCGGTCTGTTCTTCCTGGCCAACTATCAGTTGTCCAAGACCATCGACAACGGATCCGGAGAAATCGAGGCCAACGACACGGCATTCGCCTGGGACGTGAACGCGGACAAGTCGATCTCGCGGTTCGATCAACGACACCGGAGCGCGTTCAGCTATGGCTACGAGCTTCCGTTCGGACCCAACAAGCGATGGCTCTCGAACGGCGGCGTGGCGTCCCACGTCTTCGGCGGATGGCAGGTACAGGGAATCGCGCGGTTCGCGAGCGGATTCCCATTCACCATCACATCCACGAACGTCTGTCAGTGCGGCTCATTCGTTCCACAGCGTGTGAACTTCGCGGCAGGGCGGGAAGAAGACAAGGGCCGTTTGGACAACCAGACGCCCACCCAGTGGTACGACAAGACCGCTTACGTCGTGCCGGCGCTCGGCACACAGGGCACCGCGGGGCGCAACACACTTCGTGGCCCTGGGACGCAGCGCGTGGACTTCTCGGTGACGCGGCGCATTCCGGCCGGCCAGACACGACTGGAGTTCAGGGCAGAGATCTTCAACCTGTTGAACCACGTCAACTTCGGCAACCCGGACGGGAACATCTCGAACCCGACGGCTGGAATGATTACGACGGCCGACGACGGCCGCGCCATGCAGTTCGGTGTCCGTCTCGCGTGGTGAGCCGTCAGACCGAGGCACGATGCAGCGATCACTGATCGTTTCGATCGTTGCGGTGCTGCTCGCCACCGCGTCAGCACAATCGCAGAGCGTGGGAGCCGGCCGTCTTCGTGCCGGCGCCCACAAAGTCGACATCACACCGAAAGAAAGCGACCTGCCGATCCGATCGCCGACCACGTTCATGAGCCAGCGCTCGGCCTTGACCCGCGGGCATGGACCCTTCGTTCAGACGGTTGCCGCACCCAGCGATCTCGACAGGACGACACCACAAGGCTTCAACCCGCAGGCGGCCTCGTCCGAGAGGCAGCCTATCCCCGCCGCAAACGTCGATGCGTACAAGAAGGTGTTGACGCGGACCGGGGAGTATGTCCACATGCTTGGCGCCATGATCGGTTCGAGTGCCGTTCGCGTGATGCGAGAGTCGATTGAACCGTCGGAGCGCGCGCGCATCTGGGCTGCGCAAGAGACGTTCACGTGCCCGGGCCGCGTTCGTCTCGATGCCGCGAACCCCGCACGAGAGAACGTGTTTCCCGGCTATAAGGATGGGCCTGACGTGAACCTGAAAGTGGGCGTCCTCCGCCTCGGCGATATCCATTTCGTGACCGTCAACGGCGAGATTTACAGTCGAATTGCCATGCGGTTGAAGGCCGAATCACCGGCCAGCAAAACGATGGTCGTGACGCTCGCGAATGGTGGGGCCAATTCCGGGTACATCTACTCGGACGACGCGTACAGTCATCTGACGTTTCAAGTGATTGGATCGCGCTTGAAGCCAGGGTGCGCCGAAGGAAAGATCGTGGCGACGGCGCTGAACCTGATGCAGAGGCTGGACAACGGCCGCAACGTTCCGCAGAGGGCACACGATGCTTACGCGACGGGAATTCGCAATGCTGACGCTGGCCGGAGTGGCGATGCCCTTGAAGGCGCGCGCGGCCGAGACAGTGATCGGCGGAGTGCGGATCGGCGTGCAGACCTACAGCTTCCGTGACCTGCCGCGTCCGGACAACGGCGATGCGATCGACGCGATCATCGGCGCGATGAAGGCATCCGGACTCAATGACTGCGAGCTGTGGGCTCCGCAGGTCGAGCCGCGTGCGCCGGCGACCGGTCGCGGAAACGCTCCGACGGAGACGGCCCGGCTACAGGTGCGCGAGAAGCTTCGGGCGTGGCGGCTGGAGACACCGCTCGATCACTTTCGTGCGATCGCGAAGAAGTTCGCCGACGCGGGCATGGCGATCCACGCCTACAACTACAGCTTCAACGCCGACATGACCGACCAGGAGATCGATCGCGGATTCGACATGGCCCGGGCGCTTGGTGCCGGCTTCATCACCGCATCGACGACTATCCCGGTCGCCCGGCGCGTCGTTCCATACGCGGAGAAGCATCGAATGGTCGTCGCGATGCACGGCCACTCCAATCGCCAGGACCCGAATGAGTTCTGCACGCCGGACAGTTTCGCCGCGGCAATGAAGCTGTCGAAGTACTTCAAGGTGAACCTCGACATCGGTCACTTCACGGCGGCCGACTTCGACGCCATCGCCTACCTTCGCGAACATCACGCCGACATCACCAACCTGCACCTGAAAGATCGCCGGCGGCATCAGGGCGACAACGTGCCGTGGGGTCAGGGCGAGACGCCGATTCGAGACGTGCTGCAACTGCTGAAGAAGGAACGCTGGCCGATCACGGCCGACATCGAATACGAGTATCCCGGCGCCCGGTCGTCGACCGAGGAGGTGAGCACGTGCTTACGGTTCGCGACCCAGGCGCTGGCGTAGGTCCCGACGCAGAGGCGGTCGACGACCGTCGGCGATGGCCGGTGCGCTCGTTCGAACCGCAGTTCATGAAGGTGGGGATCCTGACGGCGGCGCTGCAGGAGCTCACGCCGCGCGATGTGCGCGACGCGGATCCCGATCGCGCCGTCGAGGACTGGATCGAGTTCGCACGCGAGCTCGGCGCCGAGACCATCCAGCTGTCGGCGGCGCTGCATCCGACCGAGAGCGATGTGCCGGCGGAGGCGATGCTCGACCCGGTGGCCAACACGCTCGATCTGCGGCGGCCCTTCGACTCGTGTCGTGCGCAGCGAGTGCAGCGCGCGCTCGAGAGCGCGAACATCTCGCTCTCCGACATCGGCTACTTCGACAACATGCTGCACCACGACCGCGCGCTGCGAGAGCGGAAGCAGGCGTTCATGCGGCGTGTGTTCGACGCCGCGGCGGCGCTCGGCGTCGATGCCGTCTGCGGCTTCGTCGGTCGCAACGTCACGCGCAGCATGGACGAGAATCTCGACGACTTCGAGGAACACTTCATCCCGCTGCTCGCGGACGCCAAGGCGCGCGGATTGACGTATCGCATCGAGCCGTGTCCGATGCCCGGCTGGCACACGGGCGACAGCGTTCACAACAACCTCGCCTACACGCCGGGAACCTGGATCGCGCTGCACCGCATCTGCGAGAAGCACGGTGTCGGCGATCAGTTCCGCATCCATTACGACCCGTCGCACGCGATCCTGATGGGCCAGGACACGCGCTCGGTCTTCCAGTACTTGAAGGACCGCGGATACCCGTTCCTGATCGGCGGCTTTCACGTGAAGGGACAGGTGATCGACGCATCCGGTGTTGCGGCGTGGGGATACGGTGGGCAGACCGTGGAGCGTGGCGACTGGAAGCAGGGCCGGCCGTCGCCGGACGCCGCCGATCAGGTTCATGCGTGGAAGAAGCAGACGGTCCTTGCCGAGCACGAGCTTCCTGGCACGGCCCGCCACGATCCGCTCGCCTACCTGCAGAACCGCAGCGTCGACTGGCTCGATCATCAGCTCGCGGCGCGCGAGCTGCTCGCCCTCGATATCGCCCGCACGCCGCTCATCGTCGAGCACGAATACCCCAAGGCGCGCATCCAGGATCGCGAGCGGCTGAAGCCGATCCTGCAGGCGTCGATCGCCTTCATCCGCCACATCGATCGCGCCGCTGCCAGCATGTCTGCGCTGCAGCACGAGGTGCTTGCCGCCCAAGGCATCCCGACCCAGGGCACCGGCCGCGAGCCGTATCGCTCGTGAGGAATAGACCTCCGATCCCGATTGGGAGAGCGCGACCGTTTCTTTCTGACGGCAACATCTTTGTTTACGAATTCGGATATGGCCCCTCCCCTCGGGAACCGTATCCATCGTCACATCTCAGCCGCCCGGGCGTTCCACACCGACCTGATCGCGGAAACGCAGCGACGGTTGCGATTGTTGATGAATCTCACCAGACACTTGAACGTCCTGCGGGCGCGTGAGAGCACGCTGACCGACAGACTCAGCGCGGCTGAATCTTCGCGTCACGAGCTGGAGGCGCTGGAACAGCTGAGGCAATCCTCTGTCTCCACTCACCGCGACTTGCGAACCGCGGTGAAACGAATCCACCACCATCTGAACCGATTGGTGTCAGGCACGCGCTGAGAGCGGACGCGGGCAAGAACCGCCGGTGCTCGGGACCTCCGAGTTCAGTCATCACTGAGTCCCCAACGTTTGCGCGCGGCACGACGGGCAATCTCCCGGCGTCGTTCGGCGGAGAGCGCCTGCGCACGCGCCGGCCCACCCTTGAGGCCACCGAGGCGGCCGAGCGCGGCCGCGTGTGGATTCCGCGCAACCGCTTTGCTGCGTCGGGCCACGATCGCGACTCGCTCTGTCGGCGCGTGACAGATCGGACACACGCCACCGATGGGGTCGGCGTCCGCGGGCTCCTCTCTGACTTCTTCTGCGTCGCAGACGAGGCATTTCCGCCGGACGGTGAGGAGCGTGTTCCTCATGCTTGACCGCATATGCACCATCTTACCCATTGGCGTGTCATGTGCCGCAGCAGGTAGGTGCGCGCGAACGCGCCTCCTGTCAAGAAATCGCGCGTTTCCGCACAAAATACCTGTTCGCTCAAGGAGTGCTTGAGCGCTCATGCTATTGGCATCACAGTTGAACATGTGCCGTTCAAGGAGTGACCGCCATGTCGGAGCTCATCGTGGACCTGCCGTATCGAATCATCGACTCGATCGGTGACGAGTTCTATGTGAGCGTCGCCGGTGAGACGCGGGCGGACGGTCAGTGGGAAGGGTGGTTGGAGTACGTGCCGCTCGACGAGTCCGACCCGCTCCTGACTCCGACCGAAACCACGCAGTCGACGCGAGCAGCCCTGGTGCGCTGGGCCGAAGCGCTGACGGAGACGTACGTCCAGGGTGCGTTCGAACGAGCCGCGGCCGCGGCGGCGCCAGTGAGATCGCGTGTTGTCGCGCGCCAGATGGTGGAGGAACCCGTGACGACTCCAATGACAGAGCCTTTCCCCGATCCATTCCAACTATTCGACATCGGACGCGTGGCCATGCGCGCCCGGCTCAGTGCGCTGACGCGTGCGCGTCTCTTGTCCCTGATCGCCTCGTACGGGTTGAATCCCCCGGGAAAGAGCCTCGCCTGGCTCACCGACCGTCAACTCGTCACGTTCATCGTCACCGCGGTCGAGGCTCAATCACGCTCCCGAAACGGTCGCGCGTGATGACGAGATCGATGTCGACGGGATCGGCGACAGCCGAGCGTCCCGATCGACACCTGAGGCTTCGGCGTCCGCCGGCCTGTCCGGTCTGCGGCGCGGCCGGGGGGACCCTGCTCGAGCAAAGCAGCGACGATGATTCCGTCACGTTGCAGTGGCGTTGCATGACATGTCAACGCGCATGGCCGGCAGTGCATGGCGACACGGAAACGAAAATTGATCGGCGCAGCGGCTCGCGCGATCGCAGGCGGAAGACGCGCAACGACCGTCGAGGCTCTTGACTCGCCGCGGCGCTGTTCTGTTGCCGGCCGCGATGTTGCTTAGACTGAGGCCGCCATGCCCGACACACTTCCGCTCGTCGCGATCTTCAACACCAGCCCTGACACTGTCGAGATGTTGCGCGTGGTCCTCCAGCAGGCCGGCTTCGTCGTCGCGAGTATTTACACGTTTCATATACGCGACGGGCTCGTCGATCTCGACGCATTCATGCGACAACACGCGCCCGACGTCATCCTGTACGACATCGCTCCGCCCTACGACGCGAACTGGGCCTTGTTCCAGCATTTGCGGACACACACAGCGCTCGCCGGCTGTCATTTTGTGATCACGAGTCCCAATGCTGGATACGTTCAAAAGCTGGCGGACCGAAATGAGCGAGTGTACGAAGTGATCGGCAAACCGTACGATCTCGATGAAATCGTTCGAGCGACGAAAGAAGCTCTGCGCGCGCGACCCACCAGTTGACCGAACCGACCAGCTCACTCAAAGAGACGGCACTATGTTGCGGCGTCGCCGCATAGTCATTAGCATCGCGCGCTTTGGGACCCTGTCATGGCAGACTCACGGATCTCCTCCATCGCAGAAGCTGCAACGCTCGCCGCACACCTCGGGAACTCACACGACATATCGACTGAATGGGCTGAACCGTTCCGGCTCGTGCCGAAGCCGGACCGCCGCGCGGTTTTCGATCGACGCTGCGTTTATCGTGGCGGACGGCGAGTGACGGATCAGGTGCGCACGTCGCTAGATGACGTGCACGCTCACCAGGACGTCCGCACGGTGCGATAGTCGAACAGCTCGGCAACGTACTGGGCTTCTCCCGTGGTGTGCGGTTGAACCGCCAGAACGGTTCGCGTTTCTTCAGCCGGCGACGGTGGTGGCGCCAGCGCCGGAACGAGCAACGCCTTCTTCCGCGCGCGTACTGATGTCTCCGGAGCCAAGCCACTCAACGGGTACAGCACGGCGTGAATCGCATTGAGCACCGATGGCCGCCCGAGCGCGTGCTGCAGGACGCGAGCGTCTTGTACATGTCGTGGCCATCGATCCATCTGTGAAGCGAGGTCGGGAGGGAACTCGGCTCGCACATCGACGTGACATCCCGCGCACACGTACGTGTACAGGTGCGGATCGCCGCGTTCCAACGCGGGCAGCGTGCCGGGGCGATCGAAGTGGCATCGCATGCACGCCTTCGCTCTCGGGCCGGCGAAGTATCGATCCAGTGGCAGCGGCAGGCTCTCGGCCTCACGTGCGGCAGCCGTTCGCTTCGCGATATGCGCAGTGAGTATGTGGCAGTGGACGATCGTGCGGCCGAGCGCCTTCCCGAGCGCGCGCCTGGCGAGGCCGTCAACCTGTTCGATGGTTTCTGTGTAGAGCCGGAGAAGACGTAGTTCGCCGACCCGCATTGCCTTGAGCGTAGCTGTCGTCCCGGAGACGCGTTCGGTAATCGCCAATTGGGCCTTCAGGACGTACCTGCGAAGGCCGCCGTGTTCAGGCGGAACGCCTCCGAGCCGTCGAATCAGCGTCGCCATCTGCTCGACGTTGCTCTGTTTGCCGGTCTTCGTGCCCTGATACATGACGACGTAGTCCGGGTACTTCTCGGCGGCGATGGCCGCATCGATCGCCGCGATCGTTGCGATCTCCTGTATCAGCAAGGGCGCGAGCAGGTCCTCGAGCGGAGCGTCCGCTCGATGTGCTGAAGCATGCGTCCTGGTTACTGCTCGTGCCACCACTGTCGCTCCACTGTCGTGCCGATCGGTTCGAGACGTACGGCTGCAATCTTCTGAATGGGTTGTTTCGAAACCGGATCCCATGTCTGCGGCATAAGGGTGTTGACCGCGTGTTCTTCGCCGAGCTCGCCATAGTGAAAGGGGATGAAGACGACGCCGGCGCAGACCACGTCGCCGACCTTTGCCGGGGCAACGATGGCGCCGCGGCGTGACACGATCCTCACCGTGTCGCCGTCGTCGATTCCAAGCCGCCCGGCGTCGTGTCGACTGACGGACACGAAGACGGACGGGCCAGCATCGTGCAGCGCGGGCGCTCTACCTGTCTTTGTCCGCGTATGCCAGCGATACACCTGCCGGCCACTGATCGCGATGAATGGAAAGTCGTCGTCCGTGCGGTCGAGGGGCGGCTGGTAATCGGTCGCGACCAGGACCGCACGCCCCTTTGGATCGCGCTTCTCCCGATACTCGTTGAGGGTGTGCTCGTGCCCGGTCTCGATGTCTTTCTCGAATGATTCGGAAATGTACCACTGCGTCGGAAACGAACGATCCTCGTACAGACGCACAGTGCCCTCTGGCTTCGCGGCCGTGCACGGCCATTGAAGTCCGCCGGTTTCAGCCAGGCGTGCGTATGACATTCCGGAGTAGTCCGGGATGCAGCCGCGCGAGACCTCGCGCCATTCATCGAATGCGCCTTCCGGATCCGTGTACCAAATGAGCCTGTGGCCGTCCGCATCGCGGAGATTCATGCGGTCCGCGAAATCCAGAAAGATGTCCAGATCCGAACGCGCCTCGCCCGGCGGGTCGACGGCCTTTCTCAACAGCGTGCATCGGCGCTCTGCATTCGTCATGCAGCCGGTCTTCTCGCCCCACATCGCCGACGGCAGCACGACGTCTGCGAGTTGTGCGGTTTCGGTGTCCGCAAAACAGTCCTGGACCACGAGAAAAACACCGTTCAACGTCCGCAGCTGTTTCGTCCGATCGGTCATGCTCACCGCGGGGTTGGTGCCGATGTTCCAGAGCACCTTGACGTAGCCGAGCTCACACAGCTTGAAGATCTCGGGCGCGCCCACCGGTTTCTTACCGAGCAGTTCCACCGGCACATTCCAGCGCTTCGCCAGATCGAGCATGTGGTTGTGGTCTTCCCAGTTGCGATACGCGGGATACGTCCCGTCAGCGCCAACTTCGCGCGTGTTCATCGAGCTGGGCTGACCGGCGAACTGAAGTGGGGCGCTGCCCGGTCGGCCGATCTTGCCCATCAGCAGATGCATGCTGTTGATGGCGCACGCAGCGGCCGTGGCCTGGTTACTCTGATACACACCCTGCAGGCACGTGGTCACCGTGGATCGCGAAGTGCCGATCCATTCAGCAGCTTGCCGCAGCGTGTCTGCTGCCACGCCGCAGATGGACTCCACTCGCTCCGGCGTGTATCGGGCGACGATCTCGCGGAACTGATCGAACTTCACGGTGTGCGTCTCGATGAAGCGGCGATCGATCCAGCCGTTCTCGATCAGCACATGGCAGATGCCATTCAGCAGCGCGACGTTCGTTCCTGGTTTGAGCTGAAGGTGCAGGTCGGCGCCAGTCGTGACGGTGAAGGTCCGACGCGGATCAATGACAATCACCTTGGGCCGGAGCGGGCCTGCTTTCGCCGCGAGAATCCGCATCCACAGCACGGTGCTCTGTTCCGCGGCGTTGTGGCCGACCAGGACGATGCACTCGGTTCGTTCGAAGTCTTCGTAGGCGCCGGGAGGACCATCGGCGCCGAAGTTCTCCATGGGTGACGGTTGGCGAAGTATTGGTTCAACCCCTTCGGTCCGAGACGGCCATCGTTGACCGCGTGTCCAGGTCGCCCGCGCACGCCGACAATGCGGCGTCCGGCCACAGCGATCTCGATACCGCACCCGATCGAACAGACGCCACACGTTGAGGGAACCCAGCGGTCGATGGATGTTCCTTCGTCTACCTGGGAGAAGGGACTCGCCATGTCATCTATTCTTCGTTGCTACGTTTCAGTTCGCGCTCCGCTTCGAGCCAATCGTCAAGGTCACGCCCGTGCTGCCCACCACGTTCCTCGAATCGACGGTAGGCACGTTCCGCGATCGAGTCACGGGAATAGGACCCATTCCCTGCGTCGCTGCGTTCGGCTTCGGACGATTCACCGGTCGTGACCGTCACCGGGTCGGTTGTCTGCTCGTGTGAACGTGGCTTCTCCATCAACTCCTCCGTTCACGCGTATTGCGCGAACCGTTCCCAGGACGGATTGATGCCTGCACGAAAAGACTCGGCGCAAGATTCGCACTGTGTTGCGGGCTGCCGAACTGCCAGAGCGGGTACACATCGTGCTCCGAACACGCGAACGCACCGTTGTACTCATGACGGCGCGAGGAGGCAGGAGGCGGAATGTACCACCATGTGAAGAAGTTGATGTACACCGTACGGGTCGACGTTCCAGACCCGTGGTTTGGCAACATGCTGCTCGAGCAGTTCGGCGGCGCGAACGGCGAGCTCGCCGCAGCAATGCAGTATTCCATCCAGGGATTGAACTGCGAGGATCCGGAGCGTAAGGACCTGTTGATGGACATCGGTACCGAAGAGCTCAGTCACCTGGAGATCGTCGGTGCACTCGCGCGATTGCATTTGAAACCGCTGAAATTCGATCGGGAGCACGCCGAGGCCGATCCGCTCATCGCCATTGCCGGCGGTGGCGGCGTGAACTTGTTCAACTCGCAGGGGAACCCGTGGACGGCTGATTACCTGAAGATCACAGGCGAGCTCGACGTCGACCTGCGAAGCAACATCGCGGCAGAGGCGCGAGCGAAGATCGTGTACGAGCGCCTGATCAACTTCACCACTGACGCTGGCAGCAAGGACGCACTGCAGTTCCTGATGACCCGCGAAATCACCCACATGAAGGCGTTCACCGCGGCGCTGGAGAGCATGAACAGGCCGCGCTTCATGATTGGGAAGATTCCGCCGACACCGGGATTGGTCGATCAGTTCTTCAATACGTCGACCGGCGAGGGTGAAGACGGCGAGGTCGACGCACGCGGTCCGTGGAATCAGGGTGGGGATCTCGAATGCGTCGAAGCGCCAGCCTTCCAGGCATTGGCTGCAGCGCAGCAGTCAGCCGACGGCGACGAGGGCGTGGACGACCGCACCACCAGTAGCGCCGCTGACCCGGAGATGATCGAGGAACTGTTGGTCGAGCACCTGCGCGATTTGCTCAATGCCGAAGGGCAGCTGGTCAAGGCGCTGCCGAAGATGGTCGACGCCGCGCGCGCAGAATCGTTGAAGGCCGCACTCGAGCATCACCTCGAAGAAACGAAGGAACAGGTCGACCGGCTGAAGGAAGTCTTCGGGCTCGTCGGGGTCGACGCCAAGGGTAAAGCGTGCAGGGGCATGGAAGGTCTCATCGAAGAGGGCGAAGAGGTGATCGAGGATGGCAAGGAGCTCGACGATACAGCCGCGGATCTCGCCCTCATCGCTGCGGCCCAGAAAGTCGAGCACTACGAGATTTCCGCCTATGGCACCGCGCGAACCATGGCCGGGCAGATCGGCCTTCCGGCGGTCGCGGAGCTGCTGAACAAGTCGTTGGCCGAGGAGGAGATTGCCGACAATCTGATGACGCAGCTGGCGCGAGAGTTCATGTCGCAGTCCCGCACGGGACTGACGAAAGAGCCGAAGCGAACACGAACACGCGTCGCGGCGGCCGTCGAGAAC
>Ga0070699_100002800_pt1 | contig 15559 bp, 14 predicted proteins | sample KBSK1503metaG_FD_65473 | JGI IMG/M metagenome (GOLD analysis project Ga0070699, IMG submission 65473) | Corn, switchgrass and miscanthus rhizosphere microbial communities from Kellogg Biological Station, Michigan, USA - KBS K1-50-3 metaG | ecosystem: Host-associated > Plants > Roots >...
ACCACATAAGAGTACAAGTTGCCGGGGACCATAGAGTGCGAGGCATGAGCGAGCGGGGAGCACAGCATGAACGAGTTCCGTTATCCGGAGGCCAGCCGACTCGACCTGACCGAGGAAATCCTGGGGTATCAGGTCAGCGACCCCTACCGGTGGCTGGAGGACGACACAAGCGCCGAACGGGCCGGATGGCTGGCGGCGCAGGCGGACCTGTTCGGCTCGTACCGGGAGGAGCTGACCGGCCGGGAGCAGCTGGCCTCCCGGGTGCGCGAGCTGCTGAGCACGGGCTATGTCGGCACGCCGGCCTGGCGGGGCGAGCGGTACTTCTACACCAGACGGGACCCCGGCGCCGAGCACGGCGTGCTGTGCACACGAGTGTGGGGGGCTGGGCCAGGGGGGACGGGGGGCGGGAGCCCCCCGTGCACGGAAGAGGTGGGTGGGGGCCCTGAGCAGGTTCTCGTCGACCCGATGGCCATCGACCCGTCCGGGCTAACCACGCTGGACGCCTGGCAGCCGGACAAGGAGGGGCGGCTGCTGGCCTATCAGCTGTCCGAGGGGGGCGACGAGGAGTCGCTGCTGCGGGTGATCGACGTCACCACGGGTTCGCTGGCCGACGGGCCGATCGACCGGTGCCGGTATTCGAACGTGGCCTGGCTGCCGGGCGGCAAGGCCTTCTACTACACCCGCAGGCTGCCGCCGGAAGCCGTTCCGGACGGGGAAAGCCAGTACCACCGGCGGGTCTACCTGCACCAGGTTGGCGCACCCACGGACGAGGACGTGCTCATCTTCGGCGATGGCAGGGACAAGACCGACTACTACAACGTCTCGGTGAGCCGGGACGGGCGGTGGCTGGCCATCTCGGCGTCGCGGGGCACGGCACCGCGGAACGATCTGTGGATCGCCGACCTGTCCGAATCCGACCCGGCAACGCCCGACCTGCGGGTAATCCAGGAGGGGATCGACGCGCAGACCAGCATCCGGGTCGGCCGGGACGGGCGGCTCTACGTATTCACCGACCTCGGCGCGCCGCGGAGCCGGATCGCGGTGACCGACCCGGCCGATCCCGCCCCGGCCACCTGGCGCGACCTGATCAGCGAGGATCCCGAGGCGGTGCTGAGCGGCTACGCCATCCTGGATGGGCCCGAGCTGGACCGGCCTGTCCTGCTGGCCGAGTGGACCAGGCACGCGCTCAGCGAGATCACCGTGCACGACCTGGCCACGGGCGAGCGGGTGGGCCAGGTGGCGCTGCCCGGCCTCGGCACCGTGGGCGGGGCCAGCGAGCGGCCCGAGGGCGGGCACGAGGCGTGGTTCGCCTACACCGACTACACGACGCCCCCGGTGGTGCTGCGGTTCGACGCGCGGGATTCCTCGGTCACCATCTGGGCCGCCGCGCCGGGCAGCGTCCAGGTCCCCGACGTGACGGCGCGGCAGGTGACGTACCGGTCCAAGGACGGGACCAAGGTGCGGATGCTCGTGATCAGCTCCGGCTCCGGCGACTCGGGGGGGCTCGGGGGGGTCGTCCCTCCCCAAGGGGGGTCCGGGGGGATGGGTCCCCCCGGGAGAGAAAGAGCCAGCAGAGCGCCCGAGGGTCCGCGGCCGGCCATCTTGTACGGGTACGGCGGCTTCGACATCAGCCTCACCCCGGCGTACTCGCCGAACATCCTGGCCTGGGTGTCGGCGGGCGGCGTCTACGCGGTCGCCGGCCTGCGCGGCGGCAACGAGGAGGGCGAGGAATGGCACCGGGCCGGGATGCTCGACCGCAAGCAGAACGTGTTCGAGGACTTCCACGCCGCCGCTGAGGCGCTGATCCGGGACGGCTGGACCACCCCGGGGCAGCTGGCCATCTCCGGCGGGTCCAACGGCGGCCTGCTGGTCGGCGCGGCGCTGATCCAGCGGCCGGACCTTTACGCCGCCGTCGTCTGCTCCGCTCCGCTGCTGGACATGGTGCGGTACGAGCGGTTCGGTCTCGGGCAGACCTGGAACGTCGAGTACGGCACCGCGGCGGACGCCGAGCAGCTCGGCTGGCTGCTGGGCTACTCGCCGTACCACCACGTCACGGACGGGACGGCGTACCCGGCCGTGCTGTTCACCGTGTTCACCAACGACACCAGGGTGGACCCGGTGCACGCGTACAAGATGTGCGCTGCGCTCCAGCATGCTACTTCGTCCGGGCCGCGGCGCCCGGTGCTGTTGCGGGCCGAGGCCCAGGTCGGGCACGGGGCGCGGGCGGTGAGCCGGACGGCGGAACTGGCCGGGGACACGCTGTCGTTCGCCGCGCGGCACACCGGGCTCACGGTCTGAAGAACGTCCCCTGACGGCGAAGCCGCCGGTAGCCTCGCGTGGAGTGGCACTCGTCGAAAGGACTTCCGTGTTCCACGGCACCGGCCTCGCCCTCGCCGACGTTCCGGACACGCTGACCGGGAACTGCGGTAACAGCCCGGGGATCGCCTGCCGGCTCGCCTGGGATATCAGCCACAACACGACCGCCACCCAGGTGGTCAAGGTCTACCTGGCCGGCCCGGTGAGCCAGGCCGCGCGGATCGCGTTTGTGCTGCTGCTGGCGCTGTTGGTGCGGGCCATATTCCACCGGCTGATTAACAAGGTGACCGAGCGGGCAGCGACGGCGACGCTGGCGGTGACGCCGAACGCCCGGGCCCAGAAGGCGGCCGCGCCCATGGCCGGCCTGGAGCGCCGCGAGCAGCGCGCCCGCGCCCTCGGCTCGATCCTGCGCAGCGCGGTCTCGGTCATCGTGTTCGGCATCGCCGCGCTCACCATCCTCGGCATCCTCGGCTTCAACCTGGCCCCGCTGCTGGCCAGCACGGCGGTGCTCGGGGTGGCGCTCGGGTTCGGCGCGCAGAACCTGGTGCGCGACTACCTGGCGGGCCTGCTCATGCTGGTCGAGGACCACTACGGGGTCGGCGACACGATCAACGCCGGGGTGGCCACCGGCACGGTCGAGGCGATGTCACTGCTCACCACCACGCTGCGCGACGTCAACGGGGTGGTCTGGCACATCAGGAACGGCACCATCGACAGCGTGGGCAATGAGTCGCAGGGCTGGTCCCGCGCCGTCATCGACTACCCGGTCCCCTACGAGGAGGACCTGGCCAGGATCCGGGCGCTGATGGAGCAGGCCGCGAACAGCCTGTACCGCGAGCGCGGCTGGAAGAAGCTGATGCTGGAGAAGCCCGAGGTGTGGGGCGCCCAGGAGCTGTCCGGCAAGGAAGTGACGATGCGGCTGGTGGCCAAGACCACGCCCATGCGGCAGTGGGAGGTCGCCCGCGAGCTGCGTGCCCGGGTCAAGGCCACGCTCGACGCGGCCGGCGTCCAGCCAGCCGGCCCAGACACGATCATGGTGACGGTGCCGCCCGCGATAAGCGGGGCTAGGGAGGGAGATACGAGCGAACCTCCCGCGAGCCAAAGGGGCGCGCCGGCGACTGGACTGAGGAGCGACGAAGGAGCGACGAGGGAAGGAGCCGGCTCAGAGCGCCCCGGCGGCGAGCGGGAAAGTACTGCGCCCGGGACGCCGTAAGCTGGCATGCATGAGTCAGCCGGCCAGCTTCTACGAGGCGGTGGGCGGGGAGGAGTTCTTCACCCGCCTGGTCCACCGCTTCTACCAGGGCGTCGCGGAAGACCCCGCGCTGCGGGCGGTCTACCCGGCCAAGGATCTCGGCCCGGCCGAGGAGCACCTGCGGCTGTTCCTCATGCAGTACTGGGGCGGTCCGCGCACCTACGATGAGCTGCGCGGGCATCCCAGGCTCCGGATGCGGCACGCCCGGTTCACCATCGGCGAGGCCGAGCGGGACGCCTGGCTGCACCACATGCGGGTCGCCCTGGACGAGTTCGGGCTGGACGAGGCGCTCGCCGCGCAGCTCTGGGACTATCTGGTCATGGCCGCGCACAGCCTGGTCAACGCCGATCCAGCGCACCGGCGCCCGGACCTCGGGCTGAAGCCTGCCTGACGATGGAGCCGCTGCTGCGCCAGGTTGACTGCGTGCAGATCCCGGTGCCTGACCTCGACGCGGGCCTGCGCTTCTACCGGGACGGGCTCGGGCTCGAGCTGAAGTGGCGGCACGCCACCCAGGCCGGGCTCCGGCTCGGCGACACCGAGCTCGTGCTGCAGACCGAACGGCCCGACCTCGAGACCGACTTCCTCGTCGACTCCGCCGAGGAGGCGGTCCGCCGCGTCGAGGAGGCGGGCGGGACGGTGCTTTTCGCGCCGGAGGACATCCCGGTCGGGCGGGTGGCGGTGGTTTCGGACCCGTTCGGCAATCCGCTTGTGCTGATCGACCTGTCCAAGGGCACCTTCCTCACCGACCACGACGGCAACGTGACCGGAGTCGGGTAGCGGCTCCCTAGGTCAGGTCTGTACGGCGCGCTGACCGGTGACGTCGTAAAGGTGGTGCACCGGGTCGTGCACGAAGTAGCGGGCGAAGGTCTCGACGGTGAACCGGGCGCCGTCGCTGCGGCTGCCGGTGCGCTGCCATTGGTCGCCGGTCACGCCCTCGAACCGGCCCGCGATGGCGAAGGCCGCCTGGCGCAGCTCCGCCGTGACCTCGCCCGGGTCCTGCTCACCGTAGCGGTCGGCGACGGCCGTCTCGTCCTGGTCCCAGTTCGGGAACAGCGGGTTGTCCTGGCTGAGCATCAGCTCGAGCCGCTGGTCGTACAGCCGGAACACGTCGCGGACGTGGCAGGCGTACTCCAGCGGGGACCACTTGGCCGGCTCCGGGCGGGCGCGGGCGTCGCCGGCGCCCGCCAGCGCTGCCTGCCAGGCCGCGACGTTCGCCATGATCATGCCGGGGACGGCTTCGACGGGAAAGCCCTGGGTGTCGAAGCCGCACTCGGGGCAGGGCCGCTGCAGGACCCAGGTCCAGTCCTTGGTGTCCGGGGTGATCGCCATGCCCGCATGCTACCCACGCATAGGCTCGTGGAATGGGCCAGGAAATCCCGCCGTTCCTGATCGAGGTGCCCGAGGCCGAACTCGCCGACCTGCGGCGGCGGCTGCTCCAGACGCGCTGGCCCGAGCCGGAGACCGTGGCCGACTGGTCGCAGGGGTACCGCTGGCCTACCTGCGGGAGCTGTGCGAGTACTGGGCCGACGGCTACGACTGGCGGCCGGCCGAGGCGCGGCTGAACGCGCGCTCGTTCTTCCGGCTGGTTCGCTGAGCCCCGGCTCTCACCAGAATTCTTCCTACTATGGTAGGAACTACTACGGTAGGATGGCACTGTGAAAGTCGACAAGCTGAGCGTGTCGTTTGACCCGGAACTCGGGGACGCGGTGCGGTCCGCAGCTGCGCAGGCTGGTAAGCCACTATCAGCATGGCTCGCGGAGGCGGCCGCGAGCAAACTGCGTGCTGAGGCGCTGGACGAATTCCTGGTCGGCTGGCAGACCGAGCATGGCGTGCTGACCGCCGGCGAGATCGCCCGGGCGGAGCGCGAACTCGGCCTGGCCGCGAGCGATACCGCCGCGTGACCTCCCTGGTGCTGGACGCGGGTGCGCTGGTTGCCGTCGATCGGGGCGACCGGCCAATGATGGCGCGACTGGCCGTAGCCCAGCAGCATGGCCTCGAGTTGCGCAGCAACGCGATGGTAGTCGCCCAGGTATGGCGTGACCGGCAGGGACGCCATGCGAGCCTGGCGCGACTGCTGCGCGCGGTGGACGTCCGCGCCATCAGTCACGAAGATGGCCGTCAGGCCGGCGTTCTGCTCGGCCAGGCCGGCACCACTGATCCGGTCGACGCCACCGTCGTCCTCCTGGCCAGGCCCGGCGACCGGATCATGACCAGCGATCCCGACGATTTGACCAGGCTCGCCTCGGCCGCAGGTAAGTCCGCTGTTATCGTCGCCTGCTGACCGGGCACCCTTCTAGCCGCGGGTGAGCCGGCGGTAGGTGACGCGGTGCGGGCGGGCGGCCTCGGCGCCGAGACGGTCGATCTTGTTCTTCTCGTAGGCCTCGAAGTTGCCCTCGTACCAGAACCAGTTCGCGCCGCCCTCCCAGGCCAGGATGTGCGTGGCCACCCGGTCCAGGAACCAGCGGTCGTGGCTGGTGATGACCGCGCAGCCGGGGAACTCCAGGAGCGCGTTCTCCAGCGAGGCCAGCGTCTCCACGTCCAGGTCGTTGGTCGGCTCGTCCAGGAGCAGCAGGTTGCCGCCCTGCTTGAGGGTGAGCGCCAGGTTCATCCGGTTGCGTTCGCCACCGGACATGACCGCGGCAGGCTTCTGCTGGTCAGCGCCCTTGAACCCGAACGCGGCCACGTATGCGCGGCTCGGGATCTCCACGTTGCCGACGCGGATGTGCGCCTCGCCGTCGGAGATCGCCTGCCACACGTTCTTCTTCGGGTCGATACGCTCACGGGACTGGTCGACGTAGGAGATCGTCACCGTCTCGCCGACCCTGATCGTGCCGGAATCGGGCTTCTCCTCGCCGACGATCATCTTGAACAGCGTGGTCTTGCCGACCCCGTTCGGGCCGAGGACACCGACGATGCCGTTGCGGGGCAGGCTGAAGGAGAGGTTCTCGAACAGGCACCGGTCGCCGAAGCCCTTGACCAGGTTTCCGACCTCGACCACCACGCTGCCCAGCCGGGGGCCCGGCGGGATCTGGATCTCCTCGAAGTCCAGCTTGCGGTTCTTGTCCGCTTCGGCGGCCATCTCCTCGTAGCGCTCCAGCCGGGCCCGGCTTTTCGCCTGGCGCGCCCTGGGACTCGAGCGGACCCATTCCAGTTCGTCTTCCAGGCGCTTGCGCTTCTTCGCGTCCTTGGCGCCTTCCACCTTCAGCCGGGCCGCCTTGGTCTCCAGGTAGGTGGAGTAGTTGCCCTCGTAGGGGTAGGCGTGGCCGCGGTCCAGCTCGAGGATCCACTGGGCCACGTCGTCGAGGAAGTACCGGTCGTGGGTGACCGCGACGACGGTGCCCGGGTACTTCTCCAGGTGCTGCTCCAGCCACTGCACGCTCTCGGCGTCCAGGTGGTTGGTGGGCTCATCGAGGAGCAGCAGGTCGGGCTGGGACAGCAGCAGCCGGCACAGCGCGACCCGGCGCTTCTCGCCGCCGGAGAGGCTGGCGACCTCGGCGTCGGGCGGCGGGCAGCGCAGCGCGTCCATGGCCTGCTCGACCTGGCTGTCCAGGTCCCAGGCGTCCCTGTGCTCGAGCTGCTCCTGGAGCTCGCCCATCTGCTCGAGCAGTTCCTCGGAGTAGTCGGTCTCCATCTTCGCGGCGACCTCGTTGTACTCGGCGAGGAGCCTCTTGGTCTCGGCCACGCCGTCCTCGACGTTGCCTAGCACCGTCTTGGACTCGTCCAGCTGGGGCTCCTGGGCGAGCAGGCCCACGGTGAAGCCGGGCAGCAGGCGCGCGTCGCCGTTGGACGGCTGCTCCACGCCCGCCATCATCCTGAGCAAGGTCGACTTGCCGGTGCCGTTCGGGCCGACGACGCCGATCTTGGCGCCAGGCAGGAAGGCCAGCGTGACGTTATCGAGGATGACCTTGTCGCCGTGCGCCTTGCGCACACCGCGCATCTGATAGATGAACTCAGGCATGGACTCAGCCTACGGGCACGCGTCCGCTGACTCGTCCTCTCCCTCGGCGGCCTGGGCGTTTCCCGACGCGTGCGCGTACACGCGCACCTGGTCGCGGCCGGCGTCCTTGGCGCGGTACAGCGCCACGTCGGCCGCTGCGAGCAACTCGAACAGGTCGTCGCCGTGCTGGCCGAGCAGCGCGACCCCGATCGAGACCGTGACGTTGATGCGCGCGTCGGCGGCGGCCACGCTCAGCCGCCCGGCGCTGGTCCGCAGCCGTTCGGCGATCCCGTACGCACCGGCGTCGTCGGTGCGCGGCAGCAGCACGGTGAACTCCTCGCCGCCGAACCGGCCCACCACATCGGACTCGCGGACCTGCTGCCTGAGCTCGGCGGCCAGCGCGCGCAGCACCTCGTCGCCGATCAGGTGGCCGTGGCTGTCGTTGACCCGCTTGAAGTGATCGACGTCTACCAGCAGCAGGGCCAGCGGCGCGTTCGCGCGCTGGGCCCGCGCGACCTCCGCGTCGGCCTCACGCTGCCAGGCGGTGGCGTTCAGCAGTCCGGTCTTCGGGTCGGTGCGGGCGGCGGCGGCGAGCTGCTGGTGCATCAGGCTGCGCTGCAGCAGGATGACCGGCGGCAGCGCCACGAGCAGGAGCAGGTAGCTGAGCGCGCAGGTGACCGCGACCAGGATGCCGACGCAGGTCTCGGTCAGGTCGAGCAGCAGGGTTTCCCGGTCCCAGAGCATCTTCTTGATCGGCTCGTCGGGCTCGGCCAGGTGCGCGGCGACCGCGACGGTGAAGGAGTTCACCACGGCGAACACGACCGCGCAGGCGACCGCGGTCAGCACCACCGACGGGCGGGTCAGCCAGGCCCGCGAGGCGGTCAGAGTGGCGAACACCGCGTTCGGCATCACCAGGTGGAAGGTGGCCGAGGTGGCGGCGCCGGCCAGCCCGAGCGCGGCCGAGCTGAACACCCGGCGGTAGACCGGGATCCGGCGCGCTCGTGCGTAGAGAACGGCGCCGACGGCGAACGGCGCGAGCAGCGCGTACAGCGGCGGCAGCAGCAGGGCGATCGGCAGCCACCAGGCGGAGAGCAGGTCCCGCGACACGCCGGAGGGCTGGCCGAGCCGCCGCATCGCCTCGATGCAGACCACCGCGGCCGCCAGCAGGGCACCGAAGAGCAGCAGGTCACCCGTGCGCAGCGGGGTAGCGGCCAGCTCCCAGCCGGTGAGGGCCAGGTCGCAGGCGAGCACGACCAGCACGTACACAATGAGTGACATGGGCATGGCGAGCAGCGGCCATGCCCACGGCCACCGGAACAGCCGCCGCAGGGCCTGCTCCCGTTGCCCTATCGCCTCTTGTACTGCCGACATGCCCCCTGCCCATCATGAGCCAAGGATTGCGCGGCCGGGGCCGCTCATCACGTTAGGTAACATAATAGAAGCGATCCGTGCCAGCGCGTTGCGAAACCGGTATGTTGCTCGGCGTGGTTTTCGGGGCACCAGCCTAGAGATTAAAGCACCCGGTCGCTACGGACAGATATGTCATCGCTACGGACAGACAGGTCGGTCGCGGCCGAGCGTGTCGTGGCGCCGCACGGATGGTTACGCTATGATGTCGAACGCATCCGCTCCGTGCGGCACCTGACAGACCCGAAACACCGGCCCGGCAGACCCAGGGGAGTGTGGATTCTATGCGAGGCGTTATCTGGACCTGAGGCTCAGCAAGGCGCTGAGCTGCGAGAATTAACGGGGTTCACGAAGCACGGGCTCACTGGCGGCGTGCTGGTGGGGCACTGTCTTGGTGGGCACTGTCTTGGTGGGGCGTTGTGTCAAGGTCTTCGCGGACGCGCCGCGGTTAGTGCGGGCGCGTGCTGTGGTTAGTAGGGCGTCGCGGGGACCGCGGATGCGGCGATATCGGTCGCGTCCTCGTCGTCTTCGTCCTCGTCCCGGTCGTCCCGGTCGTCGGTGACGGCTCGCGCGGCGAGGTCCGGGGCGTCCAGGTCCCGACCGAATCGCTCGATAGCGTCCTCGTCGATCATGTCGTCCTGTCCCGCGCCCAGCCCGGGATTCCCTGACGCGTACTCGCTCATCCGGTCGCCCGCCTGGTCGGCCCTCTGGCTGGCCGCCGCGTCGCCGTCCGCGGGCGGCTGGTTGGGCCGGTGCCTGATGTAGTTTGCGATGCCTCGGCTCAGATCATGCCCGACAGTGTCCGCCGTGATCCTCGTCTCGGTCCGGGGACGGCCATCCTTGTCCTCGAAGGTGCTGGTCTTGAACTTGCCCCTGACCAGGACCGGCTCACCCTTGTGCATGCTGGCGCGCACGTGGTGGGCCAGCCGGTCCCAGCAGCTGACTGTGAAGTACGAGGACTCCGCGTCGCACCACTCCCCGGTCGCCTGGTTGCGGTACCTGGGCGTGATGCCGACGCGCAGATCGGTGACCGTCTTGCCGGTCTTGGTGGTACGAATGTTCGGTTCCTGGGCCACGTAGCCGACGAGGGTCACAAAGGCGCCCTGGCTCATGTCGATCCTCCTTGAGTTCCCCGGCGGCCCGACGCCGCCGGTCCCTCCACCGTGCCGGACTCGCGTCCGACGGCGTGAGCCGAGCGCTCCCCCTGTGGATAACCTCGCCGCAGCGGTTTGGTTGTGGACAACTATTTGCCATCCGCGCGGCGATGCGGAAAGATGCACGCCCTCGCTCACGGTCACGGGCCTGACGATGCAGGTGCGGCGGGCGCCGTGTCCTGGTACCGGTACGCTCCCGCGACTGCTGATACTCCCGCCCGCCGCCCTAGCTCTCCCGCCCGCCGCCCTAGCTCTCCCGCCCGCCGCCCTAGCTCTCCCGTCCATACTGCATGGCTGCCGTGTTCGTGCAGCTAGGACGCGTCGGCTATCAACCCGTCTGCTTGTCCGCCGGGCTCGCCGACCCTCCTCCGGCCGGGGCTGGCGTGACTGCCGTGGTGACCCGCCAGATGGCGCTCACGATCGGTGTAGTTACACCCCTACCAGGGGTCCAGCGACCCACGAAAATGAACGGCGCCGCCGCGGCCTGTCCGGGCGGGGGCTGGCGTGGCTGCTGATGCGGCCCGGCGGGCGACAGCCATGATCGTGGATAGCTGCACCCCTGATCAGGGGTGCAGCTATCCACGATCACCGGCGCTGTGATAGCTGGGGCACGTGTGATCGCGAGATCCCGGATTATTTAGGGGTGGAAGTGCGGGGAGTGGGCGGGACTGAGGGCTAGAGGTTGTTGAGGCGAGTTACTTCTTCTGGGGTTAGGGAGAAGCCGAGGAGGTCGAAGTTCTGCTCGATGCGTTCGGGGCGGGCGGAGCGGGGGATGACGATGACGCCGATGTCGAGGTGCCAGCGCAGGACGACCTGTGCGGGGGTGACGCCGTACTTGGCGGCGATCTCGGCCAGCGTGCGGTCGCGCAGCCTGGTGCCCTTGAGCGGGCTGTAGCCCTCGAGCGCCACGCCGCGCTCAGCGTGCGCAGCCAGCAGGCGGGCGTCGTACCGGGAGGGGCTCCACGGGATCTGGTTGACCGCGGGCTTCTCCCCCGTCGCCTCGATGAGGTCGTCGATCTGGCCGGTGCTGTAGTTGCTCACGCCGACGGCCCTGGTCAGGCCGTCGTCCCTGGTCGCGAGGAAATCCCGCCACAGCGGCACCAGGTTCCGGCCACGCGGCGGCCAGTGCACCAGCCACAGGTCCACGTAGTCCGTGACCAGCGCCTTCAGGCTGTCGGCGATGGTGGCCCGCACCCGGCCCGCGTTACCGGGCGGCAGCTTGGTGGTGACGAACAGGTCCGCCCGGTCCACGCCGCTGTCGGCGATGGCGCGGCCAACCTGCTCCTCGTTGCGGTACATGGTGGCGGTGTCGATGTGCCGGTAACCGACCAGCAGGGCGTGCCGGGTGGCCTCGTAGGCGAGCTCGCCCTGCAGCTGCCAGGTACCGAAGCCGATCATCGGCATCGCGACGCCGTTTCCCAGGTCCACGGAGGGAATCTCGGTCATGCCTCAATTGTCGCAACGGTGCCTGAGATAAGGGAGCGCGGCATGACGTTGTAGTCAGGGACCCGGCGTTAACCCAGCACGGCGCGGACGGTGCGGGCCAGGGCGGCAGGGACGTCGGAGACCAGTTGGTGGACGCCATCCCGGACCACATCGCGGCCGCTGACGACGACGGAGCGGATGTCGGCGGCGGAGGCGGCGAAGACCGCGGTCTCCAGGGCCAGATCGTCGGGGGCGCCCGCGGTCCGCAGGCTGTCCAGGGACACGGTGACCAGGTCCGCCCGGGCGCCGGGCGCGATCACCCCGGCGTCGGGCCAGCCCAGGCTGGCGTGGCCGGCCGAGGTGGCGGCCAGGAGCAGGGTCTCGGCGGTGAAGTGGCCGCGCGAGCGGCGGGCGAGGCGTTCGGCGTACTCGACCCCGCGGGCTTCCTCCAGGATGTCGATGACGGCGTGGCTGTCGCTGCCGAGGGTGAGCGTGCACCCGGCCGCGGCCAGTGGCCGGGCCGGGGCGAGGCCGTCGCCGAGATCGCGTTCTGTGGTCGGGCACAGGCAGGCGAAGGCCTGGCTGCCGCCCAGCAGTTCGAGGTCGGCGGAGCTGACGTGGGTGGCGTGCACCACGGTGGTCCGCGGGCCGAGCACGTCCTCGTCGTGGAGCAGGCGGGCCGGCGAGACGCCGTAGACCGCCCGGCAGGTCTCGTTCTCGGCGCGCTGCTCGGACATGTGGATGTGCAGCGGGGCGCCGTGCCGGCTCGCCCAGGCCACGACCGGGTGCATGTGCTCCGGCGGCACCGCGCGGACCGAGTGGATGGCCGCGCCGGCCTGGGCGTGCGGGGCGAGCGCGCCGTGGTGGTCCGGGCCGAGCGCCTCGGCCCGGTCCGCCCACCGCGATCCGTCGCCGTCGCCGAACCTTACCTGCGGGCCGGCCAACGGCAGTACCCCGGACTTGTCGAGGCCGCCGGTCAGGTAGCACGTGTCGAGCAGGGTGATCCGCAGGCCTGCCTCGGCGGCCGCCTGGATCAGGGCGTGGCCCATCGCGTTCGGGTCGGCGTAGGGCTTCCCGTCCGGCTGGTGGTGCAGGTAGTGGAACTCGCCCACGCAGGTGATCCCCGCCAGCGCCATCTCGGCGTACACGGCACGGGCCAAGGCGAGGTAGCTGTCCGGATCGAGCTGGGCCGCGACCTCGTACATCCGCTCGCGCCAGGTCCAGAACGTGCCCCGGTCAGCCTGGGTGGTGCCGCGCAAAGCGCGATGGAAGGCGTGCGAGTGGGCGTTGGCGAACCCGGGGAGGGTGAGGCCGGGGAGGCGCTCGGCGGCGGGAGTGACGAGTGTGGCGGGGACTTGCGGGGTGGCGGGGGCTTGCGGGGTGACGGAGGTGAAACGGTCGCCGTCGGCTTCGATCAGGACGTCACGGCAGACGCCCTGGCCGGGGAGCCACGCAAGGTCAGCCAGCCAGCGGCGGGTCCCGGCGGTGCCCGCGGTCACGGGCGGCCCGCCAGGTTCTCGAGGACCAGGGCGAGCGCGTGCACGCCGGCTTCGCAGTCGGCCAGTCCGGCGTGTTCGGCGGGCGAGTGCGAGACGCCGGTCGGGTTGCGGACGAACAGCATGGCGGCCGGGACCCGGGCGGCGAGGACCCCGGCGTCGTGCCCGGCGCCGGTGGGGAGCACCGGCGCCGTGATCCCGGCCGCGGCGAGCACGCCCTCGATCCGGTCCCGCAGCCCCTGGTCGAAATGGACCGGCGGGGTGTACGACTCCCGCCGCACGCTCAGGGTGACCCCGCACTCGGCGGAATATCCCATCGAGGCCGAACGGACCGTGGTGACGGTCTTCTCCAACCTGGCCTCATCTGGTGCCCGGGCGTCCAGCCAGGCTGTTACCGCGGAGGAGACTCCGTTGGCGCCGCCCGGCTCGGCGATCACCTTGCCGATGGTGGCCAGCGCTCCGTTATCCGCGGCCGCGCGGCGAGCCGCGAGCACGGTTCTGGCGTAGGGCAGCATGGGGTCCTTGCGGTCGGCGAGCCTGGCGGTTCCCGCGTGGTCAGCGCGGCCTTGGAAATCGAGCCGCCACCGGCCGTGCGGCCAGATGCCCTCGGCGATGCCGACGGCGGCGTCTAGCGGGGCGAGCGCGCGGCCCTGCTCGACGTGCAGTTCGACGAACGCGCCGATCCGGCCGAGCAGGTCCTCGTCGGGTCCGAGCAAGCCGGGGTCGGCGCCCGCGGCCGTCATCGCCGCGGCCAGCGTGACGCCGTTGTCGTCGCTGAGGTCGCGGGCGGCCTGCGGGGCGATGGTCCCGGTGATCAGGCGGCTGCCCAGGCAGGGCACCCGGAAGCGGGCGCCTTCTTCCTCGGTGAAGACAGCGATGGCCATGGCCCGTTCGGGATCAAAGTCCCTGGCCTTCAGCTCGGCCACGGCGGCCAGCGCGGATGCCACCCCGAGGGCTCCGTCGTACCCCCCGCCGTCGGGGACCGAATCCAGGTGGCTGCCGGTGACGATGGCGCCGGAGCGGTGCGAGCCCCACCAGGCCCACAGGTTGCCGTTGCGGTCCTGTTCCACGGTCAGGCCGAGATTCTCCGCCTGGCGGGTGAACCAGGCGCGGCACCCGGCGTCGGCCGGGGTCCAGGAGTAGCGGCGGTAGCCGCCGGTGCCCTGGTCGCGGCCGAACGGTTCGAGTTCGCGCCAGAGCGCCGCGAACGTCATGCCTGCTCGGCCATTGGCACCCGGACGCCGCGCTGAGTGGCGACCTCGGCGGCCCTGTCGTAGCCGGCGTCGGTGTGCCTGATCACGCCCATCGCCGGGTCGTTCGTCAGAACCCGCTCGAGCTTGGTCCCGGCGAGCTCGGAACCGTCGGCCACGCAGACCTGGCCGGCGTGGATGGAGCGGCCGATGCCCACGCCGCCGCCGTGGTGGATCGACACCCAGGAAGCGCCGGAGGCCGTGTTGACCAGCGCGTTCAGCAGCGGCCAGTCGGCGATCGCGTCAGAGCCGTCGGCCATCGCCTCGGTCTCCCGGTACGGCGAGGCGACCGAGCCGCAATCCAGGTGGTCACGGCCGAGGACGACGGGCGCGGACAGGTCGCCGCTGGCGACCAGGTCGTTGAAGCGCATTCCGGCCAGGTGCCGTTCGCCGTAGCCGAGCCAGCAGATCCGGGCGGGCAGGCCCTGGAAGTGCACCTTCTCCCCCGCCAGCCTGATCCACCTGGCCAGCGCCTCGTTCTGCGGGAACAGGTCGAGGATGGCGTGGTCGGTGACCGCGATGTCCTTCGGGTCGCCGGACAGCGCGGCCCAGCGGAACGGGCCCTTGCCCTCGCAGAACAGCGGGCGGATGTAGGCCGGGACGAAGCCGGGGAAGTCGAAGGCCCTGGTATACCCGGCCAGTTCGGCCTCGCCGCGGATCGAGTTGCCGTAGTCGAAGACCTCGGCGCCGGCGTCGAGGAAGCCGACCATGGCGGCGACGTGCGCGGCCATCGACTCGCGGGCGCGACGCGTGAAGCCCTCCGGGTCCTCGGCGCGCAGCGCGGCCATGTCCTCGAAGGCGACGCCCTGCGGGAGGTAGCTGAGCGGGTCGTGCGCCGAGGTCTGGTCGGTGACGATGTCGATGGGCGCGTTGCTGGCGAGCAGGCCGGGGAACACGTCGGCGGCGTTGCCGAGCAGGCCGATGGACAGGGCCTGGCTTTTGTCCCTGGCCGCGACGGCACGGCGGATCGCGTCGTCGACGTCGTCGGCCTGCTCGTCCAGGTAGCCGTACTCGATCCGCCGGGTGATCCGGGACTGGTCGCAGTCCACGCAGATGGCGACGCCGCCGTTCATGGTCACGGCCAGCGGCTGCGCGCCGCCCATGCCGCCGAGCCCGGCGGTCAGCGTGATCGTGCCGGCCAGCGAGCCGCCGAACCGCTTGGCCGCGACCGCGGCGAACGTCTCGTAGGTGCCCTGCAGGATGCCCTGGGTGCCGATGTAGATCCACGAGCCCGCGGTCATCTGGCCGTACATGGTCAGGCCGAGCTGCTCCAGGCGGCGGAACTCCTCCCAGGTCGCCCACTGCGGGACCAGGTTGGAGTT